>Ga0315284_10000049_pt1 | contig 159559 bp, 142 predicted proteins | sample YL17G09_16_MG_FD_203696 | JGI IMG/M metagenome (GOLD analysis project Ga0315284, IMG submission 203696) | Sediment microbial communities from Yellowstone Lake, YNP, Wyoming, USA - YL17G09_16 | ecosystem: Environmental > Aquatic > Freshwater > Lake > Sediment | place: USA: Wyoming | collected... | reverse complement strand
GTGGCCCCAATGGGGTGACCTCTCGCCTTTAGTCCTCCCGATGGGTTCACAGGATACTTGCCGCCTATCTCAGTGAGTCCTTCTTCCAGAATCCTGCCGCCCTGACCTTTCTGGGTCAAACCTACGTCCTCTGTCAGAATGATCTCACCTATCGTGAAGCTATCATGGAGCTCAAACACGTCGATGTCATCAATCGTCAAGCCGGCTCTCTTCAAAGCCTCCCTACTCGAAAAAGCGGCTGCATCCATAGTGCAGATATCACGCCTGTCGTGGAGTGCGAGCGTATCGCTAGCTTGGGTCGAGGCTTCAATATACACAGGCGTGTCCGTGAACTGTTTTGCTCTCTCTTCCGAGCACATTATGAGACCTGCCGCCCCATCACTTATGGGTGAGGAGTGAAGTACCCGGATTGGATCTGCCAACATACCGGAGTTCATGACAACCTCGAGGGGGACCGCTTTCTGGAACTGTGCCCAGGGGTTGTGTTCAGCATTCTTGTGGTTCTTCACCGCGACCTGTGCCAAGTGTGTTTCTGTTGTACCGTACTCATACATGTGTCTTCGAGCCATGAAAGCATACAAGGCAGGAAACGTAGCGCCAAAGAGTCCCTCCCATTCCCAGTCGGCGGCAACCCCGACGGTCCTCATGGCTTCACTCTGGTTCACATCGCTCATCTTCTCGCAACCGAGGACCAGCATCAGATCATGTTCACCGGACCTTATTGCCATGTATGCTTGGCGGACAGCTGCACCGCCACTCGCACATGCTGCCTCGACGCTGTAAGCCGGTATGTGTCCGAGACCACCCATGTCTGCAGCCAGAGCGCCCAAGTGTTCTTGACCAGTGAACCTGCCGGCGCTCATGTTGCCGATGCAGATGGCGTCTATGTCCTTTCCTGACACCTGACTGTCGAAAATCGCGTACATGCCTGCCTCCAGAGTTATGTCACGAAGGCTCTTGTCCCACAGTTCGCCAAACTTACTCATCCCTACTCCAACGATGGCAACTCTCTTCTTCATTTCATTACCCTCCGAGCACTATGCCTTGATGGTGCGTCTGTACTTGGCGTAGATTGCGTAACTGACGTATGTCTTTCTTGAGATGTAGTCATCCACGGTTGGCACTTCGCCGCGATGCGCCAGTATATCGTCCTCCACGCGTATGGAGAAGGCGTCACTGCCTGCTCCTGAACCATAGGAAACCATGAAGATTCTTGCACCTGGCTTTGCGATGTCAAGCACTCTTGCCAGCCCTATCATAGATGACCCTGAGTAGGTGTTGCCTATCTGACGCACCACAAGACTGTCCTCAAGCTTCTCCTTGGGTACTCCAAGCGTCTTGCCCACGGCGACAGGGAACTTGCCATTGGGCATATGAAAGACGAAGTAGTCGTAGTCGTCAACAGTCGTGCCCATAGTCTTGAAGAGGTTCGTTGCGCTCTGCTCAACGTGCCGGAAGTATGCAGGCTCGCCGGTGAACCGCGCACCATGGCTAGGGAAGTCCTCTCCCTCTCTGCGCCAGAAGTCGGGTGTGTCAGTCGTGACAGACGATGTCATCTCAATGGTTGCTACGGGATGTTCCTCTCCGATGAGATACGCAGCTCCGCCAGCCGCTGCTGAGTACTCTAGTGCATCCCCTGGTCTTCCTTGGGCCGTGTCCGCACCGATTGCCAGACCAATCTTCACCATCTTGGACATGACAAGACCCATGCAGCTCTGTATTCCGGCCGTCCCAGCTTTGCATGCGAACTCGAAGTCAGCACATGTCATGTTCTCCGAACAACCAATAGCCTCTGCCACGATAGTGCCCGTGGGCTTGACTGCATATGGATGCGACTCCGAACCGATGTATACTGCGCCTATCTCCCTCGGATCTATCCTCGCGTACTTGACTGCGTTTCTAGCAGCCTCGGCAGATATCGTGGCCACGTCCTCATCTGGCCCAGGGAGGGACTTCTCAAAGACGCCAAGACCTTGCCCGACTGCCTCACCGTCCTCGCCCCAGACGGCAGCGATGTCTGCGGTCTTGATGCGATAGCGAGGTATATAGACCCCGTATCCGATTATGCCTACCATAGATCATTCTTCCATTCAGTCTGTTCGGAGAACGTCGAACTCCACTTCGTCAATTGCCCATGGCCCGGCTCACAGGCTCTTTAAGAATCTTGTCATGGGTTCCGTACGTTAGAACGGCTTTCACCGAACAGCGGTTCATGCGATTATTCTGTGCCGATAAGTCCTCATGAGGCTCGTATATTTATGAGTAACGACGAGGAATCTTTCCATCCTCTTCATTCTGACCGAGAAGAGCGCGGGGTTGGCGCATCTCCGTTCTCAGTCCGTTCGCTGTGCGTTCATTTTGAGTAAGCATATAAGTTGTTAGAAGCGTCTATGGTATGGGTGAGCCCTCTGACTCAGGTTCTCAGGACAATCAGGGCAACAATGGTCGAAGTCACATCGACCAAGACCGTGGCTGACTTGCTGCATGAGCTCAATCTCTCTACAGACCACGTAGTCCTGGTGGACGGACAGAGGCTGAAATTGGATGCCCTTGTGCATGAGAACGACAGAGTCATCGTACTGCCGCTCATCACCGGCGGCTAGACCCTTCTGATTCTTTCAATCAATCTCATGGTTGGCATGAGATCCATCATCAGGTCCCCCCTCACTGGACCGACCAATGGTATGCCGATCTCTGAAGCAATCTTGTTCAACGCGGCTTGAACCAAGGTGCTTTCACTCGCGTCACTTGAATCGTTCTTGCTCTGGACGTTCGCACGCACTGCCTTGGCAATGACCCGCCCAGACCCAGAACTGTACTGTGTAGCCTTCTTCGGTGCTGAAGCAATCTCAACTGGCAGACCCATGTCTTGTGCGAGTTCTCTAAAGATGAGCTTCCGATCAGGCGTAACATCTGGTGCAACCTTCCATGAGGACGGGATAGACATGGCTGTCAGGATGAAGTGACCATCGAGATACGGAAAGAAAGCTGAAACCTGATTGTATTCGATGGCTCTCTCATCGCGTTCGATATTGTTCCTGTGAGTGGCAATCACATCGTTCCACAGCTGCTTGTCCAATGCCTCTTCGCCTTCTCGAATGAATGTCTGCAGATATCGTGCATACCCTGCAAAAAGTTCGTCAGGACCTTGACCTGATACGAGCACAGAGAGCCCTGCATCGTGAGCTTGTCGTGCTGCGAGATAGAAGGGGAGTGCTATCTCGATGTCAAGCCGACGACTACTCTCGACGGCGTACATGAGCTCCGGCAGTAATTCCCAAACAGCCGCTGGTTCTATTCGTACCTTGAGTAGGACCATTCCTAGTCTGTCTGCGACTCCGGAGGCCCGTCTGTCATCATAGGATTGCTCGGCACATGCCGCTATCAAGGTGACATTCTTGCAGACATCTTGGGCCAATGTGGCGGCCAAGGAGCTGTCTACTCCTCCGGAGAACAAGACTCCGACATTCCTGAGACCATGCAATCTCCGAAAGGAGTTGCTGATGTTGCTTGAGAGCGTCTGAATGGCTTCTTTCCGGGATAGCGGAGAGCCTGTATCGGGACGCGCCATTCTTACCCGCTGACGGGTTGATGGTTTCCGACCTGGAATGACACTTAGCACCTGTCCCGGTTGGAGTTCGGCAGCTTCGTAGAAACCGAGACGCCAAATCGCCTTGCGCTCGGTAGAGAAGATGAAGTCGGAGTCCCTGCATTGATAGTAGAACGGTTTCATGGAAAAGGTTGACCGCGATGACATGAGCCCGGTCTTTCCAAGGCTAACGACCATTGCGTCCAGAGTGCCGAGGACACTATCCGGATTAGAGTACGAGTCGGGTTCATCCGTGATGGGGAACGGGCTATCGACGCGACCTTCAACAAGGCCGCTTGGGTTCCATTGGTCGAGGACTCCTACTCCGTCTTGACTCGTACGAACGCGGTGGTCACAGTCGAGCCGTGATCGGACTGCAATCGCACTGAATCCGTCGTCGCTGGATAGACACTTGAAGAGCTTCTCGTCACCCCTATGGCTGATGGCTAGCGACATCCTCTTCACTAGTTCTGACTGATTCGCCGCACTAGTTCGACCGAGGACGCCCACTATGCCGACCATATCGTTTCAGAGTCTTGCCGCTTTCCGTGCACTGTTGCCGCTAGTCCGAAGGGCTGCGATCTAGCAGCATCGACATCAGGGATCTTGTATTGAGGCGGATTCGAGGGTCTACTTAGTTACAGGCACCTCATTTAGGACCACGCGTTGTACACCCGCGATCGACTTGAGGCGGCGGTCTAGATCAGCGACTGACATCGTGAGCTGTTTCGGGGTGAAGTAGCATTCATAGAAGCACTGGCTGGCAGCCTGACAGATGCCACTTGTGAACAAGATGTCTTGAAGCCCCGATTTCTCAAAGATAGACGTGAGTTCCTCTAGAAAGCTCTTGCTGAGCTTCTGAATCTCAAGCTTCAGGTACATCACTTTGTCGCTATCTACAGGGTATATCTTCACGTTCTTGTCTTTCACAACGAGGATGGCGAGCCCGTAGGGTAGGCCTATCCCGTCGACGAATTCGGGCGGCAGTGTGACTGCATTGCCCTTCACGATCTTCAGCACTCTTGCCTGCGTCATATCAGTCTTGCTCATGTGATTCTTCCTCCGGACTTGGCCAAGTCGAGAATCTACCTGCGACGATTATATCTCTTGTGGGAGGCCTTCACATGGCGTGTCTATCCCTCGAACAGACGCGTGATGGCTACTTCTGCCGCCCAAGCCAACGACGCACTGTCTTAGCCAGACCCGATTTGGGTTTCTTGAGAACTCTGAGTGCCCAAGGTTCGTCTGCAGAGGCGTAGTACTCGAGGAAGGCTGCCCCTCTATCGAAGGTTATGCCTGCCATCTCTCGCAGGCGGCCTTCAAGCCATGCCTTTTTCGACACAGGGAGCTTCGAGGTCACTGCATCAAACAGGGCAGGATTGAGGTCCATTACGAGAGCCCTGTCACCCATATACTCCAGCACTCCCTCTTGAAGGGCAATACTCATCGTTTCCCTGTTAGTAAAGAACGAAGCAGCAACGGACATGTTGGGGAATCTCTCAGGGATTCGAAGAACAGATCCGAACGAGCGTTCGAAATTGGACAGATGTGTCGCGGCATCCAGCAAGATCATCACCTTCGGTTTCCCTCCGAATGAGTCATCTCTAGCCACGCCATGGAGCTCTGCTCCTGCGCTTGCTTCTTCGATCATTGTCATCATCAAACGACCGGTCACCGGAGGAAGTTCACTCTCATCAACGCGGGCCAACTCCTCGTCGGTCGATGCCTGACCCTCCGATTGCTCTTCTTCAGTTCCGCGCGCGGTCGGCTTCTCTCCATGTATGTGGACGCGAGGTCTCTTGCTTGGGGGCACGTAACCGATTTCATCCATCAGATTCCGAAGAAGCAGAGGAAGAAACGCATCAAACAGCGTATCACGAGTTTCGGTTATCACAAGGACCGGTTTCTTCTGTGACAGGGCTTCTGCGAGACCCGAGTTGTAGTCAGGAGCGCTATCGAAGAACTTGCCCAAGTTTTCGTGTGAGTAAGCGCTTTCAACACGCTGGCGCCACTCAAGATAGACATCCTTAACCTCCTTCTTCCTGCGGCCCTTGACTGTGCTCACGAGCTTGCCAAGATACTTGACGCCATGAGTGACTGCAGTGCCCGGACTGACTAGGAGGCCTATGGCCTCTCCAGCGTAGTCGCTGGCACCAATGCCTCTTGTCCTGGTAGCGACTCCTTTCTTCATCTTTTCAAGAACCTCTTCCGTCAGCGAGGGGGGGCCAAGCTTCTCGACCAGAGCCTCATGCAAGCCTGACATATCCTCGAACGACACGTCACCGGGACCAAGATCCTCTCCCGTGGCGGACGCGTCTGAAAGCACTTCAGCAAACACATTCGGCCTGTTCACAAGCCACGACGCGGGAATCTTGAGGCGCTCCAAAGCGTGCAGCCATACCTTGTCAGAGTCTGCTGCACCGAAGTAGAATTTCGCGGAGTTGGGAAAGACTTCGTCGAACAATGCCATGAACTGCCTGAAGTCGGCTTCGGCTGAGAACCCCATACCACCCTCCTCCAATGCGTCCATGACAAACACGACAGTCTTGTCTTCCCGCGCCGCCTCCTTTGCCATGGCAACCATTACTTGCTTTGGTGACAAGTAGACTGATTCACTGTCGAAGTATGGTGCGTCGTAGTATGAGAAGAGCCCAAGTTTACGCCAAGGTCTGCTACTCATAACATTGCTAGTGAGCCGCGCGAACAGGTCATAGCTTTGTCTGTATCGCGAGTTGGGCTCCTTGTCGTCCTTTCGTGTCTGCATCAGATACACCCGGAAGTTGGTCTAGTACTGGCGTTCTGAAGTAGAGCTAGCGCAACCGATGATAAGCCTACTCTACTACCCCTAGTCCATCCTCATTGACACCAATGCTGCCGCGAGAGCGACTATCAGGATGCCGGCCACGACAAGTACTCTCCAGTCGAGAAGTGGTGGAGTAGGATTGTTGGGGTCTTCTTCGAGCAGTAATCCAGTTTCACTAAGGATCACAAGACTCTCAACAGCTAGAGCTACATTTGGCAGAGTTCCAACACTGAGGCCAGGAACGCTACCCCAGCTGCCGTCTGCCGCTTGGCAGTCGATGATGAATCGGGCGACTGCGGTCTCATTGCACTCTGACAGAGCCTCAAGAGCCACAAGGCTGTTCAGCGCATAGTAGGTGCTCACAAGATTTGTGTCGTTTGTGAGGTATCCCTCTTCGAACCCTCCCTGAAACTCGCCACGGGTCGGTTCAATAACCTGACGCCCAAGTATCCAGTTCTTGATTCCATCAAGTCCGGTCACTGAAGACAGTTCACCCAAGATGTCAAGCGCTAGGACAGCAGCGGCAGTAGGATCGGTCCCTGTGATGGTTGAGCCCGGACTCAGCTTAAAGCTGTCACCCACACGACAGCTGAGGATCCACTCTACTGTGGCAGTCCTGTTGCGCAGCCACTTCTCCCAGGTTTCATCGGTCTTCAGCTTCAACAGAGCGTCCAAGGACCACAGTGCGTGATACGTTGAAACAACATCTGGAGAGCTGCCAGTGTTTGTTCCAAAGCCTCCGGAGCTCGTCTGAGTCTTGTTGATATACAATAGGGCGGCGGTCACATTGATGACCACTTGGTCCATTCGTGGAACGTCACTATGCTGGCCCATAATGGTCCACAACTGCAGTGCCAAATGGGTGTACTCCACGCTCGCTGGTCCTGCGATGTATGCGCAGAACCCTCCGTAGCGTTCATGGCTCGCCCCTCCGGACATCCATTGCAGCTTCTGTGTGAAGTTCTTCATTTTTACAAGATCTATCATTGGCGGACGGGCTGATAGATAGCCCAAATCATTGAGAATCAGGGCACCCGCCTCCGTGGACTCGACACGTGATACGGTCTGTCCGGTCAATGAGTATCCTCCCTCGGCGGCATCGTATCTATTGCTGAGAAAGTATGTGAGGGATTCCCGTCGCGTGCCCGGGTTGGCCGAGGCAGGTTGCACTGCAATCGCTACAAGGATGAGGGCACATGCAATGAACACACCCGCAGCTTTCACTTTGTCCATGAGAACAACCCGCTCAATGTCTGCCGCAAAGCACCTGCGCTCAGGGCTCTGACGCTCGGAATGGAGTGCCGTTATTAACGTTTTCCTCAGTCGGATGGATGTACTCTCCCCACAGTTTCTGTTGCTCTTTTGAGCTGCTCGTGGTGACACTTCGCAAGGAGGGCTAGTCGAAGGCAGAGACCATGATTCTGATTGGATGCTTCATCTAGGTCCGTGTCTCTCTCCACGGATGTATCTATATGCCGAATCCGCAGCAATAGCTCCTTGTCCCACTGCTACGGCAATCTGCTTCATGGACTCCACAACGTCTCCCGCCGCAAACACTCCTGGCACATTGGTTCTCTGCAGCTTGTCGGTGATTATCTCTCCCGTCTTGTTTGTTTCCACGTCAATCGTTTTGACGATGCCACTTTCGGGGTTTGACCCGAGTGCGACGAATGCAGCGTTGACAGGCAGAGTCCTCACCTCTCCTGTCTTGGCGTTCTCAATGGCAATCTCTTGCAGTTGCTGATCTCCTCTAAACCCCTTTACAAGGTGCTCCCATATTATCTGAACGGGAGACTTGGCGAGATTGTCCTGCATAGCCTTCTCAGCTCTGAGATGTCCACGTCTATGAATCAGATAGACTGTCTGAGCCAATTCGCTCAAGTACAGCGCTTCTGTCACCGCCGTGTTTCCTCCACCGATGACTGCGACAGTCTTCCCCCTGAAGAGGGGCCCATCACATGTGGCACAGTATGAAACCCCTTTGCCGGTTAGTTCTTCCTCACCCGGCACGTTCAGCTTCTTGTGACCTCCCCCAGTAGCGAGGATGATGGCTTGTGCTTTGTAGTTTCCTCTCCGGGTTTCCAATACAAAGCTGCCGTGACCGCTGTCATGTCTTATGCTCTTTACTTCGGTTATCTCCCGGATCTGTGCACCGCACTTCTTGACCTGCTCTTTCATCCTTGTGGCAAGGTCCATGCCCACTATGAAAGTGAAACCAGGGTAGTTCTCGATCCCTGGGCTCGTCGCCTGCGCTCCTCCGAGTACCTTTGCCTCCAGCAGCAGAGTCTTGAGACCGTAACGAGCGCCGTATATGGCGGCAGTCATACCTGCAGGTCCACCGCCTATCACTATCAGTTCCCAGTCTAGGTCCTCGGTCATCACCGTTCCTCTTGCAGTGCATCATCCGGGAAGTGAGTCCTCGCTTTCAACTTATCTGTAATCTCTCTCTCGCTCTTAGAAGATACCGAGGTCCCTTATCGTTTGGTCAGTCAGGCCGCTGCCCGGGTTCAAGCTCAACCTACCTGTAGGTCGAACAAGGTCTGAAACCCTTGTGAAGGTGACTCCGCGAATGGGGCTCTGAGCCGCTCTGACAAGGAATGCTGCCTTCCTCAATCGCTCCGGGTCATAGACGAACACCTGTCCCGGACCCACGGCTAGGACCTTGTCCACTCGATCCAGTCCCTCCCACGGCCACACAGAGTCATTGAACGATTCGATTACGACTGTGTCTGCCACTTTCTCGACCTCTCTGAAGGATTCTCCGACACATGTTTCCAGATTCTCGCTCTCTATCGCTTGAGACTCCTCTAGGTTCTTGACTGGACGAACTGCTGTCCCGTCTGAGAGCTTCTCGGCCTCCTCCTGAGTCAGAAGCAGTCGCCCTTCTCTTATGAGAGTGTCCGCCATTAGCATGATTGACGAGATCCGCCCCCCATATGGTCTGCTCATTCTCTCCATAGCAAGGACAGAATCCCAGCCTGCGAGACCCAGAGTTGTGGTCAAGTTGCGTCCGGGTCTTTCGAGCCTTGCCGGGACATAGAGAGTGTGCACAGGATTGGCCAATAGATCCGATACCCTTGATTTCAGGAGTTTCCTTACCTGAGTGGCGTCGTATGAGATCAGCTTCCTATTCTCTAGGCAGTATCTGGTATGTTCGTATCTGAACCAGTAGTTATGGCCGCTAACAGGCTTGAAGAACTCGACTCTTCGGCCAGTCAGGGAGAGAGATTTAGCGAGTTGAGACGCGACACTTGTCTTTCCTGAGTCGAATATGTTCAGACCGATAATCAGGATACGGGTCGCCATTAGCTGCTACCCCGCGTACAAAAAGGAGGGATGGGAGCGCTGGGCTCCCAAGAACAGTTCTAGGGCGATTACATCATACCGCCCATTTCACCCATGCCCGGGCCGCCCATTCCACCCGGACCACTAGGACCACCAGCGGGTGGAGCACTGGCCCTTGCGGCAATCACGTCATCGATTCTGAGAATCATCTGAGCGGCCTCAGATGCAGAACGGATGGCCTGCCTCTTGACACGTGTGGGCTCGATGACTCCAATCTTCATCATGTCGCTCGCGTGTCCAGTGAACACGTCCACGCCAAACCAGATGCCGGTAGGCTTGCCATGTTCCTTGGTGAGCTCCGTCATGATATCAATCGGGTCGTGTCCACCGTTCTCTGCGAGGGTCTTGGGCACCACTCTCATAGACTCGGCAAATGCTTGAATTGCGAGCTGCTCGCGACCCTTGCCCTCAGTGGACGCGTAGGTCTCAAGTCGCTTGGCAATCTCAGTCTCGATTGAACCGCCGCCTGCTACGTATGTGCCGTCCTCAACGACGTTCCTTACGACAGACAAGGCATCGTGCATTGCTCTCTCGGCCTCATCGACCACATGCTGGGTGCCGCCGCGAAGTACGATTGACACCGCCTTTGGATCCTTGCAGTCTCTAACGTAGACCAGCTTATCATCGCCGATCTTAACTTCCTCTACGAGACCTGCAGAACCGAGGTAGCTTGCGTCGAGCTCTGTTAGGCTGCTGGCGATCTTGGCACCAGTGGCCTTCGCCAGTTTCTCAAGTGTGCTCTTCTTTGCCCGTCGGACTGCCATGATACCTGCCTTTGCGAGGTAGTGCTGAGCGACATCATCAATGCCTTTCTGACAGACTAGGACGTTCGCGCCTGTCGCTATGACCTTGTCGACCATGGCCTTGAGCATATGCTCCTCTTCGTCGAGGAATGCCTTAATCTGCTCGGGTCGGTCAATCTTGATCTCCGCGTCAAACTCAGTCTTCTCGACTTCTATTGCGGCGTCAACAAGGGCAATCTTGGCCTTCTCGAGCTTCCTAGGCATCGCAGCATGAATCACTTCCTTGTCAATAACGATGCCTCTGATCAGCTCGGTCTCAGTCAGGCTCTTGCCCTGCTTCTTTGTGACCTCAATCATGTCTATGTCTGCCTTGGTCCTACCGTCGACTTTTTCGATTATCTGTAGAATAGCATCAACGGCAATTGCAGAGAAGTGGTCTCTAGAACCAACGACGGACTTGCTGTTCATTGATGTGTTGGCAATCTCTCTCAAGACTTTCTTGTCCATGCCGCTCATGGACACTGAAACCTGATCGAGTATCTTCGTCGCCTCCTCAGCCGCTCTCTGATACCCGGCCACGATTATGGTTGGGTGTATCTTTTTGTCGAGCAGCTCTTGAGCCCTCTTCAGGAGCTCGCCAGCAAGAACCACAGAGGTTGTAGTGCCATCACCAGTTTCCTGATCCTGGCTCTTCGCGACCTCAACGAGCATCTTCGCAGCAGGGTGCTGTACATCGATCTCTTTCAGGATTGATGCACCGTCGTTCGTGATGGTGACATCGCCCAGAGAGTCGACGAGCATCTTGTCCATGCCGCGAGGGCCCAGAGTGGACTTGATAGCATCAGAGATGACGATACCTGCCATGATGTTGTTGGCCTGCGCGGATTTTCCGCGGTTCCTTGATGTACCCTCCTTCAGAATGAGGACGGGTGTTCCAGACATCTGTGCCATATCGAATTCCCCTTTTGCAGTGCCACGGCCAAGCTGGCATCTCATGTCAACTTGCGCCAATGACTTCTGTCAAAACTGTACATGGACTTCGGTGTTTCGTATAAAAAGATTGCCTTTGGACGGTGCTACACCATCGGGACCGTGCACTCACGATCATCCCGAGCGCATCCAGAAGCCAAGGGTCGAGGGGTACTAGTTCTCCTACTTCCTTCTTCGTGGATTGACATAGCTCCCAAATGAACGCGTTGGCGGCCTCATTCGTATCAGTATCTGATGATTCTGCATTTCCTGCATCTGAGAGCTTTCACATTGGGGCACATCCAGTTCCAGAGCCATCCTTTGTCACTTAGCTGTTCACCACGGCACGCTTGTTTGGGAATGTGGTCGTTCCAGTAGACCCCGCGTGCCCCCAAAATGTAGCCTGTTTCCATTTGGCCATGGCACGACGGACACAAGTCACTGTCAAAGGTTTCTCTGAACGGTTTGTCAGTCCGCTGGTCTGTTGAGTTCGAGGAATCGTCAACAAGCTGTCCACAACTTGAGCACCTGAGAGTGCCGTCCGGATGGATTTGGGGTCGTTCAGTACTGCCACAGTACGGACACGAGGTCATGTCATCCCTTCCTCACGGACCTCATTGTGTTCAAGTCTTATGTGCGTAGCTATTCCTTTTGTCGCTGTATCAAGACTAGGCTGGGTCTCCTTGGTCAGACTGCGACAATCACGAATGCGCATTCTGCTTGGTCTGTTTCGTCGCACGCTTCGAGCCCCGCGAGCCCGGACAATCTCCTCGTGATGACTTGGACTGCAACCTCAGACGAGTCTCACAGGGACCAGCGATTACTAGTCCACGGTCCGAGGGCAGCAGATTCAGTCAGCAATGCAGAGCGCCAGGGGCAATAGCAGACTACCTGCCTTAGGCAGTAGTCCAATGAACCGAAGACGAAAAGGACATATTCGTCGTTCTCCCCTATTAATCGGAGGCACAGCACATGACTGGAGGGAGTGTTCGACACGTCCTTAACAAACGTGAGAGAGCTGCAGTCGCAGTGGTTTCTGCCAGCGCATTAATGGCACCTTGGGGGGTTGTCGTTTACTCGATTGTAGGCAGCGGGATTGACCACACTTATGTTGTGAGAGTTTCCATACTTGCTCTTCTCTGGGCCATTGTGCCGTTTGGCGTCGGTGATCCTCAATTGCTGATTCTCGACCCTCTCTGGATGCTCATGTCCGCTCTCTTCGGTGTCTTCAACATTCTGTTCGCGATCTGGTTCGCCCGCTACTACAGGCAGACTGCATCCACAAGAAGCACTGTGTTCTTGGGTTCACTCACGCTTCTTGTGCCCAGCATCCTTGCAGCAGTTGCGTGGGTCGGTCTGCCTCCTGACGTGGCTCCTGGCGTGTATATGGGCCCAGTTCCTGTTCAGCTGGCTTTGGGGCTGCTGCTGATGTATTTGGTGAAGCGTGACCGGATGAGTGAGCCTTGGGGCGACTCCCTCGCTTCCTCAGAGTGGTGGGAAAAGGATCAGAATCTCAGAAGACAAAGTGAGAGCGCTGCTAGGTGACCCAGAGCCGCTGCAATGGCCGAGCGATTCATTCTGCCCCTGTATCAGGATTAGGGCTGGTTCGTCTGGTCAGACTCTGACAATCGTGAAGGCGCCTTCTGCCTTGCCAGTTTTGAAGCCCGTCAGCGTGGACAACCTTCTCTCCATGACTTGGACTGCGACTTCAGATGAGTCACACACTATCCAACGACGTTTCGTCTTCTCGGCCGCGACTGCTGTTGTCCCTGCACCGGCGAAGAAGTCTGCCACGAGGTCGCCTGGGTCGCTCGCACATTCGATAATTCTCATTAGGAGAGCTTCCGGTTTCTGCGTGAGGAATCCAGTGTATTCATCGGACGCGCCCTGCACTGGAGGAATGTCCAACCACAAATCGGAAACGGGGACACCAGGCACATCATCGATGTACTGTTTCTTCGAGTACCGACCATTCTTGCTTCTGTATATGAGGCCCTGATTCCACCACTCATCCAAAGTCTCCTGCTTGTAGAGATAGGGTGCTGTTCTCTCGTGCCATTCGAATTGCTTCCTGCGTTGTGATCTCTGTATGCCCTGGGCCTCTATCTCAATCAGCCTGAATCGGCCCCTTTCGTCATCATACGTGTACGGCCGTCGAGACTTCTCATCATGCCTCATGTAGACCGGTCGGACTCTGAACTTACTGTGATCTTTAGCGTACACAAGAATGGTGTCATGTTGGCTTCCAAACCCTTTACTCTGCGGCTTTGGGCTATTCGTTCGCTTCCATACTATCTCGTTCACGAAGCAGCTGTACCCAAAGAGTTCGTCCATGAGGGCTTTGGCGTAGTGAGAAACATGCCAGTCAAGATGGAGCCAGATACTCCCATCATCTCTCAGAAGTGGGCTCACGGCTGCGAGACGGTCTCTGAGAAAGGAGAGGTACTCAGCAAGTCCTCCCTGCCACCTGTCGCTGTAGGTAGCTGTTTCCTGAATGTCGGGGGCTCGGCTTCCCTCTCCTCCCGTTTCATGTTTTAGCGTGTAGTCGGTTTTTGAGAAGAATGGGGGGTCAAGATAGATCAGCCGGACCTGCTCGCTTCGACTCTCGACAAGCGCCTTGGCCGCACTCAGACAATCGCCCAAAAAGATAGTGTTCTGCCATGGGCCCATGGTCCACCAGATGTCGTTTCGCCTTAAGACCTCTCTTGATGGCCTATGCATGTGGCGTCGCCCCGGACTGGAAATCCGGTATTCATATTAGAGAGTTTAGTCTGGGTTGGAGTTTAGCTAAGGAGGAATCTCGCGGACTTGGCCAAGTTTCAAGTTGCGTTGGGTATGATGTTTGCCGCATTCATGTTGTTTCCGTTCACACTCGCCGGTCTTGTGATAGCAGGACCACTGGCACCAGCACAGGCTTCAGCCTCTGTGAATGTTGCACTTGTAGGAGGGAACAACACCCCCTCTGTCGTCACTGCCCTAGAGCTTGATACCCAGTCAATCGTTCTAACAACTTATTCGACAATAGCGGCCGCTGTGACCGACCTGGACACGCATACGCTGATTGTTGCGGACGTGTCTATGGGGCCGTCCGACATACCTCTGCTTGTTGCGTTCTTGTCAGTTGGACATGGTCTGATGATCCTGGTTGGTCCACACATGACCAGCAACAGCACAGGGTTCCAGGAGCTGGGCATCACCACAACAGACAATCTCGTTGCCAGTCGTGACAAAGCGGAGGTCGTCACACGGATGATGACCACAAGCGATCCCGCAATTACAGCAATGAACTTCGACTGGTCGTCTGCACCTCCTGCCGAGAAGATCACGATTCTTCCAACATTGACGGCCAATACCACGATTCTTCTTGCTAACGACACTGGTTTTGGCACAGGAGGGGCCCCACTTCTCGTGCACACGACACATGGTTCTGGCAACATCCTCGTGTACACCCCGTGGCTCACAGTCAATGCAAGTGCGGAAACCCCCCAAACGAACTATCAGCTTGTTCTATGGCCCTACTTCAATTACTACTTCTATTCAGCAAGCATGTACCTAGGCGGCGAGTCCGGGTACACGTATGCAGAATGGACTTACTCGCCGGTTCCTCACTTCGAACAACAGGTGATCATATGCCTCATAGTAGCTGCAATGGGCATCACCACAGTCTACTCGTACAGAAGCATGAAACGAAGGTCTGTCAAGAACAAGGAAGTCCTGACGGAGATAGAGAGGGCTGAACTGCTAATCAAGACTGGAGAGCCGGTGAGTGATTGGGAAGAGATTGGAATGCACAGGCAGCTCGGAGGCTTCCTCATTCAGCTGTTCATCACTCTCCTGCTCGTCATTCCTCGTGTCATTCTCTCTGTCATGATCTATCCTCGCTACATCCTTCCATTCCCTCAGGCCTCTGGCTGGTACTCATTTAGCGCGAATCTCTTCATAGGTCTGTGGACCCTGTTCGACCTAGGCACGAGTGTGGCTCTTGCCAAGTATTTCGCAGAGTACCGTGTCACACAGCCGGAAGAGGCCGTGAAGTACGCGCAGATCTTTGTCTGGTTCCAGTGCCTCACAGGAGTGGTCCAAGTCACGGCAGTCGCTTTCGTGGGATCTATCATCTTCCCCCATACCTACCTTGCTCACCTCTCATACGTGTTCATCGGTCACTCACTCTTCCAGTTCCCTGGCTTCACTCTGCTCTTCATACATGTTTTCAGAGGCATGAACCGAGTTGACTACGAGCAGATTGCCAACATACTCAAGTATGTTGTCTTCGATGTGGCCGGGCCATACGTGTTTATCCTGGGATTCCGCTGGTGGGGCTCTCAGAACCCCATTTTTGGTGAAGCACTCGGCGGCGCAATAGGCCAAGCCATTGGTTTCTACCTGTCTGAGTGGCTTGTCTTTGCTGTATCGCTCTACATGTTCAAGAGTCTAGGGTTCAAGTCGGGCACTCTGTTCAGAGTTGACTTCAGGTCTGAACAGGTCAAGAGGGCCCTGAAGTTTGGGGCTAAGTGGACCATCGGTGCCGCGGCTGTGCCAATCGTTTGGTTCTACCAGATGATCTTGATTAGCACGAATCTGTTGAACTGGTCTGCCCTGCAGGGTCAGTATCAGCTTGCATGGGATCTTGCGATACTGGTGAGTGTGGTCGGTCTGTTCATGGAGAGCATGCTGGGCGGAGTGTCCGAGTCATACTCGCACGGCAAAAAGAAGCTCACGGAGCTATACACTGCTCAAGGCCTCAAGTATGGGGCATTCTTTGTCTTCTGGCTCGTTTCGTCTCTCGCGGCAGTAGGGTGGAGAGCAATACTAGGTGCGGCCGGACAACAGTGGGCATATGCCGCTGTACTGTTCCAGTTCTTCCTGATCTTCCAAGTGCTGGGATTCTGGTCGTGGTTGGGCGATTGGATGTTCGCCGGGGCTGAGAGGACGGGTCTTGCCGCAGCCGTATGGGTCCTTGAGCAAGTTATCCGTGCAGTGGCCATGACATACTTCGTGGTGACTGAGCCAGTAGTGTTTGGCATCTATCTAGGGGGCATGCCCGGCATCATAATCGGGTACTGCATAGGTCTATTCTGCAAAGACTTGGTCGCATGGATCGTAATCCGGAGGGTGATATCGAGGCCGAAGCTGTATATCTGGCAGAGCTACGTAGGACCGGCGTTTGCTGGAGTGGTGAACTACTTCGTGCTCGAGGTCTTCTCCCAAGCAATCTGGGGCGGCGTGAACGACATCGCGTCGTCTGCTATCCTCTTCTTTGCTGCCACACTGCCCTCCCTCTACATCTTCTCGTTCGTCAGCGGTTTAACTGGCACATGGGATGACAGGACTCTGAAGGAGTTCAAGAGAGCCTCTCAGATGGTCCGCTCTCGTGGCATTGGCTGGCTGGCGCGGAGGTTCTACGGTTCAGTCGCTCTTGGCGCCCGCATCTCCCCTCTGCACAACAGGTTCCCGATAGACATCTACGATGAGGCGATGGCTGAGGCTGAAGAGCTTACAAGAGAGAAGAAGAAGCTCGTGATCTAGTCGAGCAAAGCTGGGGCTCACGTCCACACGTGAGCTCCTCCATGGACCCCGGTCCGAGCCCAGTCTGCGTTCTCAGCAGATGAAGGGTCGAAAACCACTGTCAAAGGGAAACAATGCAACAGGAGAAGGAAGAGAGATTCAGTCACATGTCCATGTCGACTGATTCATCTGGCGCCTCTGCAGCAGCTACCTCACGCGCAGCCTTGGTCCTTACGAGCCTGACCACATAACCAGCGACGCGGTTCCTGACCTTCTTTGAGCTAGCATCCGAGTACTGCTCGACAAGTCGCTTGTTTGTTTCGAAATCATCAGTGAACTCGTCTGGAAAGTTCTGAAAGAGGGTTCGTGCCGCAATCTTGATGTAACCTGGTCGTATGCTGCCCAATCTGCACTCACCGCTTAATGTGTGTCAAGTCGAGGGCTCCTTCAGACTGTGTTTATAAAGACTGTGTTCGTGACTGTGCTCACCGCGTGTCTAGTGAGGCAGCCGAGTCATGCAGTATAGACGATTGGCCGAGGCGTATGCTCGCATAGAGTCCACTTCCGGTCTCCTTGAGAAAACGGAGGTCTTCTCATCCTTGCTCAGGGAAGCAGAGCCTGCAGAAGTGAGTCCAGTAATCGCACTGACAATGGGCAAACTCCATCCCGATTGGATGGGCGCACCAGAGATCGGTGTGGCTGAGAAGATGGCCATTCAGGTTGTTGCCACTGCTGCCTCTGTTGCAGAAACCATTGTCAGAGAGAAGCTCCGACGCACAGGTGACATCGGAGCTGCTGCAGAGGAGCTGTTGTCACAGGCCGCTCAAGGGACACTGTCCGAAGAGGAAACGACAGTCAGCTTTGTCTACGGCACTCTCGACGCCGCGTCAAAGGCTTCCGGCCAAGGAAGCGGCAAAGAGAAAATCGCGAAGCTCGTAGGTCTTGTCAGTAGCACTACGCCCTTAGAAGCCAAGTACATTCTACGTACAGTCACGGGTGACCTCAGGCTAGGAATGGGGGATATGATCATAGTCGACTCGCTAGCCGCCGCCTATGTGGGCGACAAGAGTGCGAGCGAAGAGATTGAACGGGCATTCAACGTGTGTAGCGATCTCGCGTATGTTGCAGACCTTCTCGCCCGACGCGGCATTGAGGCTGTCCGGTCCGTGAAGACGGAGGTGGGGACTCCCATTCGCATGATGGCAGCAAAGAAGCTCTCCAGTTCGTCAGAGATTCTAGAGAGGCTGCATCACAAGGCGCTGGTCGAGTTCAAGTACGATGGAGAGAGGGTCCAAATCCACAAGAATGGAAATCAGATTGTCCTCTTCTCGCGCCGCCAAGAACGGATCACTGATCAGTACCCAGACGTTGTTGAGCTTGTGCGCAAATCTGTCCGTGCCAACAGGTGTGTGATTGAAGGTGAGTGTGTCGCGATAGACTTGACGACAGGGAAGATGCGGCCCTTTCAGGAGCTGATGCGTCGCCGCAGGAAGACGGACATAGACACGATGAAGGACTCCGTGCCTGTAGCTCTGTTCTTCTTCGACATCCTGTATCTCGAAGACAAGGATGTCACAGAACTGCCCATGCTCGAGCGCAGAAGCCTCTTGGAGAAAGTGGTGAAGACGAGTGATAGGGTCTCGCTCACCAATGGGGAACTCATAGACGACCCAGACCGACTCGACGAGTTCTTCAAGGGCGCACTTGATCGAGGCGTGGAAGGTATCATCGCCAAGGCAATCCACAAGGAGTCGAGCTATCAGGCAGGGTCCAGGAGCTGGCTCTGGGTCAAGATGAAACCGTCGTACCAAGGCCTGTCAGACGCACTGGACTTGGTTGTGGTCGGTGCCATCTATGGCAGAGGGAAAAGGACTGGTGTCTACGGCGCAATCTTGGCCTCTGTTTATGACCCTGACTCCGATACCTATCCTACGGCATGCAAGATAGGCACAGGGTTCACTGAGGAGATGCTGACTGAGTTCAAGCAGAGGCTTGAGAAGCATGTCGTCGAGCGAAGGCATCCAAAAGTGCTCGCCGACATCAAGGCTGATGTCTGGTTTGACCCGCAGGTGGTGATAGAAGTGATTGGTGACCAGATCACTGGGAGTCCCACCCATCCGGCAGGTAGGGGGCGAATTCGCATTGGCGGGCTTGCAGTGCGGTTCCCACGCTTCACGGGTAGGTGGCGGGATGACAAGGCGCCAACGCAGGCTACGACGGTAGATGATCTCGTTGACATGTTCGAGAGCCAGCGAGGCCGTTGAGCTTGTGCGCCGTCATGTCTGACCGAACCCATTCCGACACTTTTAGAAGGGCTTGTTCGCGTAGGTCGGCCAACCCGGAGGCGTCCTCATGCATAGTGTGATAGTGAGCAGCGAGAGAATGAGGTTCAGTGCGGCTCACTTCGTAGTGGATGCTGGTGCGTGTGAACACCTCCACGGACACAACTACGAGGTGGAACTGGATATCAGTGGATCAGTTGACGAACATGGCATGGTCATCGATTTCAGAGAGCTGAAGAAGAGAGCGGCCCAAGTGTGCGAGAAGCTCGATCACAGGGTGCTGCTGCCCGGCCAGTCCGGAGTAATCAGGATCCGTGAGATCGCTGGTTCAGTCGAAGTGCAGGTGGCAGGCAAGCGATACGTCTTTCCAAGGGAAGACTGCCTCATTCTACCTGTCGCGGCAACGACTGCAGAACTCATTGCAGAGCACATAGCCGCCGAGCTCGGCTTGCCAGAGTCCTACGATGTTCGTGTCTGCGTTAGCGAGAATGTGGGCAGCACCGGATGCTATCACTCCAAATAGACATTGGTGATTACTTGAGCGTGAAGTGCAATGGTGATTGACACACAGAACGAGGCGCCCCGACACAGAATACATCTGAGTAGAGTTGGGGTCAAGAACCTGAAGACCTTTGTCATCACGGAGCGTGGCGGTCTCAGATACCATCTGATTCCGAAGGTGCAAATCACAATTGACCTTCCCGCAGAGATCAAGGGAATCCACATGTCCCGACTCGTCGAATCCATGACTGAGTCGATCTCCGACGAGTTCAGCGTACACAGTTCCGTCGAGGAGCTTCAGATGCATATCCTCGAGGCTCTTGCACGCAAACATCGCTTCAAGCATGGTGAAGTCAAGTTCGATTTCGAGTTCGGGTATGAGAGCAAGACACCCGTGTCCAAAAAGAGGACCTGGGAAGTCTGCGACATAACGGCTATCACCGTGAAAGAGGATCTCAAACCATTCTCGCACAGTGTTGAGGTGTGCGTTATTGGCAACACAGTTTGCCCTCACTGCATGGCAAACAACGATGGCATGACGCACATGCAGAGAGCTTTAGGTGTTTTGCGCGTGGTTGGAGCAACCAGCGACATTCCAAACTACGGTGATATGATCGAGGTCATTGAGAAGTCGTTCTCAAGCAAGACATACTCATTGCTCAAGATCGAGGACGAGGTCTACGTGACGAAGCAGATGCACGAGAACCCCCAGTTTGTGGAAGATGTGTGCAGGAACATACTGCAGAATGCGAAGGAGGCTTTCAAGGACAGGAATCTTGAGATGTATGCAGAGGCAACGTCCTTGGAGAGCATTCACAAGCATGATGTTATTGCCGAGGGTCGGATAGTCACCAATGGAAGTTAGGTCTGCTTTCTAGTGAGTACGTAGACCAGGCGTAACAGCAAAAGGACCTGAGTGTTGGACCAACACGAAATGAACCGGTCATTACCACTTGGACATTGTTCACCCTCGGAGTTTCCGTCCGCTTGGAAACGGCACTCGTGTCATCGTCCTTAGGGTCGGGTTCGTTTTGTTTCAGCTTCTGCACCCGAATGCCCATGACCATCCAATCCTGCAACAGCAGTTGCCTACCCTGTCCCCTCTCCTTCTACTGGACTCACTCTTGAGTGCATGTGAGTCGCGCGCGTAGACGCTCCTAGGAGGCCTGTCCTCGAGCGTCATACTCACATGGTCTGGACGTGATACTATGGTATTACCTTAGTATGTTGTATGTTGTATCAAGCTTTAATAGCAACGCAGAGGAAGTAGAGGGTAGTTGTACCGCGCAGTTCGGATATGAACGGAGACACGAAATATGGCCCACAACATACGAACCAAGACGAGACCCGTGTCGACTCTGCAGAGAAACGCACAAGTTCTGCACGTTCTGTACGGACTCCTTGACAGTGACAAGGAACCCAGTGACGCCGACGCGGAGAAGCTCAGATACCTCTATGCGAGTTCCTAGGCACTTTCACGCTCCTCATTTCATATGAGGCCAGATCGTTGTTTCCATGCGCGCACCTCCCGGCAAGCAGAGAGACAGTGGGGGCGGACTGATCTTCAGTCTGCCCTCACAAACTGCAGGCCTTGGTCTGAACACGACGGTTGGTGACAGCTGTTCTTTCTAGTACCGTAGCGGTTCAAGACAAAAGATTCAAGCGCATACTTGTATCTCTCATCTGTCGTGGAGCCGCCAACCAGACTCGAGAGGTACTTGGCCATCGAAACAGCCGGGGGGCCAAGCTGGCACCCCATCTCCGATAGGATTGCCTATGTTTCCAACGTGACCGGTACTTTCCAAGTATACACGATACAGGTCATTAAGCAAAGCGCCGTCTTTCCACTGCGCATAACCTATGAAGAAGACAGGTGTACAGACCCACGCTACATGCATGATGGCTCTCTTGTGTTCTGTAAAGACTGCAGAGGCAACGAGAACTTCCAGATTGGCACAATTGCCGGTGAAGAGGTAGTCTGGTTGACAAGCAGCCCGGAGGCGAAACACCTGCCGACATACTCCTCCAAAAGAGGCCTCTATTACATTGCGAACCTCAGCAATTCATCCCGGCTTGACACTTACAGGCTGAATCTGCCGCTGCTTGAGAACGAGCCCGATCTATTGTTGGAGCCCGACGAGGGTTTGGTGACTGTCAGACTGGTTTCAAATGATGAGAAGTATGCAGTGCTGGACAAGGACATCGGGGCATCGCAACAGGAGCTAATGTTGCTAGATATCGAGAGTCGCACGGTCATGAACCTGACCAAGGACCTCACGGGGGAAAGGCCCACTCGATGGGAGGCAATTCGTTTCTTGGGTCGCGAGCATCTTCTTGTGACAACTGACCACAATTCCGACTTCAACCGCTTGGCTGTGCTGAGTCTAAGTGGAGACGTCATGCCAATACCGGGTCTTGGCAAGCCCAAGTACGAGGTGGAACACGCGACCTGGGTCGCTGAGTCTGAGTACACATACTGGACATACAATGACGAGGGCTACAGCGCAATCTATCGGGGCAGATTCAAGACCGATGGTGTTGATGCTGTTAAGCAAGTGAAGACGCCGTACAGATGGGCTGTCGTTTCAGGGGACGAACGATCCTTCAACCGGAGCATCTCTATGTCACTTGATGCTCGCTTTCTTGCCTTGACCGTCAGTTCCCCAACAATGCCTACCAACATATGGATTTGTGACGTGACAGATGGGGACATGTGGGAAGTTTCTCCAGTCAGTCTATGCGGGCTGAACAGCCGCGACTTCGTTGATTGCACGCTTCATCGAGTCAAGAGCTTCGATGGAGTCAGTGTGCCATACTTCCACTATGTTCCTCTAGGCAGAATGCCTGAGAGAGGATGGCCCGCCATATTCATGATTCACGGTGGCCCTGAGAGTCAGAAGCGACCTGAGTTTGACCCTGTTATCCAGTTCTGGCTCTGCGCAGGGTTCGCAGTTGTCACTCCCAACATCCGTGGCAGCACAGGGTACGGCAAGACATACCTCAATCTTGACGACAAGGACAAACGTCTGGGCGCGATCCATGATATCAAAGAGATTGTCACACATATCAAGCAACACGACTACGAGATTGACATCAGTCGTCTGGTTGTCTTCGGAGGGAGCTACGGTGGGTTCGCAGTTCTTTCTGCGATGACAGAGTATCCTGAGATCTGGAAAGCCGGTGTCGATATCGTAGGAATATCAAACTTCGTGACGTTCCTGCAGAACACTGCTCCTTGGAGAAGGAAGCTGAGAGAGGCCGAGTATGGGTCTCTGGATCACGACCTCGAAACTCTGATCCGGATCAGCCCCATTCACAAGGTGGACAAAATACAAGCTCCCCTGTTCATTATCCAAGGGGACAACGATGAGAGGGTTCCATTGTCCGAGTCATTACAGATATACGAGAAACTGCGGCTAAGAGGAATACCAGTCAAGCTGCTACGTTATGCCGACGAGGGACATGGCCTCGCCAAGCTACAAAACCGGATCGACGCCTGGACAAAGGTCTTGCAGTGGCTTGAGGAGGTTGTGTGAGTGATCTCTCGGATTCGTACAGGACGACCTTCATGTCATGGCTGTCAAATGGAACAGGTGTTGAACAGAGGGCTATGGTTCCTAATCGCTGCAGATAAGGGGAGGATTTGCCCAGAGGATAGCCAGATGGTCTAGATGCTGGACAAGTACAGGCAGTCAACCCCGACTTCGAATGAGTTGTTCAAACGTGCTCTTCGGTTGTTTGCAGGTGGGGTGAACCACAATATCCGCACCTTCGGGCTGACACAATCGGGGGCCTATCCTCCGTTCATGCGTGCTGGCAAGGGCAGTCACATCTGGGATGTTGACGGCAACGAGTATGTTGACTGGTGGATGGCACATTACTCGGCCATCCTGGGCCACAGCCATCCAAGAGTGATGAAGGCGATAAGTGCGCAGCTGACGAATGGATGCCACTTCGGAACTATGAATGAGCAGCAGGTTGTTTTTGGAGAGAAACTGCAGGAAGCCATTCCGTCGCTAGTCAGAATGCGTTTCTGTTCCACGGGCAGTGAGGCTACGATGTACGCTGTTCGTCTCGCGCGTCTTCATACTGGAAAACCATTGGTCGCAAAAGCACTGGGTGGCTGGCATGGCGGCAACGACTCACTGGCGTATCATCTCAAGTATCCCTTCAATGACGAACCTTTCTACGACGGGGTTTCCTTCGACTTCAACGACCGCGACAGCGTTGACGACATGATGAAGAAACACGCAGGAGATCTTGCGGCGATAATCGTTGAACCAGTGCTGGGGGCAGGTGGCGGCATCCCACCTGAGCCAGGATTCCTACCCTACCTCAGAGAGGTCACCAAGGCACATGACATCCTTCTCATATTTGACGAGATTGTGACGGGCTTCCGGCTCCGATATGGATCCGCTGGGAAGGAGATGTTTGGTGTTGAGCCAGATCTCATTACGCTCGGCAAGATTGCCGCAGGCGGTATGCCTCTGGGCGTGTATGGAGGAAGAGAGGATGTAATGTCTCTGGCAGCCCCAGGGGCTAAGCGTGGTCGCTGGGTCGGGGGAGGGACCTTCTCGGCTCATCCTCTAACCATGGCTGCCGGAGCCGCGACATTGGACCAGCTCCGGTCAACGAGGGGCGAGTACGATACTCTCAACAAACGCGGAGACCGATTTCGTGCGCGCGTCAACGAGGTGTTTGAGAAGGAAGGAGTGAATGCTGTGGCCACAGGTTTCGGCTCAATTGTCTTCATTCATTGGCTCAAGCATAGACTGGACGGCCGGCCTCTCACCGGTGGCAAGATAGGAGAAGCTCTCGACCACGACCACTTGGACCTCTTCCAGAGTCTGTTGCTCGAAGAGGGTGTGCTTGGCTACCATGGCCTGGGCGCAGCATCGTTTGCACACTCGGACGGGGACATCGAGAAGACCCTCAGGGCTATCGAAACGGTGAGTCGGAAGATGCAGGGGATTAGGGCGTGACGCCCAGCTGGGCAGCTATCTAGCTGGCTGCGAGGAAATGACTGGAGCCGTGAATCGGGTGAGGTACGAGTGCGTGAAAGCGAAGTCACTTCTGTCAAAGCAGATCGTGGCAGACAGCTGGTTTCACGTGAACCGTTCTCTTAACGGGTACCGAGGATGCGAACACGGTTGTGTCTACTGTGATGGCATGTCCGAGAGCTATCACGTTGACGACTTCTTCACTCATATTCGTGTCAAGGAGAACGCGCCCGAAGTGCTGCGCCGCGAGCTGAAGAAGATCGGTTTCACTGCTGACTCAGAACTTGAGAGTGAAACCCTGTTCAAGTTTCTTGACCAAGATGATGCAGCAAACCTCTCGCGACGGTTGCCTAGAAAGCAGGTGATAGGGGTCTGCGGAGGGGTTTCAGATGGCTACCAACAAGCTGAGAGAGAGCACAAGGTCACTCGAGGTAACTTGGAGGTTCTGCGTGACTTTGGGCTGCCCGTGTTTGTTCTCACCAAGTCTAACCTCGTGCTAAGAGACCTCGATATCCTGAAGGAGATACATGAAAGGGCGTTCGCCAACGTCACCTTCACCGTTACTCTCAATGATGAGGAAACGAAGAAGGTGTTCGAGCCCAAGTCGTCGTCGACAGCCGAGAGGTTTGATGCGCTCAAGGAGGTGAGAAAAGCAGGACTGTTCGGCGGGGTGATGGCAGTCCCAATCATCCCGGGAATAGGAGACTCATACGACAACATAAGAGGTCTGGCGAAGGAGGCCAAGCAGGCTGGAGCCGAGTCTATCGTGTTTGGCGGACTCACTATCAAGCCCGGGCGTCAGAAGGAATACTTCCTGAGTGTTGTCAGGAACAGGTATCCCGAGTATCTTGAACTTCTCAGGAGAATCTACTCCAACGATGACAAGTATGGTCATCCCGATTACACGAAGAAACCCGTGAGCGTTATGGTCCGTGGACATCAAGTGTGCAAAGAACTGGGTATGAGGGACAGGTCAGTCAGGCATAGGATTCCGGGAGAGTACGACTCGAACAACAATGTGCTTGGGGTACTGCTGGACATTGTATTCTACCAGACATACGCGCTAGGTCTTCCATGGAACGTGAGCGGACCTTTTCAAGAACTCGCCATGAAGCTCGAAGGCGGCGTGGATGACCTGACGCAGCTGCGAAAGGACGGTCTTCTTCGCGAGCGTCTGAGAGCCAGCGACCAGATGGTTTCGATGATAGAGGAGATTATGGACCATGGAACGTGCAAGGTGCTAGGCGAGACTGAGGCAAGACTGAGCGCCGCCGAGTCACAAGGCGGTCAGGTCTTCACCGCATGGACGAAGGTTGACTCTCCGGATGTTGGCAGCTAATCTTATCATATCATGTACGACGCTGTCATGTCTGTTCTTGGAGCCTAGTAGTGGTCGACCTCGATATCGTACTGAATACACCCATGACCCTTGATATGCTGTCCGCCGTCAATCAGTTTCATGTTGAATGGGAACAGGCCAACTCGATCACCATCTTTGATGGCACTAGTTCGTTTTGCCAATGTGCCGTTGATGAAGCAGTCTCCAAGATCCTTCATTCCTAGACCCAGACGGTTCACGAACTGCTCGAAGTTCTCACCAGCCACGGGCTCACGATTGAACACAGTGTCCTCATTGGCTCGACTGCCGGGCACCAGCTCCCTTAATCGCCCGTAGAGATGTATCTCTATCATTGGTCGACTTGGCTTGCCATCCACAAATAAGATGTGCCATAGGTACGTGAGCGGCTTCTCACAAGAGGAGACCCCTGATGCAACGTTACAGTTATATCTCCTGCATGAGAGGAAGGCGCTATCATTCCAAGGCGGGATTAGAAGCTCACAGACCAGAAACATGGAATATGTGTTCCAGTGAATGGAGCAAGGACACCTTCGTGCAGGTTGCCTTTTGCCGCGATTGACCACTACTGACCAGCAGTGGTGACTAGGAACCTGCTCTCGCCCAGTGCCTGAAGGAGTGTGACGATAACATGGGAAAGTACCCCTGCAAGGAGCCTGTGCTTGTGACATGTGGACTGCCGTACGCAAGTGGTCCGTTGCATGTGGGCCACCTTCGCACCTACGTGCCTGCAGATGTCTTTGTCAGGTTCCTGAGAAAGCTGGGTGTCAATGCGACCTTCGTCTGTGGGTCAGACACTCACGGCACACCAGTCATGACAGCTGCCGAGAAGGTGGGTCTAACTCCAAAGGAGCTGGCCACGAAGTACCATCGGCAGTATCTTGATGTCTTCCCGCGACTCTCTATATTCTTTGACAACTTTGGGACCACAGATGACCCCGAGAACCATCATAGAACGACGCAGATAGTCACGACTCTAATGAAGAGCGGCTACGTGTACTCAAAGGACCTTCAGACTCCCTACTGTGACAGGGAGAAGAGATCGCTGCCGGACAGATATGTTCGAGGAGAGTGTCCGTACTGCCACAAGGACGCCCGAGGTGACGAGTGCGACCAAGGATGCGGGAGGTACTTGGAGCCGGGCGAGATTCTGAATCCCCGTTGTGCTATTTGTGGTTCGCCAACCCGCCCCATAACCCGAAAGCACTACTATTTCAGACTAACAGACTTCGCCGACTTTCTGCAGAAGTACGTGGAAGCGATGGACGGCACAAAGAACGCGAAGGGCTATGCTCTTGGCTGGCTGCGCGAGGGGCTGAAGGACTGGTGCATCACTCGTGACATTAATTGGGGTGTCAGGTTTCCGGGTGATCCGAGCCTTGTTCTCTATGTCTGGGTGGATGCTCCCATCGGCTACATAGCTAGCACAGAGCAATGGGCGAAGAAGATAGGAAAGCCAGATGCATGGGAACGGTACTGGAAACCAGGGGACGGTCGCATTGTCCACTTCATCGGGCAGGACATAGTGTATCATCACTGCATCTTCTGGCCTGCCATGCTGAAAGGCAGCGGCTACAATCTCCCTGACGCAGTTGTCGCATCAGGCATGGTGAAGGTTGACGGTAATAAGCTCAGCCGGAGCAGAGGCTATGTGATCTGGCTCCTTGACGACTACCTCGACCAGAAGCTTGATCCAGACTACATGCGCTATTACGTCGTTTCCTACACGAGTCAGACCAAGGACCTTGACTTCACATGGGACTCCTTCAATGACAAGGTCAACAACGAGCTTGTCAACACGCTTGGCAACTTTTTCTACCGTGCGATGTACTTTTCAAACCTGCACTTCGGTGGTGTGCCACAGGGGAAGCTCCCTGACGACATTCGACAGAAGATACAGAAGACAATGGATGCAGTGATTGAGGGCCTGAACGAGTATGAGCTCAAGAAGGTTGTCGACGAGGTCATGGCGTTGGCGTCCTACGGCAATGAATACTTCCAGAGCAACAAGCCTTGGGAACTGGTGAAGAAGGATAAGGCGAAGTGTCAAGAGGTCCTCTACAATTCACTTGCGCTCACAAAGGCCCTTGCGGTTCTCATCGAACCAATCATGCCATCAGTTGCTGAGAAGGTCTGGCGCCAGCTAGGTATTGATTCAGATGTCCACAAGGTCCTGCTAAGCGAGGCCTTGAACCCGCCCAAGCAAGGATCCAAGCTTGGTGAAGTCACCCCCATCATAACAAAGATTGATGAGAAACTCCTTGTGATGCTGAAGGACTTGGTAGCGAAACGTATAGAGGCAGCATTAGCTGCCAATCACGTGGAGCCTGAGAAGATGATATCTATCGAAGAGTTTCATAAGATGGACATACGTGCAGGCAAAATAGTGGAATGCACTGCCATTCCCAAGATGAAGAAGCTGCTTTTACTCAAGGTCGATATTGGCAAAGAGATCCGGACGATTGTAACAGGTCTGGCTGACCAGTACAAGCCCGAGCAGCTGACAGGTCTGACGGCCCTCTTCCTGGCCAATCTGGAACCAAAGAAGATTGGCGGGTTCGAGAGTCGCGGCATGATTCTCGCAGTGGAGAAGGCCGACGAGCCTGGAAAGTGGGTCCCGGTGACCGTGACAGGTGTGCCGGCCGGCAGCAAGGTTGCCTGAGCCTGTGGTCACACCAGATGGTCCCATTCAGGATTCCTACGACGCATGGCAAGATGAGTATTCGGATGAGCGATGAGCAAGCCTAATAATCATCGTCGTCCGGTCCAGTCGCTCGGGCTATACGGAAGTTGAGGTTTGAAGTCAAGGACTCTCTGACAGAGGAAGAGATTGAGGCGGGCTTCAATGCCGTCATTCGTGACGGGATCATGTCCCAAATCAAGATGACACTCACAGAGAGCGTGTTCCTTGTGAACTTCGCACTCTTGCTTGGAGCATCCAACTCAGTCATCGGGCTCTTGGCCGCAATACCACCCCTCGCCCAATTGCTGCAGATTCCTGCAATATCACTTGTCGAGAGGAGGCGAGTCAGACGCGAGATATGTGTTGTTGCCTCCGCAGCAAGCAGGTCGTCCATACTTGTCATGGCTTTGATTCCTGTTCTCGTTGCTCCCCCAATGGGACTCCTCATTCTTGTGTTCGCTGTTATCACCCATGCGGCCTTTGGTGCTATCTCGAACACAAGCTGGAACTCATGGATGCGTGACTTGGTGCCTGAAGAGAGGTTGGGGCACTTCTTCTCAAGGCGGCTGACCATTCAGGCGGCTGTCGGAATCATTGCGACATTGAGCGCCGGAGCATTTCTGGGGTATTGGCCATTGGCCTTTCCCACGGTTCTCTACGGTTACTCCTATGTGTTTGCGGCCGGTTTCATTGCAGGAATGGTCGGGGTTTACGCGATATCTACCATCCCAGAGCCCAGAATGGTGTCGACCGACAGTCGCCGCGAGTTACTGAAGCTGATTCGGGAGCCGCTTCGCGACGAGAACTTTAGGAACCTGATGAAGTTCTCGGGGATCTGGAGTCTTGCAAGCAGCCTCGTGGCACCTTTCTTCACTGTCTACCTTCTCACTCGGCTTGCGATGTCTCTCCAGCTGGTCACTGTCTTCATGGTACTGACCCAGATAGTGAGCATCGTGTTCTACAAGTTCTGGGGGCGTCTGTCAGATCGTTTCAGCAACAAGTCTGTGCTACAGGTGACTATCCCACTGTTTCTCGTTGGACTGGTCCTCTGGACATTCACCACAATGCCAGATGTCCACGTCCTGACCATACCGTTGGTATTTGTTATCCACATCCTGATGGGTGTGTCGTCAGCAGGGGTTAACTTGGCCTCCGCTAACATGGGTCTGAAGCTGGCGCCTAGAGGAGCAGCAACTCATTATCTTGCCTCATGGGGACTAGTCAACTCTTTGGCTGCCGCGTTCGCACCTCTGGCGGGTGGAGCACTAGGAGACCTGTTGGCGAACGAACAATTATCAATCAACCTTTCGTGGACTCACCCCGGTTTTGAGTTTGTGATACCGGCCTTCAAGCTTCGGGGTTTGGACTTCTTGTTTATGATTTCCTTCCTGATTGGGCTGTATTCTCTCTATAGGCTAACTTCTGTCAGAGAAGTTGGAGAGGTTGACGAGAAGGTACTCATTGACACCATCGTTTCGGATGCTCGACGCGGTGTGAGGAGTCTTTCAACGGTAGAAGGTTTCAGGACATACCTGTTGGCTCCCCTCTCCCATGTCTGGCATGTCCTGAGGAAAGCTGAGCCTGAGGACAGCAAGGACGAGGCAGATTCACAGCCAGCTGAAACGTAGTTCGCTAATCACTTTCAAAGGTGCTAACATGCGTACAAGTGCCGGTGCAAACCGCATCAGGAATGGTGGGATCTGCCATGTGCAGCATTATCGCCACGTCATTGTAGAGGGCGAGGTGTCTACGATGCCCTTGGCTTGGAAGCGATTCACATTTGACGTGTCTGATGACCGGCCAAGGTACAAGAACTCATGATTCATTATGTTGGCATCGGTTCAATGAACCACAATTGACTAGGAGGCGTCATGGACGGATGTCCACCACAAATCACTCGCGGGCAGATGGACCGGCGCTGCCATGTCTTAGATGCAGACAGTACACGTACTACGGGTGCGGCAGGGGCGGGTTCTGCAAGAAACTCACTCGATGGTCATCATTGACGGCTCCGTGCAATGGCTTCACTCCGGCACACTCAGCTGAAAATCAAGCAGGCCAGCTGGCCGACATAGAACTGACTTGCGATCCCGCAAGCGTCAGCAGTCTGGTCACTCAAGTGTTTGGAAACGCAGGATTCTCGGTGGCACAGGTGTGTTCTGGCTTCTCGATTGATGCAATACATCTGCCGCACGTTGTGCTGACCCAGTCCAGTTATCCCGGATTCGAGGCCCACCTTTTCACTATGGCTGATGCCTCATTCTGGATCCCTGAGTTCACTCCTGACGACGGAGTAGTCCTCTACTACCCATGGGGTTCAGACGACGAGAAACGTTCGGCTTGGGAGAGGCTATTGGAGTCGGTGGTTGTGATGTGCCGCCAACTTGCCGACTATCGTGAGAGAGCACAGAGAGGCCTACAGAGCGTTCCCGTTCGATGGGCGCATGGCGAGAAGGTGTGGGAGGAACTCCTCAGGCTCGCTGTTAAGCAGGCATCGACCCCAGAAACGGATCACTGGGAGAAGTCGATCGTGGCTCACGTCACTGCACTATGTAACTGTGGATTTGTGGCAAAGTACGCCTATTCAGGCCTGATAAAGGACCACCCGACTGTGAAGGTTCTTGACTTTCCCACAGTGTGGTTTGATGATGAGATCTACATTGGAGTGGACGTGCACCTATTCACACTTGCCCACATGGCTCAGTGGGTGCCGTCCTTTAGTGAGCATGGCATAGACGTGATAATGGAGTTGCCGACTCGCGACCAAGATGAAACCCGAATTGGGTGGAAGAGGCTTGCTTCCGCGGCGTCTGCGCTCAAACGTCTGCTCCGCGGCTATCGGACAATCATGATGGATGATTTCGTTGGAGACTACAAGTACTGGCGGATTCAGCGTGTTGGCTTCAATGTACTCCTCGAGAAGTGATTTGCACAGACCTGACGGCGAAGACCTCAGAGTTGCCTCCTGTCTGATGTGTGTTTTCAGCGTCGGAACAGAGAGAGCGACCGGTGTTCTCGCCCATAGGCGGGGCCCATGTTCTTGTGACAGCACTAGCCGCAACCTGTGCCCTTTTGTGGAACCTCAATGAGGTCTATGATCAGAACCCTGACTTGCCGCATGCAGAACGTTCCTAGGTCGTCCCTTCATCAGAAACGAGAGCATCCGCAGGCTTCATCTACTTGCTTGTTTCACGATGCCGGCAGTGAGTAAATGGAGATTCGAGTCCGGGGCGCTGCCGAGCACAATCTCAAGAATGTAGACGTAGACATCGGAGAAGGACTCACGGTCGTGACCGGCGTATCAGGTTCGGGTAAGACATCTCTAGTGTTTGACACGATATACCACGAGGCCCGTCGCCGATTCCTTGACGTCTTCTCATCGGGCTCAAAGGCCGTAAGGTTGACACCCGCGAACGTGCAGTCAATCACAGGCATAGGCCCAACCATCGCGGTGGGCCAGAACCTGTTGAACCGCAATCCATTGTCGACACTCGCTACGTCCTGTGGCATTCATCCCTTTCTTAGACTTCTCTATGCCAGGTTTGGCGTGCGGCACTGTCCCAAATGCGGAAACGGCCTTTCAGTGCTTACGGAGGACGAGATTGTAGACAGAATACTCTCTTTGAGAGGACAAGGAACAGTCAAAGTGTACGCCCTATTGGTGGGTCGAGTGATCGGCAGTCACCGCACACTCCTCGGGATTCTGGATAGGCAGTTGGGTGCCAGCCGCGTGCTTGTCGACGGGGATCCGTACGATGGCAAACGGCTGAATCCATCCAAGGAGCATACCATAGAAGTCGAGGTCGGACGAGTCGAACACGCAGACAAGTCTTCCCATGCTCGTAGGATTGTTCAGGAGTCTGCTGCACTTGGAGCCAGTGTATTGGTTGCCCGGCATGGGCGATTAACGGTTTCACTATCGCGCACCGCGGTCTGCTCGGAATGTGGAACCCGTTTCGAAGACATCGAGCCCGTTCACTTTCATACGCCCTGTCCATACTGCAAGGGCAGTGGTTGTCAGCAATGTTTTGACACTGGTCTGCATCCACAGGCCGCATCTGTGAAGTGGCAGGATCTTCGCATCACTGAGTTCCTCGCTCTCACTGTCGATGAGGCCCAAGCATTGTTTAGGACCGCAGTGATGCCGCCTGTATCATCGCGCGTGAGGTCAGAGATTCAGAAGAGGTTGGACTCACTTGCAGGCGTTGGCCTTGGTTACGTTCAGCTCAACAGACCTTCTCCAACGTTGTCGCGAGGCGAGTCGCAAAGAGTCCGATTGGCCGTGTCGTTGACCAGCCGGCTAGAGGATGTAGTCCATGTGCTGGACGAACCGACGATAGGTCAACACGCAAAGGATGCTTCCAAGCTTCTTCTTCGCTTCAGAGAGTTGCCGGGACCGGTCATCTATGTCGAACATGACAGGGCCGCCGCCGCCTTTGCAGACCGGGCTGTAGATGTCGGTCCTGGAGCTGGTGACGCTGGCGGCGAGATCGTGTTCAGGGGTACGCCAGCCGAGTTGTGGAAGTCTGAAACAGCGACTGGACGGTATTTCAGTCAGCGTGATAGGGTTAATGCCCCAGCACCAAGACCTAGGCCAGACCGTTTCATCACAATCTGTGGAGCAAGTGCCCACAATCTCCAAGACATCGATGTTTCGATTCCTGTTGGGCGTTTCACAGTCATCAGTGGGATTTCTGGGTCAGGCAAGAGCACTCTCGTCGAGGATGTCCTTGTGCCTTCATTGTCCAAGAGAAAACCCGTGGGCTGCCGGACCATAGATGGTAGCGGTATGAAGCCTGTTCTTGTGGACCAGGGGCCCATAGGAAGGAATCCCCGATCAAACCCGGCGACTTATACGAAACTCTCAGACATAGTGCGAGATCTCTTCGCCAGACAGACCAAGCTGTCGGCGTCACATTTCTCATTCAATCGCCCCGAGGGAGCTTGTCCGACATGCAGGGGCATGGGTGCAGTTGAAGTCAAGATGCACTATCTGCCATCATCTTGGATACCGTGTGCCGATTGCAGTGGTCAGCGTTTTTCTGACCAAGTCCTCTCAGCCAGAGTGGACTTCCACGGCAAGAGCTACTCAATCGCGGACATGTACCAGCTGTCAATCTCACAGGCGTATTCACTGCTTGTCGATGATGAGCGACTCAGGAACGGGACTCGAGACTCTGCGAGGAGCATGCTCGACGCGCTGGTCACCATCGGGCTCGGCTACTTGACCATCGGCCAACCATCTCCAAGCCTCTCTGGGGGTGAGTCTCAGAGAGTGAAGCTTGCAAAGTTCCTTGGTCGAAGCAATCTCTCGAATCGGCTCATAATCCTTGATGAGCCGTCTACTGGACTACATCCTAAGGACCTCGCTGGCCTACTGTCTGTGCTTGACCGACTCGTGTGCGTCGGAGCTACAGTGGTTGTCGTTGAGCATAATCTGGACATCATAAGGGCTGCAGACTGGGTGATTGATCTTGGGCCCGGTGCTGGACCCAGTGGAGGACGCGTGATATATGCTGGGCCTCCAGACGGGCTGGCTCAGGATGAGGAGTCTGTCACCGGACAAGCAATCAACGAGGACGCACATGTTCGCCCAAGAGCCAAACGGACGACGATGCGCAAGCGATCCGACTGCATCTCGATAAGGAACGCACGTGCTAACAATCTGAAGGGTGTCGACATTGACTTCATCAAAGGCGCATTGACTGTGGTCACAGGAGTTTCCGGCTCCGGAAAGTCGAGCTTGATTCACGATGTACTTGAGTCAGAAGCGAAACGCAGGTTCCTAGAAACACTCTCACTGTACGAGAGGCAGGGAATACATGAGGGTCCCGAGTTTCCGGTCGACTCTGTATCAGGACTGGGAGTATCTGTTTCAATCATACCCGGGCAGAGCCTCTATAGCCGAAGGTCCACCGTCGGGACTGTCACTGAGATCTCACACCACCTCGCGGCTCTCCTCGCGGCTATCGGGAAACGGACCTGTCTACAGTGTGGAGCGCAGATGAAGCGTAACCAGCAGTGGATGTGTCCGAATTGCGGAGCGACAGCTCCACTCGCAGAACCAAGACACTTCTCATCATCGACCTACTCATCCGCCTGCCCAGGCTGCCATGGGGTGGGAACTCTCCAAGTTCCTGCTCCCGAGAAACTCATCATCAACCCCGACAAGCCCATCTGTAGTGGAGCTATGTACTCGCCTGGCTTCTTCCCAAAGGGCTTCCTCTGCAAGCCCTACAATGGCGGCTTCTACATAGTCCAAGCTGTGGGTCGGCGCTATGGTTTCGACCCGAAGACCACACCTTGGAAGAACATTAGTCCCGAGGGTCAGAGATCCTTCTTGTTTGGCGAAACAGAGCCCATGGAGGTCGAGTTCGAAAGCCCCAGAAGGCCCCCATACGTGAGGCGCGTGCAATTCCGGGGCTTCTATGGTTGGATTGGAGAGTGGGACGTGGGTGGTACGTACACGACCACGAAATCATGTGACCAATGCAAGGGGACCGGCTTCCGTCCCGAGTACCTTGCCGTGAAGCTTGCCGGGCATGATGTATATCAGTTGAGTCAAATGCCGCTGATTCAGCTTACGGGGGTCTTGGGCCAACTCGTGGGACGCGGCTCCGGGTTTCAACCAGCCAAGAGCAGTCTGGAAACAGTCCTGAGGCGTTTGGGCTTTCTCACCAAGGTTGGATTAGGCTACCTTCATCTGAACAGAGTCACAGCAACGCTCTCCGCAGGAGAGGCACAGAGAGTCAGGCTCTCAGGGCTGCTAGGAAGCAGACTGACTTCACTCACTGTCATACTCGACGAGCCAACCCGTGGAATGCACCCATCCGAAGTTGAATCACTGGTGGACGCCTTGAGAGAACTACGGGACGAGGGAAACACAGTCCTCGTCGTTGAGCATGATCCACTATTGATCAGAGCTGCCGATCAGCTTGTCGAGATGGGGCCTGGTGCAGGTGTCGCAGGAGGACAAGTCGTTGCATCGGGGTCCCTGAAACGGCTTGCTAGGAGTGACACTGCAACGGGTAGATGGCTTCGCGGGGAAGGCAAGGCCTCAGTCGTCAAGCCCCGACGGGAACCGAAATCCTGGCTGACAGTCAGAGGCGCGAAAGAGAACAATCTGCGCGGCGAGGATATTCACATCCCCTTGGGGGTGCTTGTCGGCGTATGTGGTGTCTCGGGGTCTGGAAAGAGCACACTCATTGTCGACACAATTGGGAGGGCACTAGCACCCAAAGAATACACGACAAGCGTTGCAAGCCAACCAATTGAACCGGGCCTGCACGACTCCATTGAAGGTGCTCCTGCAAGGACAGTTGTACTTGACCAGACGCGGGAACACATCCGTAGCCCCGGTCAGTATCTCAGACTTTTCGACCCACTCTTGTCACTGTATGCCCAGAGCGAAGACGCTGTCGCTCTTGGGGTCAGCGAAGTGAGCCTCTCGAAACCTTGTGAGGTCTGCGATGGAAGGGGATCTGTACGAACTGACATGGGTTTCCTTCCTGACATGTACACTCCGTGTGAAACATGTCGAGGAACAGGTCGTTCTCGTGAGTCTTGGGACGTCCGGCTCAAGGGCATTTCTTTTGCGGAGGTCGGGAATCTCACTATGGACGAGCTCTATGATCTGTTTGATCAAAATGAAACGCTCGCAAGGAGAATCAGAGCGGCTAGAGATGTAGGGCTCGGCTATTTGGTCTTGCGCCAGTCCGGGTATGCTCTATCTGGAGGAGAGTCACAGAGGCTTAAGATTGCAGGAGAGCTCTCAGAGAAGAGCAACGGTGAAACCCTATACATTCTGGACGAACCGACTGTGGGCCAGCATATGGAGGACGTCAATCGTCTGATAGGTGTGTTGCATAGACTCGTGGATGAAGGGCAGAGTGTCATCGTCGTTGAGCATCACCCCAATTTGCTGACTGCATGTGACTGGCTGGTTGAGCTCGGGCCCGGAGCAGGACCGGACGGCGGCAAGGTCATCGCGTCAGGTCCGCCGGAGGAGGTCGCGCGTGGTGAGACACCGACCGCCCGCTACATCAAGGATGTCTTGGAGGGAACGCCATGACTTGGGCTGGTCTTCTCCTTGCAGACGCATCGCCCTGCCTGAGATTACTGGTCCTGAAGGAACTACTCGCTCGTAAGGACAGCGACCCTGAGGTCAGAGAACTCGAGAACCTCCGGGAGAAAGACTCCATAGTGTCTTACTTGTTGGCTCTGCAGTCGGGAGAGGGCTTTTGGAACCGAATCTCCACAGCAGGATCGCCACCCGGTGGCAAGATTCACGCCACATCTCAGGCTCTGATTACACTGGGATATCTGGGCTTTGACGCTGAGCATACAGCTGTCAAACGCGGAGTCGAGTATCTCTTCTCTAAGCAGCGGCGTGATGGGTCATGGCCATTGCCGGGCATGTGGGAGAGGGAAACGCCGACATCGAAGGGCTATACAATGATACCGCTTCAGACGGCTCTTCCTCTCAGAGGTGTGGCCGCATGCGGCCAATCTGGCGACTCTCGAGCTGAACGAGCGTATGACTGGTTGGTTTCACAAAGGCTCGAAGATGGCTCTTGGCCCACAGGCTTGGCAGGAGATGTACTTGGAGGTGTAGCCGGGTACAGACGTTTGCCCAACACACAATGGGGGTGCCGGACCAACACAACTGCGGCGCTGGTTTGCCTTGCGTTGCACCCGAAGAGAAGGTCAGACCCAGAGGCTCAAAGGGCTCTTGACCTGCTTCTCGGCCGCGAAACGCGCGAGCGACAGGCCCTCGGTTTCGAAGTAGCCAGGAACATCGGAGCAGAGCCAGCGAGGGGTTTTCTAACCTACCATGCCAAGTTCGACGTCGCTCTCGTCTTGGATCTGTGCTGGAGGGTGGGAGCAGACATTGGTGATCCTCGCGTAGCTGACATGCTCAGCTACCTGAGGCAGGTCCAAGGACCGTACGGTCAATGGGAGTATCTCCCGCGGCCGGAGGTCACCAGATGGCTGACCTTTGACATCCTCCGATCGCTGTCCCACATGGATGAGTCTGGCAAGTGGGTGACTCTTGAGCCTCGAACTCGGTTCAGGGCATATCCCAAGAAGAGGAAGCGGTACTGAAGGAAGAAGACTAGTTCTCTCACTTGCGCGGTCTAGATGGTTTCGGGGGTGCTTGACCGGGTTCGACCTTGTCATCTTTGAGGTTGGGAAACTTAATCGCGATGAATCTCACGTCATGGTCTTCAGACGTTTCGAACCAATGTGCCTCGCCCGGTTCGACCACAACGACGTCCCCCTCGGAGAAGTGATAGACTGTTTCACCCACTCCCATGTTGGTTTCGTCTAGGATGACGAAAGTCTCCTCAAGCTTCTCGTGGAGATGGGGGTCTGTCTTCATCCCGCCCGGCACTCTGACCCAGATGAATCCAGCAGTGTCGAGTTTCCGCTTGAAGGTGACGTCTGCCACATACTTGCGGCCATAGCCGGCCATACCTACGAGTTCGCAGTCTGATGCCTTGTATACTTTGACCATTCGAATCACTACGCCGTCCAACTGTAGGATCATGTGATTAGTCTTCCTGAGCACAAGCCGGATGAAGAGGGGTGCTGTGCCGTGGCTGGGCGGAATGCATAAGTCCTGACTGAAAAGGAATGAAGGAATGTGGTGTCACTGCTATGGACTGGAGCTATCGTGACAGAAAACACGCTGGCGAGGTCTTGAGCGGCCTGCTGTCAGGGCACGCTTCAATGGATATCGCTGTTGTGTTGGCCATACCAAATGGCGGTGTCGCCGTGGCGGCTCCTATCGCACAAGCACTACATGCAGCACTTGATTTCATCATTGTCAGGAAGCTACAGATACCCTACAACCCGGAAGCTGGGTTCGGCGCTCTGTCGTCGCTAGGCACCATCGTCCTGAACGAACCACTAGTACGGCAGCTAAGGCTGACCCAAGACGACATAGAAATCGCGAAGGCCAAGACTGAGAAGCAAATCGCTGACAGGAAAAAGGCCTATGCCGGGTTGGTCGGCCATTATGACCTGTCAGGGAAGCATGTCTTGCTTGTTGACGATGGTCTGGCTTCGGGCTTCACGATGCTTGCCGCCATCGAATCGATAAGGGTATCCAAGCCATCCACCATCAGGGTGGCAGTACCAACCTCCTCGGAAGGGGCAGCGAGGACAGTCAGAGCCGCAATCGACCAGCTCATTTGTCCCAGAATCGAGAGAGGTCAGATGTTTGCTGTCGCTGACGCCTACGAGGACTGGTACGACGTCCCAGACTCAGAAGTGATTGATATTCTGAAGCACTCCAGACAATAGCATACGCGCATGGATGACTTCATGGAGTCGCCCGCTAGAGTCATATTGTCGGACGCCACGCCCTTGGCAACATGGCCATCAACGTCATCGCGTTCTTCTCACCGATCACTCCAGCGCCATTGAAGGCAAAGATACAGACCGAACTACGCAAGTCTGGGGCCAGTATCATGGCTCCAGAGGACTTCTTAGCCCTGGCAAAGCAGGATTCACAGATCCTCAGTCAGCATACCATTGTCTTTGTCGGTTCTGGCGGTACCGAGAACCTCATTGCAGCTTTTCTGAGTAAAGCCAATCTGGGGTCCCTAATCATGTTACTAAGCCACGAGGGGAACAACTCGCTCCCAGCTGCAATGGAATCTCGTGCATACTTGAGCGCGAAAGGACTACAATCTCGCATCACGCATGCGTCACTGCCCAAACTCGTGGAAACACTGAGGGAATGGCAGGACTACTCGGATATGGAATACAGGATTCGTTCTTCCCGCATTGGCTTGGTTGGCAAGCCATCTTCGTGGTTGATATCATCCCACGTCAATTCCTCTGCCGTTCAAAGGAGATGGGGTTCATCAATAGTCGAGATACCCTTGACTGAGATTAGTGACGCCCGTCTCGATCGGGGCAGAGGAGATACCAGGGTCAAGTTCGGTGACTTCGCGGCGCGTGCGGTTTTCAAGGATGTGGCAGATACCGACATTAACAATGCTGGTCTTGTAGTGCAGGCGCTCTCCGATCTGGTTACCAGACACAAGCTCAATGCTGTCAGTGTCGAATGCTTTGCCCTGCTTGAGAAGAGTGGAATCAGTGGGTGTTGTGCGATGTCGCGGTTGAACGATGTGGATGGTCTGACGGCAGGATGCGAGGGCGACATCCCGTCTACGTTTACAATGATGGTTGCGAAGTATGTCACAGGCCAGCCTGTGTTCATGGCCAATGTGACAGATGTGGACAGTGATGCCAACTCGGTCGTGCTTGCTCACTGCACTGTGCCGGTTTCAATGGTAGTCGACTACGACCTGGCCTCGCATTTCGAAACCGGTAAGAGCGTGGCTGTTAGGGGTCGTTTCAGGCCCCAAGCTGTCACTCTTCTCAAGTTGTGGGGCGAGGACCTGTCAGAGTACTGGCTTTCGGGCGGATTCATAGTGGAAAACCTCACAAATCGAGCCGCATGCAGGACTCAGGTGAGAGTTCACGTTGAAAAGCCTGTGGCCTATTTTCTGGAGCGGTCTCTGGCAAACCATCACATACTCATCCTTGGCGATTACAGCGAGCGGCTCGAGAGGTTTCTCTCGTTTGCATTGAGAAAATGAAAGCCGGAACTCATTAATTGAATAGATACGCACTTCAAAAGCGTTCGCCGCCGAAAGAGTGAGATGACTCGATGAAAGCAGCGGTGCTTCACGGATCGCCTCGAAGAGGTGGAAACTCAGATACTCTGGCCGAACATTTCATTCGAGGACTGAAGGCTGCTGGTGAAGTTCAGACTTGGGATTTCTATACGAATGAAATGAGGATAAGGCCTTGCCAGGGATGTGAGCACTGTCAGACATCTGTCGACAATAGCTGCGCCATCAGAGATGACATGCAGCAGATCTACTCAGTGTTCGGTGATGCCGATCTCGTCGTCTTTGCGACGCCCATGTACTGGGGATACATCACTGCCCAGCTTAAGACAGTAGTTGACAGAATGGAGGCGCTCGCAATGAATCCTGAGAAGTACTTCGTGGACAAGCAATTCGTTGTCATACTCACTTACAGACACCACTACCAGTCGACGGTCGCATTCTTCGAACGGATAATGGAATACTTCCGGTTCAAGCTAAGTGTGCTAGCATTCAGTTCTATTGATGAGGCGAGCCAGAAGGATATGCATGTTACGAGTTGCCCGGAGAAGCTACGAGAGGCATATCAGCTGGGTATCGCTCTCGGGATGCGATAGCATCTCCACTGGCTAGCCAGTTCTGCTTGTACGACCTACGTACGTGCTCAAGATTTTGGATTCATCAGATGTTTCTATTTAAGGAATGAGTGGAATAGCACTATACAATGAAATTCACGCGGCTCTCAGTTGCTGAACGCAACTACCTCAAAGGTGTCATGAAGGCGTTCTTGGAGAGGAAGAAGAGAGCTTCAAAGAGCTACGTGCTAGGATGCTTCCGGAACGTCCCTCTCACAATATTTGATGAGATTGTCAAAGAGCTGACCCCCGCTGAGGGCAACTCGCGTCAATCGGAGCTTGATGAGATAAGAAGAGAAATCTCAGAGTACCTTGATACTCGCACTGATCGGACTCAGTGGAGTCCATGGGCCGTTGCTCGTTCTTGATGGCTTGTCTGGCTCAACACATCTATGTGCCTCTCCAAGTCCGTTTTCCCGCACGGTTCGTTTTGAAATCGGATTCTTCACGGAACAGTACACAATCATTTCCAAGGTTAGCATCAGAGATTCGCCCCTTGAGCCGTGCGTAGGCCAGTACAGCTCTGCTACTGGCGCTAGCTTTAAAAACGGCCTCAATGCTGCTGCCCCAATCGCCCGACCAAAGGTGACTGATTGTAAGGAAGGCTCCATGATGAGAAGTAGCAGACTCCTACTCCTAATGATTGTGTCAGCTTTGATCGTAGGAGCCGTGCAAGTTCAACCATTGACTGGTCCTTTGTCGACGGGTTCTGTCGCTGTCGGCACCCAAAAAGCTGTGTGCGCACCTAGTGGTTTCCATTCAGCGAATATCACACCTGTTCTCATTGCGCCTGCGAACAGGAGCACGGTTGTCGGGATTTTCAATATGACTCTCAATATCACTTCGGTCAATGGACCTCTGAACCTGACTCTGTTTGTACAGGGGCAGATCTATCCTGCCTACAATCGGACCTTGGTCGGGGCAGGACTCCAGAACGTCACCGTGAACAGCACTGTACTTCAGGAGGGCAACCTCAACTTCACTCTCCTCTTCGAGAACTACAACTTCACCCCGCCTGACAGGGACTCGTACCACCTCGTGTTCCTCGTGGACAACCATGGTACACCGGCATTCGTGTTTCTCGCACCTGCTGAGAACGGAACTTTCACAGGTATGGATGAGCTCTACCTGAACATAACGTCGGATTATGCTCAGGTGTTCATGAATGTCACAGTCGACGGACACTTGACGAACGAGTTCAACGCTACCTTGGTTCCAGTTGGTGCAGCCAACTACACCATCAATGGCACGCGGTACGACAATGGTGAACACACAGTCAACGTCACGGTCTACACAGAGGAAGGACTCAAGGCCTCAAAGTCAAAGACTCTCTACTTCCTTGACTATGTGAGATTCACAATCACAGGACTCACTACGTTCAGTACAGTCAAGGGTAATCAGACGATTTCGGTAAAGGTTTCCACGCCATATGACAATGTCACATTCTCTGCTTACGTAGATGATGTCCTAGTGCCGAATGTAGACAACGTCACACTGCCACGTGGCACTTCTCCCATCCTAATCAACACGACAGTCTACTCTGAGGGTGAGCACAACTTCACTTTCAAGGCATACGATGCCTTCGCGCACAGATGGGTCTACAGGATGCTGCTTGTGGTTGACAACCATGGAGTGCCGACTGCTTTCTTCACACAGGTAACAGGCGATGTTGTTGTTGGTGTGGCTTCTTTCACAGTAAGAATCAACAGCACTTGGAAGGAAGTGAATGTCACAGTCTATGTGGACGATGTGCCAGTCAGTGGACTTGTGAACGTGACCGTGAATGTCGGCCTTTACACATTCCAGATTGACACTGGTAACTACACGAAATGGCAGCACACAGTCAAAGTCGTTGTCATAACGCGGGAGGGCTTGACGACTTATATTGAGAGGGCCTTCGGCTTTGCCAGTTTCAGGCCCGAGGAGATTGTCAGCCTCGTCATGCTCTTGGGCCTTGCTGCTGCAATACCAATGATCAGATGGAGGCAAGGGAAGCCAGTCAGACCGGTCATCATCGTCGATACCGTGTTCGCACTTGTAGTGCTTGTGTTGTTCCTTCTACTTGGAGTAAACAACTACCCGCTCGTGGTTTGGCACCTCAACATGGCAAGCATATGGGCAATCGGGACCGCCCTTGTTTTCACCAACTGGGTAGTTCCAATAGTCACCGAAGAGTCCAAACCCGAGGGCTAGAGAAGGCGAGTAACTGGTATCTCTCTGGCGACCTCGGTCGACCAGTCCGCAAGGGCCATGAACCGCTCAGCTTGGTCCTTGGGCAGTCTAGTCCAGACAGAAGCAGCCTTCCAGGGGGATGCGAACTTGGCTGTCCTTGATATCACGATATCACTGTAGTCCAGCCCTTCTGGCGTCACGTCCGCAACGAATCGGGCAGTCCTGTCATCACGACGCACTACTATCCCGATTCCCAACAATGTTCTGCCAGAGTAGTACCCCGCGACTATGCCATCTCGACCTCTATCTACGACCTCGCTGAGGAGCGAAGTGAAGTCACCCGGTGGTGCGATTTGAGAGAAGACCCAGTCCTTGGGTAGCTGACTTGGTTCTTTGACAACGTGAGTGGTCACCTTCGCTGTACTACGGGGTGGAATCTGCTTTGGCGGCAATGAAGCATTGATGAGCGAGCCGCGTGCGAAGTACTTGATCTTCATCCAGAAGTTGTATGCCTCGGGTGGCGAGATTGCTGTGATTCTGCTTGCTCTCTTACCCCTCATGGTTTCCTCTGCTGCCGTCACAAGCTGAGTGCCTATCTTATTCTTCTGATACCTGATGTCCACATCCATGCTCGATATGACGCCGACCGCACCCGTGATAGGGTTCTTCTCGATCTTGAATAGAATCTCTCCCACCACGCGTCCGTCAAGCTCGGCGACCAACCATCCCCAGCTGCTGAGGCCTATCACTCTATGCTCTGCCTTTACTTCCTCAACATTCGCGTACCTGTGCTGAAGCCAGCGGGTTGTCTGATACACTGTCAGTATGTCCTTGCAGTCTCTCATTCCTCCTGGCCTCACCTTGACAGGATGAGAGCGTGGTACAGATTGGACAGCAGCTATCACTGGTCACCACCTTCGAACAGCTGGGCACGAGTTGCGCTGTCAATAACATAAGAGTGTGTATGATAGTCATGGCGATGACATTTCTGGGGCATATGTGATTGGGGGCAGGAGAACAAAGTTGAACAAGACATGTCAACGGATACCACAGGAAGAATCCCTTTCAGTTTCTAAGTCCCATGTCATAATGCTGCGAAGCCTGCTGAACCGACTTCCGCCAACGCATAGGCTGACACGGGAGTGGGTGCTGGAAAGTGCACACAAGATAGGTTCTCTTGAAACGGCTCCTGCCGCAATGAGCCATGAAGCCTATCCTAAGCCAGCGAGAATCATCTTTCCAAATGGAATTGTCATGTGGAGAACGGACTCTTTGGAGAATCTTCCGCGCGATGCTAAGGATTACCGTCTAAACAAAAGCTCTATTTCGTTTGCAGCAACATGCAAATACCAATCGTGTGATGTGGATATCAGAATTGACTCGTTGAGCGATTTCCTTATCAAGTACCCCAGCTGTCGGGAGAAAAAAGCAAGGTGTCCGTGGAGGACTCCGCCGTTGTTTTGCTTTGGTCTGGTGGGCCTAGTGACAAAGCTATAAGGATCATATTGGCTCTCATCTAGATGATTCCACAGCCAAACACTGAGCAGGGCTATTTCACGACGCACTGCTTTTGTGACATAATACCACTTGGAATGATGTCCACAGGGCGTTTCGTTTCATTCCCTGTAACCCTACCTTCTTCTCCTGATCATAACGAAATTCGTGACTGCCAAGCTGACAGTCCAGCCAAGGCATTTCGATCACGCATAAGATGTTCTGTAAACGATTGCTTTCGTTTGGTAACAACAATAGCTAAACCAAGCCCAGTAGCTCCCATGAGTGTTCCTAGCACTATTATCACATAGGGATCTGCGCCATCCAAGACAGACGAAGTACTTGTTGTTCCATTCGTTGTACTAATCGTTGTTGTCGCGGTGCTTGTTGTAGTTGTATCAGTGGTTGTTATAGGCGGATACATCTCTTCATACAAGATATCATGCGAGGCATTTAAGCCAAGACCCATCCGAATCGCACCAATCAGGAACGACGCTACAAAGATATCTTTGCACAAGACTTCACTTGCCATGATCCCGCTATGGAAAACGGTGCCTTCGAGGTAGTCATGTTGATAGGCTGCGACAGGCTCAATGGGAGCTTCAGCACAGTTGATGAAATGCCAGTACCCGACTATTCGAGTATTGGTCATGTTTTCGATCTTATTCTCCTCGTGAGCTCCGTAGTGACCTGATACATGAGTGCCATATTGGCTACAGATGAACTCACTTATCGGATGCGTGGTGTTTGCGTCAAAGCCATCGTAATGCGTGCCTTCCCACCATTTCCAGTAGTTGCTTCCCACCCAGTTCCGATTTTCTTCTGGCCATCTATGATACACAGACCGCCATGCGTGCGTGCCGTTGAACGCCCACCCGTGGCCATTAACCAGACTGAGATAGCCTGAGCCATTTGCGCACGGATAGTACGCCACTTCTGCAAGGAAGTTGCAAGCATCATTGAGTACGAGCGTGCCACCCGTGGCAACAAATCGTTTGAAGTCAGCATACTCTCTCGCAGTCACATACTCAATGAAGCCACACACTGCGACATCATAAGCTCGGCTCCCATTATCCAAGAACAATGCACCCGCGGCGACATCTCTTTCATCAATGATAGTCCATCTGCCACCTTCAAATAGTTGAGGCATAATATCTATGGTTGCTTTCAAGAACTGATCAAGTCCCTTGCTCCAACTCCAACCAGGCTTAACCGTGACATTCAAAAACTGCAAATCAGTCGTAACATAAGTCTGATTATCATCAATGTGGAGACGATAGAAATTATAAAACGCAATACTGTAAGCAGTATTGCTAAATGTTGGCATGACAAAGGCAACTCTTGGCGGATCAGGCTCATCAAGAGACATAGTATTAGCAACAACGGTAGGCATGGCTATAATAACCAGTAGAATAAACATGATGCCTCTATTCATCATGTGTGCCACCCCGCTGTCTTCTTACTTCTTTTGCAGGCATTTGAATCATCATCACTCATCTTCATTCGTGCCCCCCATTCTTCGCAGACCATCGCTCACTTTTGTCCAACCAACTCTTCGTACTCAGCCTCTGCCTTTGCCAGTTTCTTAGGAAATCCTTACTTGATGTCGTAGACTACTGCAATCCCAAGAAGGATAAACCCTATCCCAAATAACAACATTGTGCCAAGATATGATTGTATACTAGGGTAAATAGACTACATGATTAGCGTCGCAATTCCAACTGGAAACCCAATCAGATTCTGGACTGGCAATCTGAGGGGGCAATTGCCATTCCTTCCTTCTCGCCCGCCACAGCCGCCATGAGGCGTTGCCACCACTACAAACACGCCTGAAATCACATGACCCACAGTAATGTTGCAATGTCAATAACTTAAGAGTGTGTATGATATTCATGGTTCCCGACCGGCAGAGGAACCTCGAACTGCTTCGCATATTCTGCTGCATCGGGCGACAAGAGTCAAAGCGCTTTTGTCAAACAGGTATAGTATGGGTTCAACCCCGATTCCTCCGGGTACGTGGAGCGCTGGCAATGTCACCTTCTTCTTCAGGCTCTTGACTATCTGCGTCGCTGATTCCGCAATAGTTTCTGCATTGCTGGCTGGCTCCTTCATCTTGTGCACAGTGAATCCTTGGTCTTCCGCGGCGTTGACGATCTCCTCTCGACCGCTGATGCAGAGGCAGGATCTGGTTTCTGGCCACAGGCCTTTTGCCCAGAGGAGTATGCGAGCCGTATGTCGGGAGGCTCCAAACTGGGGTCCGCCATAGGCAGCAGCATGCCCATCCACAAGTGTAATCCTTCCAGGGACGCCTGCAATGTCTGCTTCCGAAGTCGCGCCGGTGTCGCAGGCTACGAGGTTTGCTCTGACCTGCGGCATCACAAGACCGAACCCGTCGGTCTGTTGTATCACCGTAAGAGCCGCCTCCATATCAGTCAGCACCTGTGCTCGGGATGACAGATTCTGTTCTCGACCACCCAGCAACTCGGAGCATACATGGCAGTCTGTGTCTTTCAGTCTGGGAACGGTTTGCTTGTGCCTAGCGCAGATGGTTGAGCCAAGCCTAAGATACATGCATGCTGAGCAGACCGCCTTCACAGCTTGGTCGCTAGAGGAGCTGTCAGAAAGTATGATGTCTGCCAGTTTCTCTCCGAGGGCCTTCTCACCTCGATGGGTTTCCTTTGCGGCCACAGGCTGGCTCAGGTACTTGCTCACTGCGGCTTGGGTGATATCCAGCCTCTCGGCTATCTCGCTCTGAGAGAGTCCTCTCTGTCTGAGAGCGACTGCAGTTCTAGCTCTGACTGCTGGAAGGAATTCTCTGAGGACTAGTTCGCATGGGGGTCGCATTGTGTTACACTCCGGCAGAGACTATATATCCGGGTCTATCTCATAAGTCGGTTGTATAACCGAGATATAAATGTGGAGTTGTTGATGTCGACAAGCCAGTACCCGACACGGCGTGATCCAAGAACAGTCATCTTGGGGCTTGCGGTGATCATCACGGTGACCGTAGCGGCCTACGCGATTTGGGTGTGGCCGAGGGGACCCAAGACTAAGCTCATTGTATATACGTACGACAGCTTCATGGCATGGGGCGATGAGCCCGAAACTATTGACAGTCGTGTCTTTGGGCCATTCATGGAGCAGTACGACGTTGAGGTACAGATAGTCCGCCTTCAAACTGATGCCAATGATGTCATTGCCCGGCTGATAGCCGAAGCCGAGAATCCGATCGCTGATGTGGTGATAGGCATTGACAACATACTCATTCTTCAACAGCCTGCACAGAGCGTACTTGAACCCTACACTCCGTCAAACATAGGTCTGGTCAATGACTCTCTCATCGACTCGCTTGACCCTGAACACTATGTGACACCGTTCGACTTCGGGCTTGTGTCCCTCGTCTACTCAGAGTCAAAGATCAATGTCACTACCCATCCTGAGCTCGCCAACCTCACTTTCAACAATCTTGGTACAACAGAGATGGCCTCATCACTGGTCACAGAAGACCCTCATTTGAGCAGCCCGGGACTCGCCTTTCTGTTGACTGAGATTGCAGTCTACGACAAGCTCCTCAAACAGGACTGGCGCCAGTGGTGGTCTCAGGTGCACGGCTACGTCGATGTTCGTCCGGGGTGGACTGATGCCTGGGAAGTCTGGTCCAATGAGCCGACCAAGTGGTTTTTGGTCAGCTATGGGACTGACCCGGCCTACTCATACTATCTGAGTAACTCTACTCCAGACACGGCCGTCGCCCCGATCTACAATGCAGGCACTGATTATGCGTGGATGCAGGTTGAAGGGATTGGGCTCGTGAAGAACAGTCCGAATCCAACATTGGCCAAGGCGTTCATCGACTACTGCCTGACGTCATCAGTTCAATCATACGTGGCCTTCAATCAGTGGATGTTCCCGGCCAATGACGAGATCACTCTTCCTGCGGCATTCTCCTATGCATTACATGTCGATGATGTCCACATCCTTAACACCCTTCTGCCCAGAAGTGAAATCGCCGCTAACCTGACTCTATGGCTTGACGAGTGGGACATTATCTTCAGCTCATAGTCGAGGGAAGTGGATGAACAGGCAGACACTGATGGCCTACTTGGCGCTGGCTTCGCCACTGGTCCTGTTAACGTGTTTTCTGGTGTATCCTGTTGTAGACGTCCTTGGTCAAGGCTTGTTCTTCGGAATGGGGACTCCCTTCTATGATGTTGTGGCTTCGCCAGTGACACAACGGACTCTCATCTTCACTCTCTATCAGGCGACACTCAGTACTGCTCTTGCCGTGCTGCTTGGACTGCCTGGCGCCTTCCTCATAGCCCGTCTGAGGTTCAGAGGCAAGTCTGTGATCCGAGCTGGAATGATTGTTCCGTTCGTTCTTCCTCCTATTGTCGTGGTCGTCGGTTTTCTCCAGATGTTCGGTGCGTACGGCCTTGTGGACTCTCTGATGATGACGATCACAGGTTCTCCCGTGTCCGTCATCAATCTGGCCTCAGGTCTGCCAGGAATAGTACTTGCGCATGCGTTCTACAACATACCTCTTGTTGTACTGATGGTATCAGCTTCGCTGGAACGACTCAATCCTGAGGTAGAGGAGAGCGCAGAGCTCTTGGGTGCGAGTCGTCTGCAGATGCTGCGGCGGATCGTTCTGCCGCATATCCTTCCCTCTCTGCTAGCATCATCGGTCTTGACATACCTGTTCTGTTTCACTTCGTTTCCAATTGTCTTAGCTCTTGGCCAAGGGAGATACGTGACCCTTGAGGCTAGGATCTGGTATGCCTTCAGGTACTTCGACTACGGCGAGGCCAGCTCACTCGCGCTCATCCAGATCTTGGTGACTCTGTCCTTGGCTTACTCATATGTTCGGCTTGGACGGATGCGGCAGCAGGGTATCGCTCCAACTTCGACCATGAAACAGGTGGGCCTTAGGGAGCTTAGCGCAGCCCAGATAGTCCTGATACTTGCCTATCTCGCTCTATTGGCTTTCATTGTGGCGGGACCCATTGTGGCGGTGGTCAGGGCCTCTGTTTACGATCCTTTGACAAAGAGTTACAGCTTGGACGGCTTTGGGAATCTGCTCTCTGCAGGCACAGGAGGAGGGCTAGTGCCACTAATCAACTCTGTTTTCTATGCGGCCATGTCTACTCTGTTTGCAGTCACTCTTGGCATTCCATTGGCATACGCCCACCGAGGGAGTAAGAATCCCACGGCAACCCTTGCTTCGACCATGACCCTCCTACCGTTAGGCGTTTCGGCAATCACTCTAGCCTATGGACTGATGCGAGCGATTGTGGTGCCACTGGGCCTCAGCGCAAACCCTTGGCCTGTGATAGTCGTCGCTCAGACGATCATTGGGCTTCCGTTCAGCGCAAGGTCGATTGAGATCGCGCTAAGAAGCATTGACCCATCTCTGCTCGATCAAGCAGACCTGCTCGGTGCCTCGCGTCTACAGAAACTCTTCTTTGTCGAACTGCCATTGCTCGCTCCCGGCATCCTTGTAGGAGGGGTGTTTGCATTTGCCATGGCGATAGGAGAGATGTCCGCAACACTCTTCATCGCACTGCCTCAGAATGTGACCCTTGCAGTCGCCATTTACCAGAATCTGAGTGTCAGGAAGTTCGTGGAAGCTGGAGCAGCAGCTCTAGTTCTGGTACTGGTCTGCTTGATTGCATTCCTTGCAATCGATCGAATGACAGGTCGCGCTTCAGGAGGCACACTATGAGCGTCAGGATGGAACTGCGCGGGTTGGAGAGGGAGTTCAGTGATGGTACTCGCGTCGGACCTGTTGATCTCGTTGTAGACCGAGGAGAACTAGTCACATTACTGGGGCCGAGCGGGTCCGGGAAGACAACGACCCTCAGGATGATTGCTGGCTTCATTCGTCCCCAGGAAGGGTCACTGCTCTTCAACGGTGAGAATGTCCTGACGGTCCCTCCCCGAGACCGAGGCATCGGGATGGTTTTCCAGTCCATAGCACTCTTTCCCAACATGACAGTCTTTCAGAACATTGCGTTTGGCCTTGATATGGCACGCTGGAAGCATGAAGATGTGGTGGCTCGAGTCGAGGAGATGTCCGACATGCTTCGCATAAGGGGCCTGCTGCATCGCCACATAAACGAGATCAGCGGAGGAGAGGCTCAGCGGGTTGCCCTTGCCCGGGCACTTGCCAAGCAGCCTCGTGTGCTTCTGCTTGACGAGCCGCTCTCGTCACTGGACCCGCAGCTTAGAGAGCACTTGCAGATGGAGATACGAAGAGTGCAAAGGAGCCTTGCCATTACAACAATCTATGTGACCCATGACCAGACTGAGGCATTTGCGGTCTCAGACAGAGTGGCAATCATGAACGAAGGAAAGGTGGTCCAGATTGGTCCACCTGAAGAACTCTATGAGAGTCCCCGAAATGAGTTCGTAGCGAGGTTCCTCGGGAGCGGCAACGTGTTTTCTGGGAGTGTAGAGGAGGTACACGAGCGTACAATCTTGGTTCGCGTGAACGAACATCAGTTCGAAGTACACGGACAGGAGCAGGTGGGTGCAAGAGTCTGTTTCACTGTCAAGCCCGAGGATGTTGTGGTCGCGAGGACAGTGTCAAGTGATGCGCACCCGGCCACTGTCCTATCGGTCATTCATCAGATAGGCTCACACAGACTAGTGCTGGACCTTGATGGGACTCAAGTTGTGAGTCTTCTTACCGACTCCGAGCTTGTCCGTCAACTCAGTGAGCCCCTTGGCCAGCGAGTCGCTCTTCGCTTCGACCCTGAGTCTGCTGCCCTCGTGGAGCCGTGCAATGGCTGAATCGTTGGTCGCGCACTAGCTCTCCCGCGACAGAGTGCTACAACACACACACAACAATGATATATGGCAGGTTGGGATAGTTGGGCAATTGAACGTGCTGAAACGCACATAGACCTGTCTCAACAACAAGGCACGGTCGGTAGAAAGCGCTCACAAGGCACGGGGATAAACGAGACCGTAGTGATTGGCCATGGTCACAGGGTACGAAGTTTCTGAAGATGGCACTCTCAAAGAGGTTCAACTGACCAAGGAAGGTCTTGACTCCACCAAGGTTGTCTGCGTCGTTGACGACGAGACGAAGAGCATCTATCTCTGGAAGGGGAGTCAGGCTGATATACGACGCAAGTTCGTAGGAGCTCGAGTCGCTACAAACCTCAGGACCGAGTATGGATTCCACTTCAAAGTCCGGCCTGTTGAAGAGGGAGAGGAGCCACCGACCTTCTTCTCAGCGCTCGACGGATCAACCGCTGCTACCCGCGTGATGAAGCCCGGTGAACCAGCCCCGTCTCAGAAGCCAGCGGCCCCACCTCCAAAGCCCAGAGCTGCAGCGCCTGAAGTTGCACCTGAGCCACCTGCCGCTGCGCCATCGCCAAGACCCCAAGCGCTCGCACCGAGCGCAAGGGCCGCACCTCCTCCCCCAGTGACAAGGCCCGCCCCTCCAACTCCCGCTCCTCCTCAGCCGCGGCCCGCAGAAGTTCCCACAATTCCATCTGCGGCCCAGGAGAGTCTTCAGGACATGATCAAGGAACTTGAGAATGAGCCGGCTCCTGAGGGGTACAAGAGGGAATTGCTGATTATCTACAACGAGCTCTATACGGTAGCTGAACACAGGGTGACCGTCTTTGGCCACGAGAAAGTGGAGCGGCGGTTCGAGAAAGTGCGAGACCCTCCCGAAGGCACATTCATGGCAGAGGGTTTCATCCCAAGAGTAATCGTGAAAGACCGAAAGGTCTTGGGTATAGAGCTGCTAAAAGGGACGCCCGAATCGCTGCTCTCCCCAATCAAGACCGAGATGAAGGAGCGTTTGTCAGACCTCATCAGCTTCTTCAGATCGGAGCTCGAGAGCAGCACGCCTGAAGAGCCTGCCGAACCGAAGTCTGAGAAGAAGCGGAAGCTCGTTGCCAAGTGATCAACTGGTTCCCATTCACGGTTCTGGTTGTCTTGGTTCTGGGCTACATGCTGAGGTTTGGACAGGAGCAACTGACCGACCCACCTGCGACAAAGGTATTTTAACCTAGTAACTCCAGACATGCTCATTACACAGAGGGATGAATCGATGTCAACCCATCTTGATCCACGCAAAGAGAAGGAGCTTGTACAGCTCTTGATGGGTCTCACTGACTTGGCAGACCTTGATGCAATCGCGGTTGTGAGTAAGCAGGGTGTCAAATTGGCTTACTTTGCAACTGAAGAGTCAGATGTGGACCCGGATCTAATGGCAGCCGTGAGCGCCGCCTTGCTGGCGACAGGCGAGATGGCCGCTATAAAACTGCAACTGGATGATCTGTACGAGGTTGTCGTGCGAGGAAAGCAGGGGTTTGTCGTGCTATCTCAGGCGGGAGATTTCCTTTTGATGGGTGCCGCCAAGGACTTGACATCGATGGGCTTGGCTGTCACACAAATGAGGAAGTATGCAAAGGAAGTCGGAACGCTGCTTCGTAAGTGAAAGGACGAGTTACATCGAGTTTCTCTTCTGTTAATCCCTGCATTTCGTTCCGATAGCCAAATAAAGCGCTCAATTCGTACGCCGGGCGCGGCGGTATATCCAATGAAGCAGGTAGTAACAGCCCGTGCAGCCAACCTAACTTACGCGATACGTGACATAGTAGTAGCAGCAAAGAAGTTCGAGAAGCAGCGGGGACAGACTCCGCTGTACATGAACATTGGTGACCCAATAGCATACGATTGGCGCACACCTGACTTCATGGTTGAAGCACTCTGCAAGGCTTGCAGGTCCGGTCTGAACGGATACACTCCATCGGAAGGAATCGATGACCTTAGGCAGGCGGTCGCAGAGAAAGAGAAGAGAACCGGTGGGATTACCATCGATCCGTCAAGGGTCTTGGTGGCCAATGGTGTGTCTGAGGCCATTCAGTTCCTGACCGGGACCCTTGTAAGTGAAGGCTCTGAGTTGCTGCTTCCTGGACCTTCATACCCTCCCTACATATCCTACACTCAGTTCTTTGGAGGAAAGCCTGTCACTTACCGCACAATCGAAGAAAAGAACTGGGCCCCCGACGTCGATGATTTGAGAAAGAAGGTCAATGCTAAGACTGTCGGCATCGTGGTCATTAATCCGAATAACCCGACGGGCGCTGTGTATGACCAGAAGACACTGAGCGAAATCGCCGCGATTGCTGGTGAACACGGCCTGCCTCTCATATCTGATGAAACCTACGATCTGTTGACATTTGGCAAACAGCAGACACCCATGGCCAAGGCGGCTCGAGATGTGCCAGTTATTGGCTTCAACGGAATCAGTAAGGTGTACTTGGCCCCGGGTTGGAGAATCGGCTATGTCTACTTCCACGACCAAAAGGGCGAGTTGGAACCTATTCGTGACGGAATGGTGCGGCAGGCAAGAGTCAGGATATGCGCCAACTCTGCCGCTCAAGCGGCCGCTGCCGCAGCGCTGCGAAGCGATGGCAGTCATCTAAAAGAGGTCGTTCGCAAGATGAGAGAGAGGCGAGACCTCATCTGGAAACGCCTGAACTCGATCGATTCAATATCCAGCACGTTGCCCGACGCAGCGTTCTACATAATGCCCAAAGTCGATCTCCGGGAGCGATGGAAGAACGATACCGAGTATGTTCTCGACGTGCTGAACAATACTGGTGTTGTGTTTGTGCCCGGGTCAGGCTTCTGTGCTGTCTACGGGGCATCACACTTCAGGAGCGTATTCCTGCCGCCGCCTGAAACAATCACAGAAGCGATGAACCGGCTTGAGCAGTTCATGGCCAAGCGACAGAGCGACAAACGCTGATTACTTGAGTTCGGTCAGTTTGGAGTCGAGCAGAGCCGCCAGATCATTGATGATTGAGCGTGCGACTACCTGCGCCAGTTCTACCCTTGCCTGAGCAGCGCGCTTGTCGCCAATCTTCAGGGCTTCATGCGTCAACAGGCTTTCAAGCTGGGCACGCGCCTTTAGCGTCTTCGCCTTTGCAGTGTCCACAGCGGTCCGGAGTTTGGTCCTGTTCGCGGCCTCTGTTGGGCTGTCCGTCGCCGCAGCAGAAGGCATCTGGGTGTAGACTGCATCAATGTCACGGGCCAAGTCGGACAAGTAATCCCTGGTCGTGGAGATCGCAAGCCCAAGCTCTCGTTTGCTCTTGGATTCTTTCTCCCATTGAGACGCTGCTATCGCTTCGTCACCCTTGATCTTCTTCTCTTGGCCTGTGAGGATTGTCTGGAGAGCCTGCCGCATCGGGGTCAGCACAGACTTCGCAAAGGCCTTCTTCTCATTGGTTCTAGCTGTCACGATGCTTTGCAGAAGGGCTTCATCGCCGAGGAGATCATCCAATGTGTCTACAATCTCATTGACCATGAGTATCCTTGTGCCAGCCACGTCGAGCTTGTGCTCTTGGATGTCAGTGCGCGCACTCTTAAGGCTCAAGTCAAGACCCTTCAGTATCTTCTTCAGTGGAGCTCTCTCGAACTGAGATTCGTCGATTGAGGCACCCAAGAGGCCGACTCGGCTGTCAGTGACATCAAGGTCGTGGAGAAGCTTCTCGGTTTCCTTATAGTCCTTGAGAACCAGAGTGCCAGGTCCTGCCTGGAAGGAGTACTCGGTATGAAGTTTGTCGCTATAGCTACCCCTCATCATCAGCGAGTACTCTTTGACGCCCATAAGCTCCTCTGAGGATCGCAGGGTGATTCCGAACTCAACGGACTCTCCAGCAGGCAGTACCGAGATTGACTTCTTCGCTTCACCTGACACGAGAGTCAGTCCGTCATCAATAAGCCATTCAATTGCAGGTCTGAGGGCATCACCGTCGCCCACATTGTTCACAAGTGCTTTGATCTGGACGTTGTCCGTGAATGTCATATCAACAGGTATCTCGAGATGTGTGACAACCTTGGGCACCTTCAGCTTGCCGCGAAGGATTTCTCGTACCATGTCCAAGCCTTTGTCAACATACTTCACGAAGTCCTGCGCGCCAGAATTGACGAGAGATGACTTGAGTTCTGATACCACAACCGTTTCAGCAGAGGAGAATACCGAGATGTCCTCATTCCGGATTGCGCTCTCAAGCATTTGTGGTATTTGGCTCAGGCGGATGGCCACGGGCAAGCTGATTTTCGAAGCGTTCTCGGCCGAGTACATCCGGGCCTTTTGGAACGCGTCCGCCTCTTTGCCAATCATGATGTATATCATGCATGCCGTCATTGCCAAAGCTGTGGCCTTGAGGATTTCCGCACTCTCTCCCCACATCAGATGCTCTCTGGCTGCACTGATGAGGTCTTGGGCGCCGCCTTCATACGCAACTACTGCTTTCTGTGCGTCGGCCATGTCAGAATACACATCGCCAGCCGCACACATGTTCAAGGCGGCATTCTTGAAGCTCTTTGAAGCCCTATAGGTTTCGGCTGCTTTCAAATAAGTTTCGGCAGCTTTGGCATAGAGCTTCTCAGCGCCCGGGAAATCCCCCTTCTGTTCAGATATCTCCGCGGCCTCAAGGAACTTTCTGCCGGCCTCGGTGAAGGATTGCCTCAGGGATTCCTTTGTTGCTTCCTCAATCATGCGCCTGATATCGTTGTCAGACATGACTTCCATCTCCTGCTGCTCTGTCAGAGTCGATTGACGAGCCTGTTTATGCCTCTTTCGAGGATGTCATGGTCAAGCACACTTTCGACCAGAAGTGGTATCAGTAGACCTCGCGCGGAGAATGAGTCAGTTTGTCTGGGAGATTGCCTCCCTGTCCCTGGATGACCAGCTCGTATCCCCTGCCTATCCGACCCTTCTTGGTGGTCTGAAAGCCTGCCTTCTCTATTGCTCTGGCGCCTCTCTCAGCCGACCTTCGTTCGATCATGCTGACGCCACCGGGCACGACAAGCACTAGTTTCTTCAGGTTGTCGTCTATAGTGAGCGTGATCTCAGTCGTAGGTTGGCCTGTGCACTCAGAGAACTGATTCTGCTTGTACTCAAGAACTGTCATTGGACTTGCTCCCGTCTGATTGTCCTTTCGAAACAAGTTGGACTGCCCCACATATTAGCATTTGGCCGACAGAGCCCCGGAATGGCGGGCGTTCTTGCTCATGCTACCACAAGACAAGCGAACAGGGAGAGAACGCCCGCGTCCAGTGTTTTCCAGTCGGACTCATGAGCCTTCTCAGCTGACGATTCACGTGAAGGAGTTCAGTCCTTCGGCGGCGGAGGCGGTGGAACATTGCCGGAACGAGTATCGACCTTTGTCAGTACAGAGTCGCGCTTCTTCTTGGGGCGGGCAAAACCAATGATGATGAAAACAAGCCCTAGAATGGCGGCTGCTGCACCAATCAACATGGTATTGTCTCCAAGTAGAAGGTTCCCTTGGTTTGCCAATAGAGCTAGGACTGCGCCTGCAATCACTAGAAGTGCGCCAAAACACACGGGTCCCGAACGCGCATAACTGCGCCATGTTAGATATGACATCGTTGTGAGCTCCAAACCGAGACATCAATCACCGGGTCTCGTCTAATCAATCTCGGTTCTGTCAGATTGATTTAAGATTGTCGCTCACGAGGGTTTATTGCTTCAAAGCGATGGTGACTATGCAGCCCACTGAGGATGTGTTGATGGCCACATCCACTCCCACTCTATCGCCAACTTTTCCTGCAATCATCTCATGGAACTTGCATGGGTACCCCTTGGGCAGTTTGGTCCCAGACTTGTCAAGACGATTGGCCATCCCAAGGATCTCGCATGTCCCCGTTTCGACTGTGATTCTACCCGAACCGGTCTTGGGCAATTGACTCTCCTTGGAGCACGCCTGTATCATCGACGCAAAATGTACGACGAGATCTGCCGAGTTGCCCGACTCACTCCAGAGGTTCACAAGCTCATCTGCCGTCCGGCCGAACAGGGCATCGAGTTGACCTGATTGGAGGGCGCAGCAATGCATCGCGGCTGTGGTCAAGAGAACTGAATGTGCCTCAATCTCACTTCGCCAAGTATCCTTCGGTGAGAGGAGCTTGAGTTCTGGAAGCTGCCCCAGAGCCGCCATACCGGGCACAACCTGAGCAGGTTCGGGTTGAGTGGCTGTCGGAACTGTTTGCGTTGGTTGGGTTTCTGCGACCGTGTCTACAACGTGTGTATGAGCTGGAGGTTCCTCGCCGTTTCGGAAGAGATCGGGTACCTCAAAGTTGGGACAGACCCCTGACTCTTGGTACTTCCTAGCGTATTGCATAAGCCGTCCGGCACACATGGCGACATCATGTCTACTCAAGCCCTCAATCCTGATGTGACCGTATATGACTCCCACGAAGTTGTCGAGACCGAGTTCGCCCATCGCCTTCTCGATGATGATCTTCTTCCCGCGGACTACACGTGCCGCCCACATGTTGTCCATGACGCCTGCCTGAGCAGCATAGCTTGTGTTCGTTATTGCCACAAGCGGTGAAATGGGATAGAAGTCACTCATCTGAAGTCGTCTTCCTTGCTTGAACGATGTCGATTCAGGTACGGCCGCAGTTCAAAAGAGTATCTCGAACGTATGCGGATGTCTTCATATCAGGGAAAACGGGTTCACTTCATCTTCACTCGAATCGTGCATATTGAGTGAGCACCCATGGGCAGACGAACCACCTGTCCATCGACAGATACGTCACCTATATCTCTCTCGCAAAGGTCGACTAGCTTTGCACTTTCAACACCACGGTTGAACTTGAGCGACACACGTCCTCCGTTTCCCTGCATGTCATATACCCTGACGATGTACTCCTTCGAGTCCTCAGTTGGCTTGAAACATGACAGCGCCAATTCCCCACCGTTGATCTCAAGGAATGAGGCCTCAGCTGGCAGTTCACCCTGCTTGTCTACCTTTTGACATGCAATCAGGGGCAGGCGATGCTCTGTTGATGATTTCCACACTCTCGCCTCGTTCCATTTGCCTTGGTGAGGGATCAGTGCAATGCGGAAGCTGTGTGAGCCGTTCTCTCGTGCCGTGTCGGTTTCCAAGATGTCGTCATCCTCGCCGCGTGACAGGTAATTGACGCTTCGTAGGAGAGTGATGCGCAGTAGGCCATTCGAGAATTCGAACTCATGTAGGCCCAGTGTCGATACGCAGAGGCCCGTTTCTGGTCCGGAGCAGTCGACCCAGTCAAGCGCCGGGAATGCTCTGCTCCCTGCGTCTGCAGCACAATCGCTGGACCCTATGAACCGTTTCTCTGCCGCGAATTGTGAACCTACAGTCACATGGTCCGTGTAAACATTCAGTGGGAAGTTGACTCGGACGCACTTCTCTTGTCCCTTGAATTCGACGTCGGTTTCGAGGTCGACCCTTCTGAGTCCTTGGTAGACTATGATACGTTGTCTACGCTTGCAGCCGTTGAAGTCACCGGACACCTCAATGACTGAGCGCACTGGCCCTGATTGAAGAACCGAGAGTTTGCCCGGAAACCGGAGTGTGGTGGGCTCTGAGTCGCTGCATGAACATCTCGCTGTATCATGTCTGTAGAGGTCCCCCACATCGCTCTCCATTGAGATGTAGTTCGCGTACCCCCGTAGTAGCTCAGCCTGAGCGCCCTTGTCATGGAAACGAGTGATCGCGCCGCTGAACTCATCAAACTCCAGAATGAACTCGTCGCTCTCAATCCAGTTCCTTCCCGACCTGATTGTGGATGGAAAATCAGGTGGTTTCTCAACTGGCACAATCGAGTAGACCCTGTAACCGAGAGAAGGAATGTCGCGGGCGATGAAGCCAACCTCGATTGGGGTTGTTTCAGGGGTTTCGCCGATGCGCTGATATGGAATGCTGCCCCCTTCAGGGTCCCGCACCTCAAAGTGACCAGTTGGTATTCCAGTCATGTCCACAGGCACACGCACGAAATCACTGCGGGTCCACGGCACGGGGTTGAATACAACGTAGGACTGGTTCTCTGAGGGCTGTGCTATCCGAGCGGCCGTCTTTTCCACAGCGTCTTCAAGCATCTCCTCTGCTTGCGAAATCGCCTGCTGGTACCTGCGAATCGCCAGCCTAAATGGCTCGTCTGCAAGTGCCCCTCTCACTATGTTGTGGTCTTGGTTGAAAAGAAGGACCCTCCAGATGTTGTCAAGTAGAGCACTCTTGTCGTGTATCTCACTGGTGCTCATGTAGAGCTCTACAAGATATAGCAGGGTCTCGAGTCGTCTATTCATGATCTTCAGCTTGACTCGGGCACTGAGTCCTCCCGACGGCAATGGGGACAGGTTTCCTCCGTAGAAGCCTCCTTGAATCACTGGCATTCTAGCCTGTACGGTTTTTGCCCTCTCAGTGAACTCGCGAGGGTTGGCAATCACCATGCGCATGTCTGGGAACGTCGCGTTCCATTGGCCCGCAATGTCTGTGAGATGGGGCAGAGGTGGGACAAGTTCACCACCAACTGGAACAAACAGATTGTTGGAGACAGCCTGCGGACCAGTTTCATCGACTATGTGAAGAATACTTGTGAAGGCCTCTCTTGTGTTCTCTGAGAGCCAAGCAGCGCAGTCATAGCCCAGAGGCAGCCAGACAGCAATGACCCGGCTGCCGTCAGGTGCTTTCCACACGAACTCGCTTCGGGCTTTGAATGGCATTCCTCTCCAAAAGTAATAGGAGTCAATCCCGCATTGTCTTAGGATCTGGGGCATCTGAGAAGGATGACCCATAGAATCGATGGCCCAGCCTGTTCGAACATCAATCCCGAGTTCCTCTCTGAAGAACTTCACTCCATACAGGAACTGCCGAGCTATGGACTCGCCATCAGGAATGACGAAGTCAGGCATGACATAGGTGCCACCGACGATCTCAATGCGGCCCTCGAGGACTCGCTGATGGAGTATGTCCCAATAGTTCGGGAACAACCTCTTGAAGCCCTCAAGGAGAGTAACCTGGTCGAGCGAGAACTTGTGAGACGTATCCACATCCAAGTAGTCGAGGACGCTCTTGACGTTCCACGATGCGATGCTCACGTAGTGCTCGTATGTTTGCGACCTGGAGTTGTCAAAGTGCAGAAACGGGCAGACGTTCAACACCCATCGGTCAGCCATAGTCAGTCATCTAGGGCGGAGTCACCTGCCACTTATGAGTGTTGCCCGCACTTGGAAGTGAAGCAACTCCGAACGAGTGCTGCCATGACGCTCGAACTGTTCTCTCGGCAGCACTCTCTGAGTCATCAAGATTCTATACATACCCGGGCAAGGCTTCGGCTCTTTGTGGCTGACGTCGGAGGACGAGCTCTGCCATCTCCTGGAATCTCTTGAGGTCGTCAGGCATGATGCTTGGCCTTATCTCCTTCAGAGCACCCTCGAAGTTTTTCATCTGGACTGGCTTGACCTTCCAGTCATCACGGACAGCAGACATGGCCGCTTCTCTGCATAGTCCTTCTATGTCTGCGCCGGAGAACCCCTCGGTCATCTCTGCAAGCTTTTCTAGGTTCACGTCTTTGGAGAGAGGCATCTTCCTCGTGTGAACCTTGAGGATCTCCAGTCTGGCTGCCTTGTCAGGCGGGGGTACGAAGAGCACTGCGTCAAACCTGCCCGGCCTCAATGCTGCTGGGTCAAGCATGTCTGCCCGGTTTGTCGCCCCAATGACCAGAACATTCTGGAGAGTCTGCATGCCATCAATCTCCGCCAAGAACTGGTTTATAATCCTCTGACTGACACCTGAATCATCCGAGCGCATTCCCCGAGTGCTTAGGATTGCTTCAATCTCATCGAAGAAGAGGATGCACGGCGCAGTCTGCCGAGCTTTCTTGAATATCTCACGGACCGCCTTCTCCGACTCGCCGACATACTTGTTGAAGATCTCGGGGCCTTTGATGGCGATGAAATTCGCCTCGCTCTCTGTGGCAACTGCCTTTGCGAGCAGAGTCTTTCCAGTTCCCGGCGGACCGAAGAGCAGGATGCCCTTAGGGGTCCGGATGCCCATGCCGCTGTACACATCTGGGTGCATGAGGGGCGCTTCAACGGCCTCTCTCAGCTGGCTCTTCACTTTGGCAAGTCCTCCAATGTCATCCCAGCGCACGTTCGGTTTCTCAACCAGAACCTCTCGTAGAGCTGATGGTGAGACCTCTGACAGTGCCGTGTCAAAGTCTGCCTTCGTGACATAGAGGCTGTTGAGTATCTCCGGAGGTATGTCACCGGTTTCGGGGTCCACATGTGGGAGTGCCCTACGCAGGGCCTGCATAGCCGCTTCTCTCGCGAGTGCAGCAAGGTCCGCACCCACAAAGCCATGGGTTATTGCAGCAAGCCTCTCGAGGTCTATGCCCTCCTCCAGAGGCATCGATCTCGTGTGAATCTGGAGTATCTCTAGGCGGCCCTTCTTGTCAGGGACACCAATCTCAATCTCTCTGTCGAACCTCCCCGGTCTCCTCAGCGCAGGATCGACGTCATCAGGTCGGTTGGTGGCGCCAATGACTATCACCTGTCCGCGAGCCTTGAGACCATCCATGAGCGCAAGGAGCTGGGCGACTACCCTTCGCTCAACTTCTCCAGTAACATCTGCTCGCTTGGGCGCAATGCTATCCAGCTCATCGATGAATATGATACTGGGAGCGTTCTTCTCGGCGTCTTCGAAGACCTCTCTTAGCTTCTGTTCAGACTCGCCGTAGAACTTTGACATGATCTCAGGCCCATTGATTGTCTTGAAGTTCGCGCCAGACTCGTTTGCCACTGCTTTTGCGATGAGGGTCTTGCCAGTACCAGGCGGGCCCAGGAGCAGCACACCTTTTGGTGGAGCGATGCCTAGACGCTTGAACAGCTCTGGAGACTTCATTGGCAACTCCACCATCTCACGGATTCTTTGCAGTTCCTTCCCTAGACCACCGATATCCTCGTATGTCACCTGAGGTATTGACACCTCTTCAGCGGACGCAGGCTTTGTCAACACTTCGACATGGGTCGCTGGGGTAAGACGAACGTGTTTGCTCGGAGTCACTGTCGTGGCAGTGAACTGGATACCCTGTCCAATGGAGGCGATAAGAAGAACATCTCCCCTTGTGACCGGCCTGTTTATGATCTGCTGCTTGATGTACTCATCGAAGCCCTGCTGGAACCTGACGGGCTGACTGGGCGCCAGAACGACTCGAGTCCCATCGGGTACAGTTGCACTGCTGACCTCGACAACCTCTCCCAGCTTCACGCCTGCGTTCGTTCTGATCAGACTGTCCATCCTGACCATGTCGATGGCTTCATCCTCTTTCAAGCTTGGCCAGCATACAGCAACGGTTTCTTTCTGTCCTTTGAGAAGCACATAGCTTCCAGACCCAACGCCAAGCTGGTTTCGCACTTCAGCGTTAAGCCTGACGATACCGCGGCCTTGATCCCTTGGCATCGCGGCAGCAACCTTGAGACGAATCGATTCTCCCGTCATGCAGTGTCACACTCCATTTACTCGCTCAGTATCTGTCCATCCTTCTGTTTTCGTCTAGCATCAAGCTTCAATCGTGGAAGTCTGATTTCGATTACGCCATTCCTAGAAGACATGCGTGAGTCCTTGACGTCTACGGTGTACGGAAGCTCCAACTTAATCTCCCTTTCGTCGTTGACACTCGGCTTGACTATGAGCTGAGGACCTTGCACTCTGGCTGTCGGAGCTTCAACTCCCATTGGGCAGTTCACAACCACGAGCAAGCTGTTTCCCATGTCTATCAGCTCTGCGTCATCTTGGCTCGTGTCGGCGTGCGGTTGATTGTCTGTATCCACGCTGATGTCCTGATCAGGCTCTTCGATGAGGTCACTCCAGCCCTGTTGCCAGCCTGTACCCCTCATCAGTTCATCAATCAGCCGATTAACTGCCGAGAAGAAATCATCTCCGAACATATTGCACCTCATCTCTCTTTGAGGCCCCGGGCGGCTTGTGGCCGCCCAAAGAGTCACCTTACGGGCCTCTGTACAGTCTGCTAGGCGACCTGCCTAGGGACCATCTTGTACACTAGCCACTAGGGACCATTTTGCATATAAGCGTTGAGGTCGAAACCGTTTTGCTGGGTGGCTGGATCCCCGGAGAACCTGTGCTCTTTCTGTTCGAGCTTCTCAATCATGACCGTGTTGGCATCGTGCCTTTGTTAGATGAACTTGTACTCCCGTCCTCTTCTCCGCTGCAGACGATGACCTAGATGAGTGTGTAACCCTCGGCATCCGCTTGAGTACCTGTCTACTACGTAAGGTCCCGCAGACTAATGATGGGGAGAAGAATACGAAAGGGGCTAAAGGAATACTGATATAACAATACACGAAAGAGGAATGACTCGAACGCGAAACTGAATGTTCAGAGGATGCAAGACATGGCACGATGTACTCTCTGTGGCCAAGAAGAACTCCTCTTCATCTGCCCTTACTGCAACGGGTCATATTGCTCTGAACACCGACTGCCAGAGAGTCACGGATGCCCGAGTCTACAGAGAGCAAGACAGGACGCAAGAAAGAAAATCGCGGACTCATTCACAGGTGAGTATGAAGAGGAGGACGAGGAGGAAGAGGAGAACGTCACAGCCCCGACGCCACCTCGAAGGAATCCCATAATGCCTCGGCCAGAGAGAAAGAGTAGGTTCTCTCGACAGGAGATCAGAGACCTTCTCATCGCGAGCGTGCTTGTTACGCTTGTCGCCATTTCCATGCTTGGAAGTGGGTATGGTATCATTGACGCTCTTCCCGAGTTCGTCTACACTCTGACGACGATCTACTGGTGGTATCCTGTAGTACTTATCGCTGTATTCCTCTTCTCATTCCTATTCCATGAGATGGCTCACAAGTTCGTGGCACAGCACTATGGGATGTGGAGTGAGTTCCGGATGACCTCTTACGGGTACTATTTGTCCGCATTTGCCATTCTTCTCTCGGTACCTGTGTTCGGGACGGGTGCGGTCTTCACGAGGACGTCAGCGAACCCTGATGAGGTCGCCAAGTCAACCCTCGCAGGACCTCTCTCCAATGCTATTCTGGCCTCGGCGCTCTTGGCAATCACAATCGTGTCAGCTGTTGTCGCGGGTGGAGTTCATTATCCATTTAGTTACATTCTCAGGTGGGCAATCATTCTCAACGCGATGTTGGGGCTGTTCAACATGATTCCGCTGCCCCCTCTCGATGGTGCCAAGATATTCCTTTGGAGAAAGAGATACTGGGCACTGCAGACGTCTGTTCTGGTTGCGCTCCTGATATCGGGCTATGTGCTCGTTCCCATGCTCTGGGCATAGAGCGTGGATTTGAGAGGCACGCGGTCTTCGAGTCCTGGGTGCCTGAGCGTGACCACAAACACAGCCTTTGTGTCAAGGTCAAATGCAGCGGCCAGGATGTGAAACTCATATAAAGCGGCTTTGTTTAGAACTCTATGAGGCGAGCCATATGTCATCCGATAGAGTGAGATTGTTTGAACAAATCGACGGGCTCAAGACATCAGTTGCGAAGCTTGCAGATGAACTCGAAACAGCGAAGCGGCAAAAAGCTGAGGCCGACGCTAAGCTGAGAAGTGCGGGAGACGAGGTTTCGAGCTTGAAAGGGAAGCTTATGCAGTCTGAGCAGACGTCGGGCGTACTTGTTTCAGTGACAAAGGAACGTGACGAATTGAAGGCCGAGATGGCTCAGATAACTGAGCAGCTGCAACGAGTGTCCGAGCTGTACAGAGAGGCATCAACCGAGAAGGAGAAGATGAAGGAGAAGGTCGATGTAAGTGACCTGCTCGCGATATACATAACCTTGATTGAAACCGTGTTTGGCGGCAAGCCACATGCACGTGTGCTGTACACTTTGCACAACACTAAGAAGGCAATCACGAGGAAGAACCTGGAATCGAGCACGGGGATAATGTCCGCCGCAGTAATCAAAGCTATCCACGATCTGCGAAACGCCCAGCTGGTCTCCTATGATGAAACTACACTAGAAGTGAAGCTCATCAAGGACATCCTTTGAGATTGAAAGTCGCCTACTGGATGAGTTCTTGCAAAGGAGTGAGCATGTGACGCGTTTCAAGGTTACCTATGGTGCGCCTCTCAGAAGGTACGTCAACAAGCACGGCCTGCAGGAGAAGCTACAGTCGATAATCAGCCTGCTTGGAGAAGATGCCCAAGAAGTCCTCGATTGGGCTGAGGCAGAGGCCAGGCGCAGGAAGAGCGAAGGCCAAGACGGCGGCGAATCAGTCACCGGCAGGGTCGTGTTCAATCTCATCGCTGAGGAGGCGGCCGTTCGACTTGTTAGGTATAACCAGTCACGAGGGCGGCTAACAACCAAAAGCCAAGTCAGCCAGCTCACTGGAAGAAAGGGAGAGATGCCTGTACTGTACCAAGAGGCCGGGGTCAGACATCCTCAAGAGGCTAGGAACCTCCGCCACAACATTTTCCATCAGTCTTTCTTGGCTCTCGTTTCTCACCTGTTCCCGGGAATCAGCACGAGCGTTCCAACGACAGGCGAAGGACTCACCCCCGATCTAATCATCACGCATCACGACCCTGACTGGACGTTGTGTGTTGAGTACAAGGGCTATCGGTCAGTGGCTCTCTTGAGCGAGTCTGAAGTCCTCAAGGCGATGAGGTATCAAGAGGCATACGGTTCTGCTTGGCTCGTCACGACAACCATGAAGACAGTTCGATCGCTCTATGGTGCCCAGTTGTCCTCCGAGGAGCTGGTCGAAAGGGGCATTGCCCGACTCGAGAGGATTGCGAAGAAGAAGCCGTTCACAGATGAGCAAAGGGAGATTAGGGGTATTTCCAAGAAGGGCATCAAACAGCTGGAGAAAGTCCGAGGAATCAATCTGCGGTGCAGAGTCGTTTCCGCGGATGAAATGATTGAGTCTTGCCACCTAGCAAAACCACTGAAGGCACTGGCGATAACCACGGGCTTAGAGCTGGCTGATATGCTGGAGAAAGCAGGGCTAAGCGAACAAGCCACGCAGGTTCGGAGGATTATGAAGGTGCCAACGAACCTCCTCTACAGCGACTCGGTGACCTCACTCAGGCTCACCAGCTAAGGCTTGCGTCCATCGAGGCAAATCCTCGCATGTATGTGTATCGTATGCCCAAGCTTTATCAGCCATGAACCAGAACTGTGACCACGTCAAGTCTATAGGAAGAAGCTGCCCAAAGTGACAGAAACTAGGCACCTGAACCCACAGAGCGCCCAGAACGTGCCGAGTCTTCTGAAGGAGCTACTCAGGGATCTAAGCCTCAACTCTCCAATCCTTGGCGCAGCGGTGTTCACAGTCGAAGGCCATCCTGTCGTGAGCTACTTCCACGCGGGCACAGAGGACGCTGCTGTCGCTGCTATGGTGGCCGGCATTCACTCCGCGGCCGAACAGGTGATGAGGGAACTGCGACAAGGTTCTCTAAAGTCAATCATAGTTGAGGGCGAGGGGGGGAACACTCTAGTGCTTGCAGTGACCGGCGGGTACCTGTTGACTGTCACTTCCCCGGAGAACGCAAAGCTGGGTCTGGTTTTCAACGATGCTAAGCGTGTTGCCCGAGAAGCTGGCAGACTCCTCCAAGAACTCATCTGAGCGATATAGTCGATGAATGAGTATCCATACAATTGTCATCCGTGTTGGTCAAACAAGTGCAGTCAGGTATGGGAGCGAATCGACCTCCCGATAGCTTCTGTCTGCAACGCGAAATGCGCCTACTGCAATCATTCTCTCTCCACTTCGTGTCATACTATGCATCCCGGCTATGCTGCAAGAATAATGGCACCATCCGAAGCTGTTCAGAGAGCGGCTTGTGAACTGGATTCCAGACCCAATCTCCACATAGTGGCAGTCGCTGGTCCTGGAGATGCCCTTGCGAGTCCAGCGACGCTTGAGGTGTTTGACAAGGTGAGACATCTTCGACCCCATGTCGAGTTCTGTTTGAGCACCAACGGTTTCTTGCTCTCCGAGATGGCTTCTCGACTGGTGGGTCTCGGTGTTAAGACTGTCACAGTATCGATGAGTACTGCTCTCTCCTCTACCGCAGACCGCATCTATGAATGGGCGATGCTGGATGGTGTCAGTACTCTCGCCCCCGAACTCGGCAAGAGGGTTGTACCCCTGCAGCTACAGGGAATAGAGGATGCCAGTGCTTTGGGGATTCATGTGAGAGTGAACAGCGTTCTAATACCCGGTGTCAACGACTCCGAGATGAGTATGCTCTCGCGCGCCGTTGCTGAGGCGGGTGCCCAACTACAGAACATCATCCCCTTAGTTCCGAACGCAAACATGTCGAGTTATCGGCCCCCCACACCTATGGAACTGGAGCAGGCAAGAAGCAATGCTATGGTCCACATTGGGCAGTTCCGGAATTGTAGGCAGTGTAGAAGTGACGTTGTTGGGATTCCTGGCATGGATGTGCCACTCTAAGCTCCCGTGACCACACTCAAGCATCCAACTTCGACGAGCTTGTTGATCAGGAACCAGATTGCACCCCTATCGTATTGTTGTAGGGAACCCAGCACATCCTTGACCTGCTTCGTACCGTCAAAGGCGCTCAACAGGTGCTCGACGTCATCACCGTAGTCCATACGCAGCTTCTGCAATACTTGACGTGAACACTCACGCCGAACTAGTCGGTCTGAGTCAGTCAATCGCTTCTTGAACTCAATCCACTTGTACTTGTAGAGGATTGAAACGAGGGCCCGGACCTGCACTTCTGGCAGACCGATGAGGTCCATTATCTCTCCAATCGTGCGCTTGCCACTTGTGAAAGCCTCGAGCTTTTCAAGGCGGCTGTCGACTGTGCCTACACGGAAGGGAACAGGTACACCGTCCTTCCGCCGTATCGGGACTAGGTTGATGTCGGTATCATAGAACGGGAACTCCTCAAGAATGGGCAGGGCAAACTCTCTGAATCGCCGGATGTCACCTTCGAAGGCCTTGATCTTGTCTCCCAGTTCCTGTTCCACGCGCGCAAGTATTCTCTTGAGCGGTTCTCTGTAGGGAGCCTCATCAGGCACTGGGTCTACTACGAGTAGCACGAGGACAGTTTCACCGACTTCGATGAGTATGTCGTACGCCGCCTTCCGGATGGTCCTTATCGGTGTCTTGGCGAAGATGATAACCGCTGTGACGAAGCCTGCTATCAGGTCTGGATCGACAGTCATCTCAGCGAACGGTATGTTTAGGATAGACTCGCCGCCCTCGAGACGAATCAAAGAAACATACCTTATCCTGGACACGTCCAGCGGCATTCACGTCACCCACGCTTGTTGGTTGGGAAAACCGCCCCGCCCACTTGTCGGGACAGTGCCGCAGAGTCACCCATGATATAAGGCTTTTCTGGGGCCCCAATCAGAAGTGAACCCTGAGCTGACCAACCGGTTCGTTCGTGACTCTCGACATCACTCTGTAGTCGTTTCACGGAATCCAAGCACCCCCGAATCCACCAAGTTCTTGACAAGAGTTAACAGAACCTCCTTTGAGTATGGAAGCATAGTACTCACTTCGGCCACCGTACGTCCACCGTCAAAGAGGTCCACAACCTTCAGTAGTTGATCGCCATAGACACCAATGAGGTAACGTGGCGGATTGGTGAGTTTTGTCAAGACTGTCTTCTCAGTGATCCTCCTGCTGAAAGTGACCCAGTTGTAACGGTCGAGCATGGACATGATTGCCATGGTTTCCTCTTGCGACATGCCTGCTGAATCCATAATCTCAGCCATCGTTCGCTTGCCGTTGATGAAAGCTATGACCATCGAGATTCGCCTGTCGGTTTCCCCGACGCTCCAAGGTATCGACGCCTGGCGGTCTGGCGTTGCTTCAGACTTGGTCAGGAGATGCGGCACCAGTTCCCAATCGATGCGGCGGTAAGGATAAACGCCGAGAATGTACAATGCGAACTCCCTGAAGGGTCTGATATCGCCCCTCCAGTATGTGAGCGGTGCGCTGTAGTCGGTTTCAAACTTCTCAATGATCCCTGCCAAGACCTTCCTGTACGGCTCCTCGTCCTCGACCTTGTCGAGTATCAGCAATCCGACAACATGTTCTCCCTCTTCAATCAGTACGATGTAGCCCTCTTTCACGAACCTCCTCAGCTGCCTGTTCTCAAAGATGATTATAGCAAGGACGAAGCTGGCAACGAGGTCGGGATCCACGCTCATCTCACGATAAGGAATACCTATGATGGGCTCTCCTCCGTCTTTTCTAACCAGTGAGATGTACCGGACGTGCTTTTCGTCCTCGGGAGAACCATTCATGATATTGGACGAAGTGTCACTCCCCACATAATAACATACAGGTAAACTGAGGACTTTGTGACGCGGCGGCAAGACAGAAGAAGAGAGTCGGAGGAAGGTACCCCTCGGTTCAAGTCCCCTCGGGCCCACCATAGTCCACTATGAACACCCGGCAGACTCAGGCCACATTGTCTTGCCCTTGATGAACGTCATCAATGACGATGATTCTGCGTTTCTCCCTTATTGCTACGAGTCCGATCAACACACATCCTGCAGCGAGTGCACCAGTCCAGATCTGCAATTGCTGTAGTGATGGTACGTATGCATAATCAGTATAACCTACGTTGAATGTCAGGCTGTAGCTGTAACCGGGATCGCGTGGACCAATGTAGTAGAACTGAATGTCCCATCTTACCTGGATAGAACATGTCTCTCGAACTGACGCAGAGAACGAGTGGCTTCCGTTAAGATGACCCGGACCTAGAACTAGGAAGCCTTTTGGATAGTAGCCCGTGGAGTTCCATGTTCTTGTGAACGAGACGCTAGAAAGCACGACAGTCCTGTTTTCAGCCACGGCATAATTCCAGTTAGGGGCCATGAAGAGAGACCTGAATGAGAACCATAAGTCTCTTGATGTGGGATATGGACTGAAATCCAGTAAGAGAATCGCATTGGTCCGTGTGAGATTCGTCTGGAGATACACTCCGGTATTTGCACTAAAACTTCTATTTGACTCTCGTACGTCCACAACACCATCTGATGAAACGAAGATTAGTTCCTCCTGCTGAGCAGACGCTACAATCTTGTTATCCGCAGGGAGCACCAGTTGGACCAACACGACAATAGCAGCAATCCCGGCAATCAGTAACCCCTGAAACACCTGTTCTTTTCGCACTGTCTCTCAACCCTCCTGGCTCTTCACACTCGCTGGCCCCATCGCACCCGATATGAACTCGTTTGCCATCGAACAGCAGCGCTGGATGCCATCACTACGTAGAACGAGCATATTTGTCCGTCGATTCAACTTATGTGGTCACATCTCTTCATGGTTTTCGACCTAGCGATTGCGGATAAGCAGATGTGACTTGATGATTGCTCCGGAAGACATGCCGAAGTGCATACCAACATCCTGAAAGTCTGTAGGGTGCTTAACAAGGAAATCATTGACCAGAAGCTCACGCAAGTGATCAGCATTCTCACCAAGAAACGCTAGAACTCCTGAAAAATGTGTTAGTACGATAGTTCTTGATAACATACAGGTTTCATCCGAACTCAAGAAGGCCAGACTGAGCGACCAGGCTCATGTGAACGTCCTCAGATATGTCATAGCCGATCAGCTGTTTGAGATTGGTCACATTAAAGGTCGAACCCAGTTTCGTGATTAGGAGTGCTCCTTTCACCCCGACGACGTCGCCCAGCATTCCGAAACTGTCCATTGACATAGAAAAAGACTGGAACCGCTGGGGTTGCGAATCCAGTGCGGACAGACAGTAGTGACGTGAGAGGTCTTCGAGGACTACTCTACTGTTTGTTTCTGTGAGCTTGTTGGAGGACAGGAATTCGTCGACCAGCTCTTGAGCCTCGTCTGATGGCATGGGCTGGAGCAACCATGAAACCTTTCTTCCACTTCTCACTTGCTTAGTAGCTCCCGGCAGCCGCCCAATTGTGTCTTCGAGCCTCCTTGCTCTAAGGCCGCCATCGACTACTGTGATAATGCCTCCGTAGTCTGCGCCCTGTTCCAGCCAACGCAATCTGAGGCGGTCCATTGTTGAAACGCCAACCTTAAGCGTCTGATCTTTGAAGACAGCGACATAGACTGCGTACTTGGGGGTCGCGCATCTGATTCTTCGTTCCTCCGACGCTTTGCAGGTGCGTCCATCGCAACGTACACATGGGTCCATCTCGTCCATCGCTGAGCAAGGGCCGCACTTCGCCCTGTCCTTGGGCACTACGGCTTTCTCTGGGCATCTGACATAGGAACCTCTGGCATCACGCATGCCTCCACACTTTCTAGGACCCATGACTCTCCAAGCCACATGCTTTCCTGGCACTAGAGGGGTGAATTCGGGAACGTCTTTCTCATCAGTCCAACATATGATCCCGGGTTCGAACCTGTCTTTCCCCGCAGGACGCCATGCGACATCGACCAGCTGCATCGGAAGCCCCTCAGAACACAACCCGGCCAGTACCTTGCCCCATCCATTTGACTCCTGCGACGTTCAGGTCTCTACCACACTTGGGGCAGTGTCCGTCCTCCCTGAGATTGTTTCGCTTCAGGAACACTGAGTACCGCTCAACTGCCTTGTAGCCGCATTGGGGGCAGTAAGTGTTTTCGTAATCATGACCGGGGATGTTGCCTGAATAGACGAACACAAGGCCTGCATCTCTGGCAATCTTGATGTGTCGTTCGAGGGTGGTCGCTGGGGTGCTTGGTAAGTCTGTCATCTTGTACATTGGGCTGAAAGCCGTCAAATGCAATGGTGTCATCGGACCAAGATTGTTTACTATCCAGTCAGCCATTGATCTTGTGTCTTCCTCATGGTCCCCAATCTTCGGGATTATGAGGTTAGTTATCTCAACGAACACCCCTTTCTGCTTGAGGTGCGCTAAGGCATCATATATCGGCTGAACCTTCGGGACGGACATGTACTGGTTGTAGAACTCCTTGTTGCCGCTGCCCTTGAAGTCAACCGTTGCAGCGTCCAGATAGGGAGCGATATAGTCTATGGCCTCGATGGTCATGTAGCCATTGGTCACAAACGTGTTGTACATGTCAAGATCGCGAGCTATCTTGGCTGTGTCATGGGCGAGTTCCATGAAGATTGTTGGCTCAGTGTATGTATAACTGAGACCAGAACAATCATAGCTCCTTGCTAGCGCCACGATCTCATCAGGCTCCATCCTCTGCCCAACTGGGTTCTCTCTCTGAGATGAATGGAAGTTCAGGCAGAACTGGCATCGGAAGTTGCACGAGGAAGTGCTGATGGAGAATGTGGCGGACCCGGGAGCGAAGTGGAACAGCGGTTTCTTTTCGATGGGGTCTGCAGCCATACCATCGATGAGCCCATACACTCTCGAGTACAGGGTTCCGTCCTTCAGCGTCCGAACGCGGCAGAAGCCTGCCTCGCCTTCTCGGATTACGCAGCGTCGAGCACACAGGTCGCAGCGGACTCCGGTCTTCAGCTTGGAATAGAGAACGGCCTCTTTCATCTCTGAACGACGATGCCCCGCTACACTTATCGTTCTTGTGGTCTGGAAGAGGCCCGGTTTCCCATGTCCGTGGCCGTGACGGGTGTCAGACTCGTGCTTACAGTTAGGGCTGCTACGAACACTCTCCAACAGAAGCTCACATATCTGTTGGCTGTACCGTTCATTGTAAGTTGGACAAAGTTGGACACAGGAGTCTTTGTCCTCCCAGAAACGGCACTGGGGTCGTACTCCTTAAGGCTGGAATGTGTCGAGTCCGCATCAAAGAGATGTATGGTTCGAGCTATTTGAGCCCCTACTCGAAAATGTCCAAGATTGTCCAACTTCTACTCAGCTGTTTCATACCCCTCTCTGAGGCTGACTCTACTCAGCATAATTCTGAGAAGCGGGGCCTCTGTTCCGTTCTTCGGAGGGGCACGACTCTGTGTTCAATCTTGTCCAACCGACAATGAATAGCATTTCTGCATACCAGTCACCGTTAAAAGCAGACACCAAAACATGAGCAATGGTTCGTCCATGCCGGCGCACAAAGAAATCGAGAAACTGGGTGGCCTGTTCGAGCACGTCGCAGCCGGGGCCAGACCATTCCTCGACAAGTGCTCTGAAACGAAATTCTTGGCTGTCACTGACTATAGCCGGGCAGTTGACGAATACAGGAGCTTAGCTCGTCTAGTCATTGGTCAATCAGACGGGCTGACCACCGGCTGGAGCGAGTGTGGCGAATGCGTGACCACAGTCCGGAACGCGCTCGACAATGAACGAATCGGGCAGGATGTTCTTGGGGCACTGACTGAGTTGCGAAGCGCATATGTGAACAGAGTCCTGAAGCCTACAGTGAAGGAGTACCTATTGGGTGATGCTGGACGCCCCCACGATGTTAGCAGCCTATATGACAACGTGCTCAGGCTTGACGGTCTTCTCGATGCGGCAAAGTTTCTCAAGAGTCTGCGTCAGACCTAGCTTTCCGGATTCTTTGTCGCTTCAGTTCTAGGGCTGCCGATTGTCAGGACGAGCTTCTTGCCATCAACAAGCTTCGCTATGCCAAGTCTTTGGAAGTCCTCAGCCCATTTTATGACAATGGCCGGTGCTACTCCCATTGATTTCCCGATCTCCCTGAGAGAGAGTTCCTTCACATCCTCTAACATCAGGAATGCCTTGGTCTTCTCAGTTGACAGCATGAGTCCTGTGTAGCCCTCAAGTTTCTTCTGCAGGTACGTGGCTCTCTCTACTTCCTCGTCATGGTCCTTGGTGAGCCTCTCGAAGGCGGCGGAGGCACGATCGAGTTCGTTCTTGACGCGCTCCAGTTCTCTAATCTTGTCTCCCGACTCATATGACCTGACAGCTGCTCTCAGACCGTCAATCTCTGCAAGTTGGGCTCGGGACCGGTCTATCTCGGCTGCCATCTCTTCTATCCTGGCCAATGCATCCTGCAGGTTCAGTTCGGTCTTCGCGAGGTCGGAGGCGTACTGCCTTATCTTCCCTTCTGCCTCATCTGCTCTCTTGTTCGCCTCGTCCAAGTTGTCGTTCAAGAGATGACGTGATGCCTCGAGTGAGCGGACAGTCTGACGTAGGTCAACAATGGCTGCTGCGTCCGCGACTGGACCAGATCGAAAACGGGTCATGGTCTCCTCAAGGCTCTGGTTCCGAGTCTTTGCTGCAGCGAGTTCACTCTGCAATCCCTGAATCTCGCTCTCGCGATTCTTGATCTTCTGGGTAGTGAGGCCGAGATCTCTTTTCAGTTCCTCGACCTGACGTTCAAGAGCCTTAAGCTGTTCCGCCACATCTTTGGGGACCTCGATGCGCGGCTTCATACTAATCTCCCTAGCTAGGAACTCAACCTCGGTAGAGCTCCTCTGCGTGTAGTCGTCGAGGTTTCCCTTCAGGGCCGTCAGTTCCTCGACTGAAGTCTTCAGTGATCTCTTCAGGCCCTCAGTCAATTCTCTAATCTTCTCAAGTATCGGTGTGGACATACCGGAGGTCAGCGTGCCCTCGATCTTGCTGAATTCCTCGTCGACGACAGCTCGCACTTCGGTGTCCACGTAGGTGGATTGTAGGTTCGTCTTTGACCGGCTCTTGCTCTTGCTGACAACCGTACCCTTGAGTGTCACCAGATTGCCTTTGAGACCGACCAAGAACGAGAGAACGACGGGGATGAGGTCTCTTTCAATGCGATCGATGGCTGTGTCGATAGTCGTCATGTCGCGCTCAAGAAAACGCACACTGTCTCTGAGTCGTTCTATACTCTTCTCTATCTCAAGCTGCCTCCGTACTTGATCGGAAGTTTCGACTCTGAAGATATCACCCGTCATTCTTCCCGAAGCGACGAGTTGACGTTTCATTTCGTCGTCGACGCCTAAGTCTGACAGCATCTTGTCCACAACGCGGTCATCTCGGCCAGTATGCGACTTGGGTTTCTCATCTGGAGTCTTAGCCATCTGGAGACCTCACTCAACTCAGTGGTGCTCTAGAGATGCTTGGCAACACATAAATCTATTCGGAAAGTCGAAAGGGCGTTGACTGGGGCACCGACTACCATGAGACTCTCGATAGAGATGCAGGCAAACGTGCACAACAGGACCAGGTCAAGGCTACGAGACGGCAGCATGGTCTGGCATCTGTTCACTGACATGGACAACCAATTCGTGGACAAGATTGACGTCTTTCCCCCTGCACGGGTAATCGAGAAGGCAGAAAGGAACATCATTGCCCTGATGAAGGTGCCTGAGCTGAGCCCCGGAGAGAGCTTCTCGCCCTCGGTGCTGCTCAGGATTGATACCACGACCCGGGATTGGATGATGGAGTCGCAGACGACACCCGAGCATGTCATCACGCGTCTTCGCGGTGCATACACGCTGATGCAGAAGTACTGGGAAACAGATGACTTGGCGGTCAGGGAGCTATCTCGGACCATCGCTGAGAGTTCAACCGACGACGAGTCTTATGCAAGACTGGCAGTCCAGGCCGTCCGAGGGAGGGTGAAGCTCAAGACCCATCTTGATGAGCGAAGGGGAGCTGCCAGAGCTGCACGTGAGAGGGAGGGCGACTGCGATGAACACGCGGATCTGTTCATAGCTGTGACTCGTGCGGCAAAGATACCGTCCAGAAGAGTCGTTGGCCACTACCTGCGAAATGGGCCTGATCCTGAGCCACACGCATGGTGCGAAGTGTTTCTACGAAACCTTGGCTGGGTGCCAGTCGATCCGGCACTGAATCGGTTCGGTACACTCACTGAGAATTACTTCTCTCGAGTCCGTGAGGGTTTGGTGTCCGAACGACCCACAATCCGCCTCAAATGGAAGACGTTGGCACCTGAGCGGCCTGTCATCGAAGAAGTAGTGAAGATGTCGGGTCTTCCAAATGGAAGAGCCTAGATAGTCGCGATATGCCCGGCAACCTGCAGATTCACGAAAAGCTCAGCTCCGAACAGCCAGCATGAATGCGTGTCGAAGATGCAACATACTATCTTGGGCAGCAATGGACCCTCTAGGGCGCTTCCGAGTGTTGAGGATAGATTGTGTGCAAGCATCTCTCCATAGGCTGACACCTGTGGAAGTGATTCTAGGAACCTGTTCTGAGTAGACTCAAGTGAACCTGGCTTGTAGTCGCACACTTGGACACAACCATCGACGAATCTGACGAGGTCAATGTGACCTGAGAGCCGGTAGCTCTCGGACCAGACGGGCACTTCGATGGCTATCGACAGTGGGTCGTCAATGAGGAATCTCTCAACGATAGAGTGGTCTGCAATGTAGCTCATGTCATTTCGAGCGCGATGGTAGTCGCGAATCCTTGACACGAGATCGTTGTTTGCGGAGGAGGTGACGAGGCCATGCTTTATCAGCCTCCTGCGAAGACCGACTCTTGAAGCAGCTGACATCTTGGCCAACCTGAGCGATGATGCACGGGCGTAGAACGGATCTGAAAAGGGTGCATCGGGTATTGACCCGGAGCTGACTGCGGACAGGTGGGCCCATAGTGATGCAAGGTTTCCCTGATTGCGACCAAGTTTCTCGTGGTTTGAACGGTTCCACTGAAACCTGTAGGCTATTCGACCTTGTCGAAACTCTCTCCTGACTATGTCTTCAGACTGCTTGTTCATGTGCGCTGGTAGAGAAGCATGAGCCGTTTTTTAACTCATTGAAAGCTAGGGCTGCAATATATGACACGACACAGCATGATCTGAGAACAGCTGAACAGAAAAACCGGGATCGGGTGGGCCTTTGCGGCCCAGCCCGGACTCTAGTTACCCTGGCCATGTGTCAGGGCTGCGTCTTCCATAAGTTCGACAATCCAGTTGAGGTCTTTCTCAAGAATGCCCTCGCCGCTGCGGTAGACCATAAGCGAGCCGGCCTCTGCATTCACAGTAGTTGTGAGGAATGCTCCGCTCGGATATGCGAATGTTCCCCTGAACCTTCCTATCTGGCCTTTGTACCGTCGCTGGTACATACCTATGTCCTCTTCCCTCTGTATGCCTGCACCTCTGAACTCGGCTTGTGTGATGTTCCCTTTCTCCACACCGATCAGTAGGACTGAGGCAACATCGGTTGCGCTGTTGTACAGCTTCACGGTGCCACCATTCAGATCCAGAGGGCTGAGCTTTCCTCCGACTACATCCTCGAACACGCCGCGGAACTTGCGCGCAATCCTGTCCGAGCCCCGAACCTCGATTGTGCCGCGGTCCAACTTTATGATGGCTGTTCCACTGTCCACACTGATGTAATGGACTGGCGCGCCCTCGAATGTCATGACTTGCACTTTGAATCCTGAAACAAAGTCTGCGGCCACGACCTCGCCCGAGGATGTCACCTTTCCGAATCCTGCTACTATCGAGGTCTTGCTCTTCGGATTATAGGGGTATTGTCTGAATGCTTTGACAATCTGGTCCGCAGTCATGGTCACGCCCTCATGCCGGAAAAGCTTGATTGGCATTCCCATGCCTCTGGTAGCAATCAGCTTCGCGCCCTTGGCTGCAGCAATCTTGCCAGAGTCACTCTTACTGGATGTCGTCTTCCTCTTGCTCAAGTCTGATTCATCTCTCGGTGGTGACTGGGTCAGTATTACTGGCCTCAGTTTCCACTGGACCATAGCATTCCTACAATATAAACCGCGCATCAAATCCAGACAATGTCACCATAATACGAGCGACAATACCTGCATACATACCAGCGTATGAAATCGAGCTTCAGAGTGCACATATGTATCGGAAGTGCTCTCCGAGTTTGGCGCCAATCGTTTGCTTCTCGTATGATGGACTGCCCTGCAGTGTATTGACAGCTTTCAATTGCGCGTGCCGAACCACACAACGGTGACTGAGTCAGAAACTCGAATCCGGGCTGGCTAGTGCTTGCGCAGCAGATCAAGAATCATGAGATGCATTCTGGGTTTGTCACTGACAAAGGGGGAGAACACGCGCTTCCTCGCCTCGCGAATACAGTCAGAGAGATTAGAAAGATCCCGGCACCAGATGAGATGTCCTCTTCTCGACATCTCCCCTATGAGTTGAGCTTGGTGCCCTTCCATGAGAGATGCATTCTCGATGACGACGAGCCTGAGCCCCTTCCTGACGCACTCCATTGTGGTGCCAGCCCCGCCTGTACTGACGATGATCTCTGCACGCTCGTAGGCGGGGTTCAGAAACCTCATGAATCTGAAGTATCTGAGATGCTGAGGAATGTATGACCCCCTGCCTATCTGAGCCACAACACTGTCTTTGATGACTCCTTCGCCCACTAGCCGGTCCATCTCTTTGATCAATGGGTTATAGTGAGCCGTTCCAACGGTCACAAAGATCATAGCAGCTGGCCTCCATACACTGTACCATGTGTTCGCTTTGCGAGAGTGGGCCATTGTACGAAAAAGAGGTTTGTCTTGCCAAGAAGCATCCGGCCAGTTATTGACAGGCTCTCCACTCGTGACATGCTCTCGACGAACACTGTCTTCACCTTCAGAATCCGCGCCGAGTAGAAGATGGGCAGCGTGAGACCTGTTCCGCAGCTGATCACAACCTCGGGGCGAAAGACGAGGATGTAGACAAACGACAAAAGAAGAGTCGCCACGGTCCTCACAGCAGACATGATCTTGGAGTCCTGAGGAAGAAGGCGAGGTTGGATGACGGGTAGTACTCTCCCAGGTAGTCGTATCTTTCTGGGAGTCAGTCTGTCGAGGAGATCGATCATGTACAGGTACTTGAACTTGGAACCCAAGAGGTCAACCAATGCGAAGGTCTGAGCAGTGTGTCCTCCTCTTCCTAGAACCACTCCGATCTTCCTCAATGCATCATCCTCGGTCCAGCTGTCCCTGATAATGTCCTCATAAAGCGTTCTGATGTGGTCCTCACCCCCGGGCTCTGAGGGCTGGCTCCTCGTGTGGCGCAGCGTTGACTACTTATAGCCGCGCGCCTGCGTCTGAAACGAGGTCTACTTGTGAGTGTCGTCAAGGCAGTGGGTCGTCATCCCCTCTATCGAGAACTGACTTCGGTAGTCGGCGAGGATCGTGTGAACGACAATCAGGTGATCATATCCGCCTATAGCAGAGATGCATGCCATCTGACTGCTAAGAGGCCGGGCATCGTGGTCATGCCGACCTCCGTGCAGGAAGTGCAGGCGATTGTTCGTCTTTGTGCCAAGAACAAGACCCCGCTTGTCCCAGCTGGCGGTCGAAATGGCATATGTGGAGCCTGCATCCCCCGAGTCGAGAACGCAGTCATGTTAGACATGGTCAAGATGGACAAGGTCGTGAGAATCGACGAAGATGTCATGACGGTGACTGTCGAGTCGGGTCTCCGTTGGGCAGAACTGATTCATCGTCTAGATGAGAAGGGCTACAAGCTGGGTTTCAGAGGGCCTTATGGCGGCAACGTAGGTACTGTGGGGGGTTCGACCAGCATCAACAGCATTGGATATGCCGCATCGAAGTATGGACCTTCGACAGAAGGTGTCGTTTCACTGGAAGTAGTTCTTCCGAACGGTTCGATCATACAGACGGGCACAGGCTGGAACAAGACCGCGAGGCTCTTCGCGCGGTACACGACCTACAATGACTTGACAGGTATCTTCCTCGGTGACAGTGGAACGTTGGGTGTGAAGACGAAGGTCACTCTGAAGATCTATCCGAAGGCAGAGTTCATCACATACGGGGATTTTGGCTTCAAGTCCCTTGAGGAAGCGACTGCTGCTTTCCTTGAGGTCCAGAAACGTGGTCTGACAGAAGAGCTGAATCTGCTTGCCGACAGGCAGTCGACTGATACGTTCTTCCCTGGCTTCCTGGACAAACACAAAGAGATCAACTCAATGTTCGCTTCGATCGTGCAGGAAACGGATCAGCAACTGGCTGACAGAAAGATGGAGATTGTCAGGGAGATAGCACTCAAGCACGGTGGCAAAGACCTCGGCAACTTCGCATCACAGATGCACTGGGGCGAGATGTTCAATCTAGTACAGCCGCTGTACAACAACGGATTCTGGCTAAACACCTGTCATCTCAGGCCTATAACCCTCATTCCAGAACTGATGAAGAGATGCTGGAAGGTCTTCGAGAAGTACCGAATTCTTGACAACGGGATCAAGTGGATAGCTAGCTGTCTAGGGTCAGAGAGAGCATATGCAACGGGATGGGTGACGATATTCGTACCTGACAAGTCCAAGATGGACTTAGGGCTCAAGGTCTGGAACGAACTGCTTGATGCCATAATCGACACAGGCGGTTGTCCATACTGGAACGGTCTGCTCTGGGAGAACCGTGCCCTCAAGCAGACAAATCCCGTACTGATCGACACGTACCGAGCCATCAAGAAGGCACTGGACCCAGACAACATACTATGTCCGGGAGTGTTTACAGGGGTGGGTTGAGATGCAGTTCGAGAATCTTTCCACGTTCAAGGACGACCTCTGGTTGTGCGCCAGATGTGGTGACTGCTCTCTTGCTGACAAGACAGTGGCGTCGAGCAGAGATGTGTTCATGCCGTGTGCCGTCAAGAACGTGCTGAACTTCGAGGCATATGCGGCTCGAGGTCGAATCATGGTCATGAACGATCTCCTGAGCGGCCAGCTGCAGGCCGATCAGAACGTGGTCAACTGGGCGTTCACATGCACCACGTGCAAGAACTGCCAAGAGACCTGCACCGCCACGGCTGACGGGATAAGGCTACCAGAGATGATGGAGGCTCTACGCAGGGACCTTGTGCAGAATGGTTTTGACATGCCCAAACACAAAGTGATTGAGGACTCTATTATCAACCTCGGCAACCCGTATCAAGAGGCCCAGCACAAGAGGCTGGCAGTATTCGGTGATCGGCAATGGCCAGACAAAGCTGACTTGGTGTACTTCGTGGGATGTACGAGTGCATATAGAGAGGGCGACATCGCTCGTGCCACGGCAGATCTGCTCAGCAAGGCCAACGTTGACTACACGGTTCTGTCCGATGAACGATGCTGTGGTTCTGTTCTTCTGAGACTAGGGCGAGTTCGCGCCTTCGATTCACTCACGACGGAGAACATAGAGTCCATACGGGCCACAGGTGCGAAAACAGTTGTGACATCGTGCGCGGGGTGCTTCAGGGCCTGGAAAGTCGATGTTCCCGGACGAGGTCACAAGTATGACTTCGAAGTGCTGCACATAACCGAGTTCCTCGATCGACTTGTGCAAGAGAGGAAGCTGGCCTTCAAGTCTCCAAAGCCTGTAAAGGTCACATATCACGATCCATGTCATCTTGGGCGGCATGTTGAAGTCTATGAAGCCCCGAGGAGAGTCATCCAGTCAGTTGGCAATGTCCAGCTCGTCGAGATGGAAACTAACAAGAGGTATGCTCATTGCTGCGGCTCGGGTGGCGGAGTGAAGGGCAGCTTCGAGGAGCTATCCGAAAGAATCGCGGCAGACAGAATACGTGAGGCCGAGCGAACGGGTGCGAGCGTGCTGATAACTGCATGTCCGTTCTGTCACAAAGGTCTGATGGATGGAGCCAAATCTGTTGGAAGCAAGATCCAAGTCATTGACTTGCCGTCGTTTCTTCTACCGTTTGTGACGAAGGTGGAGGCTGCGGTCAAAGCTGGTGGGAATCCTCTCAAGTCCCAGTTCATGGAGTATCTGAGAAAACGCCCAAAGATCTTCGAGGGCTTGAAGAAGGGCGCAGTGATAGACTATGAGATCGAGGGTGACCGGTTTCATGTTCTAGTCCTAGACCAAGGTGCAATCCAAGTCAACCCCATCCGTTCTGAGAATCCGGATGTGGAGCTCACTTTCTCTCCTGAGGCAGTTAGAAAGCTGACCTCGCTTACATCCGAAGACGAGTATGCCAAGCAGTTTGGGAGCTTCTTCAAGAAGCCCACTGATGAAGTATGGATCAAGTTCAATCTGCGACGCAACATCGTCAAGCTCTTGGCGAAAGGATACAGAAAGTTCGCAATGAAGGCAGGATTGATCTGAGTACAGTATTGCAGAACAGTTTCAGTCCTAGCGGAATGAACCGCGAGAAAGTGCCCTACATAGACCAAGGATGAGTTCATTCAGTAATGCCCAGATAGCAAGCATCGGACAGCGGGACCTTGCCTAGGCAGCCTGTTGGTCCTTGAAGAACAGCCCGAGCCATCTGTCTAAGCATGCAACTCTGAATAGAGAACTCCATACTGACGACGGTATATCACTAGGTTCACTCGATAGGAGTTGCGACATCAGCTGCCTGTTGACATACCTGTCAAGCAAAGGGTGGCTTCTCTGCCGGAGGTCCTCGAAGAGCTTCAATTGGCAGTTCCTGAACCAATGGAGCTCTGGTGTGGCAAATCCGATCTTGTCTGTACGTTTAGCTATGATCTTTGGGAGAAGATCAGCCATTGCCTCCCTTAGTATCCACTTTGTTGTGCCATTCCTGATCTTCATCTCAGGTGGGAGAGCAAGGACATAGGCTACCAACCTGTAGTCGAGAAACGGGAGACGGGTTTCCACCGAGAAGGCCATTGAGTTTCTGTCTTCCCACCGGAGCAGATGCTGGAAGTTGGATGTGACATGGTCGATGAGTCCTCTGTTCAGAGTCTGAGGGTTGACCAGTTTCGGTTCTACCACCTGTCTGTCGTGGAATCTCTGGGCGAAATCCCTGCTCAGCAGAGGGTTGGCCTTCAAGTTTGTTCTTCTTCTAGTCTTGGCAACGAAAGGTGCAAACCCCTTGGCCAGTCCAATACGATTCTTTCTTCGAACTTGGGCCATTGCCTCCTTCAGGAATCTCCAGAGTCTTCCGCGCCTCAGAAGCTCAGCAAGATAGTACCCGACCATGTAGTCATATCCAGCCAGAATCTCATCTGCCCCTTGGCCGTCCAAGAGAACTTTGGCATGCTTGGAGTGAGCCAGCTTCATCACACAGTATCCAGAGAACACGGATGTGGTTGTCACCGGCTCCTCTTGATGATAGAGGAACTCGTCGAACACCTCATCTAGGTCCTTCGCCGTTGGTGTAACAAAGTTGCCCTTTATTCCACACTGATCAATCACTGCCTCGATGTAGCGGGTTTCGTCCTGCTTGAACCAAGGTCCATAGACTGCAGAGTACGTCTCAAACATGTGGAGACTGTCCTTGTCGAGAAGCGAGGTGGCGGTCGTAACTATGCTTGAGGAATCAATACCCCCGCTCAGACACGAGCCCACAGGCACATCACTTCTGAGCCTCAGGACGACAGCACTTCTGAATAGGTCCTTGAGGGTTCGAACATGATCCGCCCTGGTTCTCTTGGCAAACGCCGATTCATTCCGAACCTTGGCAACCTCTCGGTCAATATCATACCATCGTTCAAGTTTCACTTGATTGCCTGACACAGTAGCGTAGAAACCTGATGGCAGTCTCATGACTCGGGCAAAGAATGTTTCATCAGAGTGGTCGACACGACTCGCCTGAAGGAAGTCGTAGACGGCAGTTTCATTTGGTTCAACGGATGGCAATAACTCCAGCAGAGGTTTGATTTCCGAGGAGAATGCGGTTACCTCGTCCGTTTCTATGTAGTAGACTGGCTTGACCCCATAGCGGTCGCGTGCCACGAAGAGGCTCTTGTCGGTTGAGTCCCACAACGCAAGGGCAAACATGCCATTCAGCTTCGAGAGAGCTGCCGGACCCTCGCGAGCCAAGAGATTCAACAAGACTTCGGTATCTGACCCGGTGTGAAAGGCCACCCCGGACTTCTCAAGCTCTTTCCGAAGCTCGATGTAGTTGTAGATCTCGCCATTGAACACGATGACGAAACGCCCATCGTATGACTTCATCGGTTGGTCGCCGCCACTACTCAGGTCAATGATTGCCAGCCTTCGGTGTCCGAGGCAGACCTGACTCTCGCAGTGAACCCCTCGACCGTCTGGACCCCGGTGTGACATGAGGTCGACCAGACTGTCAAACTTGGACGTCACACTTTCAGGCAGTAGGGCGGACTTCGAAACAATGGCGATGATACCACACAATGTGCATCCAGCGGGCATCGTGTGGAGAGTCCTTTAACCATTATGCATCCGACGACATCGTCATGAACAATCGTAGAGCTCTGACAATGTTTGACAGAAAGACTATTATCATAGTCACTCGGGAGAGCGATTGAATACCGGGTTCGTGGATGGCAATGAGGACTAGATTCAAGGAAGCTCTTGTACTCTCCCCGCATACAGACGATGCAGTCATTGGTGCCGGAGCTCTCATTTACAAGTTGACAAGGCAGGGCTGCAGAGTAATGTACCGGGTTTTCTGCGTGTGCGATGACACGCTTGAGGGCACGGGCTTGCCCAAGGGCGAGATCACACGGGAGGACAAAGCAGCGGTTTCAATTCTGGGCGTGACTGATGTTCGGCACTATGACTTCGAGAACAAGGGGCTTGAGAAGTCAAGGCAAGAGATTCTCGACATCATCTACGAGTTCAGAAAGAACAAGGATCTGGATTTGGTGATTGCACCTTATGTTGGGGACTTCCACCAAGACCATCAGACTGTGGCACGCGAAGCTCTGAGAGCGTCTACGAGGCACCCCGTTACAGTCATCCACTACCCTGTCATCGGGACTTCGAAGGACTTCAACCCGAACCTCTACATACCTGTAACAGAGCAGGAGGCCCAACTCAAGATCAAGGCGGTTTCTTGCTATAAGACGCAGTTCAGACTTAGGGCTAACTGGTTCAATCTGGACAACTTCTGGGCAGAGATGAGGATGAATGGCGTGTATGTGAACTCGAAGTTTGCCGAGGCCTTCATTCAAGTGAAGGGGACTTGGAGCATCGGCACTGAAGAATAGACCGTCTGTCGCTCTCATTCCATGATATCTCGAACTCGGACGCCTTTCGCAGAGTATTAATGCAGTCAGAGTCTGCCTCTAGGCAGAGCAACAAGCGGATGGTTGTGTTGAAGCAGTCGATTGGCCGGTCAATACCATTTCATCGTTTCTGTGACTTCTGTTCAGGATCCTGTCAGAATCCCGGCCCCAGCGACAACGAGTATGTTCTCGTGACCAACGTGTGGAACGAGTCCGAGAGGATTCTGAAAGCATTCGACTACGTTCTCGCACAAACGAAGCTCCCTAGGGTCTGGCTCTGGATGGAGGATGGGTCAACAGATGACACCTATGACCAGATCCGCAAGCAGGCTGAGGAGCATCCCGAGCTGGAGATATGGATTGAGCGTATGCCGAAGAAGAGACGAGGGAACTTCTTCAAACTCGGCAAGACCCACGAGACCATCATGGGCCGCGTGAGGAACAGGATAGATTCCTTGAGAGTGACGTATCTCGGGATACTAGATGTTGACACAAAACCATGTCCCAACTACTTCGCGAGAATGTGCTGGCTGCTCGATAACCACCCACGCTTGGGTGCGGTGTCAGGTTATCCGATAGGCGAGTGGGAGAAGAGAGTCGCGGCCCAGCCTATGAACTCCGGCAAGTGCATCAGGTGGGCAATAGTGAGGACGATACGAGAGTACTGGGACTTCTGTCCCGATACATTCTATAACATCAAAGCCATGGCACAGGACTATGCCGTTGACGTCGTGAGAGTGCCTGTCTTCCAGGATCGGCCCAGCACAAATCTGACACCTGCAGGAGTTTTGAGAATGGGCCGGGTAGCCTACTACGGGGGTCGGCCGCTGTGGGCAGTGGTCCTGCGTGCGCTGAGACGAGCCGTCATCAGACAACACGGGACTGACATGCTCAGGGGATACTTGATGGAATACGCAAGAGGTACGTGGCGCTGCAAAGATTCTGATGTGCGGAGGTTCTTCCAAGAAGGAAGCAATCCGATAAGCAGTGCCATATCTCTCTTCCAAGCCCTCAGAAGAGGAAAGGGGCAACAAGTCAGCCTCTAGAGCCCTTCGCTGTCCAGATTCCTTGTGAGGGGACCAAAGTATCAATACATGCCAGTGCTGTTTCAGGGAAACATTGATAGAGAGGCCGACTACCGCAGGCAGAGTGGGACGCGAGATGCAGCGGCTTCTGTCTTGGTTCATCAAATGGTGGAAGTGGCTCATACCTCTGTCAGTCCTGAGCCTTCTCACGGCAGCAGTGAGGTTCGCATGGCTCTATCCAGACAGCGAGAACTACCTCCTGCTGGTGCGCTTCTTTAGAGGAGAGATTCCACTCTCCGCGACGGTCGCACCGTTCAGCTATAGACCCTTGCTGCCGCTCATAGCTGCTCTGCTGCCACTCTCTCCTGAAATCACCTTCGCGTCCTTGAATGCGTTGTTCATTGTCATGCTCAGCTGGGTGCTTTTCCAGATCTGTCTTGACTTCGGGTTCTCAGGTTCTGCTTCCTTCGGAGCATCAGTCATCTGCTCGGTTTCGTTTGTAGTGGCCTACTATGGTACTGCCGTTCTTGTAGACGCGGGAGCAATGCTATGTCTCAGTATCGGTCTCCTGCTGGCAAGACGGAACAAACCCGACTTGGAAGTCTGTTTAGCCCTGACACTCGGCATGCTCTTCAAGGAGTTCGCTGCTGTCGGGGTCGTAGCGTGTCTCTTGCTCAAGAAGAGAATGCCCTTTACGTATGTTGTCCCGGCGGCCGCGTATATTGTGGTGAGGCTGGTTATGTCGCCTGGAAGCCAAGGATACCTCTGGTTCTTCGAGCTAGACAATATGACGGTATACTTGGTTCCAACGCTAAAGACTCTCTTCTTGACTCTAGGACCAGCAGTTGCTCTGATTCTTCTTGCTGTGTACGACCGAAGAGCGAACCAGGAGAGGTTTCGTGCATCATTCTCATGGATGGTCAGGGTGGGTGTTCCAGCTCTTGGAATCCTAGGAATAGGCCTGTTCATGGCCCACTTTGATGCGAGATTCGTCTGGCCTCTCTATCCGGCTTTTGCACCTGCGCTGGCATATGCCATCAGTGTTCTGACCAGATTCCTTCAGAGGCTGCCCGGACTTGCCGGCGTCGCGCATGTGCCACATGAGACGAACCATACCGAAGCTCGATTACAGTAGGCGGCGATAAGAACGAAAACACTAATTGGGCAATGGTTGCGTGCCGGGTGAGGTACTCTTGAGGATACTCCACATTTCACACACAGGTCTCCCAGACTCAAGGATTGAAAAGACAGCGGCGACGGCTAAGAAGAACGGACATCGCCTGTTCTTTGTGGGCGGTCGTCCTTCAAGACCAGATTCCTCTTCCGTCTTCGAACAAGTGCTGTACAGGCCCGTTGGCAACGACCTGAACTTGGCCCTGAACCCGCTAGTGAAAAGAAGATGGCTAGCAACCATTGATGCGGTTCATCCGGATATCGTTCACGCCCACAACGCGCACGTTGCTAGATACCTTCTTGGCACTGATTATCCCGTTGTCTATGATGATCATGAATTCTGGTCGAAGCAGACTCACATGTACACGGACCGGAGACTCCCCAGAGGACTGGCCTCGAGGCCTATGGCGTACCTCCTACCGAAGTGGGAGCGGGAACTCCTGCAAACCTACCCCACTATCACGGTTCATCCAAAGATAGCAGAACTACACAGAAGGATATGCCGATGGGTTGGCGTGACGCAGAACTTTCCAAGTATGAGTCAGGTCAGCTTCCTAGAAGACAGGTACGAGAGATCCGGCATCGTATATGTTGGCAGTGACTTCTTTGCTACAAGGTATCTCCCCGCGCGGAACATGAAAGGTATTGGCAAGGTCTTGAAGTTCTCTGTGATCCATGGACTGCCGCACCCGGAGATGATGGAGAGTCTGATGCACTACAGAATCGGCATCACTCCTTGGCTCCCACATCCAATCCACATCTACACTTCGTCAAACAAAAACTTCGAATATCTTCATGCTGGTCTTCAAGTGGTAGTCAACTACCTGCTCAAAAAGTCGTTCACAGATGCAACTTACGTCCACGCGTTCCATGATTACTCTGACATAAGACAGGTCATCAAGTCAATCCGCGAAACTGATCCAAGGGCGATAATGGAGCATGCGCGGAGGAACTTCGTCTGGGAAAAACAGGAACAAGTGATAAGGGATGCTTACAGAGTGGCCTAGTCGGTTCAAGTTCACTCCTTGTCCTTTTCCTTGTCAGGAAGAAGCTCATCTTGGGGAACATTGCGGAGCTTCCGTGCCGGGTTACCTACCCATATCTCCCGAGGAGGTACACTCTTGGTAACCACAGACCCAGCACCAATCAGGGCCTGCTCCCCGATCTCTACTCCGGGAAGAATGACAACAGCGGCGCCAATCCTTGCGCCGTACCTTATGACCGGGGCTTCGACGTCTACTTCGTAGGCGCGGCCAAACCTGATTCTCTTGGTGTTTGTGGTCATCAGCATCGGGCCAAGGAAGACGCGGTCTTCGACGATCAGACCGCTGGTTAGGTGTGACTGTGACCAGACACTGCACTGGCCGCCGACTGTCACGCCGGGCTCGATACAGACATGGTTTCCCACTGTCGTACGGCTGCCTATTCGTGTCTTTGACTTGACAATAGAGTACTCAAAGACTCGGCTGTAGTCTCCAATCTCCACATCGTCTTGGATTATGGCGCCCTGTGCGATGTAGACGTCCTTCCCCAGCTTCGCTTTCTTCGAGATCAACACTGACTTCACCTCTTGCTGTGGAGCTTCATGATATTGTCGTGGTAGACCTTCCTTAGGGCCTTCTGTCCAAGGCCGACTCTACTCAGCACGAAGTTCGATACCTCTGTGTCAAAGAATGGGAGGTCAGTCCCATAAAGGACTCTGTCTTCGCCCATGACCTCGATACCTCTTCGAAGTATCTTTGGATTCATACACCCGGAAGTGTCAAGATAGAGATTCTCTCTGCTGCTCATGCCACTGATGAGGCTAAGAGCTTGGAGTATCAACTCGTTCGCCATACCTCCCATGTGAGCCGCAATGAACTTGACATCTGGTTGTGCTCGGTATGCATTCAGCACATACTCGAATCCGCTTATTGCATGTCGACCACAATGGACTAGCAGCGGCAGGCCCTTGTTTCTTGCGATTCTCACAACGTCCGGTGCATGGTCGATTTGAACTTGGCTGATGCTTGGATGGTACTTTATACCTGCGACATCAGCTCGGCCAGCAATGTCATCGTCAACTTCGTGTGGATGGGGCCAGTAGAATGCCCACATTCTGTTCTTGTGTTCCTGACGTGAAAGCTTCTCGAGGAACTGCTTGTTAACAACGCGAGAGTCGTCAGCATTATTCAACATGGGCACGACGTTTGCCCGCTCGATTCTCTTTTCCACGAACATCGTGTGTAGGTCCTGCCATGTGAACACAAGATCGGCTCCAAACCGCCTGTCGTCTTCGACAATGTGGATGTGTGCATCAGCAACAAGTGTACTCATGTTCAATCCCCAGCATCAATTCGGAAGTGCATGGCGGGTCGACCATTTCCACCGAAGTGGACTCCATGTTTAAGGGTTGTGCAGCCCAGAATCTTCTGTGTCCGAACTTGCCTTTCGCATCTGGAGTGAAACCGATGAGGATGAGTGCTACCTGCCAATGCCTCTGTAGACAAACCCTCTCTTCTTGCACTCTCTCCAGTCGAACACATTTCTTCCATCAACGATGATTGGCGTTCTCATTATGCTCTTCATGTGGTCGAGACTTAGGTGCTTGTACTCATCATGGGCGGTGACCAACGCAGCGCAATCTGAGTTTCTTAGTGCCTCATCTAAGTCCTTCAAGGGTGTAATGCCATTGGACTCTGCAACATATGGATCATGCACGATGGGATGGATACCCCTAACCTCGAGAGCCCTGATGAGCCTGAATGCAGGCGAGTTCCTCGTGTCATCAGAGTTCTCAAGGTAGGCGAGCCCAAGGATTGTTACTCTCGAGCCATAGTTTTTCCTACCTGCCTCTGTCAGAGCTGACTCGCAGAGATCACTCATGTGCTGGGACATATTGTCGTTGATCTCTCTTGCCAGTGCCAGGAGTCGTGGTTCCAGTATTCCTTTTGTGGCAAAGGCCAGCAGCCACGAATCCTTGGGCAAGCAATGGCCACCCACACCTGCACCCGGGATGTGCATGTTGCGGAAAGGAGCCTTGTTGACAAGATCTCTCACCTCGTAGGCGTCCACTCCGATGATTTCGCACAAGAGCGCAATTTCGTTGGCGAAAGCAATCTGGACGTCTCGGTATGCGTTCTCGGTGGTCTTGACAACCTCTGCTGTCAGGATGTCGGTTGGATGCAGTTCACCCTTGACTATGTTCCTGTATAGCTCGAGAGCGCGTTTCGTACTCTCTTCGTCCAGACCACCAACAACCCTGTTGTAGTTGACCAAGTTGTGAAGCAGCCTGCCTGGCATAACACGTTCGGGCGCGACCGCCAGATAGAAGTCCTTCCCTGCCTTCAGGCCGGACTCTGATTCAAGGATGGGCAGGACAATGTTATTCGTCGTTCCCGGAGACACAGTAGACTCAAGTATCACTAGTACGCCCCTCTTGAGATTCGGACCAACGCTCTTCACGGCTGATCGGAGTGCCGCATAGTAGGGTTCTCGGCTCTTGAGGTCAAATGGTGTTTGCACGACGATCAGTACATAGTCTGCGGTCTTCACTGGGTCATAGCTCGATGTAGCACGTAGTCTGCCCTGCTTCACCATCTCCGAAACCAGTTCAGAGAGTCCGGGTTCATTCCCTGCAATCGGCGATTCGCCCTTGTTGATCATCTGCACTTTCTCAGGCAAGATGTCTATGCCCGTCACCTGAAACCCGGCCTCGGCAAACTTCGCGGCTACTGGGACTCCGACATATCCCAGACCAACCACAACGAGATTGGCTCTCTTCAAGTCTTGACCTCACGTGGTACTGTTCCTGATAGGACATCCAAGAAACTGGGCAAGTGGGCGAATTAAACCCATCGAGCAGTTGCGTCACCTCTGCGGGAGGGCAGGGTATCACGAGGCTCCAGAACGGCGGGCTCTCTTCGCTCCACGGACCGGCTTTGGTTTCTTTCTGTCTGTGGGAATTGCTATCTCACCAGATTCGAGAATCGGCGGGATTCTTTTGGCTGCAGCCCCATCACCATAGACGCTTGGGTCGTTCGACAGATGCCTTCCATACATGCGGTGGCAATTGGCCACAATGGAATCTAACGCCAGGTCTGTGAGGATGTTTGCCCCTCTCTCAACCGTTTCGACCCATTCGGTCCTCGTTTGCAGGGACACCAACGGGACATTCAGTAGATAGCACTCCTTCTGTATTCCTCCCGAGTCTGTGATAGTCAGCTTCGACCCAGCGACTAGAGTCATAAAGTCATCATACGGTAGTGGGTCTAGGACTTGGATGTGCGAGGTATCAAGCTCAAGACCGAACTCCTCAATCTGTTTTCTTGTACGAGGGTGAATCGGAAACACAATCGGAAAATCAAGCGCGTTCAGAGCGGCGATGATTGTTGACAGAACGCTTGGAGAGTCGACGTTTTCCCGACGGTGCAGGGTGAGAACCGCGAACTCATCCGTTTCAATCTTGAGTCTGTCCCTCACGGATCTCCTCGTGGACTCCCCGATGAAGCGTGGAAGATGATCTTTCAGAATGTCATACATAGTATCGCCGATATGATATACTGCACCAAGCACATCCTCTGATTCCAAGTTGCGGACTGCGGTTTCTGTGGGGGCGAACAAGGCAGACGAACCATGATCGATGAGGCGTCGATTCATCTCTTCTTGAAAGGTCAGGTCGTATCTTCTCAGACCCGATTCCAGATGACAGACTGGTATCTCCATCTTGAAGCCCACAAGTGCGGCTCCAAGAGCTGAGGTTGTATCACCTGGGACGACCATGTAGTCTGGTCTGCGCTTCAGGTAGTGCGACCTCAGCTTCTCCAAGATTGAGTACGTCTGCTGGCAGTAGTCTCCGGGACCTATGTTCAGGTCCATGGGACTCTGCAGGCCCAGTCCATCTATGAATGCCCCCGCCATTTCATAGTCATAGTGCTGGCCCGTGTGAACGAACTCGTGCTCGATGCCTGCTTCCTGCAGAGCCATGAGTACGGGAGCTGTTTTGACTATCTGTGGTCGGGTGCCCGTCACCAGCGATACGAACAAAACGGCCATTCCTCCGAAGAGGTTGCTCTGCGGTCAACGGCCTTCAGCTGTTATAATGCTTCCTCCATCTAGCGCTTACTCTCGAAAGGTTCATGTATAGAAACCTAGGCGACGGTTGAGGAGCACATACTCTGTTGGATCTGGTTCGGTCGACAACGGACGAGTGAGGCTCTCAGGTGATTGGAAGGCTTGACTGTGCGAATCCTGTCAGTATGGGACACCGCAGGGGTCTTCGTGCCCATTGCCAAATGGCTTAATGAACACGGGTGCGAAGCGCGGATACTCATGCGCAGTGAGCACGACCCCCATGGACAGACACGCCTCTCCCCCTATGCTAGAATGGTGGATTCCTACAGGGACTTCATTATTGCAGTCATTGATGAGATACTGACATTCAGGCCGACGGTCATACATGTCAACTACATCTATGAAGAGCTTCCCCTTGTGCGACTCATTGCTCCCCTCACTCCCATCATCTATCAATATCACGGAGGCGACGTCAGGGAGCGAATCGCTAGAGGTCTCCCGCCTCATGAAGAAACCCAGTTGGCTGACAAGATCATTGTTTCTACTGATGACCTTCAGGCCTATGGGGAGTGGTATGATCGTCCCATTCCTGATACTTTCTACTACAGAGGCGGCCGTGTGCCCGGGACTGCACTGATGAACTATGTCAGCTACGTGATTATAGACCAAAGGCCTCTTGCCGCGCGATTATGTAGTGAGAGAGGTCTGAAGCTGACAATACTCGATCGAGATGAAGGTCCCACTGTTCCCTACGTGGGAATGCCTTCCTTTCTGTCCAAGTTCGAGTACTATCTCGATTTCAAAGGACACATCGAGAGAACAGTCCTCTCCAAGACCGCGCTTGAAGCCCTCGCGTGTGGATGCAAGGTGATACAGGACGCAGACCTCAGTAAGGTCATAACGGACGCCACACCGTATGTCAGACACAACCATCCAAGTGATTATGCGAAACTGTATGCTAGAATGAAGACCTCTGCCGTGCATTTTCTCCGAACCGTTCCAGTGCTGGTAAGGTATTTGCTTCTAACCAAGCGAGGACTGTTATTTCTTCGAGCTGCGATTGGGCATGGCATTCCCCGTCTCTTGCGCAGTTGCAGAACGAAGACACGGCGCCGGTCCCCCTAGTCCTGTGTTAAGCCCGGTGTGACTTCTTCGCACGAACAGTATGCGTGCCTATGCAACTAAACATTGATATCGAGTCTGCACTCAGTCGGCCTACCTGTCTAATGCACTGATAGCAGAAGCAGGTGTCAAGTTCGGCTCAGGCGACATAATCACACAAACGCAGCAGGGAAGTGCTTCGCAACATGGATGAGTACATCAGCAGGGATGTTTTTAGTCTCAACGTAGTTGCCGAGTCCTTCTCACGGTTGCTCTCTTTTGCTGGTGGTGTCTTGTCCTCGATGGTCCTATACAGGTCCATCAGCTGGTCTTGGTCGGTAGAAGACTACGCTACCATCAAAGTGCTTGTGAGTGCAGGCCAAGTCCTCCTGCCAATCGCCCTCCTAGGGTTCAGTGGGGCACTCACAAGGTATGTTGCAGCCCACTCGAACGACCGTGTCAGTCTCGGACGGACGATCGGCAATTCGATACTGGTTGTGACAATCGCCTTCGTTGGAACGGCCTTGTTCAGCACATTCTTCGGGCTGGATCAGGTACTGGTATTGTACGTCCTAAAGTATCCTCTGGAGGTTGAGGCACTCAAACTCTATTGGTTCTTCGTTCTAATAACGTTGCTACCCACTGCATACCTGAGCCTAGCCAAGGCCGCTTTCACTGGAATACAGCAGATGAAGAGGGGACTGGTGACAGAAACGGTCTACAACTCTGTGCGGATTGTCATTCTCCTGCTTCTGTTCTCACAGCGTCTTGTCGCGATCATCAGCATCCTCTGGCTAAACCTTGGTTTGGCAGTGCTTGCCTCGTTGCTCGCCTTTGGCATCCTCTCAAGGGAAATGAAGCGAAACGCCGTACCATGGCTCTTCCGGCCCAGTATGAGAATCATTCGTGGGCTGGCTGGTCTGTCCGCCGTCTTCTTGGTCGGCACACTTGTTCAGGCCAACTTCGACTATGTCACGGTTCTTTGGATGTCGTATTTCGGAACGCCGGATGATGTCGCAAGTTTCTCCATAGCGAAGGCAGTTTCCCAGACTGTCCTGCAGGTGGTCACATCGCCGATAGGTGTCTTAGCACCGATCCTCACAATGGAGTATGCTCTGGGAAGGAGGGCCAATCTCGAGAGGAAGTTTATGGAAGGCTACAGAATGATTATTCCGACTCTTGCATTTGCCGGCGCTGTACAGTTTGCCTTTGCATTCCCGATTCTTCGAATTCTCTTCGGCTGGCAGGTTTCTAGGGCCACCTACTTCCTACAGCTACTGTCCTTCAACTCCGTGTTCGCCATCGTTCCCGCAATCTACTCCTACATCTATCTAGCTGCTGATGATAGGAAGGGACTACTGATGGCGAGTGTTCTCCAAGGATTGATCCAGACTGTTTGGATTGTTCTCATGGCCCCGGTAATCGGGGTTGCTGCAATCGCCATGATTTGGGTTCCTTACATTCCTTTCTTCTTCGTTCAGCACGAGTATTCGAGGAGGAAGCATGGCATCACAATGAGGCTAAGTACGGTCGCCGGAGGCATTGCCATTGGGCTTGTGTTCCTTGTGCTGATGAGTATCACCGCGATGTTTGTGAACCCGATCTTGGCAACATTGCCTGTTCCTCAGATTGTGCAGGCTGCTGTGCTTGCATCCATTGCAGTTCCCTTTTGGTATCTATTCATTGCCGCAGGGACTCTGCTCAAGGTTCTAACTCGCGTGGACCTTGAGAACATGGTCAAGGTTCTGAAGGTCATTCCTCCAGCATGGTGGGTGTCGAAGCCCATCATCACGTGGCTGATAGCTGTTTCTGAACGGGGACATCATGCAGCAGCTTCGCACGAAGAAAGCGAAACCTCTCGTTTACAGTGAGGGCTTCACGAAGTGAGTTTCATTGGCCGCAACCTTGACGCCGGCATGACCTCTGCATTCATGAATCTATAGCACCTTATACATGGCTGACCTCTAGGCGGCTAGATGGCGAGGGCGCAGACATACTGGTCCACACAACCGATGATAACATTCGTTTTCAAAGAGTCTGTTGACCCGATACGGGCCACAATGTTGCTCCCCGCAGACTCCAGAACGATATGGAGCGGAGAAAGAGGTCTTCCTCGACTCAGTGCCTTGTACGCCGCCTCTTTCACACACCACATAACAGTGGCAACCTGACCCGGGTCTGTGTATCCAGACAGCTGCTCGACTGTATTTCGTACAGCATTCTTGAGTCGCCCGTCAGGGTCAACCGTTGTCCACCGGGCTGTCCCGCTACGGGCCTCGGACAGATCCTCAAGGTCTATCCCAACTCGTTCACTCATCGATGCAACAGCCAAGAGCGTGTTTCCCTTATGCGTTAGCGACACAGAAACGACCGGGGCTTCACGTGCGGTTTGCACCCTGCATTGGGGAGCTCCTCGCTCATCATCAACTATCGACACTGCATCGCTCTTCACAGGGACCCCAATCTGCGTGCAGACGTCAATAACAGACCTCTTTGCCAATGTCCTTCCGAAACAATATTGCTTCGTTTTCCAGCTTCTCTCAAGTCCGTCCACCTGTTTCCTCTCTTCAGGCGTCAGTGAATCGAGAAGGGATTTCGGACACGGTCCACCAGCACCCAAGTCAAGCTTCAGACCATGGATGGACAGGTGTCCATTGCCTTGGCATATGCGCGTGATGTCATGGCGAGGCATCCTCGTCATAACGTCGCTAGACCACAGCCTGTGTAAGCCTTCCTTCATTTCCGTCAGGAAACCTTTGCTTAGATTGAACAACATCACTCACCTACGAAATACTGATTTGGTGCCAATGCAAGCGGTGCCGGTACAACTACCATTTCCATTCAGCAGACTCCTGCGGTCCTCGAGAGGGTTTCACCAATGGCCAGCTTTGTGCGCGTCCGGCTCCGTCGCGGTCTGAGTACTGAAGACATCTGTTTCCTCGAGATTCCCTCCGAATGCTTGCGACTCCTTCGCTTCACTTTCGGCGCTCCCCCGACTCAGAACCCTTCGCTTCTGTATCAGTGGCTTCTGTCACGAAGCGTCGGACGTTGTCCTTCACGACCAATCGCCATGCGTCGTTGGGTATGGCATAGAACCCTGCGACCTTCGCTCCGTCCGGGACATCCTTGGTCACGACGGCGTTTATCAGAACGCTCGCGTTGTCACCAACCGTGAGCCCATTGGAAATGGTCGCTCCAATGCCGACCCAGCAGTTGCGACCAATCACTGTACTGCCCCCGATGCAAGATGACGCAGCAAGCTGAGTGTTCTCTTTTATGTGCGCATTGTGTCCGACATGGACGAGGTTGTCAACCTTCACGCGGTCCTCCAAGATTGTGTCTTCAAACGTGCCGCGGTCTACACATGAACTGTTTCCGAACTCCACGTCGTCGCCAAAGCGAACACCGCCGATATGAATCAGTCGATGAATTCTACCCTCAGCATCGGCCATGATTCTGTAACCATCGCCTCCGATGCTTGCATTGGCATCTATGATGCACCGCTTGCCCATCCGTACTCTGTCGTATACTACAGTGCCTGCAAGAATCTCCGTGTCGTCACCTATCTCAACATCAGTGCCTATCACGACATGGGGATGTATCCTCACCCTGTTTCCTAGTACGACATGTGCTCCGAACTTGGCAGTTGGATCGATTTCACATTTGGTGCCTTGGGTCGGTTTTCCGCTGCCGCTCGTGAGCGACCGTACATGCCGGTGCATGTCGTTGTGAATCTCGAGAAAGGCCTGAGTGGGATTCTCGGTTTGTATGTAGGTATTTCCAGGTACGCTTCTGACAATGTCAATGAGAGCCGGACTGACAAGGACGTACCCGCCAGTGTTGCTGGGTACCTGCGCAGCATAGCGCGGGTTGTCCAAGTATGACACGTATTTGGCTCTCAAACTCTGAATGCCGCATGTACCGACTGCATCCTCGGGCACGCGATACTTCTTGAGTATCTTGGCGGAACTCATGGTGCATCAGGATTTGCTCAGCATCCCTTCCTTTTGAATGATGCCTCGAACCTAGGAGAGGCCCAATCGGTCAGTTATGGCGGACTGCGTCTGACCAACCAACCTGTGGGAAGGGCTCTGTCCAAATCACGGTATCATCAGCCTCTGACTCGTCGGCCTTGGAAAACCGACATACATGGCTCTCCGATTGTATTATATTGCATCCCAGGGTGGGATACGATGACCCCGATGAGAATACTTCATCTGTACCATGGCGGACTGCCGTACGTTAGGATTGAACGTGCCGCTCTGACAATGAAAAAGGAGGGACATGAGGTTGTTTTCTTGGGCGGCAGGCTGTCGGAGCGTTCCGACCTCAAGGTGTTCGATCACGTCCATTGCCTACCGATAGCCAAGGGTTTTCAGATTGCACTGGATCCCAGGGTCAAAGCGAAGTGGATCAGGAGAATCCGGGAGATTAATCCTGACATAATCCATGCACACAACATCATTGCAGGCAGCTTTGTCCTAGATGCCGGCTACCCGGCAGTGTATGATGACCACGAGTACTGGAGCAAGAACTTGGCCGTCTTCTCCACTAGGGGAATCATAAGATCGATAGCTAACAAGCCTCTCATGAGAATGGTCCCGAAATGGGAGCACAAGCTACTGGAGAGATACCCGGTCATTACAGTCAGTGAGGCTATTGCCAAAGAACACAGAGAACGAGCGTCTTGGGTGGGAGTGGTACACAACTACCCGTACCTCTTCGAAGTCGAGCACCTTGTTTCACCAGAGAACCGAAGCGGATCTGTGTTTGTGGGTTGGGATTTCAGCATTCCAAAGTTCAAGCCCTACAGGGACCTCACAGGGCTCAAGGACGTGCTACAGTTTGACATACTGACAGGTCTTCCTCATGACGTTCTCATGGAGCGACTGACACATTATCGAATAGGACTCAACGCGTTCAGGCCTCATCCATGGCACAAGTACTCTGATGCGAACAAGACCTACGAGTATCTGCATGCAGGTCTACAGGTCGTGACAAACAAGCTGATCATGAAGTCGCTGCCGGACGAGCCCTACGTCTTCGCTTTCGACGAATATTCGGACATCAAGGACGTTGTGGACTCCATACCTGATGTGGATGGAAACCTAGTCATGGACCATGCGCGGAAGAGGTATGTGTGGGATATCCAAGAGAGAGTCATCAGAGAGGCCTACTCAAGAGCATGAGCACTGAGAAACCACGAACATGTAGACAGTAGGAGGCGAACCTATGAAGGGCTCTGTCAGGGTGATTGACACTCATTGCCATCTGGAGTCTGAAGAGTTTCAGGCTGACTTGCCCCGGGTCATCGAGAAGGCTGCCTCGTCCGGCGTCTGCATGATAACATCAGGAATCTCTCCCCCCGGTTGGTTGGAATGCTTACGCATTGCCAGCATCTACTCAAGTGTCTATGCGGCAGTAGGCCTAGAACCGGCTAGGTGTGCGGATCAAGAGCTTGCCGTGAGCTTCATCCGCGACAACTCATCTAGAATTGTGGCAGTTGGAGAAACCGGGCTCGATCATTACTTCGTGAGAGAGCATGAGCAAAGACTCGCACAAGAGGAGGCCTTCAGGGGTATGATACAGCTGGCGCTTGAACTGCGTCTACCCGTGCAGGTCCACTCGAGGTCGGCGGGGAAGAGAGCGCTGGAAGTTCTAGCCGACATGCGTGCAGACAACGTACAGATGCATGCGTTCGACGGGAAGGCCAACCTGGCGCGGGAGGCATCAAGAGACCTAGGCTACTACTTCTCTATTCCAACATCGGTCGCACGGTCTCCCCAGAAAAGGAAACTTGTCAAGGCTGTGGAGTATGAGCGTCTTCTAGTCGAGACTGACAGCCCTGTCTTGGGAGCAGATGCAGGCACACGGAATGAGCCTGCCAATGTATGGGTCGCCCTCAAGGAAGTCGCATCCATCCTCGGTAGAGATGAAGAGGAAGTTGGGCTTACGATTCTGGAAAACGCGCACAGGCTGTATCCAATGGTCGGAACCAAGTAGCAGAGTTGATAAATGGCAGGCCTAAGGTAGCCATGACCCATATGAAACCTGATCTGGAGCAGAAGCTGAAGGAGATGGTGCTCCGTCAGTCTGCCGAGGCGGCACGTGAAGAATGGACAAGAGTGCTGTCATCATCAGAGCGGCCCCTCTTCGACTATCGATATGACCATGTCAGTCAGGTTGTCGCGACAGCCAAGCGCTTGGCAGTCCTGACCGGGGCCGACATGGAAGTGATAGCACTGGCCTCTTGGCTTCATGACTTGGCGAAACCTGGAATTGGCGGAACCGAGAATCATGGTGATGCTAGCGCCGTCATGGCTCGTGACATCCTCCTCGGGGAGGGTGTTAGCCGAACCACTGTTGACAGGGTATGCGATGCGATTCGAAAACATGTGGGTCTGACGCTGAATAAACCGCTCACACCTTTGGAAGCACAGGTGCTGTGGGATGCGGACAAGATAGTCAAGCTCGGAATAATCGGTTTCAGCCACTACGTCATCAACGGCATCAAACTGAAACCCGGACTGAACATAGTTGAGATTGCAGGCGAAGTACGATCTTTCATACCTCTGGCAGAGAGAATCGCGGCTAGCATGAACACTGGCCCTGGCAAAGAGATGGCTGAGATCAGGCTTGAGCACCTGAAGGCAGTAAGCAGCTTCTTGGACCGAGAGATTGGCCCGGTTTCCAGTGTTGAAGTTGAGCCACAAGAGGAAGTTCAAGTTCATGGAATTCTGAGGGCAGGCATCATCACAATAGGAAACGAGGTTCTGGATGGTTTGGTTCTCGATACGAACAGCAATTGGCTGGAGCTGCGTCTAGCTGCTCTTGGTGTCCCAACCGAAACACAGGTTACAGTGAGAGATGAACTTGGTGAGATAGGAAACGCACTATCACGTCTGCAAGAGAGATGCAATATCGTCATCACCTCGGGCGGTCTGGGCCCAACTCATGACGACATGACCCTGAGTGCAGTCTCAAAGAGACTAGGCATTGAGCTCATTGAGGATCCCAACGCTCTCTCAATCGTGAAGAAACAGTACGAGCATCTTCATGCGAGAGGAATTGTCAGCACTGCAGAGCTGACCGAGAGTAGGAAGAAGATGGCGTTCATTCCCAAGGGTTCTACGCCTCTAGACAATACGGTCGGCGGGGCTCCAGGGGTAAGGATCAGCAGGGGTGAAACAACCATCTTCTGTCTGCCGGGAGTGCCAGCGGAACTCAAGGCAATCTTTGATGGTTCAATCCGTCCATGGATTGAACAGAGAGTCAGGCTTCGTTACTACGAGGAAACCGTAGACTTCGCCATATCTGACGAAACGATGTTTGCTCCTTTCATTGACAAAGTCATGAAGAAGCACCCCGGTGTCTACATCAAATCAATGCCCAAGACCTATGGCACTTCTGACGTTCTGAGAGTGTGGGTGTCGGCGAGAGGCGGCGCGCTCGAGGATCTGGAGGCCACTGTGAAGGGGGCAATTCGAAATCTCGTAGAAGTGTCAAGAGTCATGGCTAGTCCGGTCGTCGGACCGACCAAGGACGGGCGATAAGTATATTGACCCGTTCCATTCCCCAGACTCGAGGGTGAATCGGGTTCATGCTTGCGGAATTCTCGATTGAGCTGTACGACATAGTCGTGTACTCCATAGCTGTATTGTATGCTATGATCGTCCTTGTAGTTGGCGACATCGGAAGACGGAAGTCGAAACTGGGCTCCAACTTCACGAGAAAGATAATCCACCTGTTCGCAGGTCTGGCAATATGGAGCGTCCCATACTACCCCCACCCTTGGGTGGCAACGCTCGTAGCATTGACCTTCGTCGTGTTCCTTGGCTTGGCGAGCGGCGAGAGGTTCGGGAGATTCTTCCAGGCAATGGCACGTCCTGAGGACTTGGAACATGGTAGTGTGCGAGGACCATTCTGGTATGCGGTTTCCATAACGATCCTGACGGGCGTGTTCACCTTCACCGGATACGAGAGGCTCTACTTCGTTGCGGCTGCTGCGATTCACATCATGATGTTTGGTGACGGGATGTCAGCGCCGATCGGGCTGAAGTATGGTAAGAACCACATGCACACCATCTTCGGGTCCAAGAGGAGCGTACCTGGGTCAGCCGCCCTGTTTGTGTTCGGCTTCTTCGGAGCACTGCTTGCTTTCTTGTTCTTTGGAGTCGTCAACTACGGTGCATTTGTGTCAGGACCCAACATTCTCTGGGTGCCCATGATCTCCCTTGCACTCATCGGCGCAGCGGCTGGCACACTCATTGAGCTGGTCAGCCCGAAGGGCACCGACAACGTCACACTGCCTTTCATAACATGTTTCATTGTATTCATAGTAGGCATGACATTGGGCGTAGTAGTTCTCTGAGCTCAGTATCTCAGGACGCAAGCAGTGGAGCACGCAGTCTGGCAGTGAAGGGGCTGCATAGCTCTTATGCGAAGGACGCGGGTTGTAGTCAAGACTCATCGACTTGAGTCCACAACGAGGCGGTAGTAGAAGGTCCTACCGGCTGTAGGGCTGTCTCTCTCTATCCGGATGACCTGTCCTGCCTTCGCTCCGAGTACCTTGGCCGCAGGATCATCTCTGAGGATCCTCGGCAGCTGGGGCTTCTTGATTGAGAAATGCTTGAGGACCATCTTGATCTCGTCATCGTTGATAATGGTGTGCTTGGGCACCAGTTCGTGCTGGAACAGGTCAAACGAGGAATAGGTTCCCTCCACAAGTTCAACTCTTGAAGCCCTTGCGAACTTCCTTGCAGCAGGAGTGAATCGCGAACCTCCGACTAGAACGCCCTCCTGTGCTTGGGCTTCCTCCATGTCACGCGCGATGTCTTTGACGATGGCTACCCCTACCACCTTGGCCTCCTTGAATACCCACACTACTGACTTCACTACTTCTTCACCCATCTGCTTGGCTGGGAGCATTACATAGCGGTCTTCGTACTCGAAGAGCTCATCGACCTTGTAGCCACGCAGGGTAAGAAGTGCCCTTGTCTTGATTACTGATGCTGGAAGATCTACCATGTCAGAAGCACCCGAGGAAGAGTAAAGGTTCGCGCTGTTAGAGCCCTTATAAGGATTGTCAACTGGTTGACATATGCATTCTATCTATCTGACCTTCAGGGTTGGCACGGTGACACTCTTTCGTTGGAATCAGACCCTTCCTCAATACGAGGTGACAGCGATTTACTTGTTCCCTACCCTTTATGAGTGAGACCAACCGAGCACTCTGGAAGCCCAGAAGGTGGATTGCCTAGATGAAACCGTTAGTGCGCGCTCGCCTGCTGATGCTAGTGGCTAGCACCACATGGGGCACATCCTTCGTGGTTGGCCGGGTAGGGGTGTCTTTTCTGGATCCGGTCGTGTTTGCGTTTCTTGAGAACGTGATAGGCATGTTTGTTTTGGCTGCAGGATTGAAGTATCAGACTCGTGAGAACAGCCCTCGTTCTGGCGAACACTTGCTGTTTGTGCCAAAGATCGTGATAGTTGGAGTTCTCAATGGACTTGCGTACACATGCCAGTACATCGCTCTCTCTCTAACAACTGCCATCAACACTAGCCTGCTTGTGAACATCAGCCTACCTTTCGTACCCCTGATAGCGTGGGCGCTCCTGAAAGAGCGTTTCGCCGGTCGTAAGGCGGGTGGCCTTGTTGTCGGGATAGCTGGCGCTGCTCTTGTCGCCACCAAGGGCGAGATTGAACAGCTTACCGTGGGTCAGTTCGTAGGGAACCTATTTGCGATTGGGGCGGGAGCTCTGTGGGCCTTTTGGATAATCGTGGCTCAGAGTGCACTCGGTCAAGTTCACAGACCTCTTCGTCTTGCTGTGGGAAACGCATTCTACACTGTAGCGACCCTAGGGATTGCTGTTCTTGTCATCGGAAGGATTGACCCCACTCAGCTCGCAATGCCTGAACCTTGGCTTGCGATGGTGTATCTAGGGGTAATGTCGATCGGTGTCGGGTATGTCGTCTACTACGAAGCCCTGAGTCAGCTTGGAGGCTCTTCATCTGCTGCCTACATCTTGCTGCAGTCAGCCGTCGCTCTTGCTCTGGCAGTCCTTCTACTCAGTGAGCCGCTGACTCTCCCGGTCGCCGTTGGCGCATTCATGATACTGGTGGCAATCGTGACGGCTGGCTAAACAATCGTACGAAGGTAAATAAACCCCAAAGAGCTTCAGTTTTTGCGAGGAGCGAGGCGATTCTATTGCCGGGACTTACGAAAGGAATGATTGCCGACGTTAGAAAGAAGCCGCAAATCAGTCTGCCGAAGAGCTTCTTCTCAAACCCTGCTGTAAGTGACATGAAGGCAGCGATGGTGATATACTTCGAGCGCTCTGGTGAGATACGCCTCATTCCCATGGTGAAAGAGAGCGGGGCAAGAGTCAGGCTCGAGGTCGAGAAGGTGAACCCGGCACTGATGCAGACCATGACCCACCTCTTCAAACAGCATGACCTCAAGGTGCTTTTCACGACAGGGTTCTGCTATGAGCAGAACAGGTGCGTGTACGAGGTGTATTTCGCGGCTGATGCAATCAGAGAGAAGGAAGCACAAATCAGACAGACCATCGAGAGCATACCCGGGTTGTACGAGAGCGAGTTCGAAATCTTGGAGAAAGGTGTCGAGTGGTGATTCCGGGGCACCACTGCGTTGTGCTCTTGCATCTTTGAGCTGACTCTATTTCACGATTCTAAAGGCTGCGTTGTCCTTCGTGTTCGTTTCGACCACATCGAGTCGGACACGGAGAAGTGACTCGAGATACCCCTTGATGAATGAAGCTGGATAGAAAGGACTACCAATGACGATCAGATCATCATGATGCGATATGAAACCCCAGCCATGGTCTTGAAGGAGCCTGAGCACGAGCCCGCGATTCGGCTCACTGTGTGGGTCCTTGCCGTGGAAGAGCTTGACTACGTCTGCTACTGGAGCTTGAGAGCCAGCTGTGACACCGAGCTCATATTGGTCCGTGGGGGTGAGTCTTGAGAAGAAAAGTGAAGACAGAGTATCAGACTCAATGGCCGAACGGCAGGAGTTCACGTAGATGCCCCTTTCACTCCATTTATGGACAGTGAAATCGAGATACAAGCGGACTGCGTTCTCTATGAGTTGAGCTCGCGAGCGACCAGCCTCAAGTCTGACCAACTCATCAATACGCCCCACGAGCGACTCGCTCATGGTTACGCTGATTATCTCCTTTTTCTCATCTGTCCTTCTTCTCTTCCTGCCCCTCTTCTCCTCTGTCACCTTTTTTGTGAGATCTCCAGTTCTTCCAGCCAAGTGTGACTTGCCTCCGGAGCTTCAGTCCCTGTGCATTTCTCCGTAAACACAGGGATGATTATTCCATATTCACCACTGTTCGGTGATGGGCTGTGCTCTCTATTATATGAATCCTTTGGGCCATGAGCGGCTGATTGGAACCAGCAAGGCTTAACCGCGCATGTGCAAAGATTCCACTAGGTCCGAGCATTGCCCTATTGTGAGTTCTGGCTTGAGATGCAAGAAAAGAGCAACTCGTTCCGAGTCATGCTTCTTCTGCCCAACGGTTACGATCCTCCTGATGGTTACACGCTTGTGGAGCGCCAGCCGAATGCCCTAGGCAAACAGCTGTATTCTTCGGTGTGGTTTGCTAGCATCTCCGCCGCAGAAGAGAATATGGGTGACACAGCCCAACGCTACAGAGAGCGTAACGTGAAAGTCCTGCTCTTCAGAGAAATCAGGCCCGGCTGCTCGGATACTCTGAGGCCTGAAGACCGAAAGAAACAAAGAAGCAAGAAAAGGTGAGAGAGGGGTCTTCGACCCCAGACTCTCACGGTTAAGGCCATGCAACCAGACTAAGCAGGGTCGGAGCGAGGATAACAATCACACCGACTGCAATACAGGCCAGACCGATTAGCACACTCACTGGTGCTGCAGCGAACACCTTCCCTATGAGCTGAATCAGTTTGATGAGGAGTCCACCAAGGACATAGACTACACAGAATATGATCACGGCAATGACGAGCATGCCCTTGAGAGAAACAATCTGTGTGATGATTCCATAGACGTCAAAAAGACCGCCGGCATATGGCTTGAGGATGCCGTATAGAGTGAAAGTACCGAAGCCGGCCACGGCCGCCGCGAATACGAACGCAAGTGGGAACTTCGAGAGGACTCTCATGACGAGCGTAAAGCCCGTGATAATCAAGGCTCCAGCGACTATCGTCGCCTGGGGTTGGACTGTCCAGACCACGTATCCTACTAGCATGTCGAGGAACCCTACGATGAATCCAATGTGAGTTCCGATGTGGACAAGCAACCTCAGGAAATCGCCCACTATGGGAATCACGTCCACGACCCGCTCCAAGAGCCAAGCCGCAGTAATGATGCCCGATATTATCAGTACCCAGCCAACGACCCAATCGCTTTGGAAGAACGCCATGATCTCGCCGAGGCTGAGATCGAAGATGCCAAACTGCATGGTTTACACCTCACTTAAGTGACTGGGGCATTCGCATCATGGCTAAAAAAGTATTCTCAGAGAAGCCGACACCCCATTGGAGCCGTCTATCACGCCACGCCAAGGACGACGGACGACAATGCAAAGGCCACAGTGTAGAGCAGGCAGCACACCAGACTGACCAGCCAAGGGTGTGCACCGCCCACCATCTTCGTGTTCTGAAGACCTGTGGACATGGTAGTTGTCACCAGTGTTAGGACCAAAGGGAGCATCTCGGGCAAAGTGTGTTCACCCATTCCCCAGCCAGGTCCTCCGCTTAGTAGTCCTCCAATGAACAGGAACGGCGACAATGAGGTCAAGAGCCCCAGCACGACTGAACTCGTGAAGTTCAACAGATACACTTTCAATCTCTGGGCTGCGAGGATGGAGTCTCGCTCCTTGGCGACGGCTGAGCGCTTGATGAGTCGTGCGGCAATCTGGGTGAGCCTCTCACCTGCTTGAAGGGCCGATGTTTCGCACATGAGCGAGATGATCCTCATCATTCTAGAGACCCTCTGTCCAAGTGCTAGTCCTGCGGCGATGGACATAGCTTCCTTCGTACTGAAACTGCGCCAGTAGACTGATTCGATGGCAGGGTCAATCAGTCGCTGTATCTCTGGGCCGACCTGATCCCGCACTGCAGGAAGGGCTCTCTCAAGTGTGTCGCCAGTGCGCAGCCTTTCTCCTAGTAGCATCAGAAAGTCCAGGAACTCGTCATACTCTGCGACAATCTCCTTCTGGTCAGGCGCTAGGGGTCCTGGTTCCCTTGGCCTATCGAAGTAGGCAGAGAACTGGCTGGAGAAGCGCGACCTGAACAGCACGCTGAGTCCTATGAACAGGGGTGCTGCAAGCACTATGAGGGGGTTTGTCACGTAACCCGCGAGAGACGCCGCGAGAACGAACATCATAGGAACATATGTTGTGAGCGCCGAAACTATGAGAAGTCTGCTCTCCAGCTCAAGGTTCTTCTGACGAAGCGCAAGGTCTGCCTCAAACGACTCTCCTGACAACAGCTCCAATAAATCGGTCTTCCGTTCAAGAGATGAGATGACTGCTAGGAGATACCTCCTAAGGTCCTCGGATGGTTGATCTCTTGCGAGTTCCGCGATGCTTGTTTCGGGAGGCACACCGTCGCTGATTTTCTGGAGTATGTGCTGGAATGCCTTTGACAGAAGGGGATGATCGGATTGAGCCACCATCTCGATTGCATCGAAGAGCGTGCCGCCGGACTGGAAGACAAGCACGAACTGCTCGAAAACAACGTCTGCCTCCTCTGAGAGGCCAATCCTGTAGCTGTTCATCAACGAAACTGGATACGAGACCACGGCATAGTAGACGACGATTGCTGCTATCCCAGACAAAGAAACCGCAACAAGCAAACCCACCTTGATGAACGACAGGAACCAGACCATGGCGAGTCCTAGGAACACCGGCAAGAAGTAGGCCGCAGAAACGACCCCCTTCTCTGTGAGTTCCATCCTTGGAGCGAGGAATCTCACAGCACGAGACAGATCCTTGTCCTTTCTTTTGGATGCCAGTCGAGCAAACAGGGGCAGCTTCGAACTCGCCCTGCATAGTCGCTCGTACAACAATCTGGTTTCCTCTGCTATCTAGCTTTGGTCAGCGCTTCTTGAATCGCCCGCCGTCACAGGAACTCAGTCAGATGGGTCTGCGATGACAGTTCCGAGTAGATCCTACTTGCCGCCAGCCAGCGCTGCACTGGGTTCCTAAGATGAGGCCCCACTTCGGTGACTGCCTCATCAAGCGTTGAGAACTTCTTGGGCCGCTCGGACAATGCACGACGGGCAATCTCCCTGAACCGCCACACACCGAGGGGTACCCACTTCGTGGGGTCAACCTCCATGAACACTATGACTCCGGCTTGGCGTCCAATGTCCCTTAGCCGCTCGAGTGCTGGGAGTCTGGTCGCATAGTATGCCCCTACTATGATACTAGCATACTCTTTGCGGCCCTTGAACCACTCGTGGTCTGACATCACAGGAGGATTAGGACCACCGAGCCAGCACTCAAGGGCCTCGAACTGCCAAGCGGTTGGCAGAAACAGGAGCGCGACAGTGTTGCCCAGAGCATGATCTGCGTAGACCAGATAGTCATTCAACAGTGGGAGTCTCAATACCTGTCTGTGTAGGCTCTTCCCCGCGATGTCGTCGACGGCTGTTATGCTCCACTGCGTCGGAACGAGCCTGCGCGATCTGCGAAGACCAAGTAGGCCTACAGAGAGGAGTCTTGTCACATGCTCCTGGCGTACTCCCTCGTTGAACAGGTCCAGCACTGCAGGTCCGGCCTTCAGATCGGTGTCAGACGTAATCCTATCAACAGGCTTCGGTACGTCGGGGTTGCCCTCCAGTCTGAAAGACTCAAGCGGTGCAGAGGGCCCCATAGGCAGAGTGCGGCCAGTAAACACACTCGTGAATGACGGCCTCTTGATGAGCATAGCCTCCGACGGAGTGGGTGTGTCCGAGAGTGCCAAAGTCTGTGTTTCTGCAAGCAGTTTCGGAGGGTCGATTGCAGCGTCCACTGGCATGAACTTCTTCGTCCGTACAAGACTGAACCGATATGCCAAGATCTGATCGAGCGTCTTGTCAAGCCAGAGGTCAGGTCTCTCCATGAGAGCAGTTTCATCACCACTCAGAGGCGGCACAAGCGGACCGGCAAGGACCTTCGGATAGCCGTAGGAACCCACGAATACGGCAGGGGGCGATGAGCCTTCTAGGTTCAGACCGGGGACCGCCTTGTCGATGTTCACGAGCGCCTTTGCTCGCATGAGAAGGGGACATGGTGTAACTCCGCACAGTGCTCGGTGTCCCATGCACCTAGAGCACACTCGCTCATCGAAGGATTGTCCTCCGCTCTTGGCGGGCTCTAGGTGAGTCTGTGGCAAAGACATCGATTCCTCTGGGGATGGGCGTTTCTGTCCTCGTATCTTCGTATACATCTAGGTATATGGACCTGTCAGTTTGTTTCCTATTCTGCTGAAAGCAAGGAGAGGAACGAATCAGAAAGGCTTGAGGAGCCACATGCGTCTCGCCTCATAGAGCAACAGCGCGATTGCAGTCAGGCTTAGTGCAACATACATGATGTCTTTGCCCTGTGGGGGCCACGACATGAAGAACACGACGTAGAGAAGCAGCATCGTGGAGAATAGAGTCAACAGAAAGAAATAGCGTGGCATTAGTCGACTTCCTATCTTGACGAAGAGTGACAGAGAACCGACTCTTACCTGCTTGGCCACTGAGTAGACACCATGGGCGTCCTTTGACACGAGCTCCGCTTCGAGTAGCTTGTTCAAGTGGTGGAGGGCGAGACTGGGGCTTGAGAAGTGGAGCGCCCGCTGCACGTCTCGGACTCCAAGAGGACCGTGCGTCACGAGTAGCGCATAGACCCCCATCGTCTTGCCCTTCAGGAGTTCCGCGATTCGCTCCTTGTACTCGTCCTCGCTCACCATTGTGCGCCCCAGGCAAGGCCTGTTCCTCAGTTCGGCAGTGCCCTTATGAACGATGTCACGGGCTTGGATACGCGACTGCTTGTGTTATCGTAGTGTAGAGATTGACCAGTGCATCACGCAAGTGACCGCCTTCTATGAGCCAGTACCCAGAGCCGGTGAAGCCAGTCATTTCAGGCCACCCGTTCGAAAGGTAACCTCCTGACCAAGTGCCATTCTGGATAAAGGCAAATCCATCACTCTTCGTGTGACCCAAGTAGAAGAATGTATCATCGTCAAAGTAGATGTGTACGAAGAAGTCGATTGGCCAGGTGCTCGGAAAGTACTCGGGATGCGAAAGAGCGTCCTCCATTGGCCCGACGCTATCATTGATGAGTGATCCGCTAAGCGAAGCCCAGTCTGCTTCTGATATCGTGCCGTGGCCAGTGACGTTCAGGTCATAAGGCGCAAAGAGCACGTTGATGGTGTTCGTAGCCCCTCGTTTCAGGAATACTCCGTCCACGAATGCGCCCGGCGTCGACTGGCGATAGTATTCAGTGAGGTTCACATTGACAAAGGTAGAGTTGCACATCCAGTAGAAGAGTACGTCGTCGCGTCTACTCTCAAGATACTGGACTGCAAGCGCTCCGTGCCCCTGTCCTGGCGTTGTCGTATTGGTCGTCGTTGATGTGGTTGTTGTGTTTCCGCCTGGGATCAAGATGGAAGTCATCAGAATGCCAGTGGCAAGGATGACAGCGACTATGATGGATGCGAACACTGTGTTTCGCATACTTGTCGAATACTCTTTCGTTGCAGTTACCCTGCACTAGTAATGTCATTTCATTGATTTGACTCTACGTTTGAAACGGCACGTTCAAAAGATTGAACACCAAGGGACTGCTGACTTGCGTCAGTTCAGCAACGAGAACACTAGGTATGTCAACCCGAAGAGAGGAGATTCAGAATCTCTTAGAACAGACAGACGTACCGTTGACGGCTCAGGAAATCCGTGAACGGCTTCAGCTCGATAGCAACTCAACCGTGAATGAGGACCTAGAGCACATCGCTCGCTCTGTGAGGGTTGAGGGCAGGGAACTGCTAATCAAGCCAGCTAGTTGTGCCAAATGTGGTTACACATTCACGAGTCGTTCGTCCGCCAAGAAGCCATCTAAGTGTCCCAAGTGTAGATCCGAGTGGATCATAGAGCCTCGGTTCATAATCGAGCCGCGCGGGTAGAGTAACTGAGATGGTTCTCCTCTCCGTCATGGGAGAGGTTAGTCCTCATCAAACCGATGGACGCCAAGGATGCCCGCGCCCTCATGCTTGACATGCGTGACTCTTGTCACAACATAGTCTGAGAGCCCTGACTCTGCCTCCTCGACATAACCATGGACTATCACATGCATCCCTACGCGCGGCAGGAATCTGCACTTGTCCATCACGTACGAAGAGATGATGACATCATATGTCTTGCGCGATGTTTCATCTTGGACGACGATTTTAGTGGAGCCATACCACCTCTGTGCGCTCACTCTGGTGGTTGTAGTCCTGCCAATTTCCCGAATTGTGCCTTTGACAACAGTCAGATTATAGCCCCCCATGGTCACGGCATCGGCCGAACGGCTCGGCCGTTGGGGTTAGCAAGGTAGTGTGCATCATCTTGTTCGAGGGAGTTACAGGTGGTGATGTAGCTTTCTATCGTAGGTCTGCTGGTTCATTACGACGCATTCAGAGACTGCTTGATTGCAGGCGTCGGATGCGTTTAACCTCACAGAAGCCTTCTTATCATAGGGACGGGTCAAGACATGATTGCAGCAATTATCGGTTGTGCGTGGTGAGACCTTGGGCAGAGGAAACAAGCCGATTGTTACGCGTTCAACTGGGACCAGATTCCCCAAAGCTATCGTAGCGGCAGTCTTTGCAGTCATGGTAGTTAGTGCTGGGTTGATCTACTACTTCAGATATCCCCTCCCAAATCCACCCGATGGAGGAGACAAGGGGGTCATCATTGTGCTGTCTAACTCTACCACTATCGATGGAGGCGGCGGAGGCGACGACTGGGCCCTTGGCATGGCATATGACAGCGAACACGACACTCTGTATGCATGCGGTCACATCACAAAAGCTGGTGAAGGAAAGAATGGTGTGATCTGGAAGCTAGCTTCAGACCTCGTGCCAATCTCGAACGTCACTTTTGGCGGCCCCGGGGGGGATGACAGAGGATCTGATCTCGCCCTCGATGACAATGGACGCCTCTTCGTTGTGGGCTATGTTGTGGAACCTGGGCAAGGACAGAACATCTGGCTCGCAAGATATGGCCTCAACCTGACTCTCGAGAAGTGTGTCACCGTGAACGGCCCGGACAATAGCACTGATGAAGGATATGGATTGCTTCTGGATACCGCGGGTATGGTATACATCACTGGTACAGTCACTGTTCCAGTTACAGGCTACGACATATTCATCGCAAAATATGACACTGATCTGAACCTTCAACGAAGCGTCATTCTCAACGGCCCGGCCAACAAGACAGACAAGGGTCGGTTCTTGCTGTTGGATGGCATGGGGAATCTGTTTGTGAGTGGCTCGATGAGCCAGCCGGGAACCGGCTATGACATCTGGTTGGGCAAGTTCAACACGGACTTGGAGCTGCTGGACCAGACGATAATCGCCGGGCCCGGCCCCGATGAGGACAAAGGCTATGACATTGTCATGGATGAGGCCGGCTTCATCTATGCTACGGGAACTATGACTGAACCCGGCGAGAGCTACAACATCTGGTTGGCCAAGTTCGAAACGGGCTTGAACCTGTTGAATAACGTCACAATCAACGGTTCAGGGAACGGAGAGGACACGGGCTATACCATGGTTCTCAGAACCGTAGAAGGAGTACCCTGTATCCTTCAGACAGGCGTGTACACTGAGGCTTCTGGCGGGGCGAACATCATGGTTGCTGTCTATAACATGAGCTTCTTCCTTATGGGACGATATACCATCAACGGTTCTGCCAATGCCTATGATTCGGGATTCGGAATCATCGATGGACCAGATGAGTCCTTCTTCGTGTCTGGCTTTGTCACTGAAACCGTGGGGGCAGCAGATGCCTGGTTTGGGCGATTCCGCTTGGTGTTGATAGTTCCTCCATAGTTGACTAACGATATCTGTGGTTCTACGTGCCTTCTTCTTGCCAAGGCGGAATAAGCCTGCCATACCTGCCCCCTCCACCTGCGATGATTCTGGCTCTACCACGTCTGCACTCATCTACCATCTGGCCCACTCTCTGGTCAATCTCAGAGACCCTCTCAATAGGCACATCAGTCAGTACAGCAGTTTCCTGACCCAATTGGCTCAGCATCCTGTCGTAAATGAGTCTGACAGTCCTTGTTGACTTCGATTTGCTCATCAGTGCGGTCGATATCATGTCAAGAAGCGGTGGGATGTGAAGATAGGGCGGACGGTGTGAAGGGGACCTACTCAGACTGCCGCCAATCATGGAAGCACGGTCCCGGACTCCGAGCCGCAGGTTCTTCCCGTCCACCGGGCATTTGACTCGACGCTTGTGTATCTCACGCAGTAGAGCGATCTGTTCTGTCTGCGAATCGCACGACACGTATATGTTTAGTTCATCATGGCTGGGAGAATCACTGCCCGGGACTACTATTAGCGTTCTCCGGCACGAACTACAGAATGATAGGTAGTACTTGCCCAGTCTGGGGTCTAACCCTAGGTTGAGAACTGAACGTCTACCCTCCTTTCCCAAGATGGCAGCTCTGAGTTCGTCATAGGTAGGCGCCTCCATCCTGAACCTGACGAACTCGCGTCCGAGCTTGTCCGGAGACGGAGAATGAGCATCGCTTGATGTGATGAATGTGAGTCTCTCTAGCTCTGGTATGCAGTCGGCAATCTCAGTGTCCGCAGAAAGACCCAATTCGAGGAAGTGGACCATTCCAGTCTCCTTGCCGTAGCAGCCTAGAAGTGACTCGTACTTCCCCTCGCGGAAGACGGACTTGAATGGCGTGAAGGCATGTGCAGGTCCAATCATCCCCCCAGCTTCACGGACCGCGGCCGCCAATTCCTCTCCCTTCATGTTTACTCTTGGGCGTCCGCCCCACACACTATCCAGATTCGGAGATGATTCCTTGAGGGTCTTCCTCAACGCCTTCACAGACTCAAAGGAAGGAAGAAGCACCAAGTGATGAATGGACTCGTTGTCCTCGATTTCAACAGTGGGTATGAATGCAATTGAGTCGTGCGTCAGAACGCCATTCGACTCGTGCAGGTTGGTCTTCAGGTGGTCTAGCCAGTCTGGCTGTGTCGCATCTCCGGTTCCTAGGATGTCCAGCCCCTTCTGTTTCGCACCAGCGGTGATCTGGGGAACAGTCATGGAGCTACTGACGCCAATAGAGTGGAGTGAATGGATGTGGAGGTCGACATTGAACTCATTCATCTGGGCACACTTCAGACTCTGACAATCACCTTGGTCACATTCGGTTGAGAGGCATGCTCGAAGGCCTTGACTCCTTCATCTAGGCTGAACTCCTTCGACACAAGGCGCTTGACTTCAATGCGTCCCTTTGCCAACATGTCAATAGCCATGTCGTATGAGCCGGCTGTGCTTCCCCGGATTTCGACCTCGCGCTCGACGATGTAGCTAGGATTGATGTCACTCTTGAGGCCATGTATGCTCTTCATCGCGACGACTCCTCTTCCCCTGACTATCTCTAGGGCCATCTTCAGTCCATCGGTGTTGCCTGTTGCCTCAACCACTAGTCTTGGGCCAAGGCCGGATGTCGCATTGAGGATCTGCTTCTTCCAGTCACTTGTTGATGAGTTGATGGTGTTCCGAAGACCAAGATGTCTGGCCAGCCCCAGTTTCCATTGGTTCCGTCCAACCAAAAAGACATCTGCTCCGAATGCGTCATAGACTTGGGCGATGAGCAAGCCAAGCTTTCCACTTCCGATGACGACGACAATTTCGTGCGGCTTTGCCGGGCATTGGATGTGTGTCTGTATAGCCGCTGCCAATGGCTCCGCGAATGTACCCGACACTATATCAACAGCAGGCGGTAGTGGATGGATCAACTCTGCAGGCACGGCTACATACTCAGCCAAGCCCCCGTCGACTGTGATGCCAAGGCTCTTCTTAGCAGTGCAGAGCGACTTCATGTCATTTGCGCAGTACCAGCAGCGTCCACAGAATGAATTGGCCTCTGTGGTGACGATGGCCCCAGGTGCGATGTCCTCGACCGAGCTCTCGTCGATTACGCCAGCTATCTCATGGCCGAGGATCAGGGGAAGCTTCGCTTCTAGATTTCCCTGCCAAATCGAGAGGTCCGTTCCACAGATACCAACCGCTCGAACCTCGATTCTCACGTCACCCGGCATGAGAGGAGGTCGGGGTGTGTCTGCCATTTTCAGTCCATTGCGCGTCAGGACCAATGACTTCATAGAACGTCTCCCAATTCTCTCTGCTGTTAAATGGTCATCCTGCATAAAACGTTGATTGTAGGTCAGAGAAAGCTGGGCATAAGCCCTTTGTCCTCTCCACGACAAGAGGGGCATCTTCAAGAGGACAGGAACGGAAGAGGCCGGACGCAGGCTCAGTCCGAGATTGTCGCAAGCATTCCAGAGAATGGTTGAATCACCGTAGGGACGGCTCAGAAGTGCCACGATTGGAGGGCACCTGCTTATGGAGCAGGACTCCTCGAAGTCCTCCGGATGGTTCGAGATGGCTCCTAATGGCGGAAATGATGCCCGCGCCGTGATTCTACTACAAAGGATTCATAGGCTGAACGGACCCCTCCGGAGTCAGAAGCAGCTATGACTGAGTCTTCAACGATGTACAACAGGCGCCTGACCAAGTCAGAGCTTGGAGCTTGGCTTCGAATGGAGCAGACGGCCCTGTCTATCCATAGGGGTACATGGACCGACGACTACACGCGCTCGTTCTTCGAACTTCCGAGCACTCTGCTGTACTTGGCCACGATCAATGGCGAGGGAATAGGCGGTACTGCTGTATATCACGACGCTGTCCATTCTGTGTTCAGTCTCGTGTCTGCGATCATTCGCCCTCAGCTGAAGGAGAAGGTATTGAGTCAGATGGTCAGGTCATCTCTGCCATTCTTTAGAAGTGCTACAATTCGCCAAGTCGAAGTCTTGGTTAGTACTGCGGCGAAACAAGCACCTATTCGTTTTCCTCTCGCCTACACACTCGAACAGGGATTGAATGCCAAATTGGAAATCATGGGCTTCGCGAAGGTGGGAACCGCTTGGCAATGCTCAGTCCGGCTGTCAAAGCGTTCTTCCGCGAAAAGCACCGTGGGCCCATGGGACGCAAACCCGAATGTCGACGGTGCTAGGAGGCTTCTGTTGGAGCAGACCGAGGGAGGCGGACTGACATGCCCTCAAATCTGGCTGGCGCTGGACTTGGCTGTTTCGAGAGGGACACTGAAGACCGTCACGATCAAAGGCCGTACTCAGCTGGCATGTGGCTTTGAGGCACACGGGGATGATGCCTTCATCTCGTTCCTCTCCTTGGATAGCGAGATGATGAACATGGTAGCCGCCGCAAGTCGGCTTCTTGATCTTGCTGCTCGCGCGATGATCAAGACCATTCATCTGCCCCTTGTGGGGAAGGCAGAGCTTGGCTGTGTCGAAGCTCTGGGGAATCTGACTGGGTCATACTCCGAGTGTGATTCCATGAATCTCATGGTCAAGGTCCTGTGACGGAGAAGTAGCTCACGTATTCACCGACGATTGGAAAGCCTTTTGTGATTGTGGAGCCCCGAGTTCCAAGGTTGTCACATGTCAACGCTGAAGCTCACCAAGAGTGGTTCAGGCATTGTCCTCCACTATCGTGAGATGAAGCTTGCTTTCGACGTGGGCCTTCGTACAGATGTTACTCTGATATCGCATGCTCATGCCGATCACGTATCAAACCTGTCCTGTTCCGGCAATCTTGTGGCTACGGCAGAAACGCTGGACACACTTGCTGCCAGAGGGGAAGCCCTGCCGGATTGTACGTCGGTTGCAGCATATGACGAGTCTGTCGAACTCAATCATGTGAGAATCACGGCTCTAAACGCAGGCCATGTGCTGGGCTCTGCAATGTTCTTGCTGGAGTTCGATGATGGTCTCCGAGTGCTCTACACGGGTGACTACAATGCGGTTGACAGCGTCGTTCATCGGGCTGCCCGACCTGTGCATGCTGATGTGCTCATCACTGAGGCTACATACGGGTCCCCAGAATGGGTGTTCCCAGAGAGGGGGACTGTGCACAAGATGATCATTGACAAGGCCAGAGCAGAACTCGATGAAGGAAGAATCCCTCTGTTCAAGGCTTATTCCCTGGGCAAGGCCCAAGAGGCAATCGCAGTGCTTCACAGGGGAGGTCTTGAAGTGCTTTCGGGAAACCGTGTAATCGATGACGTCAGCGATGTGTACTCTCGTCACGGAGTGGATCTCAGATACGTTTCGCTGGACTCAGCAGCGGCTCCTGAAACGCTTGAGCGGGGTTGCGCTATTGTAAGTTCCTCTCCAAATCACACGTATAGCGCAATCGAGAGAGTTCTGGGCCCTGAGCGCGCCAGAAACCTGTGGGGTTGGACAAACACGTACACGCTCTCTGGATGGGCTCTACGGGAGGTCAACCGCGGAGGATTTCCCCTTAGTGCACATACTGACTTTCGTGGGCTTATGGAATTCACTGAGGCAGTCGCGCCGCGGATCACGTATTGTTTTGCAGGCAACGCTGGTAAGTTCTCCAGCCACCTCAGTATGACGGGCTTTGCCGCCGTATCGCTTGAGTAGGTGGCGGTGAATGGAGGATCATTCAGACATGGTGGAGCCAATCCATGCTGAATCCTTCTTCTCTGTTTCAACATCAGGAGAGGTACATGAGCGCCTGTGCTTTGAGTATGACGATCCAAATGGCTTCTACCAGCGTGTTCTCCAAGACGAGGGAGCTTTCAAGCTGGAGATTGAGAAGCTGTCCAGCAACATGCAGTATTACCTCGACAAAGAGCGGGTCGAGATAAATGGCAAACGTGTGACATCAGAGGTCCACTATACAGACATCTTCCTGAAGGGTGAGACCCACATAGTGGCTGTTGTCTACTTGATTGACTTCAGGGGTCCGTTCACGCCGGGTACCAACAAGATCGAAACATGGCTTGAGGAGGAGAAGGCTCCCTACCCCTTCGAGATAATGTGGAGGTTTCCCATTGGCACTCGCAAGATAAGCATCGAGAGCCTTCTTGAGCACGAAGTGTACGATGATGTCGTTGTCCTTTGGGCTGACGAGGGGGACTCTGTGGGCGGTTACGAGAGCATGACGTTCGCTCTGCCACTCGCGAGGATGAGATGAGGGAGTTCGAGTTGCGATGATGCAGACGACAATGCCGATTGAATTCGTGGCTCTGCTGCTGATTGCCTTTGGTACTCTGATCTTGATAGCCGGCTTGGTCATGATGATGAAACCGAGGAACGGTGACGGTGCTCAAGTGAGGCGGGAAAGCAAGGGTATAGTCCTACTTGGTCCTATACCGATTGTCTGGGGATTCAGTGGTAGGACCCAGAAGGTCATCTCCATCATTGCTGTGCTTGCTTTCGCTCTTTGTCTGATCCTAGTACTACTGTAGCTACCCAACCGCACTCGGGGCACTGGCGGACCTGCGGGATTAGTCGGACAATCTTGCCGTTCATAAGACACTCGGGACAGATGCTGAGAGGGCTTTTGCAGACAGGGCATTCTGTCTTGCGAGCGAGATCTCGGATACACGTGATAGTCCCGCACGAGGAGCATCTTGCGGCATGTTCCTGACAGAATTCGTTCCTGCATCGATCACATCGCATCTTGGACTTGCCACGGCAGACTGCACACGGTTTGGCCATATTCTCGCGCCCCATCTGTGTGTCATAAGGGGGACTGATAAGGCTAGTCATACGCACGACCCACCAAAAAACAATGATGTTGCGAATCCCGGCGGAAAACAGTGTAGTCCGCGAGTAATATCCCGGCATTACCAATCCTCATAGAGGAAGTCGGCGTCTAGCAAGTGGAGACGTCTAGAATGCTTTTCAAGTGTCGTGGGTGTGGCAAGACCTCAGCTGACATAGACAGAGTCCTTGACGGCGCCTGCGAGTGTGGGTGCACACGCTTCCAGCTGGTGTCAGAGGAGGCCCCCCAAATTGTGCGAAGACTCAACGCGAGGGAAACCATCCGAAAGGATCTCCATGCTTGGCTCGATATGAACATCGACTCGATGGAACCAGATCGCCTTAACAGTCTTCGGGTCGTGTTCGAGGTCGACAAGCCCCAGGATGCTGAGAAGACATAGACACTCTCACTAGTTTTTCCCAACCGCTTGGAGTGGTCGCTCAATCTTGGCGACCTGCTCCTCTATTTCCACACTCAGATCAGTCTTGCCGGCAATGGCTGCTATCCTCTGAACTGCTTTGAGGTTATGAATTAGCGAGTCCAACCATGTGAACAGGTCTCCAGGGTAGCTCCACAGTTCAAAGTGGTCGTGTAGTTGCTTCGCTATACCGGAGGGGTTCAGTCCCTCTTTTCGCCGGTCTACGATCCATCTACCGAGCTTGATCATCCCATGGTCACACTCGGGAAAATCGCGACACCTGCAGTCCAACAACTCTGAGGTCCATTGAGTAAAGACCTCAAGCACCCACTGGGGCAGTCTTCTAACGTTTCCAGACTGGCGATTGAGGCTTGTTATGTCTGAGATCACTCCAGAGAACAGACGAGTGGGCATGTGAGTCTTGAAGGCCGCATCCACCTCAGCCTGGAGTCTAGCACTGAGGTACACGTTCTCGAATGGCTCAAGTCTGATCGCTATGTCCATGACGTCCATGCTGCCCGCTAGCGTGAGAACTCGGTAGCCCTCGGTCGGAGTAAGGAATGATACCGATGTTGCTCTCCCCAGCTCCGTTGGGTAGACGCCACCTTCGCGAACGCGAATCATGCGGTTCCGCACCAAGTACTTGAGTGCATCCGATGCGGGTATCGTGGCGGAAAGTAAGTTGCTGTATGCATTGGCAACCTCTCTCAGGTCAACCAACCCCGTTGAACAGATCATAGCCAGAGCCTGTTCTGCGCAGGTCTCAACGTCGGCTGTTGGCTCCACATCTTCAACAACTCCATTCAGCAGCTCCACTGCCTTCTCGTCCTCAGTCTTGTCCTGTCCACCGTGATACTTCCTCTCGGGCTGCACGAGAAGGAACACAAGTCCTCTGTCATGTTTGCCCAGACGTCCCGCACGACCAAGCATCTGCTCGAACTCGGCGTTAGTAAGCCAGTCCGCGCCCATTGCCAGAGACTCGAAGATTACCTGCGATGCAGGGAGGTCGACACCAGCTCCTAAGGCGGCAGTCGTCACCACACAGGCATAGCGCTGTTTCGTGAATGATGCTTCAATGCTGCGTCTTCGATTGTATGTCAGTCCTCCGTGGTATACGACAGCCGATACATGGCTCTCGCGCAGCCAGTCACTGAGTGCATGGGCGTGACGCCTAGAGTAAGTGAACACTATCGACTGCCCCTTGTTGCCCGCGCTGCTCACATTCCGGAACTCCTCGACGACCAGCCTACGAATCAGCTCACGTTTCTCCTCGTCACTCTTTGCAAACACGAGGTGACGCTCCAATGGTACAGGCCTGCCAACGTGTTCGACCAGAGTCATGTTCAGTTCCTTTGCCAGTTTCGATGGTGACCCAACTGTTGCTGACAGGCACAGCATCTGTGCGTGTGGTGCATAGAACCTGAGTCTGGCGACCAGTCCGTCCAGTTCTGGTCCTCTCTCCGGGTCACCAAGGTTCTGTATCTCATCCACGATGACTGTGCCCACATCACCGAGCATCCCGGTTTCGCCAGACCGGAACACCATGTCGAGTGCCTCGTAAGTCGCGCATACTATGTCTGCCTTGGAGATGTCGGTGTCGACAACGGGCTTGCCTTCTCTGCCTACGTCGAGGTGTGACATGCCGACTCTTATCCCAGTGCGCAGTCCGAGATGCTTGTACTTTTTCCTGAATTGCTCATACTTCTCATTGGTGAGAGCGACTAGCGGCGCAAGGTACACCATCTTCTTCCCGGCCATGGCCTTGGGCACGCCGGCAATCTCTCCTATGAGAGTCTTGCCAGAGGTCGTTGATGAAACAACGAGCAGGTTTGCTCCATTGAGAAGGCCCTTCTCCACTGCCATGTTTTGAACAGGCAAGAGCTTCTCAATGCCCTCTGAATGAAGGACAGCAATCAGCTCGGAGGGGATAGGCAGACTGGAGACCGATGGTGTGTCTTCTTCTTCTTGTATAGCGATTGTGTCAAACAGCGTGAGGTCTCGCTCTTGGAGTGGGTCGAAGCCTGGGGTCAACATGTCAAGTATCCTTGGGACAGACCTGATTCGGGAAACCTGACGTTCCAGCTGCTCCACCATAGCATGAGATAGGTTGACGCCCATGTTCTTGAGCTCAGTCTTGAGATCACTCTGTGCACATGCCAAGCAGGAAACCTGAGTTTCAGACACTTTGACAGCATTTCTTCGTGATAGCACGGTGAGCCGGTCCTCACGAAGGCAATGTTGACAGACAGGGACTACTTGAGGGTCGACAGCCTGGAAGCGTGACAGCATGTCCCTGAGGTCTCTCATGAATGCCGGGGTCTCTTGGTTTGGGACAAGGATGCTCTTGGCCTTCCTGAGTATTTCGTGGAACTCCTTCTCTTGGAAGTACACTGGTTTGTTGTACTTCACAAACCAAGCTCGCTTGATCTCAAGTAGGCCAGACACCCTGTAACCATACTCGATGGCCCCTGTGATCTGAGCGTGTTGCCTGTCACGTAGAACATCAGAGAAGATACCCACTAATGTAGTCAGTTCTTGCTTGCCGCTACGAAGCAAGACTGTGTAAGGGTTCGCGAGTTTCCTCTGTATGTCTGAGTCTGCGACCTCCAAGGTACCTGCCTCGTCTGTGGCCCGTCAAGCGGTTGATGACTCTTCCGGTGTATCAGAGTTCGTAGACGAACAGATTCGCGTTCTTTCTGACGACATCAAGGGTTTCATTGTACTCGTCCCGTACTGCCTCAATGCCTGTACTGCTGTCCGTGGCGGCTTTCTCGACTATGGTCCAGTCAGACATCACATCTATGTCCAGTGAACTGCAAAACTTAGAGAATGGTGTGGCCATCACCTTGATCTGGTCGGGGTGGTCGTACCTTCCTTTTCGATACCAACCTGCGAACGGACGATACAGAGGTCCGTTTGTTCCTCCAAGGATGAACTTGGCTCTCTGAACCCCGGAAACGTGAGCCACGTTGATTTTCTTCAAGAGGTCCAGCGCATAAGCAGTTGTGGGTATAGCACCCCCTGGACTGACTCTGAGGAGCGTTTCAGCAGCCAAGACATTCCCACGTTCGACCACTAGCTGACGGATCACAGTCATGATCTCCTCTGTTTTTCGCGAGGCCATGGGGTCGATGACCTCAGGTGAGATTATGTCCACAAGTGGGATGGGCTCGTCGGCTCTCAGGGTGGAGGGGTCGAACATCAATGCGCAGAGTGGTTCTAGCACATCGACGCGTCTGTTTCCCAAGATGCCCACTCCTTTGAACACGCCGGGGCCAATCAGTATTGAAATCACACTATTCCCCCGAATGGCAGACCACAGCTGCCGAGAGAGGACCATGGCCTTTCCCTTCAGGTCGGTTTCACGCAGGACGCCTACGTCGTATCTGTACGCCTGTACGTCCAGCAGCCAGAAGAGAGGTCCCTGATCCACAGTCATGTCACCTCTCGAGAGCATATGTGCTGATGTATTCGAACACGAGTTTCACAGCAATCTCATCCTGCCGATCAGATGGTGTGTTCGCGAGTTCTTGCCTAGACCTCTCGATAACACCTGCAGCAGATGCTTCGTCAATATGTAACCTGTTCCTGAGTTCGAGAACGCACTTCTCAACAACCTGAGCTGTAGTATTACCTTGGTACCTGAGGACGCGCATGACACGGCTGATCCGCTGGGAGAGATACTCTGACCGCTCAGCGTCTGTGCGGCGCCGAGCAAGCTGTACATCCCTCTCGAGAAAGTCGAATGGCGATGTCATGTCGGGCTCGGTCTTGTTGCCGCGTGTCGAGCTCATTCCCACGTCAACATACCGCGACCTATCACCTCTTCCCATCGGCCTTGGTGCAATATGAAGAATGAAGTGAGCGACCGAGCTGACACTCATTCTAGACAGATCAGCACCTAGCGCTTGGATGGTGTCATCGATTCTCTTCATCACAACGTCCACTGTGGCCGATTCTGATGCAGTAGCCAAGATGACTTTCAGCCTTCTGAAGAAGGCTTGGTTTCTACGTCGGAGCTGGAGCATCTTGCCCTTGAGTGTCGCTAACTTCCACTTGGTGACGGCCAAGCAGAATGCAGTCAGGACGTCTTCAGTGTTGGACTTCACATGTTCACCCAGCCACGTCTGTACCGCAGGCGATACGAAGGTTTCAGCTAGACGGCTTCGAGAGTTGACCACCGACACTACCTTTTCAATTGGAGGTGTTTCCACATCAATCGATGCCTCAAGGTTGGCGAGCTCTCTTGTCTTGAGTTCGAGTTCCCTCACGAATGTGCCGTAGATGTATTCTATCCACCTGCCCTCAAGCAACGAGAACTCAAGGATGTTCCCCCCGAGGTTGGGCACGTCTTCACCAACGTTCGTACGTCGCTGGAGCTCGGAGGAGAGGAGGTTGACTGCTTCCCTGATACCCATTATTCCGTCCAAGTTGATGAGGTAGGCCACAATACCAATCTCAAGTGGACAGGAATACTCGTCTGCTATCTTCTTCGCATCTGCTATAGGCACTCTCCGCGACCTCTCACGCAGATTCGCGTACTTGTCGGCAAACTCGCGAATCAAACGCTGCCCGCTGGCAGCTGCGAGAGTTTGAACGTCTTGGTCGCTCAACAGATGCGAACTCCTCAAGTCTGACAGGAACTGGAATACTCACACTTACTACAAGTGAAACCCACGGATGCCGCAAATATGCATTGTGTGGATGTAGGGCCCTACAAGCCTACCGGCCAACCTTGGATCTACAGCCCAAGGAACATGAAGTGCAAGCCAAAGCCCATGAACAATGAACCCAGAACAAGCGCGAAGAGAGCCTTGATCTTGGAGAAGTGGCGGCTGTGCTCGACATGTATCACAAGCCACCCATAGGACATCAGCCCGAATACGATGAAGGCCAATCCGACCCATAGTATGGCTCCCTCGAAATACACTTGCAACATTGTTCTGGCCTCTTGGGCACTAGTTCGCCTTCGGTTTTCTCAATGCCGTTTTAAAGGTCGCGGTAGTCAAAGAATCATGCCACGAACTGGAACTCTTTGACATGCTCTCTTCCATCGATTGCGATTCTCCTCACCAGTCTGCACCGTTTCTTTGCCAGTCTTCTCTTCTCAGAGAATGACAGAGAGTTGTCCTCAGGTACGATGATCTCATCAATCACAATCTCGTTACTGATACGAATGTCTTTTGTCTTGGCGGTCACATCAGATAGAATATCCGGCACAGCCTCTTGGAGCAAGTAGCGTAGTATCTCAGGCGTGTTGGCATATGCTCCCTTCGCGAAAGTGGGGTCTTTCCGCTTGGGTGCTTTGTCCTCATGGAGCTCTTCCTGAGGTGTTTCCTTTGCTTCATCGGACTTTGTGCCTGCTTTTGCGAAAGAGGCCTTTGGAAACGATGACTTCGTCGCTATGGACCAAGGCTTAGTCCCGTCTCGTGGGGTCATAGATAGGAGGAAGAAAGTTGTGGGGTCGTCCGCGTCGAGCAAGGCCCGGAGGTCCTCGATTGGAGCGACCTCGCTGAGCTTCGCCTTGAAAACGGAAGCACCTTCCCCCTTGGTCTTGGTCCAGGAAAGAGGTAGCGTCAGATGCTCGTATGCCGGTCTGCGGTCTGTATATGTGATGATTGTCCCTATGACTTTCTGAGTACCCGCAGGGGCGAACCTGAGATAAGCTTGGATGAACATCTTCTCATGATCAAAGTCTGCTTTGAACGTGATACGTCCTTGACTCAGTCCTATCACTGCGCTCGGACCCGGGTGTGTCCCTATTCCGTACTTGACCAGCTTCGCATGCACGGACTCATCCGGTGCGCCATTCACAATCTTGGCAAGCCAGCTCACCATTGATGCCTCCCTGAAGGCTGCATGTCACACGAGATTTAAGCGCTTCGGGATTCGACACGAGGGATTGTCCAAGGTCAGGACCCCCATTGGTTGTGCTGTGCCAGTCAACTTATAACCGCGATATATCGAGGCGAGGGAGGAGAACTGGAAATGGGACTCAGAGCATCTGGGCACTTCTGGAACCTGATGGCAATGTATGCTGTGACCATGATAATGCGCGCATCGTTCTATGTCAGCATTGCCGTCGTTCAGAGTTCGTCTTACATGGGTGGTGTCTTGGGGACGCTAGACATAGCAGCAGTATTGATAGTCTACCCTGTCGCTGAGCTCACCTCTGTTTCATTCTTCGGCTCGTATAGTGACAAGATTGGCCGCAAACCGATCTTTGTCCTGAGTCTCTTCCTCACGGGGTTGGCTGCGTTCTTGTTCTCGGTCGCCAACAGTCTCCTCGTTCTCCTCGTGTTCTCGGCAGTGTTCGGTCTTGGAGCCGCCTCCCAGGTGTCGACCACACTGTCGATGGTGGCAGACATGTCTTCCGAGGCCAACCGTGCCCGTCTGATGGGCTACTACGACCTGTCTACATTGTTTGGCCTTGCAGGTGGCTATGGCCTCGGTATTCTGCTACTTCAGTTCGGATGGGCCGCGTTTGTCATTCTCGTGGCTGCAGGTTCTGCTGCGACTCTGGCTGGGATTGCTGCTATCATTGGCATAAAGGAAACGAGGACCGAGAAGCATGCCGAGTTGAGCATCACGGGTCTGCTTCGTAAGGTGGCCGGCGACAAGAGGATACAGAAGCTCATTCCTGTCTACGTGCCTATTATCTCAATGTATGGCATCTTCATAGGATACGCTGAAAGGATCTTGGAGGAGGAGTTTTCACTTGGAGCAACTGAACTGCTCGCCATGTTTGGGTTGCTCGGGGGTTCTCTAATCCTCGGCATCATAATCATGAGTCATCTTTCGGACCACTTCATGAAGCGTCGTCCATTCATCGTGGTCGGATTGATAGGGCTGGGTGTTCTGGCCTACCTGCTGGTTTCTAACTCGGCTGACATCTCTGGCCTATGGGCAATATGGCCTGTCCTGCCACTACTTGGCTTCACAGCTGGTGCATTCCCACCTGCCGCAATGGCCTACCTGACCGATGTTTCCGACAGGGAAGCAAGGGGCACGACAATGGGAGTGTACAGCATATTCTTCGGAACTGGCATGATTATCGGACCTGCAAGCGGAGGATTCGCTTACGCGACATATGGGCTTGTAGGCCTGGCAGTCTTGGTGGCCTTGCTGATTGGGATTGCAGTCGCAGGCACGTATCTAATGCCTGAAACGCAATCCAAAACGGAAACACAAGCTGACAACATGGAGCGAGCAAGAGTTAATTAGCAAGCATCTCAACGGAAACAGGATAGCTCCAATAGGGGAGACTCGACAATGGTCCGGCTCACAACTATATCCAATGTTCTGTCAGGGATTGGCATAACTGTCCTTGGTTTCTCAGCAATCATCAAAGCCATGCTTGGGTTGCTTGGTATCACAGACACCCTCTATCCTCTCTATGCATGGATAGTAGGTGCAGTATTGCTTGTTATCGTACTCATCATGAGTTCGGTCAATACTTTCACTGAGAAGACCGGTTTCGTTCATCCCGAAGACAAGCTCGTCAGCAACATGTTTGTGTTTCTGATGGCAATAGTTGCGATTCTCATCTACGGTTATCTTGACCCTGTGAACCCGGCTCTGCAAGTGAGTCTTTTCAACATCGCCTCAATGATTGTGATTGCATACGTGTTCCTCTTCATCTTCGTCTACTTCAGCGCGGCAATCACGAAGGGCGAGGAAAAGGGCCAAGTGAAGGAGATGACGGCCAGGTTCATGCTTGTGTCGTTGCTTCTGGGAGTCGTGATGGCGGTTGTCAAGGTGGGCTTCGAATGGATCCTCAGCACTCTGCAGTGGTATGAATTGGCGTGCGTGACTCTCGGTCTGTTCGCTCTGTTCCTTGTGGTCGTCACCGTCATGTTCTTGGGCCGACGATACGAACCAGTAGGCGAGTGAAGACTGACTGGGATGGAGGGAGTTGCCTCCATCCTTCCACTCCTTGTTCCACGAACATAATCTGGTTTCATCTTCGTCAGATCCTAATCTCCGCCTCAGCGTTTGTACAGCTTCATTGCGAGAACATTGTGTTCCTCTGAAATGGTCTGGACTGTTGTGGCGTACTGATGAGCGGCCAGAAAACTGTATAAACGACGTATGCCGTGAACCGCCAGACAGAAGTGGGAGAGCCCCAATCCACTCTGGACAGTCATCCACGGTGAACGTTCAATGACCGGAAGCAACCTGTGGTTGGGTTATCGATTAGATGAAGAAGGAAAGCAGACTGACCAAAGGTTCGAGATTAGCGTGGACCTTCTGCGGCGACATGGTGGCCTCTTCGGTTCGACAGGTTCAGGGAAGACTGTCCTAGGGAAGGTCATTCTTGAAGAGGCCGCAATGCAGGGCATCCCTGTTCTTGCCTTTGACCCGCAGGGTGACATCGCCTCGTTGATGCTGCCTGCAGACCCCAAGGTCTTGCAGTCCAAGGGTGTGCCCCCCGAGAGGCTGAAAGAATACATGAACAAGGTCGTCGTGAGGGTCTACACACCTGCCAGCAGCAAGGGTCTTGCCATATCGATAAATCCATTGAACCTCCCTGATGAAAAGGCCGACGCTGACGATATGATACGGTTGCTTGACAACTGCGCAAGAACCCTCGTCAAGGTCCTGCTAAAGGTGGCAGGTCTGTCTTCTTCATGGGAGAGCAAGTCATTCGCTGCGATTTACGAGCTGCTCCGTGTCACTTGGGAGAACAAGGTCCAGATCAAAGGTCTCGGAGAGCTTGCAGACCTGCTCGTGGCGGACAAAGAGTCTGCAGGTGTAGACTTAGAGCCCTTCATGAAGGAGTCTGAGCGTCAGAAGCTGGCATCAGTCATCAGAAGCCTGACAGTGGGCTCTTCACAGCTCTTGTTCAGGGAGGAGGGCCAGCTGGACTTCGACGAGATAATCAAGCCGGTGAACGGCAAGACTCCCATCAACATCCTCTTTCTCAAGACTCTGAGGAGCGAAGAAGAGAAACACTTCTTCATCGCAATTGTGCTGAATCAGCTGTATTCATGGATGCTGAAACAGGGCTTCACAGAGAAACCGCGCATGGTGATATTTCAGGACGAAGCTGCACCATTCATCCCGGCTGGCATGAGGTCGCCCGGTCCAAAGGAGACCTATCTGCTACTGTTTCGTCAGGCTCGTAAGTATGGGATTGAGTGTGTGATATCAACCCAGAGTCCAAAGGACGTCGACTACAAGGCCTTCGAGCAGTTCAACACCATTGCGTCCGGCAGGATCAGCAGTGAGCAGTCTCTGAAAGTACTTGAGAGGATTCTCGAGCCTATCGCGGGGGAAAAGGAGTCTGAGGAAATCATTAAGGCACTTCCAGGGCAGGGGGTTGGTAGCTTCATTTTCTCCTCGGCAGACATGACCCCGAAAGTCAACCGAATGTCTGTTCGGTGGCTGCTGACCAATCACATCACACTCACGGAGCAGGATGTGCAGAAACACATGGCGGCCCTCGTGAAAGAACAAGAGAAGCTGCTCAAGGATCTTGAGAGGGTGCGACTTGACGAGGAGAAGAAGAGAGAGGCTGAGAGGAAGGCAAGGGAGGACGAGAAGAGGAAAGCTGAGGAATCTAAGGCCAAGGAAGCGGAACGCAAGCGTGAGGAACAGGAGCAGCTGATGCTTCTCGAAGAGAAGAAGGCCAAGTTCAAGTCGGCCAAGGAAACCGACAAGGTGTTTGCCACTAGAGGCGAGCTGGGCATGGTTTCGTATGAGGATTTGGTGAATGCGTTCGTCGCCAGAATCGAGTCAGTCGCAAGAACGAACTTCGGACTAGATCTTCTCAAGGAGCTCGTGAAGGCTGGCCGCCTGAACTACGAGAAGGCCAAGTCCTTCTACCTGACGGAGACGAAGGCTGCCATAGCTTACGGCCTTGGGAAGAGGCTCACCATCACGGACGAAAAGACAGGCAAGAAGACTGATTACCTGACGTATGAATTCGAGTACGTGATGCAGAAGGTGGTTGAGAGCACGGGGGTCGTGGAGCCCGACTACGTCGACGCTCAGAGGTTGAAGAAGCGTTTTGAGGAGATAGTCAGCAAGGCGAGCGTGAACAACCTCTTAGAACGGATACTCTTGGGACAGCCCTTCCTAGAGTTCTAGACTCGCCAGTTGGATAGCAGATCAGGGCAGTCGGAAACAACGGTATAGGCTCATGACGAGAACACTTTCAGTCCTCCAACTGAGCAATTCAACCATCGTTCAGCGATCTTCAGAGTGTCATGTGCTGACCTTAGCATGTACTCCAAGCTAACAGCAGGAGACCCAAAAACAAGCAGCAGCACATCATTGGTTTCATCCGTGACCCTCGTGAGGTCGGAATCATGAGTGGCATAACCAAAACAGATTATCTTCTCGGCATCTGCCAAGACGATCTCACGACCTCTGCAGACAACGGTGCCGCCTCCGATCCTGTAGAACTCCTCTCCCATGTGTGCATTCCGAACAGTGATGTCGCCAACAAGCTTGGACAGGTCAACTAGACCTACCGGCAGATGATGAGCGACCGAGGCAAGGTTGGCAACATCAACAACATCGTTCACTCGCCAGAGGTTCTGTCCGACAAGCACTCTTCTCAGCAGTGCCTCACTCGATACACGCAGCTTAGTGGGATCCATGCCGTGGCTCCAGTAGAGATCCCTGAACGAGCGGAAGATGGGATCATCCTTGAGAGAATCCAGAGTCGTATCAGCCCGGAGCCTCCTGAAGATGTCCTGTTCGTAGCCCTCGAAAGCAGACACCGAAGGTGCGATTCTTACTCCCGTCATTTGGATTGCCGCAAGTCTGAGTCCGTGGTGATCTACCTCGAACTTCACAGGATTTCTTCCTGCAAGCAGCCCTACGAAGGGTTTGTCGAATGAGCTCATCAATAGCTTCTGCCCTCTCGCGAGCGTTTCTGTTTTTCGGGTTCTGATTAGATACGGCATATTGACAGCATTGCGCCAGTCTGAACGGCCTGTGGACAAGCAATAGAGCCGCACAATCCTTAAGCACTATCGCGGTAGTTCACCACCTGCCGTCATCGGTGCCTGAGGGAAGTTCTTGACCACCACTTCATTCGTGTACAAAGTGTGTATAGTGGGGGACGCAGGCGTAGGAAAAACCAGTGTTGTGGTCCGGTGGTCGCAGGGCTGGTTCAGACACGCGTACATATCTACCGTGGGAGTGCAGCACTACTCAAGAACTATTGACGTGGAAAGCAAGGAAGGAACTGTTAGCGTCAAACTGATCATCTGGGACTTGGCTGGTGATGACAGCTTCAAGGAGATACGGGCAAACTTCTACGATGGCGCCATGGGACTGGTAGCCATGTTCGATCTGACAAGAGCTGACACCTTCAGGTCGTTGCCCAGATGGATTCAGGAGGCTGTCAAGTTCATCAGACGGCGTGTACCGTTCATCGTTGTTGGTAACAAGGCTGACCTCCAACCCTTTGCGATTGATCAATCTTTGGCAGAGAGATACGCTAGTGGTATTGGATCTCCTTTCATCGCCACAAGCGCCAAGACCGGGTCCAATGTGGCTGACCTGTTCGAACAGGTTGGCAAGCTGATTCACGAGAAGTCACGGACAGGAACGGCCAGAACAGGAAGGCGCAAAGGCATCGAATGAGAGGGCTCTCTCGGCAGTTGATTGCCTGAGCTACAGCTTGTCTATGATTTCCTCGAGGCTGTCGACTGTTATGTCTGGTGTCTGGTCAAGACCACGGGATTCGTATTCCAGTATTTGCCTGGGGTCTCTTCTTACAAGCACGGTGAACATGCCTGCGGCCCTACCACCGGCTATGTCAGATGCCGGGTTATCACCCACCATTACACAGTCTGTGACACGAAAACCCAAGGACTTGGCTGATTCGACAAACATCTCTGGCAGAGGCTTCCCGACGATCGTGGCCTTCGTCCCTGTTGCATCTTCAATCGCGGCGACTATCGAGCGTTCTCCAATGAACGTGTTCTCAATGCCCAAGTACACACCAGGGTAGTCTCTGCTGCCGCTTATGCAGACAAGGCCCGCGCCCTGTTTGACCATTCTTGTCGCGAAGTTGAGCTTGTCGAAAGTCATCCCTCGGTCTGCACCAACTGCTACGTACTGCACGGGCGGGTTGTTAGTGACGTCCAGTCCTCTCGCAATGAAGTCCTCAGTTGCTCCACCTTCGCTTATCACAAAGCAGCGTGCTCCTGGGCGTCTGTTGTGTATGAAGGCGGCGGCCGCCGCTCCGGCGCTGAATGTCTTATCTCGTTCGAATCCAAACCCCGCACTATTGACCGCGCTTTGGATCTGCCTTGAGGAGAGACGACCGACGTTGGTCAGTATCCCAATCGCCTTGCCCCTGTCTTGCAGCTCCTGGCAAAGCCGGATTGCATCAGGAAATGGTACCGGGTGCTCCACATCCTTGACGAGAGTGTTGTCAACGTCAAACAGCCAGAGTTTCTTGGTCGCCAGTTTCACATGTTTCGCCTCATTCTGTCGTAAATGGGTTGCTCATTTCCTCTCCACATGCGGCGCGTGTCATTTCCAAGAGCCGCTGCTGGCTATTCGCTCTTGAGAAGCGGGATCACACAGATGAAGCGGAAGGTTTCCTTGCTGTGCTTGTTGTCGTAGCCGTGAGGCTCGTTCGGTGCGACGAATATCACGTCGTCCTTCTGTGCGGTCGCATCCTCGGCAGATCCGAGCACCTTTGCCTGCCCACTGAGAACGAAGATCTCATGCTCCTCGGGGTGCTGATGCAGAGGAATGAGTCCTCCCGGCTTAATCTCGAAATATCTCATCGCATAGGTCTTTGCACCTACCGTATGGTCGATTAACCATCGTACCGTTGCTTTGTCGGCACCGACCAGCTCCACTGGGCGTTCCTCTCGTTTCTTGTAGTTGATGATGTGCAGGACCCGCAACCTCCTCATGTTTCGACACGGGGATCTAATGATGCTCTGACGTTTGCTTATTCTGCAGGATATAATAGCATTGGGTTGCGGCATTGCGACATCCTCCCCGTGGCGAAAGGTCGGAATGTGATTTCGCATAGGAAAGTTTAATGAGACTAGCCACTGAACTTACTCTAACCCGTTGTGGAACACGCATTTGAAGACTCGAAGGGATGTGCATGAGCGAACATGACACTTACACGAGGGCAAAGCTTACTGAGATCAGTGGCGGACTAGAACGGCTCACAACCATACTCAACAGGATGATAGAGGTCATCTCGAAGTTTGGTGAAACACAGGAGGCCGTATCTGGACTGGCCTCTGCAGTGGAAGCCAATAGCAGCAAACTCGACGAGCTCATGCAAATGATGAGAAAGGCTGCCTTGACTGGTCCTGTTGGCGGCCAAGCCGGAGAAGAGAGGAGCCTGTCTTCTTCGCTTCAGAGTGTCTTGGACACGCTTGACTCCCAGGTACACGAAGGGTCAATCGCTAGCGACCTTGCCGTGAAGCTCAATGACGCGGCAGAAACCTTCGAACAGAAAGGTGGCGGAGGACCGTTGATCGTCAGGATACAGCGGTGGACGCGCATTCTCAAGACTTACGGAAGGGTCGACCCTATCAGTCCCTCTGATTTGAAGAAACTACGTGAAGACATGAGGGAATGGCAGCGCGAAGTGGCAAAGATCAAGTGAAGAGCCTAACGAGCAGATGACATGTTTCCCCCCGCGTCTTATCCTATGCTTCTTGACCGCAATCTTGGGAGCATCGCACATCATCGCGCCCGCTTGGTGATCACAGCACCAGAATTCTCGCTTTTGCTGAGCAGTCATCTTAAATTGCGGCCGGACTGACGGGTCAGTGTACATCTATGGTAAGACCGTTCCCTATCGAGCCAGAGTCACTACGAGAGCAGATTCACTTGGCCTCTCGCGCTATCACGCGTTGCAGGAAGGCTCTAGCCATTTCGCACATTGACGCGGATGGCATAACTTCTCTGTCAATAGTGGTCAGTATGCTAAAGAGGCTCGGCAAGGAAGTTATTTGGAGAAACATACACCAGCTCAACTCCGAAACCGTGGTGGAGGTCGGGGGTTTGGCTGGAGAGGTGCAACCAGACCTTGTCATATTCAGCGACTTGGGCTCTGGTCAGATTGGTTTGATTAAGGAACATGTGCAAGGCGTTCCGAGCGTAGAATGCATCATAGTCCTTGATCACCACATTCCCGACGAGGCGTCTGGTATTAGGACTCCATCGGGCGACGGGCACGGGATCATAGAGGTGAATCCTTGTCAGCATGGTGTTGCAGGCAGCCATGAACTGTCAGGTGCGGGTGCTGCATTCCTTGTCGCCTACACCGTTTCACCAGATAACGTCGACCTTAGCGAGCTTGCAGTCGTGGGAGCAACCGGAGACCTGCAGGACTACTATGGCAAGGGCTTCAGCGGAATCAACAAGGCGATAGTCCGCCTAGCAGAGTCCGAGGGCTATGTGGCAGTCCGAAGAGACCTTACCTTCTTTGGGATAAGCACAAGACCCCTGCCGTATCTACTCGAGTATGCGACAGAACCATATCTTCCCGGGATAACTGGTAACCGGGACGCTTGCTTTCAGTTCTTCGACGAGCTTGGGATTCCGTTGAAGGACGCAGACGACAGCTGGAGGACCTGGGCCGACCTTGCTAATGAGGAGAAGAAGAAGGTCATCCAAAGGCTCATCGATGTCATTATCCGGAACTACGACAGTCCACGAGCCGCAACTGGAATCATCGGTGACGTAATGACTCTGGTTCGACGTCCGCCCAAGACCGAGCTCAGGACTGCAAAAGAGTTCTCAACGCTGCTGAATGCATGTGGGAGGAATAGAAAGGCAGAGGTCGGAGTGAGAATCTGCCTTGGCGACCTTGAATCGTGGCGTGAGGGCCAAGTCCTCCTACAGCAACATAGAGCTAACCTTGCGAGTGCCCTTCGACGGCTCGAAACTGGGGGCTTCATTGAAAAACCCGGGATGTACTTGGTCATGGACCCTGAAACACCGGACACGATTATCGGAGTCGTTATCGGTATGGCGCAGGGTTCCAGAATTGTCCCTGCTGATAAGCCGGTCATCGGAGTGAGCACTAAGACTACCGGTGATAGTCCGATGGTGAAGATATCCGGACGTGTCGGAAGGTCTCTGGTCAAGAGTGGTGTCAACCTGAGAGATGTCTTCGTCAATGCGAGTCAATCACTAAATCGTACCTATGGTAGGATGGTTGCAGAGGGGGGTGGACACCCGATGGCGGCAGGCGCGTTTGTGCTTCCGGAGTATCTTGAGGAATTCCTTGACCTAGTTTCCAGTCTGATACTCAAGATGCTGAAATCGGAAGGCGAAGAAAAAGTGGGATAGGGGGTGAAGCACCCCCTGAGATGCTATCTTGATCTAGTACTCTTCAGCTGTCAGGCTGGCACCAATGACACCTGGGATGAAGAGCAAAGCGAAAGACGCAGCGAGGTCTATTGGGGCTAACTGAATCTCAGCCCACATTGCGGCGAAGTCTGACGGGGAAAGACCTAGGCTCAGCAGAGCATAGCCCAGGAAGAAGAGAACCATCGAGATGATCGAAACGAAGAACATCCTTACTCCGCTCTTCGAGATAAGTCCTGCAACGAACCCAGCGACACCAAGGGCAACCATGGGCGCATAGGAGGCTGCCAGGGCAGCAGTGTACGGGAATATCAGCTGGAAGAAGAGTGCCGCTCCCCAGCCAAGTAAGGTGGCAGTGATGGTTCCGGAGCCTAGAAGCGCCTGGATCTGAGCCGCTGTTAGCCCCAGAATCGCGAAGGCGCCGATTAAGACAGCTACAAGGAGGCATATTACCAAAGAGAATACTGTTCTAAACATCGGGAATGAACACTTCCTTGAGAACGTTGTAGAGTTCTGCGAGCTTTGAGAGGGACCCTGTTCCTTTTATACTTCATGCCGACCGACTGTACATTGAGCAATGACCGAGCCCTATGGGTCCTGTTCGTTCGCACTGTATGATTCCCGAAGCAGTGATGTGATGCTGCCGTTCATTGTCTGTAGGAAATCGAACACTCGGGGGTTCATTCTTTCTTTCGGCAGGGCGTCGGGCCGGAACCATCCAACTTCAGCCTCGGGCACTTCTGGTTTTGTGTCCTCAGTCAGAGCACGAACTAGGTACTGGTTGACTATGTAATGATACTCTATGAGGCCCGCTGAGTCAGGAATGATGATGTCTGCAGTGCCAACAAGCTGAATAGGTCTTGACTCGACTCCCGTTTCCTCGCGAACTTCCCTCATCAATGCCTGCTCTTGAGTTTCTCCTATCTCAACTCCACCGCCCGGTAGGCTCCACCTCCCCTTGTCCGGTTCCTTGTGCCGCTTCACAAGCAGGACCCCCTTGCGGCCCACAACGATGCCGCCAACGCCAAGGATTGGGTGAACGGGATATCTTCTGTCGTCCATCGGGCAGCATGCGGCGGTTCAAGCTAATAAAGAGCAAGGCCTTCTGGCATCGGGATTTGTTTCCTGCACCAAGGACATATCTGCTCCTCGCGAGGATCGAACCTGACGTTCTCCAGATAGAGCCCGCGGGAATTGTGTCCACAATGCGGACAGTGGATTTTGACATATCCTCTGAGTCTGAAAGAAACCATCCATGCATCAAGTGCAAGCTGCGATTGCCCCTCGCGCTCGTACTCTCTTGCGAGAGCAATCCACACGCCTGCTGCACCGGAATCATCCCGTGCGCCGCAGATCAGACATTCCATGAGTTCTTTGTGCCAGCCAAGTTTCTGATATACGTCGAACAGCTTCTGCCAGCCCTCGGGATCACTGCCTATACTGCGCTTGGCTTTCTGCAAGTACTTCTTGCACTCACGGTCGTTCCCTTCCAGCTGGGACAATATGGCAAGTCTTCCGAGCGCCTCGACCTTCGTGGGTTCCAGTTCTAGGACTCTCCTGAAGTAGGCAGCCGCTTCCCTTCTCCGACCCCTCTGGAACTCTGCCTCGCCGAGAAGTATCAGGGTTCGGTAGTGGTCGGGGTTGACTGAACGGGCTCTCTCAATCAGTGGCATTGCCTCATCGACCTTCCCCTGGAGGAGAAGTGCATAGGCATGGTTCGAGATGGCGACTATGGAGTCTGGTTGAAGGCGGTGCACGCTCTCCCATACCTCCGCCGCACCATCGTAGTCCCCCATGCGATAGAGGCACATTGCATAGAGAGAGTGCAACGTGATATTGTCTGGAAAACGGGCTATCGCCTGCCTGAGTGCCTCGGCAGCATGACTGTAATCAGCCTTGACATAGAGCACCTTGCAGAGGTCACTCCATGCTTCGTGCTGGTCTGGATCAAGACGAATGGCCCTGCGAAGATATACTACGGAATCATCGAACTCTCCGATTGCCTTCAATGCGCGACCCATGACCAACGGAAGAACGCAGTTGTCTTCGTCCACCTTCTCAGCCTTTCTCAAGACATCCACAGCTTTGGCGGGGTCTCCCATCTGGAGATAGGCCATGCCAAGACACACGAGAGCATCGCCATCCTTGCTGTTGTCCCTGAGTATGTCTTCAAGGATGAGCACTGCTTCCTGTGCGCGTCCTCCCTCAAGTGCAATTGCTGCGTTTCTGATTCTTGTCGAGGTCAAGTCGGTCTGTGCCTCTGTTGGCTAACAAGGGACTGTCGAAATGGCGGGCAGGTTGACCCGCGACAGCTTTGCTTCGGGCTTGTTCCCGCATTATAAGTACCCTATCATATGGCACCGGCCGGAGTCAGTCCGTACGCCATGATGTGAGTTGAGGCCCGCATTGATGGCCTAGCCGTTTCGAGAGAGAGTGTTGCAGTGAACCGAAAGGGGCTCGGTTATATCTCCAGGCTCAACTGGAGGTTCGATGCCAAAGAATCTCTATGCTACACCCTTTGAAGTCCTTCATGCTGCTAGCCTTCTCAGCCACAGGTCGCGTATCGCGAAGTTCGAGCAAGCCCTGAGGGAGGTCGTGACGCCCGAGAGCTACGTCATAGATCTCGGTACTGGTTCTGGAGTTCTCGCTATGCTAGCGGCGAAGGCGGGAGCTCGCAGGGTGACAGGGGTTGATGTCAACGGCGAGTGTATCGAGTATGCCAAGAAGGCGGCAAAGCTGAATGGACTGGAAGACAAGATCGATTTCTATGAGGGTCACTTCTCAGATTTCGTGCCTGACGAGCTTGCAGACGTCGTCGTGTGCGAGATGCTCTCGTCGATGCTGTTGATTGAGCAACAGGTTCCAGCCAGCTGCCACGCAGTGAAGCATCTTCTGAAGCCAAGCGGCCAGATGATGCCGGAACAAGCCAGGGTATGGATTGTCCCGGTTGAATGCCCGGCGTTGTGGGAGCGCTTCACAACCAAAGAAATGACGTTCCCACGTGTGCCTCAGACGGTGGGGCCCGACGAGACCAAGGATCTTGCTGCTGCAAGGGAACTCGTCACGTTCAATCTCTCAACCATGAGGAAGACTCCGTCTGTCGATAGAGCGCTGGAATTCACTATCTCGGAAAGAGGGGTCCTGCACGGGATTGTCGGTTTCTTTGAGGCTCAACTTGTGAGTGGGGTGAACCTCTACATGAACGACGGTTGGAGAGAGCTCTTTCTGCCGTTCGACGAACCACATGAGGTTCAAGTATCGGAGTCCATACGAGTGCATCTGCGATATGTGCCCGGTCAGTTTGACTCTGTGATTCTGAAGCTGAAATAACCTGCGCAGGCATCACATGGCAAAAACAGACGGCATTACCGGAGCAGTGATCAGACCAAGCTTGGCCTGAGTTTTCCATTCGTAATGAAGGACTATCTAGCTATGCTGCATAACTCATGACTCCACGTCGACAGGCATCAACGCAGCTGCCGCAAAACATGCACTCCCTGTGATAGAGGTCTTCTCTATCACAAAAGAAGAGCATACCACTTCTGTTGGAGTCTACGGATCGGAAGCTAGCGGCCATACCGAAGGAGTAATCAGACTTGGCCCAGCCTCCCGCCCACTGATAAACGATGACGACTGCTTCTGCTCCATCAACTTGGCTGTGGATTCCGAAAACATGGGTGGTCCTGTATTTCGTCACCACGGTGCTGGGCTTCCTCCTCGCGTATCTCGTTGATCCGGCGATGTACCCAGTGGTGACGCTCCTGATAGTCCCAGTCGTTTTGATCCCCTTGACGTACAAGAACCTAGTAGGTGGAGCGTGTAGCCTGAGGTTCAGAGTGTGCGGTCTCGTAAAGGGCTTCCTAGCAGGTATTGTGTTCCTTGTACTATCTCTCGGGATAAATCTGGCTGTCTGGGCCTCGCTATTGTCGGTGGTCGGCTGGAGTCCTCTGTTCCAAAGCCAGTTGGTGTCGAATGTCTACTGGGTCTGGTTCTTCAGCGGAGTGCTAGGAGGAATGGCCGCGAGAGTAGCTGAGGTGAGACGTGGCGGCACTGGACCTGACTGCTCCATGACCGTAAGTGGGTTCACTTAGGAGCAGCGTGGATTCCGCATCATCCATTGTCGCGGCGCGTCTGCATAACAGCAGATGACACCACATGGCTCAGCTGGGAAGAAGCTTTTAATGCGTAGTCATGCGGCTCAATGGCTGGTTGTGCTTGCCATGGAACTGAAGGGACCTCTCTGCTACGTTCTCGATTTCGATGACATATATGACTACGCCTATCAGACGGCGTTGAGGGTGAGAGAATCGGGCTGGAGACCTGATGCGATAGTTGGAGTGGCCCGAGGAGGGTGGGTCCATGCACGGATCCAGTGCGACCTCCTTGGCGTGAAAGAACTCTACAGCGTGAAGGTGTCTCACTGGGGGGTCACTGCCACCAAAGATGGGAAGGCAAGGATATCCTGTCCCATGGTTGGCGATGTGAAGGGGAAGAGGGTGCTTGTTGTCGATGACATCACGGACACGGGTGAGAGCCTGACAATGGCAGTCAACCATGTGAAGGACACGGGCCACCCCGCTGATGTGAGAACCGCCACACTCATGCACATCGCTGGGTCCAAGTTCGTTCCAGACTACTTCGGCGTCGAGGTCACGTGGGCATGGGAGATCTGGCCTTGGAACTACTATGAGGACTTGACTGCTCTGATCACGAAGGTGTTTCAGGGTGAGAAGGTCAAGGAGATGAGCACGCTCGAACTCAAGAAGCATCTTCGTGAGTACAACAATGTGGTCATTTCAGATGAGCAGCTCTCCAAGATCAAGGCGCACATGGGGTTCTTGGGTCTGATTCAGTATCCTCTTGACAAGGTATGGAGGATGCTGAAGTAGCTCTATGCATCCTGTGGATCCTCGACAAAGCCTCCCTGCTTTCGTGAGAAACAAGTAGCATGTTGTGAGGCTGAGCATAGCGATTGGGCGCCACCGGCCACGGGAAGATACAAATCGTGCTTGTTGTGACGCACACAGGACTTCTATGGGTAGTTCATTACGAGTTCGTCGGGCCACTCTTGAGGACGTGCCCGAGATAATCCGTGTCGAAAACGAAACTTGGCCCCCCGGAGAGGCTGCAACAGAGGAGATGTTCCGCTGTCGCATACAAACCTTTGCTGAAGGAGTCTACCTAGCCGAGAACAAAGGGCGGCTTGTCGGAGTCGTGGCTTTTGAGAGATTGAACTACGATATGAACAATCCAATTCCTACATGGAGAGAAGCTACCGACCACGGCATGATTCGAAACTCGCATGACCCCAACGGAGACACGATCTTCGGTATCGATCTGAGTGCCACACCCAGTGCGCCGCGTGGTACCGGGACGAGGTTGCTGTTCGAAGTCGGAAGGTATGCCATCTACAGCAACCTGAAACGCGGCATTCTTGGGGGACGCATTCCGAAGTACAGCGAGTACGCAGACAGGATGACGGCTCAGGAGTACCTGGATGCGGAGGACGACCTCTCGATCCTGGGGTTCGTTTCTACAAGCGTGCTGGGCTAAAGATAGGAAAGGTCCTGCCGGGCTACTTTGATGACCGTTCATTGTAAGTTGGACAAAGTTGGACACAGGAGTCTTTGTCCTCCCAGAAACGGCACTGGGGTCGTACTCCTTGAGGCTGGAATGTGTCGAGTCAGCCTCAAAGAGATGTCTGGTTCGAGCTATTCAAGCCCCTAATCGAAAATGTCCAAGATTGTCCAACTTCTACTCAGCTGTTGCATACCCTAGTAGTCTCAGTTACGGAGTCTTACTCATATGGGAGAATCCGTTCTATGTCCGGAACCGAGTACTCAGGGCAATCGTAAAGCCCTTCGCGATGCTCGCCTTTGTCACCTATCTGAGAGTAAAGACGTAACAAGAAGTCACAGTTAGTTGAGAACCATTCGTCGTATGGGGCTTCTGTTGTGATGTTGACGATGGCAGCATGACCTTCCACTCCGCATTTCAGCAGCTATAAATCTAGGGCCGCTATCGATGCTCTTCTGTCAGCTCTTGGAGATGAGTCAGACATGGCTTTCGAAGCAAAGCTTGCGTACACACTCTTGGATCCTAAAATGAAGGAGAAGTTTGAAGCTCTACTGCCAGTTGAGATAGGCATGTTCGGCGGCAGCGGCAACTACGACCCAACAATGATCGAAAATCCGATGGAGCTCAAGGTATTCACACCCTATGGTGCTGCATCGGACAACTTCATCGTAGGAATGGTGAAAGGTCGCACTCTGGCGTTTCTCTCGAGGCACAGCAAGAACCATCGGATTCCGCCTCACATGATCAACTACCGGGCAAACGTGTGGGGGATGAAGTCGCTCGGCGTGAAGAGAATCATCAGCCCATGCGCCTGCGGCAGTCTCCAGCCAGAGAGGATAGACCTAGGCGAGTTCGTCATTGTCGACCAAATCTTCGACAGGACCTTTGGTCAAAGGAAGGAAACGTTCTTTGACGGAGGCCCAGTGGCTCATGTCCCATTTGGGAGCCCCTATTGCCCTGAGCTGCGAAAGACCACTATCGAGACCGCCAAGCAGCTCAACTACAAGGTTCACGAGAAGGGGACCTATGTGTGTATTAACGGACCCAGGTTCTCCACGTATGCTGAGTCGATATTCTTCCACAATCAGGGCTGGGACGTTGTTGGCATGACTGCATACCCCGAGTCAGTGCTCGCGCGTGAGTCAGGAATGTGCTACGTGAATATTGCGATGCCCACAGACAAGGATGTCTATGGGACTGAACACGTGACTCACGAGCTTGTGCTCAAGACAATGGCGAACAATATCGAACGTGTGAGGAAGCTCACATTTGAGATGATTCCAAGGATACCCAAGAAGGCAAGCTGCACATGCCAGACAGCAATGGCCCACGGGTTGTTCTAGAGAGAGAAGTAGTGAGGAAATGGAGGTGAGCCGGAATCACCGCACCGGCTCACGTCCATCCTAATTGCGCAATGTGATAGACGTTCCCGTACGACCGCTGGGTTTCACCAGTCTTCGTCCCAGTCGTCATCGTCGCTCCAGTCGTCTTCGTCGCCCGAATCGCCATTATCTTCGCCATCGTCTTCATCGCGGAACCAGAACAACCGGTTCACCTCGCAGGTCTTCGCTTCTGATTAAGTATTAAGCACATCCCAGACCAACTGAACAGATGATACTCCTTTCTGGTCAGTCCAAAGACAATCTGTCACTCCTCGACCCCATTCGAGCATTATCCCTGCTTTTGGCGTAACTCTGCCCTTTCATATGAACGAAAAGGTAATATCTGACTGAATGGGCCAATTGGGAAGTGTCACCGATTCGGGACTGTGACCACGTCATCAACGTTATCAGTATGGGGACCCATGAAAGCAGCATAGGCTTCTTCTGAAAACCCGTGCTGCGGCAGGATGTGATTCATTCGACCGAGTCCAGTACGCCAGCACTTTCTACGAAGCAAAGCTCTCTCAATGGTCGGGTGCATCTAGTCGTGCTCTTTGCACCTATGAAGGAGTTCGCGGCTGCGACCGAGAGAATCGATGGAATCAAGGCCTTGGGCCGAGGAGTCTACATGGTCCACGCCAAGTCCTCACAGGCGATGGACCTAGTGACCGGCATTCGCCACATCTCCTTCAAGAAGACCAGAGCGATTCCGCGGGTGAAGGAGGCAGGCCTCGGTGCTTCTGAGAACAGGACCTACACGGTTGTGTCCTACAGCTTTGATAGCCCGTCTGCACAGCAGAAGCAACAGGCGCAGAGACTGATCCGCAGGTCGCCATGTGTCAGGCTGAGACCGGGCGTCCTCTTGTTTCCTCATCTTAGAAAAAAGGAGTTTGAGAGGTTCTACGTCAGGGATGCTAGACGGCAGCTGTACAACGCAAGGGCCTTCGTAACAAAGATGATCGAGAACGGTGCAACCGTACGACGATGGTCTCGGCTGAGGCTGATTGGGCCCTCCAGCGAAGAGCTCGTGGGCAAAGCGATACAGAGAATGGTTTCAACTGAGCTGTTGTCCATTGAGTCTCAACTTGCCCGACTGCGAGAGGTGGCTGCGAAGCCGGGGGTTCCGCCGAGAAAGCTCAAAGAGAGGTTCACTGTTCTCGCTAGGAGGTTCAGAGTCCTCAGGGCTAACTTCACAGTTGTCCAAAACATATGGCACCATGATACCCAGAAGGACCTCAGACGGACGTATAATCTAGTACTGAAGACACGCCACGAGATCGCGGCAGTGATAGACGCTTCAGTGTCGTTTCAGGAAACGTACAACTCCTCTAAGGCAGGGTTGGAGCATTCTCCTGCCGACGCGAGCAGGTCAGACAAGTCCTAGCTAACAGCAGCATCTGTCTTCACCAAAGCAGTCATAGGGTTCAAATACAAGGAGACATCGTGGTGCAAGAACAGTGATTCGGTTGGCCGTGGGGCAATTCGAGCCGAGAGTGGGCGACTCGTCGGGCAATATGCAGAAGGTGAAGTCGCTTCTTCAATCTGCTCACGTCAGCAGTGTGGATGTGTTGGTGCTGCCAGAGCTGGCGAACTCTGGGTACGTGTTCAGTTCGCGAGATGAGGCCATTGGCCTGTCAGAGGAGATACCTGCAGGGCCATTCTCGAAGCTTCTACAGGCATCATCAAAGGAAGGTCGACTTGTGGTCAGCGGGATATGTGAGAGGGAGGGCAATAAGCTGTATAACTCAGCGGCCGCGTTCGGAAACGGAAAGCACGTAGCAACCTATCGCAAGGTACACCTCTTCAATAGGGAAGGTGAGTGGTTCTTGTCAGGCGACAAAGAGCCCCCTGCCTTTGAGTACAAAGGTTTCAAGTTCGGCCTGATGATCTGTTTCGACTGGGCATTCCCCGAGATGGCCCGCGTATTGGCCTTGAAGGGAGCTGAGGTTATTCTCCACCCCGCTAACCTTGTGCTGCCCTATTGCCAGAATGCAATGATAACGAGGTCGATTGAGAACCGGGTCTTCACTGCCACGGCGAACCGCATTGGGACAGAGAGGGGTACGACCTTTTCGGGTGTGTCTCAAGTGACGAGTCCACGAGGGGAGGTACTGGTCAAAGTGGGCGCTAAGGACGAGGGCTTGTTTTGGGTCGACATCAATCCAAGCGATGCTGACGACAAGATGATCACAGAGTACAACCACGTGCTCAACGACAGGCATCCGATGGTTTACAGGAGGCTCACGCGGGTTTCCTGACCTTGACAGGAAGTCTGCCCCGCACGTCCTCAGCCGGGTACTTCTTGGCGTTCTTCACGAGCTTGTCAGTGATGGCCTTCGAAGGGCTGATGCCAACTCTGTCACACATTCTGAGCAGATATATCATGACGTCTGCGACCTCGTCTGCAATCGCTGTCCGATACTCGTCTGACTTCAGTTGCGACTCGATCTCTTCATCAGTGCGCCATTGGAAGAGTTCCAGCAGTTCACTGACCTCTATAGCGGCTGAGATTGCGAGTGCTGAAGGCTGGTGATACTTCTGCCAGTTCCTCTCCTCCACGAAACGGCGCACTTGGAGCACAAGCTCCTCGAGTGAGGTTTCTGAGGGAGTCATGTATCGCACCGACGTGTCTACCCTTTGCTGAGGGTGCGTTGGATCAACCACATGCTGTACATACACATTACGACAATGAGCGTGCAGACGGACAGCAGCGATGAACCTAGAGCTGGGAAAAGAGGAACGCCAACCAGAACCTGCGAGGTGGTGTCTACAACTCCCAACATCCCGCAAACGAGGATCACTATCACATTGGTGATACCACCAAACCTCAGGTTCGTGCCTGGGTTCTTCTTCCAGATCAGGTAGCCGAATGTCGAACCTGCTGCGACAATCATGACTAGGAAATATGCGCTTACGAAGGTCCAGCTCCAGACTGCCCACGCGGCTGGCGGCGTGAATATCGCAAAGGCAAACCCGATGACCATGACAACAAACACTACTCTCGGCCATGGGTCGTCGATGAATGGGACCTTCTCTTCTTCGGATGGTTCGGGGAATTCGACGGCTTCCTCTTCGTCAACCGCCTCTGCCTCCTCTTCATCTGGGAAGGTCTCTTCTTCCTCGATTCCTTCATCGTCAGTGGGCATCTTGTCCTTGCGACTCATATACTGGCCTCGGGCTTCTGACGGCGCGAGTGTGAACTGTCCTCGTTAAAACCCTTGTGTCCAAACCATGTCGGGCTACGCGACGAAGGCTTTCGAGCCGCGTGTTTCGCCTGTCCGAAGTAGTCCGCATGCAATATTGTTAAAACACTCCACAGTCGAGTTGGCCTCATGTCTTTCGAGGGTCAGACTTCCCAACAGTGGCTGGCAACTGCACGTTCCCTCAGGCAGAAAGGACAGAACAAGAAGTCCATCGAGGCGTATGAGAAGGCACTCAAGGCTGACCCAAGATTCGTTGCTGCTATGAACGAGATGGGATTAGTGCACGTCCACATTGGTGAGCAAACCGAGGCAATCAAAGCCTTTGAGAGAGCAATATCATTGGCGCCCAACAATGCAGAAGGTTACGCCAACAAGGCAGAGGCTTACCTGACGATGGGATCTTTCCAGGACGCTCTTAGGACGGCTGAGGAGGGACTCAAGCGCATGCCAACTGACGCAACCCTGTGGGCACGAAAGGCGAGAGCTCTTGAGAGTCTGCTGAGGATCCAAGACGCTGTCGACTCGTACAATGAAGCCCTCAAGTACAACTCAGCAAATCCTGAGATATGGAAAGCACTCGCACTCTGCCTAGATGCACAGGAGAAGTGGACCGAGGTTGCTAGGGCTTACAGGATAGCCGCCAATCTCCATAAGAAGCGCGGTGAGCTTCAGGACGCCGAGAGCTGTTTCAAGTTCGCTCAAATGGCAGAGGACTCCTCAGAGTCCATGGCATAGACTGTGCTCACATATCCAGACCAGAGTGCGGGAAACGATGTTATGTATCGCAGGAGGGGCCATGCCCCATCCTGCCCAGGGCCTGTAAGCCTGTGGTCTTCTTGACCTCTCTTGGAGGGCCCGTTTTGTGTTCTAGGAATGGACGTCGAGTGAGGCCATCAATGATGTTTCTTCCCAGTTGCGGCCTTTCCGCCGAAGACGGCCATGAGCAAGATGACCGCTATGGCGATGTATAGACCATACTGGCCAATCAGGTCAGCAGTCGTGGTGGTCGTGGTTGTGGTGGTTGTCACTATGGATCCCAGTGAGTCCCGAACATGTATCACCATCTCTGTTCCTTTGTACCAAGCTGGTGTTCCAGGATTGATCTCCACATAGGCCACAACGGTGATGTTTGTTTCATCCGGCTGGGCGGCAATCTGGTATGTGAAGTACTCAAGGTGCCCCATCGGAGAGTTCACAGCATTCCCAGTTATCGTGTGGTTGGTCCAAGCTCCCGCGCCAATCTTGACGCCTAGAATCACCTGAGTGATCGTGCTCGGAAAGAGCATGTGGGCGAACACAGTCACATCGATTGCTGTTGTGCTCTTTGGTATGTTTGGACTCCAGTACAGGTTGAGGTAATCCATTTCGTCGCAGTCGCCTATGCTCCAATCATAGTCGTAGACTGCCTGATACCATTGGGCGACGTCTTGGTTCTGGATAATAACTCCAGCCTCTCTGTTCTCGGTGATGCTCTCGTCACTATAGTTTATGCTACTCACAAGCACCATGCGACCGTCTACAATGATACCTTTGTTGTGGAGTTCCGCAAACCAAGTTGGATCTTGCCAGACGATGGGTATGCCGGTGGCAACACAGATGGCCGCTATCGTCTCGAAGTCCTTGACATCCTCTGTTATGATGCGGACAGTGACTCCACGCGCCTTGGCCGCAACGATTGCGTCAACAACCTCATCGACTGCTCCAGCGTCGCCCATGCTTGTGAAGTATGGTATCTGAATGTCAAGTGTTGCCTGGGCGTTGTTGATGCAGTAGAGTAGTCCCTGAAGGCTTGTGTCATTGCTGATAATCGGTGTCACATTCATCTGACCACTGAAGACGCCTGCTGCTGCAAAGGGACGTGAATAGCTGCTTCCGTCCTCTCCATAAGTGAGTGCTGTGCCCGTACCATCAGTCACCGCATCGTAGTCGCGTCCTCTCTCCCAGTCGTTATCGAACACCGAGCGATAGTACGCCGTGACGTCAACATTGGTCATGGCGATGTTCCACTCCCTATTGGCTATCTTGCCGGTTTCCGGGAAGCTGGTCCTTGCCCAGTTGCCTGCTTGAATGACTGTGGTCTTGTTGTCGATGATGATGAACTTCTGGTGAGCCTGTGCGAAATCGAACTGGTTAGTCCATTTGACGGGATATCCTAGGAGAGTAAGGTTGTTCGCCACATACTTGTTTGGGCCCGGGTAACCCAGACTGCTCCAGCCAATTAAGAACTTCATATCGAGTGATGGCTTCGTGTCATGGATTTCATGGATGAGGTCAAGGATGTAGGGGTTGTTGACGCCGAATATCTCGACATAGATGCTCTGCTGAGCACTCTGCAGGAAGTGCCACAACTGATCGCGACTGCCGTCAGGTGCAACGAACGTGGTCACATTCATGTTCTTGTTGAACGTCTGCCATGGAAAGGCGGCAGGTACAAATGGTGCCTGCCCGCTTGTAGCGGACGCCGTCTGCGAGAATGCGGGAGCTAATCCCCATATCATCGAGAAAACGAGCAGAATGCCAATAGTCCTAGAGCGAAAACGGGCCAAGGTCTAATCCTCCAAGATGGTGTGTCGTCTGCGGAGGTTTTCTGAACCACTTATATCTTCTGAAAGAGCTTATTATCTGGTTCTGCAATAACAAGCATCGTGAAGCTCTTCTATCACGTTGACCCCTCAGTGTACCGAGAGCGCATGGACAAGGTCCGGCAGCAGTTCAGTATGCATGAGGAGGTCGACGAGGACAAAACAATCCTGCTGCTCGAAGACAAATCGAAGATCGAGCTCGTCACTGGTAGCTTTGATCCTGGAAGCGATGAGAAAGCACTTGTGAGAGTCGTCCTAACTGACAAGAAGCTCAAGGATTTCTTTGACTCTGTGTTCGGTGCGCCCTACATGATAAAGTAGGACTGAATCGGGTTGCTTTTCTCTGTTCAGGAAGGTAGCGGCGTTCTTGTCGAGAGACGTCTCTGAACGTCATCAACGACGGACTCGTACACTCCTCAACCCTCCTGGCGACGGTAAGGCAACGGGGCGACCTGTTGGTCAGGGCGTCCCTTGCCTAGTCAATCACATCATTCGACAATCGCGCCCTCAGGGCAGCTGTCAGTGCAAGCATAGCACTCCGTGCACTCGTCTGCGCGCTGGGCCTGGTACTCTGAGGTCTTCTTCTTTGTCTTCTTGTCTTCCTTCAACACATAGAGTGAAGGGTCAACTGGACACACATCAACGCAAGTTCCACATCCCGTGCACTTGTTGGTTACCTTCCAGATCATGGTTGTCCTCTCTTGAATGACTTTGTCAACGGACTTTGAACGTCCGACGCTCTTGACGCTCAGAATCCACAATTTAAAGAGAATGGTGACGCACTGCCTGTGCGCAGAACCAACTTTCGTCAACCGGGCTAGATGACCGTATGCGCAATGAGCAAAAGGCATAATCGACGATGGCGCGAAGTCTCCATCGGAGGAAAGGCCACACAATGAAGAGAACAGACAGAGCCTTTGAAGCCAATCAGAAGCTGTGGGATGAGCTATCCAGACTCCATTTCGATTCCAAGACCTACAAGACCAAGGAGTTCCTTGAGGGATCGATAGTTCTACATCCCGTCGAGCTTGAAGAACTGGGCGACGTGAAAGGAAAGACGCTCTTGCACCTACAGTGTCAGTCTGGTCTAGACACACTGTTATGGGCACGTAAGGGTGCAAGTGTGACTGGCGTCGACTTCTCAGGAGCGTCTATCCAAATGGCCAGAAAACTAGCCGAGCAGACAGGTCTCGAGGCGACGTTCATCCAGTCTAACATATATGACCTGCCAAAGGTACTTGACGAGGAGTTCGATATTGTCTTCACATCGTACGGCGTTCTATGTTGGCTGCCTGACTTGCGACGGTGGGCACAGATCGTTGCCCATTTCCTGAAGAGCAAAGGAGTCTTCTACATTGCTGAGTTCCATCCCCTGATGTGGATTTTCGATTGGGACTCCCCTGACGATTTCTGAATGAAGCGCAGTTACTTCCACGACCCCGAGCCAAGTGAGTTTCAAGTTGATGCATCCTATGCAGAACCTCACAAGAAGATCGGGCCTTTCGTTGACTATGAGTGGGCTCACGGACTGGGTGATGTAGTCACTGCCGTTGCAGACGCCGGTCTGCGTATACAGTTTCTTCATGAGTTCGCACGTTCGCCATTCCAGCAGTTCCCGTTCTTGAAAGAGGCCGAGGATGGGTCATGGTATTATGATGACCCTGATACTCAGATCCCCTTGATGTACTCACTGCTAGCCACGAAGGAAAGATAGAGCGCCTCTGGAAGGATCAAGGAACGGGTTTCCGTTTCTGATGCTGTCGGTCACGATGTGCTCATCAAAGGTCTGTCATCTCAGGGTGACCACCCTCTCGGGTTTCAGCTGACATCACTCGCAACACTAAATAGGTGGCGTCCGTGACGACGAATCAAGCTGGTGAGTCTACCCATGATGTTGAAAGGGCTCGATAAGCTCCGTGAGAAGCTACCAGGATACCCTAGCAGGAAGATATTGCTTCTGCCGCTTAGAGGAGTGGCGGCGATGGCACTCGCATATCTTGCTCTAATCCTGTTGGACGTTCTACCACGCGTGTACAGCAGTGTCGAGTTTCTGGCGGCATCTGAGCCTTTCATCCCTCTGCTTGGGAGCCTCGTGGTTGCGGCACTTGCGTTGTGGCTCATAGGAAACCTTTGGAACAGACGAGAGGAAATGAAGGCCAAATACGGGAATCTTGCCTACCAGAAGATGATACCGAGAGGAGTGACTGGTGTGTCTCTCTTGGCTCCACTGGTCTTGCATGCTTTCACTTCGATTCGTTCATTGCCGCCGGGACCTCCAGTGAATGAACTCACGGTTCAATGGTCGAAGTCTCTTCTCGTGATTCTGGGAATCCCGGCGGAAGTCGATCTGTGGTTGCGCGTCGGATTGGCAGTGTTCCTGCTTGCATTGGGTGCTCTCACTGCACGCAGCGCCTCCGTCACTCTTGGTGTAGACTACATGACTGTCGTGTACCTGTATTTCCCGGAAGAATCAGAGGTACAACAGCACGAGATCTACTCGATTCTACGTCACCCAACATACCTGGCGGTTGCACTGATGGGAGCTGCCGGACTTGTGTTCAGATGTTCAGTGTATTCGGTTCTGATGTTCGTTATTATCTACGCCTTGCTGAGACTGCATATCGCGCGAGAAGAGAGGGAGCTAATTGACAGGTTTGGCGACTCATACAGAGAATACATGAGGAGAGTTCCTGCGCTCTATGTTCGGCCACACAGTGTCAGGTCTTTCCTCAGGTTTCTCAGAAACAGACCGGCTCATTGAAAGCCGAGAAACGACATAGGTCCACAACGATTGGGCCGAGGCCATGCGGTGGCAGAGCCGCCAAGAGGTGGGTACATTGTTGCAGAGTAGAAATGCGGCGATGATGCCCGAGTTGCGAAGTAGGGCTTCAGGTCTTGCACCTAGACTGTGTCTGAAACGTCTTCTCTGTCAAGCCACTGTCTAAGGGCTTCCGCTGCCTTCTCAGTCATTCCCTCTACTCTGGCGAGTTCTTGAACACTGGCTGCTTTGACTCCCTCATAGCTATTGAATGCCTTGAGCAATGCAGCCCTTCTCTTGGGGCCAATACCCGGTGCTTCTTCAAGTACTGAACCAGTGAATCTCTTTTCACGCAGCTTGTGGTGATAGCGTTGAGCAAATCGATGGGCCTCATCACGTATTCGCTGTACCAACCGGAGTCCTGCAGAGTCCGCCCCGAGTGCAACCCCATCAGACTTCTCTCGGGTAAAGAGTATCTCTTCTTTCTTGGCCAGCGCAGCTACAGGCAGATACTCGAGTCCGAGCTCTCCAAGTGCCTTTAGGGCTGCCCCAAGCTGACCCTTTCCTCCATCGACCATGATCAGGTCGGGCAGTTCCCCGGCTTCCTCCAGGACGCCTCTGTATCTTCTGAACACGACCTCATGCATCATTGCGTAGTCGTCCGGAGTTTCCTTGATGCGGACTCTGAACATGCGGTAGCCGCTGTTGTCTGGTTGTCCGTTGACAAACACAACACATGAGCCCGTGGGGTCAGTGCCTTGGATGTTGGCGATGTCAAAACCCTCTACGTGTATGGGAGCACGTGCAAGCCCAAGTGCCTCTTTGAGTTCTTTGACTCCATCGTCAATGATTTCCTCGTCTCTGTCCCCGAGTATGAGTATCTTGCGAAGGCTTCTTGTGGCGTTTGCGTTCGCCATGTCGATATACTCTCTCTTCTTACCTTCGGCGGGCACTGCCAGCGTGACAGGACCATTGTGGCTCTCGCTCAGCCAGTCGCTCAACTGCTTCATATCGGGAATCTCGGCCGGCAGTAGTATCTCCTCGGGCAACTGGGGTAGGCTGAAGTAGAACTGTTTGACAAAGGACTCAAGCACCTCGGTATCGGTAGTGTCCATGCTGAGCTCGAAGTAGAAATGATCAGTGCCAACGAGACGTCCTCCTCTGATCAGAAGCATCTCAACCAGAGCAGCCTGCTCCGTCCTCGCTATTCCCAGCACATCGCGGTTCTCTTCATTGTACTCGAAGACTTTCTGTCTTCTCATCATCATCTCAATGTCGTGCAATCGGTCCCTTAGGCTCGCAGCCTTCTCGAACTCCAGGTTCTTTGAGGCCTTTTCCATCTCGTCCTGAATGACCTGTGTGAGCTTCGCCTCTCTTCCCTCGAGGTAGAAGCACATCTGATTGACTACAGATCTGTATTCCTCTTTGGACACGTGATCTTTGCACGGTCCTCCACATCGCCCCAAGTGATAGTCCATGCATTCTCTCTTTGCTGCTTCTGGGGCCTTACACATCGCCACTGGCAGGAACTTCCTCACTGCATCAAGCAGCGCCTCGACACGCTTTGAGCTGTTGTAGGGGCCATAGAACTTGGTGCCATCCTTAACGACGTCACGTGTCACCTCAAAGACAGGGTACTCCTTGCTAAGGTCAACTCGTATCCATGCATGTCTTCTATCGTCCTTTAGCGCGATGTTGAACTTGGGCATGTGTTTCTTGATCAATGTGGCTTCGAGAAGGAGGGCCTCACGTTCGTTGTTGGTGACTATGGTCTCGAGATCTTGAGCGCTGCCCATCAATTCCCATGTCTTCCTATCGAGCCCACTCTTCCTTAGATACGAGTTCACTCGCTTCTTCAATGACTTGGCCTTGCCCACATAGATGACCTTGCCTGCATCATCTCTCCAGAGATAGACACCGGGCTGCTCAGGCAGGTCGTGGACGAGCTTCTCCAAGTCGGTCATGCGACAACCTCGTTACACAATGGCACAATGATGCAAGGCACTCCAAATCAGTTCTTCGGCAGGTGCATCTACTCAATCTTCCCATGGCGGACCTTAGGACCATAGAGCACGTCCTTGAGGTGTTGTCCCGTGTGAGATGAGCTGACAGATGCGATGTGTTCAGGAGGGCCTGCCGCCACCAACATGCCGCCGCGGTCACCACCCTCAGGACCGAGATCAATCACCCAGTCTGCCGTCTTTACCACTTCTTGGTTGTGCTCGATCACAATGGCAGTGTTGCCAGCGTTGACAAGACGATTCAGGACCTTCAGAAGCACGTGTACGTCTGAGGCAGAGAGCCCTGTAGTTGGTTCGTCCAGTATGTAGAGCGTAGACCCGGTGCTCTTGCGTGACAGTTCGGCGGCGAGCTTCACTCGCTGTGCCTCCCCGCCACTCAGAGTAGTTGCAGGCTGACCCAGTTCGACATAACCGAGACCAACATCAGCAAGTGTCTGAAGTCTGTCTGCTATCGAGGGTATGTCATGGAAGAAGCCAAGTGCCTCCTCTATGTTCATCCTGAGGATCTCTGTAATGTTCTTTCCCTTGTACGTCACCTCAAGAGTCTCTCTGTCGAACCGGTTCCCCTGGCAGACATCGCACGTCACATAGACATCGCTCATGAAGTGCATCTCGACGCGAATCAGTCCGCTGCCCTCGCACTTCTCGCACCTCCCTGCCCGAGTATTGAACGAGAAGCGGCCCGGTGTGTATCCCCTTGCTTTTGACTCGGGCACCATCGCGAAGAGCTTTCGGACCTCGTCGAAAACCTTCGTGTAAGTAGCAGGATTGGACCGGGGCGTCCGGCCAATGGGCGACTGGTCAACGAGTATCAAGCGGTCTATGCTGTCCACGCCGTCAATGCCGTCGTGCTCACCTGGAGTATCTGTCGCTCCGTTCTTCATGCAGGCCAAGGCCTTGTACAGAGTTTCATGCACGAGTGAGCTCTTACCGCTTCCAGAAACGCCAGTGATACAGATGAATGTACCAAGTGGGAACTCGACATCTATGTTCTTCAGGTTGTTTTGACGAGCTCCTCTGACAGTGATTGACTTGCCGCTCCCAGTCCTTCTGCTCTTGGGTACCGGTATCTGCAGCTTGCCTACAAGATATTTCGCAGTGAGCGACTTCGGGTTGGAAAGCACTTCCGAGGGAGTCCCACACCCGACCAGTCTGCCCCCATGCACGCCCGCGCCGGGTCCAAGGTCTATCACATAATCAGCGGCGTTTATCGTGTCCCGGTCATGCTCAACCACGACGACCGTGTTCCCAAGGTTCTTCAGCTTGATCAGGGTGTCCAAAAGCCTGGTTATGTCACGGGGATGAAGCCCAACGGACGGCTCATCTAGGCAATACAGGACACCGGTCAGAGCAGAGCCAATCTGTGTGGCCAATCTAATCCTCTGAGACTCCCCTCCCGACAGTGTCATCGAAGGTCGGTCAAGAGACAGATAGTCGAGGCCAACAGACACTATGAAGGACAGACGTGAGATGATTTCCTTCAGGATGAGCCCGGCTATCTTGCGCTCACGTTCGTTCAGTTCGAGGTTCTTGAAGAAGGCGAGGGCTTGTTCGATGGTCAATGAAGCGACGACGTCTATGGCCTTGCCACCAACAGTCACCGCAAGACTCTCCGGACGTAGTCTTTTGCCACCACAGGTTTCGCAGACCTTCCTTGTCGAATAGAGACTGATGATACGCTCTTTGCCCTCTTCGGATATCTTCCCTTTGAGTTGCCGCTCAAACCTAGGAACCATGCCTTCCCACGTGCGGGTCACGTTGACGGTCTGCAGTCTGCCCTTGTAGTCTATCGATTGATAGGAGAACTTCACTCTCAGAGGCGGACGCCCCCACACCAGAATGTCACGTGCGGACTCACTCAGCTGCTCCCAGGGTGTTTCGAGAGAGAAACCACCCTCCTCAGACAGTGATTCAAGCAACCGATAGGGCCACGACTGATATGCCCCCGCCCAGGGTTTCAACGCACCCTGCATGAGGCTAAGCTTCTTGTTGGGCACGATCTTGTCGGGGTCAATCATGATGGTCGCTCCAAGACCGTTGCACGATGGACAGGCACCCGTTGGAGTGTTGTAGGAGAACGCCTTGGGCTCTAGTTTGTCATACTGTATCCCGCAGTGAGGACACATCAGCTTCTCTGCAAATACGATGTCGGGCTCACCTTCACGAGCTACGATTGCAGAGCCCTGTCCGGACTCGAGGGCTGTTTCAATGGACCCAACAAGCCGCTCCGTGCTCTTCTCGCCTAGCTCGACCCTGTCTACGACTACATCCAGATTATGCCGCTTTCGACCGTCCAGCGTCAGCCCCTCAATCTCGCGGACTTGCCCGTCGACTCTCACTCGCACGAAGCCATTCTCTGAGAGGTGCTGAAGGACGTCTTCGAGCTTCCCCGTCTCGTCCTTCGCGACAGGAGCAAGTACTAAGATCCTCTTTCCGCCATTCTCTTCGAGAAGCAGTTTGGCGGCCGACTCAGCTGTCAGCTGTTCCATCGGGGCTCCACACTTCACGCAGTGGGGGATCCCAATGTTAGCGAACAAGAGCCGAAGATAGTCGTGTATCTCTGTGCTTGTCCCTACTGTGCTTCGAGGGTTCTTTGTGCCGCCCTTCTGCTCAATCGAGATGGCCGGGGGCAAGCCCGTGATGGACTCCGCCTTCGGCTTGTCAAGACGACCCAGAAATCTCCTCGCGTACGAAGACAGCGACTCGACATACCTTCGTTGTCCCTCAGCGAAGATTGTGTCGAAAACTAGACTGGACTTGCCAGAGCCTGACGGACCAGTGACTACGACCAAACGATCTCTCGGGATGTCGACGTCAATTCCTCGAAGGTTGTGTTCCTCGGCCTTCCTGACCCTGATGTAGCCTGTCATGTTCTCCTTGCCCTCCGCACAGGGTGTTCTTGGACAGGCACCCCGGACTTCTCCTCACGTAGGATTCCGCGCAGATACCGTCCGGTGAATGAAGCCTTGTTTTTGGCCACTTCCTCTGGTGTTCCTTCGGCCACAAGATAGCCGCCCTCGTCACCACCCTCGGGTCCAAGATCTATCACCCAGTCTGCTGTCTTGACCACATCAAGCTGGTGCTCCACGACAAGCACAGTGTTCCCCAGGTCTACGAGCTTGTGAAGCAGCTCCAATAGCTTCTTGATGTCTTGAAAGTGGAGACCTGTCGTGGGCTCGTCAAGTAGTATCAGGGTCTGTCCAGTGGCAGGTCTTGAGAGGAACTTACTCAGCTTTATCCTCTGTGCCTCACCGCCGCTCAGTGTTGTTGCCGGCTGGCCCAACTGGACATATCCCATGCCGACGTTGTACAGGGTCATCAGTTTCCTATGGATGGGCGGGATGTCAGCGAAGAACTCAATGGCTTCGTCGATCCTCATCGCAAGGACGTCGGCTATGTTCTTGCCCTTGTAGCGGACCTGAAGTGTTTCTCTGTTGTACCGGCGCCCCTTGCACTCAGTACATGTGACCTCGACCGGGGGGAGGAACTGCATCTCAATGACGTCGACCCCTGCACCCCTGCACTTCTCGCATCGTCCGCCCTTGACGTTGAAGCTGAACCTGCCAGGGCCATAGCCCCTTATCTTTGCCTCAGGGAAACTGGCAAAGAGGTCTCTGATGTCAGAGAACAGACTGACGTATGTCGCGGGGTTCGATCTTGGCGTCCTTCCTATTGGGCTCTGGTCAATGATGATGACCTTGTCGAGCTGGTCTGCACCAATGATTTCATCACACTCTCCGGGAGTGGAGGTCGCATTGTAGAACCTGCGAGCCAGCTCTCTCTGCAGGGTGTCATCAATCAGACTCGACTTGCCGCTTCCAGAGACCCCTGTGACACACACAAACAGGCCGAGCGGGATTCGCACATTGATGCTCTTCAGATTGTGGTGACGTGCTCCTCTGATCTCGATGAACCTACCATTCGGCGTCCTTCGGGATTGAGGAACTGGTATTCGCTCGTTTCCCCTAAGGTATCGAGCAGTCAATGACTTCCTCGACCTGAGCACCTCATCGACGGTGCCTGCAACCACGACACGGCCGCCCTCAGCACCAGCGCCAGGACCCAAGTCCACAAGGTAGTCTGCTGCTCTCATGGTTGATTCGTCGTGCTCGACCACAACTACTGTGTTGCCGAGGTCGCGCAGGCGTTTGAGTGAGTTGAGAAGCCTGAGGTTGTCCCGCTGGTGAAGCCCGATGGAAGGCTCATCACATACATATGTGACTCCAACTAGGTTCGAGCCGATCTGGCTTGCGAGCCGTATCCTCTGAGCCTCACCACCAGCAAGTGATGGGGCAGAACGGTCCACAGTCAGGTAGTCCAGACCCACCTCCATAAGAAATCCCACTCTTCCCATGATCTCTTTGATTATCGGATGGACGATTGGCTCCTCTCGCGGTCGCAGAGTCACAGACTGGAGGAACGCACCGAGGTTTCTGATTGACATGCCATTGAGCTCCGTGATTGATTTGTCCCGGAACTTGACAGCAGTCGCTTCAGGACGCAGTCGCAGGCCATTGCAGACAGAGCACGGATGATCAACCATAAACCGTTCAAGCCATGAGTGAATGTAAGACGACTTTGTGGTCTTGTAGTTACGCTCCATTTGGGCTATCACACCACGGAAGGGGGCCACAGTCGTTCCGTCCCACTGTGTCTTGGCTGGGTCGTCGCCCCAATGCCAGTTGATCTCAATCTCCTCTGTCCCTGTACCCCATAGGATCTTGTCTCTGTCCTCGGGCCTGAGGTTTCTCCAAGGAGTGTCCATTGAGAAGCCGTACTTGCTAGCAACGGCCTTGATTGTGGTCGACTTTGTCATCCAATGGTATGGAGCTATCGCACCTTGGGATATTGACAACGAGTCATCTGGTATGACGAGCTTGGGGTCTATCTCTCTGATGGCCCCCAGTCCTGTGCAGTTCGGACACGCTCCATGAGGAGTGTTCCACGAGAAGAGTCGAGGTTCCATCTCTGGGAAGCTAATGCCGCAGTCGACGCACGCGAACTTCTCTGACAACGTGAAGTCGCCTGAGTCACTGGCAACCGTGACGACCCCCTCGGCCATCTTGAGTGAAGTTTCCACTGCCTCGGAGATCCTTCCATGCTGTGAGTCGGAGACCTTGAGACGGTCGAGGACCACGTCGATTGTGTGCTTGTAGTAGCGGTCTAGCGACATGCCCTCTTCGAGGTCTTTCAGTTCGCCATCAACGCGCGCTCTGACGAACCCTTTCTCAAGGAGTTCGCGAAACTCCTTCCTGTACTCGCCCTTTCTGCCTCTCACAATGGGGGCCATGATGGTGACGCTCTTGCCCTCTCCAAGCCCAATAATCCTGTCCACCATCTGCTGGGCGGTCTGAGGCTCAATGACCTTACCGCACTTCGGGCAGTGTGGGATGCCTACCCGCGCGTACAACAGTCTCAGAAAATCGTAGATCTCTGTGATGGTCCCGACCGTGCTTCTGGGGTTGCGACCCGCACTCTTCTGGTCGATTGATATAGAAGGCGACAGGCCAGACATGTAGTCGACCTTTGGCTTCTCCAGCATGCCGAGGAACTGGCGAGCGTATGCAGACAGAGACTCAACGAAGCGTCGCTGGCCCTCAGCGAATATGGTGTCGAAGACCAGACTCGACTTGCCGGAACCAGACACACCTGTGACGACAGTCAGCTTGTTGCGAGGTATCTCAAGGTCAATGTGTTTCAGGTTATGCTCGGCCGCTCCTCTGATCACGATGTCCTGCGGCCCCTCTGAGTCGTTGGGCGTACTCCTGACACGAGATCTCGAGCTTGAAACCATAGACTATCGCCCTTCGATTCTCGTTCTGAGCTGACGTATTTGATCGCGAAGCTCAGCAGCCCGTTCAAACTCGAGGTTCCTCGCAGCCTCCTTCATGTCCTCCTCAAGGTTCACGATCATGTCTGTGATGGCCTCAAGGTCGATGAGGTCGAACTCGGCAATCTTTGCCTGTTCAGGCTTCTTCTTTGACGGAATCCGCTCGGCGATGTCGTAGACTGACTTGACTATCGTCTGTGGCTGGATGTTGTGCTCTAGGTTATAGCTGAGCTGGTATGACCTTCGCCGCGTGGTCTCATCCATGGCGGCCTGCATTGCGGCCGAGATGTGGTCTGCATAGAGAACGACGCGTCCGTTCACGTTCCTCGCGGCACGGCCCATCGTCTGGATGAGCGCCCACTCGCTTCGAAGGAAACCCTCCTTGTCAGCATCGAGGATGGCGACAAGAGAGACCTCTGGGAGGTCAAGCCCCTCCCTCAGTAGGTTGATGCCTACGAGCACGTCAAACTTGCCCAGTCTCAGGTCCCGAATGATCTCTATACGTTCGACAGTGTTGATGTCTGAGTGAAGATACCGCGCCTTCACTCCTGACTCTATCAGGTACTCTGATAGCATCTCTGCTGTCTTCTTCGTCAGAGTGGTGACCAACACTCGCTCGCGTCTGTCTACAGTCTTCTTTATCTCTATCAGCAGGTCGTCGACCTGGTTCTCAACCGGTTTCACTGTTATGTCGGGGTCTATCAGGCCAGTAGGCCTCAGCAGGAGTTCCACTATCTGTTGGCTCACTTTCTTCTCGTGCGGCCCAGGCGTGGCGCTCGTGTAGATGACGTGTTTCATGTATTCCTTGAACTCGTTGAACTTCAGCGGTCTGTTGTCAAACGCAGAGGGCAGTCTGAAGCCATAGTCAACCAAGCTCTGCTTCCGAGCCATGTCGCCGTGGTGCATCCCATGAATCTGGGGAATGCCCATGTGGCTCTCGTCCATGATCATCAGGAAGTCTTGAGGGAAGTAGTCGAGCAGGCAGAAGGGCTTCTGGCCGGGCGCTCTCCCCTCTATCTGCCGGGAGTAGTTCTCAACGCCCTCGCAACTGCCGGTCTGCCGAAGCATCTCTATGTCGAAGAGCGTACGTCTGCGAAGGCGGTCGGCCTCCACGAGCTTGCCCTGGTTCTTGAACCACTGCACCCGTTCCTCCATCTCACTCTCGATGGAGTCGAGGGCCGCCAGAATCTTCTCGTGACGAGCCACATGATGACGGGCCGGCCATATGTCCACCCATGATTCATTCGAGATTCGCCGGGACGTGAGCGGCTCGATTATCGATATCTTGTCGATCTTGTCGCCGTCAAGCTGTATTCTGACCATCTCGTTTTGATAGCCGGGCTGTATGTCGATGACATCACCTCGGACACGGAACGTGCCAGGCTTGATCTCCATGTCGTTACGCTCGTAGTCCATTGAGACAAGCCGCTCGAGGATATGACGCCTCTCGATGGTGTGATCCGTCTCGAGTATCATTGAGAGCTCGCGATACTCCGTCGGGTCACCGAGGTTGTAGATGCATGAGACAGAAGCAACGACGATGACATCTTCACGAGTCATGAGGGAACGCGTCGTCGAGGCCCTGAGCTTCTCGATCTCAGCGTTGATGTCGGTCTCCTTCTCGATGTACATGTCCTTGCTCGGCACGTATGCCTCTGGTTGGAAGTAGTCATAGTAACTGACAAAATACTCGACTGCATTGTCTGGAAAGAACTGCCTGTACTCGGAAGCAAGCTGCGCTGCCAATGTCTTGTTGTGCGACATGACAAGTGTTGGGCGGCCATACTCTGCAATGACATTGGCCATGACGTAGGTCTTTCCCGAGCCGGTGACTCCTAGCAGGGTCTGATTCTGGAGCCCACTCCGCAGCCCTTCGACAAGATTCTGCACTGCCTGAGGCTGATCCCCTGTGGGTTTGAACGGTGCCACTAGCTGGAAGTCCGCCATCTGCTCAAGCCTCGACCAGCGCAGCCCATGCCTGACCACAAGTAAGGATTGTGGTACCTGCCA
>Ga0315284_10000048_pt1 | contig 166603 bp, 138 predicted proteins | sample YL17G09_16_MG_FD_203696 | JGI IMG/M metagenome (GOLD analysis project Ga0315284, IMG submission 203696) | Sediment microbial communities from Yellowstone Lake, YNP, Wyoming, USA - YL17G09_16 | ecosystem: Environmental > Aquatic > Freshwater > Lake > Sediment | place: USA: Wyoming | collected... | reverse complement strand
CGCCGGCGGCCGAGAACCCCGAATCACTTCTCGGCCCATATCTTCGCGACCGGCTTCTTGGCGAAGTGAACTCATATGCTCCAGGCAGTCCATACGGATATCTTTGGGACTTCGGAGAAGGGGGTTTCAGAGCAATGAGCACTGACTTCACTCCTAGCGGTCTTAGTTCCTACATACATGTGTTTGACGGCATTGAACAGGAAGTGAGCTTCAAGTCCTTCTTGCTGCTGTTCATAGGCATGGGGCTGGAGGCTCAGATCACTCTGCAGTACTTATCGTTCAGGGCTGCACTCGAAAGGGTGTCCTTCCTCATGCCCGATGTTAACCTGACATCGTTCGTCGCAGCGTCCGAAGCCGCTCTTCCTCATTTCGAAGCCTTGGCTGACAATCGGAGTCTTATTGATCCATTCGATGTCGCAAGAAGGGACACCTTGGTTTCGAGCACCTTCCACTTGATCGCAGATGCCTACAACTCAACCGGGGATCTAGTAGGTGCCTTGGCTCCCAGTGCTGATAATCTCTCACTGATATCGACCCACCTGTTGTACATTGCAAACTCGTGGCGTGCGGCTGGCGAAATCTTGGCGACGCTCTGGACGAATAATCCAATGGTCATCTATGGGCCGCTAATCGCTATCGGCGCTTTGGTGGTTGGTCTTGTCGCAGTCACTGCGTTGCGCTCGATACGCAGGAAACCATCCCAGTGAAAGGCCATTACTTCCCTTTTCGCCGGAACAGCACCACGACGACTGCCACGCCAACAAGTCCGAAACCGAGGCCAAAGATGGCCAGATTCTGAAACGTGTTTGGAAGACTGGTAGTGGGCCTTGAGTAAGCGCCTGAGGCGACAATCGCGGAGTTGTGCCAGATGTCTGTTGCAGTGATGGTGTAGAGGACACGCGTGGCAGTGACCCTTGCAGGTATACTATCCTCCCATCCTAGTGAACCGAAAACCATCTCGGCTGTGCAAGTGAAATTGATGATACCTACCTGATACGTGAAGTCCAGAGTCACGTTCTCCAGCCTGCTTCTGTCGTCAATGTGGACCCTGATGACGACCGTTTCTGCAGGAATGGGATTCTCGGGCACCAACTGGATTGATCTCAAAGTCGGCGGCTCGTTGTCGATGACGGGGTAGTAGTCATCGTTGATGGCCAACACCAGAGATGAATTGGGCGCGAAGGACATGATCCTGTACGGTCCGGATCCCACTGTTTCGGCAATGCTTGGATCCCATATGGATGGATCCTTGTCTTCCCAGATGTGTCTTGGGAGTATGGGCAGTGACCCGAGATGCCGATACAGGAACATCTCGATTCCGTCATAGTCAACGCCCGCAACATAGTCGCCAACGGTCTTGACGCCTGCAATAAGTGTGGAGTATGCGGTAAGCGAGTGGTTGGCGAAGTACTCGAACGTGAACCTGAAGTCCTGAGAGTCCACAGGCTGCCCGTCTGTCCAGTTGGCATTAGGATCGATGTAGTACTGGGCTCGAGACTGAGTTTCCTCAAGGTCAGAAACAATCCCCAAGAAGAGCATCTCCCAAGAGGTTGAGAGCCGAGGGACCGCCGTGCCATCTGTCGCGGAGGCGATTAATGAGTCATAGATCAGAAGATACGGGTTGAAGGTATAACCGCTCACCCAGTCCAAGCTCAGCTCGACACCGGCTCTGAAGGGGTTGAGCGATGTGAAGAACTTCGCAAAGAAGTCTGAGAGCACTGCAACTCTCATCTGATTTGGCTTCCCCGTCTTTGCGCTTACAGATACCGGGTTCCAGACGCTGAATGCTCCAGCATTGGTTTCGTTCAGCCACCCTTCGAGGTTTGAGTCCGAGTATACTGAGAGCCATCGGTAGGCAAAGAGCGGGATCACAGGACACATGTTTCTCACTGTCCTAAGGGCTGTATTCCCGATATCCTTAGTTTCATCGAAGTGGATATTGCCTGTGTACTCGGTGGCTAGGTCATTCAGAGTGGCACTGTTGATGTTGGCGACATTTTCTCCCTCAACATATCTGTTGCTCCCCGAGAAGGTAGTCGCCACCCATCCAAACCCGAACTTGGGGAGGCTCTGATGATACAAGGCTAAGTTGTAGCTGGTGTTGTGAGTTGCGATCTCGTGCTGCAACAGGTTGTAGTCCATTGGCACGAGTGTGTTGTTTATACCTGCTGAAAGGAAATCTGCTGAAATCATTGAAGCGGTTTCGTTGAACCCCTCTCTGTCGTATGGGTACCAGAGAGTGAAGAAGGCCTCGTTGCCATTCGGCGCTTCAACGATTGAGTCATTGTCCACGTCGAGCATTCCGGCTAGGGCCAGTTCCTTGGTGGCATTAACGATGTCTGATTCGTAGAACAGACCTCCCTCAGTGGCCTCGATGGAGAACTCGTTACACAACGGCATTGCGAAGTCGATTGAGTCGACCTTGTTGTCCAGTGCCAGACTAGCCACCTTGAGCTTGTCTATCGCGAACGCGATGGCCCGTCTCAGATGGACATCACTGAGAGGATACGCGAGTGTGTTGACCGTGAGCATGCATGTCAGTGTGTCGTAGGCCCACTGCTTCTTCAGACTCGTGTGACTGTCAACTAATGCGTAGTCTGAAGCGTTGATTCTGTGTCCCAAGACATCTTCCTGACCGCTGTCGACTGCCGCCAAGGCGTCTGACAGATTCGCATACTCAGTGACTGAGATGGTTTCGATGCTGCCGCCATGATAGATCTCTTGTGAACCTGCCTGAGCGGGATCAGCAATCGTCACTTCGCAGATCGAAGTCGGAATCAGCGTTTGGGTTGGTGACACAGATGTCATGATGATGACAAGCAGCACAGCGATTGGCAAGGCATGACGGGACTGTTGGCAGTTCATCTCAGCCCTTTCTCCTGCGTAAGGTCAACGGGTTGGCCCGTGTGAGGTCGTCGGCTGGCCGGGTTGCAGATAAGCGTACCGCATCAAGCACAAGAAGAACGCTCTCGAGCCCGATGGGCTAGTCGGATTCTCGACCCCCAACGTCAACCAACCGCATCAACTCATCCGCGTTTGTTGTGGGAGGCATGCAGTTCTTGTTGATACATACGTAGGCAGTGGCCCTGTTCCCAACTGGCTTGTAGAACCTTGTGAACGGTGCTAGGCGGTCCAGTTCCTTTACTTGATGGCTCGTTGCTCGAAGCGCCACGCTCACATTCGGAAGGAATCTTCCCGAGAGTGCACCTAACATCGGACTAGCCTCTTCGTTATGATGAGGAGCCGCAATGACCACTTCACAAGAAGGTCCAAGGATGAAATCAAGAGCAGCTAGCATCATGGAGTGCCCAGCATGATTAGCCGCAATGTCATTCGTGAAGGCGCCCAGAGTTTCCAATGCTCTGTTCTCAAGCGCTTCGTCGCCCAAGATGCGAGCTAGCCTGATCATGTTCAGGGCAGAAACTGAGTTACCGGATGGGACTGACCCATCGTAGGCTTCCTTGTCCCGCATCATGATCTGCTCTGAGTTGTCAGCCGAGAAGTAGAAACCACTTGACTTGTTATCCCAGAAGTGCTGGATAGAATAAAAGCTAAGGTTTCGGGCGATCTCCAGATAGCGTGGCTCAAATCTGGTTTCATAGAGCTCAATCAGACCCCATGTCATAAAGGCATAGTCGTCAAGAAACGCCGGTATGCTCGCATCACCGGCACGATACCTGTGTAGCAGCCCACCATCATGGCTCCGCATCCTATCCAAGATAAACTCGGCCGCCTGTTGGGCAGACTCTACGTAGCTGTTTTCGCCAATCGCTCTTGCAGCTATTGCCAGGGCCGCAATCATGAGACGATTCCAGTCAGCTAGGATCTTGTCGTCTCTATGCGGTCTAACTCGTTTGCTGCGTGTGATCAGTAGCTTCTCTCGTGCCGGTGCTAGCCTTTTCGATAGCTCCGCCGTACTGATGCCAATCGCATCAGCTGTCACTGTCAACGGCTCTCTGATGTGAGGGATGTTTCTTCCTGTCAGTTCTCCGGTGGCCTCGTCCTGATAGTTTCCCTCCTGTGTGATGTCAAAGCGTTGGCGAAAAGCATTGACTTCGTCTGGGCTGAGGGTATCCTGAAGCTCAGCGAGCGACCACAGGTAGAACTTTCCCTCTTGGTTCTCGCTGTCAGCATCTTCGGCGGAGTAGAAGGCTCCACCGGGATCTCTCATATCCCTGTTGACATAGGCCAGAACCTCTTTGACAACATTCGCATACTCTTCGTTTTTGGTCGCTTGATATGCCTGAGCATAGGCTATCACATGCATGGCCTGATCGTAGAGCATCTTTTCGAAGTGTGGTCGCATCCATTCAGAATCTGTAGAGTATCTGTGAAAGCCGTAGCCTATCTGATCAAAGAGCCCTCCATCTCTCATTGCATGAAGCGTCTTCTCAACCATTTGCAGAGCACGCTTTTTGCCCGTTCTCTTCCAGTGACGAAGCAGGAACATAATGATGTGAGGTGATGGGAACTTCGGACTAGATCCAAAGCCGCCTTGTTCCTCGTCGAACGCGCCGCTCAGTGCCTCAAATCACTCTTCAAGAGTCTGGACACTGAGTCTCGGTGAGTCGGTCTGGGGATTTTCTCCAGTGAGGGCTGAATGCACTCGGTTCACGACTTCGTCTATGTTAGAACGATTGGCACTCCACAGTTGGTGTAATCGAGGAATGAGACGTAGCATGCCAATCTGCCCATAACGATCCTCCTTAGGGATATACGTCGCGGCGAAGAACGGCTGTTTGTCGGGTGTCATCACAATAGTCAGCGGCCAGCCGCCTCGTCCGGTCATCAATTGGGCTATCCGCATATAGGTTCCATCAATGTCCGGTCGCTCTTCTCTGTCTACCTTGATGCTCACGAAAACTTCGTTCATCAGTCTGGCCACCTCAGAGTCCTCGAAAGATTCGTGGGCCATCACGTGGCACCAATGACAAGTGCTGTAGCCGATTGAGAGGAATACTGGCTTATTCTCGACTCTCGCCTTGTCAAACGCCTCTTGACCCCAGGGGAACCAGTCCACAGGGTTGTGGGCATGTTGAAGCAAGTACGGGCTCTTCTCGCGTGCCAGTCTGTTTTGTGTTGGCGGCTGTTCTCTCATGTCGGAACCTCACAGTGTTCTAAGGCAGCATTCGTGTTAACGATTGTGAAGCAATTGAAACCTTTGCTCTGACCTAGATGGTTATCTCTCTGCGTGATACCTCTGACACCCCAACGCCGCATGCAACGTGAAGGTTGCGATCAGGAATAACGGGGAGTGCAGGTTCAGGCAGTATTCCAAGAGTAGGTATGGCGACCATAATCAAGAATCCTTGGTAGGTGCCCAGACAGGCTGTATCCTGTTTCAGTCTCTGGGCAAGACGATGTTCCCATTTGACTCGACAAGCTTCCCGTGGCGAATCAATGACGCCACGTGATGCTCTATCATCCAACGTTCGAACTGTAGCATCACGGGTCCAGCGAGAGGCGGGTAGATGATCGGACGCTCAAGGATCTGGTTGACCGATTTGGCTCCAGCTGCGACGGCATTCACAACCAGTTCATCACGCTTGTCGAAATGCTGCAGGTATTTGTCGAGGGCTTGCCTGTAGTCCTGAACCAGTGGATTGCGAAGGTGACCACTAATGAACTGGCTGTAACTCCTCTCCTTTACGCTTTTGATAGAGTCCTTCAGCTGTTCTATTGACGAGTTAGGATGCCCATAGAAGGGGCCGAAGTCGGTGCAATCAACGTCTGCAGCGAAGAGATACGCGGGCTCGATGATTTCAAGACACATGTGATCCGGCAGATGCCCTTTCGTATAGAATGCCCGAAGTGTGATGTCATCAAGTGCGATCTTGTCACCGTTGTGGAGGACTTCGTCAACATGTCCTTGATCCAAGGCGCCATACATCTGATCGTTGACTAGCTGCTCCCATAGATGTCTGACGGGCTGTCCCGAAGTGAATCCCAGAAACTCTTTCATTTTCTCCTTGTCGTTGAAGAGAGGCGCTGTCACTTCGTTAGCTGCGATTCTGCACTTTGAGACTCGGTTCAGTCTGACAGTGTGAGTGATGTGATCGGGGTGAATGTGGCTGAGGACCACCGTATCTATGTCACGAAGCTCAAGGTTCAGACTTTTCAGAAGTGCACGCAAGCTCTCAATGGGACAACCGGGGTCTACGACTACGACATCGCCTGAAACAGCCACGAGTGTGTTACACTTGGGAAATGCCCCTCCAACGACCACATAGACACCGTGACCGACCTCAACAGAACTCAACGCGCTCGACCCTCCGCTACGAGGGCTATCATATGAATCCTAAGCTCCGGCCGTATTGCCGCAGTGCTGAAACCGAGCATCAAAGTTTCATGCGCCAGCAGCGTGAACCTTCACTTCTGCCGCACTCCGGACAGCCTGCCTCCAGACTCGGAAGTGACTCCAGACAACCGGTATCATGGCGGATAGAACAAGTATCGTGATCAGCAGTGTGTCTACGACAGGCGTCGTGTTGCCCGGTATCTGGTGGGCATCGACTGCATCAACCCAGAACCCAAGGAGGAATCCCATTGCAGAGGGGATTGCCAGAACGGCGAGGAGGAAGAATATCAGAAACGCTCTGAGCGGGGACGCTTGGATCGTTCTCGCAAAGGGGCCGAGAAACCTGTGCTTCTGCCAGCGAGAGCCTTCCGCCACAATCCAGAAGATGAGGAAAAGAGCCACTATGAAGAAGAAAGGTATCAGGAGGATTTCAAACCACATACAGCGCACTCCCTTTGCGTCTTGGAACGTCGATTCGAGACTCTAGATATATCCTTCGGTCTGCGTTGTGTAAGTTTCACTGATGTCAAGCCGGGTGCCCCCATGAAAGGGGCTTGTTCAAACGTGCGTGCAAGAGTCCTAAGTCGCTTTGTACTGGAGCCGGGCTTCGTAGAGTCGGCGAAGTTCCGTCAAGGTTGTCACGTCCTCGGGTCTCTTGTCATCCCTGATTCGGGCAATGCGTGCGAATCTCAGGGTCATACCCCCACCATAGGTTGGGCTCTCCTGTATCTCAGAAACAAGGACCTCGACCACTATCTCTGGTCTGACCTTAATGACGCGTCCTTCTTTGCCAGTCTGCATGTCCAGCAACCTCTTGGTCATGCTTTCGAACTCCGGGTCTGTTAGGCCCTTGAACGTCTTGCCTATCATGACATAGTCGCCGGTCTCTTCGTTTTTGACTCCGAGGTGATAGTCAGACAGCCACTTGCTTCTCCTGCCATATCCCCATTCGGCCCCGACTATCACCATGTCAAGTGTGATGGTATGCTTGACCTTGAACCATGTTTTTCCACGTACACCCGGGACATAGACAGAGTCGAGTTTCTTGACCATCAAGCCCTCATGACCCAACTGAAGGCTCCGTTCGAAGAATCTCTCTGCTTCTGAATCGTTGTCTGTCACCAGCCTTTCGACCATCATGTCCGACGGAGCTATCTGTTCGAGGATCGCGCGTCGCTCTGCGTAGGGCCTGTCCACAAGCGCCCTACCTCCCTCCATTAGTACGTCAAACAGTCTGAGTTCCAGCCTTGTCTGCTTCAGTTTCGATTCTACATCCTGCACTCTGCCGAATCTTGTCATCACAGCTTGAAACAGATATGGTATTCCCTGTTGATCGATGGCAATCACTTCGCCGTCCAAGATGACCTGTTCGGAGGAAACCCTGTTTCTCACAGCTTGGACAACATCCGGCAGACTATCGGTCACATCTGAAAGGCTTCTCGAATACAATCGGACGTGCTGCCCATCTCTGTGGACCTGTACTCTGGCACCATCCAGTTTGAGCTCTAACGCCACTGGTGCGCCAATCGAGATAATCAGTTCACGAACGTCTGTGGCCTGCGTGGCCAACATGGGTTTCACAGGTCTGAACAGAATGATGCTGACTCGTTCCAGTTCATCCTTACCCCCGACAGACGCGAGTGCGGCCACCTCTCCAAGGTTTCCGGTGAATGACCACGCCCGTCTCACTGTGTCCGGGTTTATCTTGAATGCGGCTGCAATGCCTTCTGCAACGAGTCCTTCGGACACTCCGGTCCGGGTGTCTGATAGCAGCAGTGCAACCAAGTGCTTTGCTTCTCTTGGTGTCGCTTCAGACAGCATTCGAACCACTAGCGTTTCTCTTTTCTTTTTCGAGCCCTGTCCGGAAGCGGATGCAATGGCAGCAAACGTCGACGCGACCCTGCCAATGGTCAGAGGCTCGGTTTCGAGAACCTCCTGCCGTGTCACCTGCATCAAGCCGAGAAGCGATGCCACAGCATCGCCAGTATCACCTTTGTAGGCTATATCGAAATCCTTCTCAGTGTAGTCGACAACTTGCCTTAAGGAGCCTACGAGCCCACCCCACGAGATGTTGAGAGCGCGCGGGTCGCATTCCGCGAATACGTGACCTGCCAAAAAGAGCGTGGCAGATTTGATCTCGTCGTGTGATGTGTTTCGCAGAAACTCTGCTATCAGGTTGACCTTCTCTATGCGACCCGACGTCTGACTCACTCTGTCCAGCACTTGAGCAAGGTCTAGGAACTGCGTCATCGATGCAATACTGCAGTGGTCGATGTATCTTATTAAGCGTGAGATGACAGTACGAATACTAGTGCCTTCTGAGCTTTGGGAAGTGGCTCGGTTCGTTACATCTATATTGGGCACTCCTCATCTTTGTTCAGGTGTAGTCTGAATGCACAGCGTGCTATGGAGCAAGAAGGCCTTCCTGTATTTCGGAGGGGCATTTGTGATACTCCTTGGAGGTGCAGTCATACTCTCTGCTCCATACCACTACATCGGCTTCGTTGCCGTGCCGCCTGATGCCTGTTCATTCCAGATATGGGCAGGTCGGGGATACTACAATCAGTTGGAGATCGCTGTTTCAGGACGACCTGGCAATGCAAGCACCATCACGGTGAACTTCTCGGTAGTCAACAACGAAACACTGTCTACAGTCGTCGTCAACATGACGCTGACTTCAAGTGATATGGTGCCGGGGACGAACCCGCCTGTCTTCGAGAAGAGAGCTGTAGTCGACCTTGAACCGGGCAACTACATAGTCTATGCTGACAACAGCAACCCCAACACCTATTTTGACCTCGGGCTTACCCAGCTCAGCGACTCACGGCTTTTTATCGTCACAGGCGGTTCGATGAATATTATCGGGCTCGTGATGTGCATGTCTGGCTACTTCGTCGCCGGCACGTTTCTGCCGACAGGCGAAGAAACCATAGTCGGCTGGGGCTATGAGGAGAAAGAGAAGGAGCAGGCATAGGCGTGCGATCAGAGAATCCATGAAACAGAGATTGCCAGCTAGTCTGCGGTTTCATGTGGACTCTGGCCCGCTCCGAGAGTCTTCTCTGCTTCGATGATTTTCGTCGAGGTTAATGGGTACTTCATCAGCAGAATGATCACGAGGGTGCACAAGATGCCGGGCACGACAGAGATCACAAGTCGCAGTCCTTCTCTCAGCTGAGGGGTGGCAGGGACCCCACTGCTGTATCCAATGAGTGCCAACAGCCCTCCCACTAGGAAGCTGCCAAGCGCACCTCCGGCTCTATTCCCTAGGCCGACCAAGCCCGTGATGTTACCCGCACGTGAGCGACCAACTTGTGCTCTGTCATAGGCAATCAGGTCGGTTACCATGGACGCGCGCAAGAAGGAGATGGATGCTGTGCCTGCTCCAGCCAGTATCGCTACGGGCCAAAGCAGATACAGGTTGTCGCTCGTTAGATAGTATAGCGTCATCAGTGAGACCGCAAACATCGCAGCTCCCAAAACAAAGACATGGCGCTTGTCCACTTGACAGGACAGATGGTTCCAAAATGGTAGTGATGCTATCGCGCCAAGCATGACCAGCAGCATCACGGATGCAAACATATCCTCCATCCCGAGAACGTATCCTATGTAGAAGATGAGCAGCGCATTGACCACTGTGCTGACCATGCCAGTAAAAAGCCATATGGAGAATTGAAACCGGAATGCTGGTAGTCTGACTATGAGGAGTGCTTCATTCAGGACAGAGACCCGCTGCACTTCAGTTCGCGGCATTGCTCTCGTGACAGAGAACGCCAGCATGAAGACAGAGAGCATCAACACTGCGTAGATCGCAGCCATGCCGCCGTAGCCAACTGTACTGCCGCCCAATGCCTCCACAATGACTATTGTCAATGCGGAACCGATCGTTGTGCCTACAACGCGGAATCCCTGCTGCATGCTGACTAGCTGAGCACGTTCCGTGTTGCTTGGAGAGAGTTCCGCAGTCATGGCGTAGTAAGATACCAGCAACAATGTTGTACTCACGCTGAAGGCAATTTGCACAACTAGCCAGTAGAGAAAGAGCGATGTCATGTTCCATCCGGGAGGAGCGAAGAACCGCAGAAAGAAGCAGAAGGCGACGATTGGACTGCACAGTAGAAGAAACACGCGTCGACGTCCGAATCTAGATCCAACGCGGTCGGACAAGGCCCCCGCGGTTGGATCAAGCGGAAACAGAAGAAAGGCAGGCAGGGCCAGCAAGAGTCCAGCATCCGCAGGACCCATGCCTACTATATTTGTCAAGTAGAATAAGAGGTAGAAACTGGCCGCATTGAATGATAGACTGTCGCCAAACGTGCCGGTGGCATATGCCAGCTTGCGCCGAAGAGGCAGAACCCAGCTGCCTGCTTGTCGCGCATGGCTTGCCCCTGGCCATTGTCGTCGCTTGAAACCACGGCAGCTGGAAACACGGCTTGATGTATAAGTCCTTTGGGTTCTATTGATGGCCGGATACAGTCGCAAACAACTCAATTGTGTCGGTATAGTAGTGTGTACATTATTATGCACAATGGTTTTAAGCAAATGTGACAAGTCTATAGCCATGCCAGTGCAACCTGATGTCGTTCCAGTTCCGCGTGTCCCTCTTCCTGAGGCGATGTCCAAGATCATGGAAGTGCTCAGGAAGGGACGAGCTCTCTCCATTTCGGAGCTGTCCAGGGTGACCGGGGTCGACAGGCGGACGGTTGGCAAAGCGCTGAGGATGCTTGAGTCTGTGCAGAACATCCTTCACTCGTGTACATTCGAGATGACGGAAGTCGGTAGGAGGAAGATGTTCGCCTTAAGCGTGAAGCGTGTCAAGGCACGGGAAGCGATTTCGTCTGCCAAACAGAGGGTTGTTCGGGGGAAGCACTAGCAGATGTCAAAGGTTCTAGGCATCTCTCTAACAATAGTGTTTGTCACACTCAGCTCTGTGACGACTTTCTTGCTCTGGGAGATGTTTGGCTGGTTTGTGGGTGTCCAGGTGGTCGCCATTCTGATCATCGGGGCGTATGGAGAACACCATGTATCAGGCCGGGGATACTACTACTACACTCCTCTCAATGGCTTGTTCATAGGCAGAGTACCAGCATACATACCCTTCATGTGGGTCTCTGTGATTCAGGCAACGTATCTCACGGGTCTGTTAAGCGGACTTATTCCTGAGGTCGCCATACTGACGTCGGGGGCCTTGGGCCTATGTCTCGACTTCGCGTTTGTTGAGCCCTACTTCAGCAGGGTCAAGGGATTCTGGCTGTGGAAGCAGGTCGATCGCGGGTATTTCGGTTTCGTTCCTCCCCATTACAACCGGTTCACAGCGCCCGTGGGGAACTACCTAGTTTGGTTGGGCTTTCCAGCCATACTGAACTGGTTCTTGGCCGCCATGGTGTTGCTCGCGAAGTTACTCTAGGTTGGGCGCATCGTCCAGAGGTTCCTAGACACTACGAGAGTGTTACGCCAGATATACACACGCTCTTGTAGCAGGAGTCTTCTCTGCTTCATGAGCATCCATGTCTGAGTCCAAAGTGAAATGGCTTCTGAAGAACAAGATAGTCTGCGACTTCAGAGGCTACCCAATTGGTCGTGTAAGGAAGCTGTGGTACGATCACGCAGAAGGTCCCCTTGTCATAGTGGAGCGCTCGTCCCCTGACAATGGGAGCTCCAGTTGGGAGGCAATCCCAATCCGGGCCATTGACACCGTGAGTGAGCATGTTCGTCTCAAACCCCCTGTCTTCGCAGAGTGAATCAGACGATGAGGCGTACCTATGGTGGTGTCCTACTTTGCGAGCATCAAGACGACTTGAAATCATGAGTGACTGAGAGTAAACGGGAGAATAGCGCGATGATGCAAGAACGCAGATTCAGCGAACCTGCCATATCGGTCACTGACGTTGGAGGTCAATCCAAGGTTCGTCAGATCAGAGTGACTGTATTCACTAGCAAAGGCTGTATCTTCTGCAAAGAAGCCATAACGATGCTTCGCGAGGCCGCTGGACGTTTCTCTCACGAACAACTGGGAGTCGAGGTCATCGAATCACGAGTGGATGAGAAGCCTGAACTGGTCGAGTCCTTGGACATCGTGGCAGTGCCGACAATACTAGTTGGCAGGACTCGTCTCATAGGGCTACCGAGATTGGAGGAGCTTGAGAGCCTTCTCCACGAGGCGATGTTTTTCCCTACTGGACTCTAGTTCCTGCTTCACGAGAAGTTCAAGCCCAGTATCAACCATGCATTCTCTTTTGTGATCAATCGAACGGTTTCTACATTAAGGCTAATCAGGTTAAGAGAGTCCGACAAATCTTGGTACTCTGTGTGGTGTTCTGAGCCATACACAAGGCGGTTTACTCCTATGTCTTGCACGAGTGCATCAAGAAAGACTCTTAGCGGGGACTCTACGAGCTTGACGAGATTCACTGAAACCTCCAACCACAGATTGTCTTTGTTCATCAGAGGGAGAAGACTTGGGAATCCGAAGAGCCCACCCATATGTAGTACCACAAACCTGCCTTCGGGCCACATCGAGGTGCACCTTTCGATGAATGATACAGTCCTGCCCGTTGTTTCATGGTTATGGAAGTACACTGGCAGTCCGTTCTCGACAGCATTGCGCACAATCGCGTCCGCGGCAGGATCAGAGGGATCGTATGTGCTCTCATCAAGCACGAGGGCGATACACCCCTTATCTACCGACCGCTTGACCGTGGTCCGAGCTAGGTCCATAGGCCTTGGCATCACAGAGCATGCAGCGAACAAGCGGTCTGGCGACACGGCTGCGGCTTTGAGATAGAGGTCTGTCCTCACCCTGGGCTCGATAGGTGTCAAGACGGCGCGCTCAATCCCGAAGACGTCCATCCTCTCGAGCAGTGTGTCGACATGCTTACCCACATTGTCTATGTTGACCTGAGTCATTGACATGCGGTCATTGCCAAGGTGCGTGTGGATGTCACTCGTCATACTGCCACGTCTTGACACATACACGTTTGCCTTTTCTATTAACTTGTTATGTATGCTCCATAGCATCACGTCTAAATACAGCCGCGTGGTCATATGCGTGAAAAGGCGTGACCGAAGCTGAGAGAGTGAGAATTCTTGAGAGGAGTCTCAGGGATGTCTCAGACGAGATCAACCGGGACCAGTACATGCTTATGGAGTACTTGATTCCTGTTATCGACGGCTGTCGAGCAGCTCTCAGGGTTGATGTCAGTAAGGCGAGTAACCTACATAAACTGCAGGATAGCGAGTTCCGGGAGTACATCGATGGCATCGAGCAGTCATTCAATGCATTGACAATCTGCTTTAGGGCAAAAGACACAGGTGAGATATGCTCGATAGTCTTCGAGGAAGGCCAATCGACTGTCTTTGATGAGTGTGTCGAACCTGACGTAGTGGTTGTTTGCGACTCTGCCATCCTTCTGGATTTATTGGATCCTGATTCTCAAGCCCTCCCAACAGATGTTCTCGGTTCGAAAGTCCAAGTGTCGGGCAATGAATCGCAAGAAGTGCTTGAGGCACTGGGTTTCCTTTGCTTCACCCCACTACTGCGGATGGCCCGATCTGGTATAGACCCCTCTTCGCTCTTGGCAGAGGATGCCGACTCGATGATTATGGCAGCGGCTTCCGACTTAGTCACGAAGATGGTTGGTAAATGGATTAGCTCCCAGCTGGGCCAGTCTAGTGATACCACGACTGATGCTCCGAAGTCGGTCAAGCAAGGCCATGGTAGGGGAAGACGAGCTCCTTGACCCTTCGCAGGGTCCGCTCTAGGTCCAGGGCAATCGTTTCCCTAGGAATATCCGTATGAATGGCCTCGTGCTCATCCCGCATTGTCGTGGGCGCGTTGGCTCGTTCATCGTCACTACAGGCTTGTAGGAAGTCCTCTGGTATCTTCACCGGGACTTTCTCATCTAGTATAATCGACAGGAAGAGGGTCCAGAGCCTAGCGACATTCACGACGTTATATCCTCCTCCTCCAACTGCGAGCCAACCCAAGTCGCATATGCCACTAGAAAGGGACTTCATTTTCCTGATAACTGCTTCATAGCCATGACTAGTATAACTCAGGTGCGCCAGCGGGTCAAGGTAGTGGCCATCAACACCAAGCTGGGTCACGAGCAGGTTTGGCTTGTACGACTCGAAGAGAGGGACGACAATTTCGTCAAGAACCCGGACCAACTCAGCACTCCCAGCGCCCGGCAAGAGCGGTACGTTCACAGAGTACCCGACGCCCTCTCCGCCGCCAGTTTCATGCACAAAACCCGTCCCAGGGAAGAGTGTCTTCCCAGTCTGATGGACGGAGATCGTTAGCACTTGCTTCGAGCGGTAGAAGGCGTTCTGCACCCCGTCTGCGTGGTGCGCGTCGAAGTCGAAATAGAGAATCCTACATGGTTTCTTCTTCAGCAAGTAGAGGAGAGAAACTGCCACATCGTTGAATATGCAGAACCCGGACGCTTGGCTTCTCTGCGCGTGATGGAGACCCCCTGATATGGCAAAGGCGTTGGAGGCACCCTTGAGCATCTCTTTCACAGCGTCAAGGGTTGCACCTACGTACCTCGCGGCCGCATCATAGACATTGGCGAAGACCGGATTGTCAGCAGTGCCCAAGCCGTACCTTATGTCGACACAGGTTTCATCGTGGCATGCCATGACTGCGTCGATGAAGTCCGGTGTATGAAACAGCTCTAGGTCGCTCCTCGTCGCGATTGTCGGACTGATCTCTCGCACCTTCTTCAGCAGCCCAAGCTCCTTGGACAGCTGGTATGTGAGCTTCAGCCGCTCCTGCTTCAGAGGGTGGTCCCTGCTGAACTGGTAGTTCAAAAGCGCTTCCGTGTATGGGTAGACTAGCTTTCCTCTCATTGCAGGGCCACCAGTAGAAAGAAGCTGTTTATGTCTTGTTCGCCGAGCGCATGGCTCCTATGTGGAGGCTTCAGCCAGGCGACCTTCCTTTGCGGCCGTTTCGATGTCAATCATGCATAGGTCAAGTGGCGACTCTACGGATTGTTTGAGCTTCAGTGACAATCTCCGCATTTCAGGGCTTGTCGGACCTACGCAAGGTGCGCCCGGCACTCGGACACTGACGTCGAATACGACGAACTCTGACTGTTCCGTAAGGGCACCCTGCAAGGAGAACAGACCAATCATCTTGGGAGGGAAGTGCTTCCTGACTCCTGCCAGAAACTTCTCCGCGGTCTCATACACAAGGGATTTCCTACTTTCGCGCATAGTCACCCCAAAATGCCCTGCTTCTTCGTTTGTCACTGGGGCAGTCAGCTTGAGCTGGTCTCTTGCTGGAAGATTTAGCAGGCCACTGAGGTTAGTCTGTATTCTATCATCGAAGCCTACGAGATCGAGAGCACCAAAGTGGTCTTCCATCGCGTATGCATTGAAGTTGGCATTGAACCTGGCGGCTATGACAAACTCCTCTATGGTGGCATTAGCTAGTTCCTTATCCGAGATGATTCCCTGCTTGACTAGAGTCCTGCTCTGGCTTTCATAGTCCGCCGTGGAAACAGCATAGAAGAAAGCACGCTCGTGGGGCTTTGCCTTCTGATGGACCTTCACTATGGCCAGTCGATCGATTCGATTGGGTGTGAAACGCTTGGGTGTTCTGATTCCACATTGCTCGAGCAGCCATTGCTGGTCTCTTGGGCCTCCTCTCTCCTCGACCCGCAGCAATCCTCTATTGCCATAGATGGGTATCTTGAATCGCTTCTCTATGTCGTCGTATGGTACGTATGTTGTGAAGGCCCGGTTGGGAATCCAGAGTGTGTTCAGTTCGGTCAGCTGGCTTTGGACCTCTTCGCCAAGGATCTCGTCGAATCTGTCTAGCAGGATGAAGTGATCGAAGAGGTGCTTGTCGTACGTTGAGTACAGTTTCTCTCTGCCTCTCTGGCAGACTATCACAGTGTCGAACCCGTGTGACTTCGCGGCAACTCCGATTTCCTCAGCACTGTGGGAACCGAGAGTACCGATTGTAGGCAGCTTCACCGTCTTGCCCTCTCCGAAGTCAGCAGATGATGTCCGACCCGTAGTCTTGACTGACATCCTACTAAGCTTTGCTCTTGGATAGGCCATCTGGAAGGTTTATCTAAGCGATTGCTCCTTATTCTCCTCGGGGTAGTCAGGAATGAAGGACAAGGAGGAGCTGACCACGTTTTGCGGACTATACTGCCCGGCGTGCAGCATATTCCAAGGGAGGATTGGGCAAGCCGTGGACAGCCTCCAGAAGCTCATCGGGGCTTATGGTCTGGACAAGGCATCTGTGGGGCTGGCCAAAACCGAACCAGCATTCGCCAACTATGACAAGTTCAATGACGTCATGGGGGCTCTCAAGAGGTTCTATGGCAGCTGTGAGGGGTGTCGGAAAGGTGCAGGCCCTCCTGACTGCAAGATCAGGGATTGTGCATCGGACAGAGGGTACTCAATATGTACCGATTGTCCCGATATGGACAAGTGCGATACACTGAAGAAGTATCCTTGGGCATTGCCCGCTCTCCAGAGAATCAGAGACCTTGGTTATGAGAAATGGATGGCCTCAATGGACAAGAAGGTGAAGGGCGGCTGGAGCTACCTCCACGAGATGTAGCGGAACCAACAGTGTTCACTGCACTGCATCGTCCAGCCGGCCTTGGTCAACCAACTCCTTGATCTCTCGTGCTATCCTTCTTCCCATCCACATGGGCTCTTCGAACTGAATGTAGCTGTAGGGAGAATAGGGTATCCATACATTCGTCCCTGCCACAATCCTACCGCTGAATTCGAATGTGAAGACTCTCTGTTGACGGTCAATCACAGTTTCCAGACAGAAAGGTCCAGGTAGTCTTTGACCCGTGAGCTTATGGAAGGCTCTGACGAATGACTGGCCCATTTCGAAGTACTTAACGAGTATCGATTCCCTGAGCACAAGAGGCAGGTTACCGACCACAACGAATGAGGGGTTTTGGTCGAATCTAAGATTGGCGTCCGCATCAGTTTCGTAGCGGATGTCAGCACCAAACACCTCTGTTCTATTGCGGGCGAGTGAATTGAAGTATGTGACATAGACCTTTGTCCCGACGATGTACTCCTGGATCGTGCACTTTTTGGTCGTGCCTATCCGGGACCTCAGCTCCCTAGAGTCCCTTGCGACATAGTAACCCTCCCCCCCAGCCGCACCTGATGTCTTGACGATGACAGGTCCGTCCGCTTCCTTGACGGAGGCGAATTCCTTCGGCGCCACTAGTCCGGACTCGGCGATGAGCCTCGACTTGAGGCCCCGGTCCTCCTCCCAACGCAGCAGTTCCTTACTTCCGAACACTCGCATTTGGGACCTGAGTATTCTTTCTGACCCAAGGTAGGAAACAAAGGAGCCGTGAGGTATGACAAGCGTGTCGCTCAAGTCCATGTCGAGAATGTCGTCAAACCTGTCAACAACCACAATCGAATCATCAAGGCCGAAACTCTTGTAGAATGGGACTCTGTCGGGAGTGCAGAAGAGCACGGTTTCGAACCCCTCTGCTCTCGCCCCTGATATAATGTTCAAAGCGCTGTGGCTAGCAATCGTGCCAATCTTCATTCTCATTCCTCAGGATGGTACTGTCTTGAACGGCGGTTCTTATGAAACTGTCCGGCTCTCGCCACTCTCCCAGTTCGATGCTTCTGTTATCGATTGTGGCTTTGTTGAATACGTGTGTCACAGGGCGAAGGCAGTCAGTCTGTCAAAAGAACTCTCTGAGCAGAATCCCCACGAAACAGCCCAGCAGGGAAGCGAATACTGTGAAGAGAAAATACATCACAGTGATAACCATTCCAGACAGGAAGAGGCTTCCGACATCCATGTCCGGAGCGACAAGGCCTGGATTGATCAGGAACATCATGAAGAAGACAATGAAGAACAGCGCGGTCAGGAAGGCACTGATCAGTGCCCTGCCTACCTGAGATGAAACAAGCCCAATCGGTATCGCGGCCAGCGCAGGCAGCACAAAAACGTACAGCGCATCGTCGCCCAGAACATCGATCACGACCAAGGCATAGACGTTCGTGTCGATGATAGCCACCAAGATTGGCATTAGGAACATTATCAGAAGGTCGCGATTCTTCTCCTTCATCGGGATACCGAGCAGTTTCACAACCGGCGAAGCTCTCCCTGAGGGTCTGCTCCTTTCTGCCTCCGGCAGAGGTTTGAGAAGCCCAGTTCTCTCCTTCTCTTCTTCGTGGGGTTCCTCAGTACGATACCTCGATTCGTCGGTCATTCCATGCACTTGCGTCGAGGAACCTGTCTGATTGAATAAAGTCTTCGCATCAAGCAAAGAACAGTCAACCCCAAAGGAAATCGCGCAAGACCGCAACTGCTATCTGCTCAGAGCCCAATTATCGAACCAGAGCGGAGGACCATCAATGGCGAAAGGCGAATCTCGGGTCAAGGAGAGAGAGAGCTCCACCGAATCAGCCACGAAGAGGCGAAAGCTCGAGCACATTGAAATCTGCCTGCAAGAGGATGTCCAGAGCAAGAGGTCTTCCATGTTCGAGGACATACACTTCATTCATAACGCATTGCCGGGCATTGACAAGAGCTCCATTGACCTGACCACGAACTTCCTTGGCTTCAGGGCCTCAGCCCCGCTTGTGATAGCCGCCATGACAGGTGGTCATCCTGACACTTATGACATCAACCGTCGACTGGCCGAAGCCGCCGAGGAGCTCAAGATACCGATAGGCGTTGGTAGTCAGAGGGCTGCGATTGAGGACCCGTCGCTTGCTTACACTTTCGAAGTTGTGAGAAAGGCTGCTCCCTCTGTGCCGGTCATTGCCAACATCGGTGCGACGCATTTGGAGGCCGCACCTGAGGCTGTTGAGATGATTGGTGCTGACATTCTGGCAATTCATCTGAACCCACTTCAAGAAGCTGTGCAGCCCGAGGGTGACTGTGATTCGTCAGGCGTGATTGATAACATCGCATCCATCGTCGACCTTGTGGACGTACCCATCATGGTGAAGGAAACAGGTGCAGGCATATCCGAAGAGGTCGCACGCAAGCTACAAGAGATCGGAGTGGACGCCGTGGACGTCGGCGGCGTAGGGGGTACAAGCTGGTCTGCCGTGGAATACTACAGGGCACTGAGGGACAACGACGAGGTCAAGGCTCAGCTTGGTCTGGAGTATCGCGACTGGGGTATACCTACCGCCCTGAGTGTCATCCTCGTTACTCAGTCGACTGATCTTGACGTAGTTGCCACTGGAGGGATAAGGAGTGGTTTGGACGTGGCCAAGTCTCTCAGTATTGGTGCCGTCGCTGCCGGTGTAGCCTATCCCCTGTTGAAACCCGCCGTAAATGGAAAGACAAGTGACGTTGTGGCAGAGCTAAACAGGCTCATCGAGAGTCTCAAGGTGGCAATGTATCTGACAGGGTGCCAAACCTGCGATGACCTTGCCAAGCGACCTCTGCTGATAGAAGGCCGGCTTCGGCAGCATCTCGAGGCTCTTGGAATGGATTACAGGGCACTGGTACGGCAGTGGCCTGCTGCAAAGCCATGACACGCCTACTAGAGGTCTTCCAGCGCGCCAATGTGCTGAAGGTAGCGGGAACGTGTCCGAATCCCGTGGAGCATCTGGATGGCTTCCTCTATTGTGTCACCGACAGGAATTCCGTTTAGCTCAAAACCTCTGATGATGACCTCATACTTCTCGAGATCTGGCACATAGGCGACGACTGTCCTATCATAGCGCTTGACCACATTGGCTACCTTTGCCCCTATCTGCAGCGTTATTCCCGGTGCATATGGCAGTAGCAGCAATAGTGCAGCGTCTATGTCCTTGATGGTGAGCATCTTGTCGAGGACACGCTCAAAGTCTTGGTCTGAGGCACTTCCTGTAAGATCACAGGGGTTCCTGAATGACGCGATTTCCTGATATGCAGGCGTCATGACGGCTCGCATAGCTTGTTGGTCCTCAACGCTGAACTGAGGGAATGAGAGACCATACTGTGCTGCCTCATCGGTGGCAATGACTCCATGACCGCCACTCACACTCAGAGCACCTATTCGCGGCCCTCTCATGAGTTTCGGTTCGAATGAGAAGACCTTCGCACAGGCCATAAGCTCATCTTCATCGCGAGCCTCTATCACCCCATATTGCCTGAAAGCCGCCGACGCGACAGCTGAGCTTCCTGCGAGCGAAGACGTGTGGCTCTGGGCGGCTCTATGACCTGCCTCTGACTGTCCGCCCTTGAACACGACGACAGGTTTCCTAGTAGCGTACCTAGCACAGGTTTCGACGAACTCCCGGCCCTTCCCCTCCTTGAAGCCCTCGAGATATGCCACGATGACCTTGACGTTCTTGTCGTGCTGGAAGTGATGCACGAAGTCAGTGACATCGGTCTGGGCTGCGTTTCCTATGGAGACTGCCGCAGCTATTCCCACATCTCTTGATGCAAACTCCTCCAGGCGCTCAATCAGCCACCCGCCACTCTGTGAGATGATTGCGACATCACCCCTTCTTGGCCTAGCGACTCTCTCAGAGGGAAGGAAGAATGTGTCAAGGCTGCCGGGAACGAACACCCCGATGCAGTTGGGTCCAACCATTGTCATGCCAAAGGAGTTAGCGATGTCAACAATCTGTTCCTGAAGCTTTGCTCCCTCCTCCCCAATCTCGCTAAAACCACCCGATACCACTATTACTGCTTCTATACCCTTGTTGCCAGCCTCTGTCAAGACCTCCGGAACCAGATGAGCCTGCACAGATATTACGGCTAGGTCAATCTCATCAGGGACCTCACTGATTGACTTGTGGAGCTGGACTCCCTCGACAAAGCCGCCCTTAGGATTGATCGGATAAGTCTTCAGCTGGTTCTCGAATGCGAGTTTGCGGAAGATCACGTTGCCTGGCGAGAACGGGTTCGAGGTGGAAACACCGATGACTGCTGTGGTCTTGGGGTTGAACATCTTGTGAAGGCTGGTCATCTCTTACCCTCGTCGGCTGATGCGCTGCGGTGGCACACGCGTCATATATGGAGTTTGTCTATGTAGGGATTCTCGCGTGGGAAGAGTCATGACCCGGCTTTGCAGCAAGTAACTCGAAGAAGCCCTCCCGCTTGGTTTCATAGACGCCAACGATTCGAAAACCAATCTGTCGCAGTAAGCGGCTCAGAGTCTCTGAGCCAAGCAGACAGAAGAAGTGTCCTGTTTCGCTTGAGAATGTTCCAGGGGCGACCTCCTTAATGCCCTGCTTCCGTATGTGGTCTTGGCTGAATTGCCCGATGAGCAGAAGCCCCGAAGGCTTTAGGAATCGATAGGCTCTCCTGAAGAAATCGAGCTGATTCTCACGCGCGAGGTGCTGCGACGCATAGTAGTCCAACACACAGTCGAATCTACTGTTCTCCAACTCCAGTTCCTCAATCGAAGCCACATTCAGTTCGAACTGGTGCTCCGGTATATACTCCTTTTTGAACTTCACCTTGCAGAGTTCGATTGCTTCGGATGAGAAGTCAACTCCTGTCACATGCGCTCCCCTCTTCAGGAGAAGGAGGGCGGCTTCACCTGTCCCTATTCCGACCTCTAGAACGGCAGCATTTGGTTCCAGCATCTGCGAGAGCTTCCGTAGCCCTTCGAAACCTGAATACCCGTTCGGGTACATGGCGTGCCATATATCACCTCGGCTTTCATAGGTCTGTGACCAGTGTGTCTTCTGGTCCTTGCCAAGGGGCTTGGGCATGTCTTTTGCTCCTCTCCAATGACGCTGTCCCACATCCGGCCGTGTGACGATATCATCATTGTTGACACCGCGACTTAACAGCATTTGCATCTGGTGGTCGCAGTTCTGACACGGCACCTGTGCTATAATCCTCAAGTCACGCCCGCTCTTGGCGACTTCCCTCGAATCGAAAGACCCATAACTCTCGAAGAGAAGCCGTTTCCAACTGTCAAGTTCCTTGAGTAGCCACATGTTTGTCCGGGCAGGAATCCTACTGGTTTGGAGAGAGGAGGAACATAGAAACTCTGGCGAGGGAGACTGGTGACGTCGCGAGGAAAGAAACAGATTGCGCGGATACAGCACTTCAAGCGTGCAAAAGAGCAGGAGGCGCCTCCTGCGCGCAGTCCTCTATATACATGGACAGAAGAGGACCAACAATACGTTGACCAGATAACAAGGAGAGATCTGAGGCTCAAGATTGAAGAGCACAGCCGAACCGCACCAGAACCACAAGTGACAACCGCCGCAGACTCAGGACCTCTTGAGAGGCCGCCTATCAGCCGGAAAACTGAAGAGGTCCTGACAAGATTGGAGGAAACGGTGGGAGTCAGAAGAAGCCGCATTGAGCCGATCAAGAGCTGTCGCAAGTGCTACTTCGCAGATAGGACCAGAGTTCTCAATACAGTGTGGTATTGTTTCTGCACGAATAGGCCTCCTGCCCGCTTTGTTGTGGCACGTGTGAACCTGCCATGCTGGCGGAAGAGGATGTCAGATCTGTGATGCCGTGTTGGCAGCGCTGATTCAGAGTCCGTTCCTACATGAGTCGGATTGAACTTCTTGAAGCCAACGAGTAAGCCAGAACCTTGAGCTCAGGAGCTGCAGGCACTTCGAACCATGAGCCCGCCGCTGGCCTAGAGATGCTTCTCAGATCTTCATCTGTGAGAGGACTTCTCTCAGTCTCGGTTCCGCGAGCGTTGCATGGTGCAGTTTCGAGAGCAGCTTAGTGATCTCAGCGTAGATTACCTGTCTGGCAGGCTCGCTGTTGTTCATGGCTTCGTGCAGCGCCTCTTCGCATCGCTGATTGATTCTCTTGATCAGGCGCTTCTCAAGCTCTGGTCCGCCCCAGCCGAAGCCATCAAACGCTGTCTGTGCATCAGATATCTTGTCTTCAACGAGCGGCATCTGACCCCTTAGCACCTCTTCCAGCCCTGCGAAGTACTTCGCAACAGCACGCTGCAGGCGCTCCATCTCAGTGGGCTCAAGTGCCGTTTCAGCGGGTCGCTTGGAGTACAGATCCTGTAGAAGTCTTGCGCCGGGCGCCTCTGTTAGCAGTGTCTTTATGATCTTGATTAGGAGCTCAGATGGAAGCTTGATAGCGTCCTCCATCATCGGAGAGTCCGAGCGATACCTGTGTATCTCCCTGGCGGCTTCAAGCCAGAACAGCGGCAGCAGCACGTGACAACGTTTGGAATACTGTTCGATGATCTGTTGCCCTTGGTTCACGAGTCCCCACTGGTCGTCCTCCATCTCAGCTCTTCTATAGGCTTCCATGGGCAATGCAGGTGCCGCCTGTACAAGTGGGATGACCCGTGGCTGAGCTTGGACAGGCCCTCCGGACCTTGGTTGCTGTTGTGCACTCTCATCAAGGAATGAGAGAATCTCCTCAGTTGGCTGACGGCCAGCTTCTGCAGCCTTTGCCCTCTGGGAGAGCTTGGGCAACAGGTTCTCCAGCTGTGCAAGTCTCTTCACAATCAGACTCATCATGTTCGCCGTTGACTGGGGTATGTTATCGGCTGTCATAGTGTCCTCCATCCACTTCCTCGCCCTAAGCAGACCTTGCGTGAGGGAGTCTGCCCTGTCAGGGTCGATACTGCCCTCGACCTGTGACGACAGTATGAAGTGGATCAGCGTGGAATTGAGGGTCTCTATTAGCAGCAGCCTGTCGATAAGTTCCTCGACACGGAATTTTTCGGTCAAGTCGCTTAGTTCCTCCATCTACTCTAGGACACCGCCCTCCATGTAGTACGAGAACAGCTCCCTGAAATCGTTGATGGCGGTCACGAGGTCTTTCCTTGTCGTACCCTTTGATCTCATGAACCAGCTCTGTTTCAATGCAGAGGGTCCACTATGGAGATTCACCAGCTGAGTTGCCTCATTGATGAGCTGAATCAGTTCGGGTATCTTGGGTAGACCGAGAAGGAGAAGGAGCTTGGTTCCGGGGTCGGGCGAGTGATACTGAACATAGCAGGGTGTGATTGCCGCACCAGGAGCTATGTACTTGTCAAGCGCCTCTTTGATGTGCATACCATACTCAGCTTTTGAGATGTGCTTTGGTCCACCAAAGACATAGTATACACTCTCTGCATTCGGCGCGTCTCCGACGTCAGCATAGGAGCATTGCGTCACGGCATAGTCAATCATTGCTCGAAGCTGCCTTGGCATGCTTCCGGCATCCGGTATGAGTCCAATGTCTTTGTACAGAGCTGGAACCACAACCGGGTCGAGCTTTCGAGCATAATCTGCAAGGTCTGTTGTTGGAAACACATCCTTGTCCGGCTCATAGACACCGGGTGAGAGCATTGCCTCAATCACATCGAGGGCGAGAGGGTTGACGAGCTCAATGAAAGCTTGCTCAGTTCTAGTCTCAAGCTCATTACTGCCATCGATTGTACTTGGCACCATGCTTTCGATTGACTGGATGTTGGCCACATCAACGTCGAGTTCCTTCTGCAAATAGTCTACACTATCTCCTCTTCTCCACTGGAGAATCCGCTTGAGCATGGTCCTGTTGCTGAGCAGAATAGTGAGATCCGCGCCACGTTCCTGCAGCTGGGATCGCAGCAGCTTCGATACCGCCCAGATTGAGTTAAGTGCCTCACTCGATTGGCCCTCGAATGGCAGGACACCGATGACATAAACGTAGATGCGTCTGCCTTCTTCCTCTTGGAACTTCTGCTTGAGAAGCTCGATTACCGCTGGCGTGCCGCCGCAGCCAGTACCACCGCCAAGGCTTGTAAAGACGCAGAACCCTGACACTCCCTCGAAACCCAGATTGGTGAGCTGGTCAAATATGATGTCTTTCGACTCCATGACAGCGTTGTAGGAGTCCATGAATCTACCACCGACACCAATCTCAGACTCACCGAATAACAGAGTGTTCTCTTTTGGTATTCCGTACTTCTGCTTGACCTTCATCAGGTCGGTCCTGTCCGTATTGAGGAGCAGATAGCCACGAACGCGCGAGGGCAGCCTCTTGTCCTGGCTTGCTTTCAGGTAGGAACCGACTATGTTTGATCCACACTCACCAATTCCGATAGCGAACATCTCAGCTGCACTGCTTTCTTCATTGGTGCCCTTTGGTTTGGTCTTCGACATTGGATGCATTTCCTCCAACTAGCCCCGTGTCTTCGTCATTGCTTGCGCCGTTTCTCTGGCAGCCCATGACAGGTACGAGCTGATGTCTTCTCTGCTGTAAGTGTCTTTGATCTTCTTTATGGCGTCTTCAATGAACTTCTCACGTTGGTCATTGCTTGCAGTGGGGCTGAAGCCTGTCATGAACATCTTGAGTGACTTGTGCCACTCCGTCATCTTCTCAGCCTTCTCAATCCAAGCCCTTCGCATTTCCTTGATCTGGTTGAAGCAGTTCATTGCTTCATCTAGGAGCTTGGCTCCTGCGAGCTGCGACTCAAGTGCCTTCAGTTTATCAAGTGGGTATATGAGCACGCCGAAGTCCTTGGGGTGTTTCTCATAGACCCGCTCAATCGTTGAGTAGTACGGACTCTTCTCACGGAGGGTCTTCTCGTACTCTGCCTTGTCCTTGTTGGCCATTGCCTTGATCACACTCAGCATCTCATCTTGGACGTTGGCAAGTGTCAGACAAACATCGAGCACTTCGAAGACATGCTTCGACTGTCCTTCAAGCTGACTAGGCACTTTCTCAATCAGAGCCTTCAGGCGCGCGACGAACTCAGCCATTCCCTGTGCTTCGAAGATGGATATGGCGTTCTTAATCTGGACATACGCCTGCTGTGCTCGAGTCTTGATCTTCTGACGTACAACAGGTGAAGTCGTCAGGCCCATCATTTTGTCAAAAGAGTCAGCCGCCGCGTCCAGCTCGTCGGGTGGGTGGGACTTCACAGCAGAGAGTATGCCCAGTTCTTTGTCTAGATCGACACCAATACTTTTCGCCTTGAGGAAAGAGCTTTCCAGCTTTCCGACCTCAGCAATCAGTGACTCTATGACCTTCCCGGTGATCCTCTGCTCGTAGAGTTCTATCATCTTGCGTGCTATCTGCGGGAGGCTGAACACATTCTCAGCGGCGACGCCTGTATTGTTGAGATCACTTATCGCCTCCTGGACCTCTTTGGGTATCTCAACGCCTGCGCCGATGAGTTTTGCCGCAGCCAGTCTGATCTTGACTCCAAGTCGATATCGGAGGTTCTCAAGACACTCCTTCGCCATCACGAGGATTGTGTCCTTGATTGTCCTCATCTCGGACCTGATTTCCGAGAAGTCATTCGGCTTCTCGATTCTCCTACTGCCATCCTCGAGGGCGCTGATGATTGGCATGAAGATCTCTGCGTATACAGGTTTGATTGTTTCTAGATCCTCCACTATCGCCTCTATTTCCTGCTTGCACGCGTCGCGGAATGTGGCAACACCACTGTCAACTGCCTGCTTGAGACTGGCCAGTGACTGCAGCAAGTAGACAATCCCGCCCTCCAGTTCTTCCACCTTCGGGGCTTTCTTGCTGAGCTGAGCATAGTCCAAGACCCGATCGGCAGATGTGGCGAGCTCATTGAACCTTGTCACATAACCTCGAATCTTCTCAATGACCTGCTTTCTCTGTTCTTCCTGCATTGTCCTTGCTTTCAGGTAGACTCTAATCATTGCGTCAATCTCGGCTTTCTTGAGATTTGCTCTCGACTCAGCCATGAACTCTCTTACTGCGACCACGTCCTTGACGCCAGTATCCTGCGGTGCTTCGATACCCTTCTCGATCTCCTCTAGTATGTCCTCGATCCTATCTTTGAGAGCTACCCTGACCTGTCCTGACCATTCAACCATCTTCTGATAGGAGGACAGTAGACTTGGGATGTCTTCCTTTTCGACAGTTATTACAGGCGCCTGAGGTATGACATCTGCAGTAGTTGGGATTCCTCCCTCTACTATCTTCGTGGTCACCTCGTGCTTCATGTTGACGATACGGTCTCTGAGCATGTTGGCCATCTGTAGCTTCGCTGTCTGCAGTTGTCCATCAAGACTCATCAGAGACGTAAGATTCGTGGCCTTGGATGCGTCCCTTGCGAGCACTCTCAACTTCTGTGTGAAGTCCATAGGCAGCTCCAGGCCTAGACGCGAAGCGGTCTCTACGGAAGCCAGCACCGACTCGATATCTGATATCAGCGAAACCGACAGCATGCGGCTGACCTCATCCTTCCTGCCATCGAGGTACGTCTGTTCCGCCTTCAGCTTGTCCATAAGCAACATGAGGTCAGATATCGAGAGACGTGAGATGTCTTCTGTGGACACAGTTGTAGCGACTTCTCCCCTGTCGATTGTGACATGTTTCTCATATGTTTCGACGGTGCGTTTGTTTACGTCAAGCAGGTTCTTCGCGTCTCTAAGCAGTTCTTGACGGAGACCCACGAACCTCTTTGAGAAGGCATCAGCAAAGCCGCGCAGTTTCTGGAAGTCATCCGGATCGCCCGTTGCAACTGACGGGAAGCTCAGAGAGGCAATCGCCTTGGCCTCGTCAGGTCTTGCGGTCTGAATCTTCGGCAGGACTGCCATCACCTTCTGGTGCTCTTTCCTGAGCAGGTCTGCGAAGTCACGCACTGTTCGCATGAAATCATCTTTCAGATCACTAGCCATCTTCTCGACCTGAGCCTGTATCTTCCTCTTCTTGAGTATGCTCGCAGTGCCCAATTCGTTCTCCAGTTTGCTGAGATTAGCGAAGACGTCGTAGAGATGGCGGACTTGTCTATCCACTTGTTCTTCCAACGCAGCGTTCAGAGAGATAAGCATACCTTTCATCTCTGCCAGCTTCTCGAGTTCTCCGCGCCACTTGTGACTATCCAAATGCCTGCCTCCGTCTGTTGCGAGTGAATCTTTCTATGCTCGGCTTATTAAAGGATATTCTGCCTAACCCACTCTGACAATCGTAGAACGGTCTTCGTGCCCGTTGCGGCTGCTGAAACCCCCGCACCCTTGACCTAGCCCGCCTCGGCCTCTTCCTCGTCTATGTCCTCTTCTGAAGCCAAGACCTCGCTGCGCACATAGTCGATCCAGTCCTCGGCGCTTTCCTCCAGCATTGGCTCGATGGAGAATGCATACTCGACGGCCTCAAGAGCGGCGTCATAGTCGTCATCCAAGAAGTGGCAGACTGCGTAGTTGTACCACGTCGAGGCTGAATTGGGATCAAGAAGCAGTCCTCTCTCGAATGCGACCGACGCCTCTTCTAGTTCTTCATTGAGCATGAGAGTGATTCCGAGCAGTTGCCAGTCCCGAGCATTCCTCGGTCTCAGCTTCAGGCTCTCTTTCAGGGCATTGATACCTTCGATGTCTTCGTTCAGTAGTAGGTGCAGGTACGCCTTGTCACCCCATATACGTCCAGCAAGCGGCTGAATCATGAGAATATGGTCTAGTGCCTCGATGGCCTTCTTTGGTTGCCTTAGTTCGAGGTTGCATGCTGCCACTTGTTCCCATGCCGCCATGTTATCAGGTTCGACAGATAGACCACGTTCAAGAGTGTCAATTGCCTCATTGAATCTGGATTTTCGCATGAGGTTTGCAGCTTCGTCAAGGAATCGCCCGATTCCCGACCGGTTGGGAGTGATTCTTGCCACCTGCCTACTCTCTCCGCGTAGCGAGGTCTTGGTCAGCAACTCAGTCATTACGTCTTCAGGGCTCGGAATTTGCCAGTTAAAGCTTGTTCTGTTGGCATGCCCAAGCAATCGAGGTTCAGATATCGAGTATTCGAACACTCACACTCTTCATGATGAGTGTGGAGAGTGTGTATGGATGGCGAGTGCGCCATCACTGCCAACCAGTCATCTCGATCCTCACAATGTTTTCGAGCAGCAGTCCTGATGGAGTCACAAGGACTAACGGATACTGTGGATGTGTCAGGAGTTCTCCGTTCACCCAGCCTGCCACGACAAGGGTGTTGTTGTCGGCAAGCTGGGCCGCTGTGAAGTGGATACTGGCACCCTCTCCGTCGTAGAGTGTCACATTGTAACCATGGATTGCAAGAGACACATTGAACGTGTAGTGCGTGTCATCGCCACCATCCATTGAAGACACAAGAACCCACAGTGCCACACCCCAGTAGTAGTTCTCACCTACTGTTATTGTCTTGCGATGGTGTTCGCATGAGGCAAGCGAGTAGTACGTGTCATGTGTCATGTTCCAGGACTGTACACCATCGAGTCCGAGTTCCCACGGCTCCACCTCATCGACCAGAGTAACGTTGACGATCATCTTCGCCCAGAAGTGACCATCAGTGACATAGCCGTCTTGGTTGATTGTTGCGGCTCTGAAAGGTCCGCTATCCACCAGCAGCGGGGTCCCGTCTAAGAGATAAGCCAGAATGAGGGTGCAATTCACCCTGCCCACAGATTCGCCCGTGGTTGCGTTGTACCCCTCAAAGAAGCCCTCGACTTGGGAGCGATTGAAGAATGTCGTATAGTCGTCTGAGGAGATCATTTCGATACTGTAGTTCGCAGGCAGTGGACCAACGTCGGATAGCAGGTCAAGCAGTGGCACTCCAGTGTAGTCACCGATACCAGTGATGTTCCCACTGGACTTCTTGTATCCAGCCGGCCCAGTGATGTTTGGCAATTGTAGGATATCGGTCATCGTGTAACTCTTGATAGCATCACCAACTTTGACTCTGAGGACCGATGGCTCTCTGTTGGTGACTTGGATTGAAGCCACGTTTGTGACACACTTTGGCCCTGTTGCCCCCGTGTAGAACTCATTCTCAATCGTCAATGCGCCATCTTGATTTGAGAAGTAGCCATCCTCAGGCATGAAGACGATTCTGTACCCATCTTCCCATGTGGGCACCAGTGTTCCATTGTATTCGAATGCTAGAATCATGTCCCCTTGAATCGACCAGCCTGTTGCATTCGGGTACACATTACGGTAGCTGAAAGTCTGACTGTACCCGTCGGAGGCATTCACCACGAGGAGCTGATCGGCCTGCATTCCACCCACCAGTTCCACCAGATCCGCAATCTTCACTCCGGAGTAGTTGCCTTGACCTCTAACGTTGCCATAGGAGTTCTGGAAGGATCCGTATCTTGACACGAGAAACATGGCCTGCACCTCACTCAGCGTCACATTGCGCGTGGCGTTTCCGCTACCAATCAACTGGATTGACGGACCACTTGGCCCGGCAGGCTTGTACATCACGAGAACAACAGTCGCCGCGCCCGCGACCACAAAAACAATAAAAAGTGCAGCATAGAGTTTGCTTTTACCAAGACTGGAACTCAAGTTTTTGCCTCCGCCGATATGTTCAGCCATGCCATTCGGCTCCGGTATATATACATTGAGTTTGGTGTTCACTCGTGTTTTGACCTCCCCATCTTGACGCTGATTCACATCTCGGGATCAACACTACTAGCGGAAACCTCGGAAGGAGCTTTATCTTCGATGTTCTGTGATTACCCACTATGGACAAAGAGACAGACCGCTATGAGGGGTGTATGCTTGGTCTGGCAATCGGGGATGCTCTGGGCGGACCTATTGAGTTCCTGACCTACGATGAGATCAGACAGAGGTATCCACCGGATGGCGTGACTGACTTTATGGACTACAGGGGTCTCAAAGCTGGTTCCTATACTGACGATACTGAGATGTCTATCGCGGTGGCACAAGGTCTGTTGAGGTCTGGCTCAGCAGAGATTGACGACATCATGCAACACATTGCTGCTGAGTTCGTCCAGTGGTTCAACAACACAAGCATTCTGAGGTCTCCGGGTAGTACCTGCATGGGTGCCGCCGCGAGACTGGCCGCAGGCACTCACTGGCACGAGTCAGGTATGAACGATTCTAAGGGATGCGGCACAGCTATGAGGTCGGCGCCGATCGGGTTGCTCTTCAGGCACGACCTGGAGGCTATTGTCCAAGTAGCATCGGTTTCTTCACAGATTACGCATGGGCATCCGGCTGCGACTGCTGGTGCCATTGGGTCTGCCTTCATGGTTGCCCGGGCCGTGGATGGCTACGATGTCATGAGTTCCCTGCCGCTCCTCATGAAACGCACAAGCGGAATACATCCGGACTTTACATCCTGCCTTGCGCTACTGCCCGACGCACTTGCGCTCAATAGCGACCGACAGGCCTATTCGATACTGGGCGAAGGTTGGGTGGCCGAAGAGGCTTTGGCGGGAGCCATATACGCCGTGGCAGTGGCTGGCAATTCATTTGTTCGCGCAGTGACAGGAGCTGCGAATGGGGGAGGGAATAATGACAGCAGGGCGTGCATAGCTGGTGCCATCGCAGGCGCAATGACTGGTCGAAGTGGCATACCTAAGAAGTGGGTGCAGGAGGTTGAGAGCCGTCAGCTCCTTGTTAGCATTGCAGGGGACCTCTTTGCCCTCAACAAGAAACTAATGGACCTGCCTCGTCGATTCAGGATGCAGGTGCACACAAACGATAGGTAACATATGTGTGTGCAACTAGGGTCGGTGAATTGGATGGCCAGCTACAGCGGCTCGGGAGAGTCGATCAAGGAACCTATTGTGGTGTCCGATGTCAGAACCCACTTTGAGGCAGTCGATGCTGAGTACGCCTACTTGGCACAACGCTTTGGGAAGAAGGGCATTGACTGGAAGCTTGTCATGCAATCGCTGCTTGGTGCAGATGGCAAGCAGATCGACAAGATGGACATTGAGCTCGCAAACGGTGAGAGGATGACATTGTTCTTTGACATAACGAAGTACTTCGGCGTGTTCGAAGCACCAGACACTTCAGGTCAGGGCAAGACTCGCAGGAAGAAGATGACTCAGTAGAGCGGCAGCACTGGTAGCAGATACCAATGGCGCCGCGGCTCAATGGGCTTGTGCATCATGCGAGTGCATGAACAATGGACTACCCTGCACGTAAGCAATGGGCTAAGCTATCGCGACGATATCTATCTCCATGCCTGCATCTCTCGGGAGCCTTGCGACCTGAACAGTTGACCGGGCTGGAGGGTTCTTGGGGAAGTGCTTCGTATACTCCGTATTCATCTCTGCAAAGTCATCCATGTTTCGCAAGAAGACCGTCGTCTTGACAACCTTCTCCATGGAGGAGCCCGCCGCCTCAAGCACAGCCTTAAGGTTCCCAAGTATCTGCTTGGTCTGTTCTGTGATGGAACCCGCCACCACTTGGCCTGTCGCTGGATTGGTTGCGATTTGACCCGAGCAGAACACAAGGCCTTTGGCCTTGATGGCCTGAGAGTATGGCCCAATGGCCTTTGGTGACTTCTCGGTTGTGATTACTTCTCGACTACTCATTTTGCATCGGACTAGCTCTAAGGTAGGACAGTCATTAATGTGATGGTGCCCAAAAGCTGCCTCTGTCGAATGAAACTACGGCCTTCGTCTGGGGGGTGGAGGAGGAACCGCGGCTCCAGGTACTATTCGAGTACCTGTTTCTCCTCGTAGTGCTCTTGTTATGTTGGGCGGGTCTGTTATGATTGCCAGCTGACCGCCCTTTCTGACAAAGTCAATGCAGGCCTCGATCTTGGGGAGCATGCTGCCAGCAGCGAAGTGCCCCTCATCGATGTATCGCTGTGCCTGCCCATGATCCATCTTATCAATGGCCTTTTGGTTTGGTTTGCCGAAGTTGAGACACACTTTCTCTACTGCTGTGGAGATGAGCAAGAGGTCTGCGTTCAACCCCGATGCAAGCAATGCAGAAGCCCTGTCCTTGTCAATCACAGCTGAAGTACCCTCGAGGTCTCCATTGTTCCTTCTAACAACAGGTATGCCGCCTCCGCCTACTGCGTACACGATAATCCCTTGGTTCACCAGCAGCTTGATGGAGGGGAGTTCAATGATCTCTTTCGGCATTGGAGAGGGCACGACCCTGCGCCAACCCCTTCCTGCGTCCTCTTTCACGGTCCAACCATCGGCCTGAGCCCTGTCCTTAGCAGTCTTCTCGTCCAAGAATGAGCCTATGGGCTTGTCTGGGTTCTTGAATGCCGGGTCCTCGCTGTCCACCCGGACGAGTGTCACAACGCTGACAACGTCTTTCTCCATGTTTCTTCTTCTGAACTCATTGTTGAGAGCCTTCTGAACCATGTAGCCAATGGCTCCCTGTGTGTCTGCCCCACAGGAGTCCAGAGGGACTTCGTGGAGCTCATGCTTGGAAAGCTCAGAGCGTCGAAGAATGAACCCAACCTGAGGGCCGTTTCCGGACGTGACCACGACGTCCCAGCCCTCCTGTATCATGTCTGCTATATGCTTGCATGTTTCAGCCATGGCTATGTACTGGTCAGGAACTGTCTGGTGTTGCTTATCCTTAATCAGCGAGTTGCCGCCAATCGCGATGACTGCTTTCTTGGCCACTGTACTCATCTCCAACAAATGGGGGCAAAACACGTGCATCGATGCCTAGTTAAAGAAAGCGGTGAGGCTTGCTTGGAAGTCCTGCTTCTGCTGCTGGTGCCGGCACGGCAAGCCTATATCTCAAACACCTGTATCATGATGTTGGGCGAGTATGAGCATCGAGTTGAAACCTGACGTGTCACCCCGGTCTATAAGCGGCGTGGAGGAAGCTGCTCAAGCCGTTGAGAGATTACGCAAGGCTATTCGGTTTCACAACTATCGCTATTATGTGCTTGATGGCCCCGTGATAACGGACTCTGAGTATGATGCATTGATGCAGGATCTTATCGAGATGGAAGCGAGATTCCCTGCTCTATTGACTCCTGACTCTCCGACTCAGCACGTAGGAGGCATGGCGAGGGCGGAACTGGGTCTAGTGACACACCCCATACCCATGCTGAGTCTCAAGGCAGTATATGAAACAGCCGACGTCATGAGCTTCGATGAGAACTGCCGCAAAGAACTCAAGGTGAGCACTGTCGAGTACGTTGCAGAGCCCAAGTTCGATGGACTTGCTGTTGAGGTAGTATATGAGAGCGGGATACTGATGCTGGCATCAACAAGGGGTGATGGCCAGACCGGTGAGGATGTCACGCCCAACATCAAGACCCTGAGAGAGGTCCCGCTAGCCCTGTTGTCCATCGACAATGTGGCTGTGCCGTCGCGGCTCGTGGTACGAGGCGAAGTGTTCATGAACATCGAGGGCTTCAAGGAGCTGAACCGCCGCAGGTCCGAGGCCGGCGAGAGCCTGTTCGCGAACCCGAGAAATGCGGCTGCCGGGTCTCTCAGGCAGCTCGACCCGGCGATCACTGCTCAGCGACCTCTTCACATCTATCTCTACGAGATTGCCGAGATGGTAGGTCCTGAGGTCAAGACCCAGTGGGAGCTATTGCAGGAGCTCCGCAATTGGGGTTTCAGAGTGAACATAGAGAAGTCGAGGCTGTGTGAAGGCACTGAAGACCTTTTCAAGTTCCATCAGCAGATCTATGAGAATAGGGACGAGTTGCCGTACGAAATTGATGGAGTCGTCTTCAAAGTCAATGACAGAACGGCTCACGAACGGCTGGGATTCAGAAGCAGAGACCCAAGATGGGCAATAGCCTACAAGTTCAAACCGCGTGAGGCAACAACAAAGCTGTTGGATATCATTGTGCAGGTTGGACGTACTGGGAAGCTCACGCCAGTCGCCGTTCTTGAGCCCGTGCTTGTAGGTGGGGTAGAAGTCAGTCGTGCCTCTCTACATAATCAGAGCGAGATTGAACGCAAGGACATAAGGATTGGCGACACCGTAATCGTGAAGAGAGCAGGCGATGTCATTCCGCAGATCGAGAGCCCCATCAAGGACCAACGTGAAGGCTCTGAACGTGTCTTTCACATGCCCAGTGAATGCCCAGAGTGCGGGTCCTCGGTCGTAATGTCAGAGGACAAGAAGGCAACACACTGTCCCAACATGAATTGCCCAGCTCAGCTTCGCGAACGACTCATCCACTTCGCATCAAGGCAGGGAATGGACATCGAGGGTCTTGGCATCAAGAGAGTCGAGCAGCTTGTCGGTGCAGGACTCGTGACGAGCTTTCATTCCATATACAAGCTCAAGAAAGAAGATCTTGTTTCGCTGGAACGGTACGGAGATCTCTCGGCAGAGAACCTACTGCGACAGATCGAGGCAAGCAAGAAGCAGCCTCTCTGGCGGTTCCTCAATGCGCTGGGGATACCTCATGTCGGTGAGCATATGGCGCAAGTGCTGGCAGACAACTTCCGGACGATTGACGTGCTAGTGCATGCATCGGAACAGGATCTTCAGTCTGTGAGCCAAGTCGGACCAGAGGTCTCCAAAGCCGTGACCGAGTTCTTCTCGGATCGGAACAACCATGCTGAAATAGAACAGCTGATCGAGGCAGGGCTGCAACTTGAGGAGACAAAGGAGGCAAAAGGAGAGCGTCCTCTTGAGGGGATGATCTTTGTCTTCACAGGAACGCTCGAGCGATGGGCCAGAGAGGAGGCAGAGCGACTTGTTGCTGAACTGGGTGGATCCGCCACTTCGAGTGTGACCAAGAAAACCACGTATGTTGTGGCGGGGTCAAACGCTGGATCCAAGCTGACCAAGGCAAAAGAACTCAGTGTTTCTATCTTATCGGAAGAGGACTTCGCAGCAATGATGAGAAGAGGCGATGACTGACATGTGGCCCACAGTCGGAGTCTGGACGACTCATCGTGGCTGGTGCCCAGAAGATGAGAGAAACCAGGAGGGCAATAGGCCCTGCTAGTCCTAAGCGAAACCAGCATCAGCGTTTCTTGTCTTCCAATATGCAGTGTAGTCGGGATCTGGGTTATTCACCGCGGGGCTTCTGACAACAAGGTTCTCAAGCAGGGTTTCGTGTTTGTGGATTAGGACCTCCATCTTCCTGACGTCAGTCGTCCGCGAACGAGAACGATACACCTCTTGCTGAAGCGCAACAACCTCCGGGAATCTCATTCCCTGTGATTCACACCTTGCGGCAAGAGCACGATTGGTCTTCTCTCTTCGCCACCAGTACGACTTGTCTGAGTACTTGATTCCACTATCGTCAAAGCCTGAATAGACGTGTGGTTTCTCAAACTTGAACGGCCAGTAGACACTCATGCAAGGACTTGACGAACCAGTGAACCAGTGAGTGCATTCTGCTCCAATCTCTGATATCTGACTGCCTGTGGTCGATGAACCACCATTCTGATCGGAGTGCTGGCAGATTGGAGCAACGTCTTGTTTCCATGGAACCCAACCGTCCGGATGATTCCTGAGGATTGAGGCAATCTGGAAGAAGTCTATCTTTCCCTCCATGTCAAGAAGCGATTTGGACGAGCAGCTGAGTCTGTCATCGCAGTGGGTGATGAACCTGAGTGTTGCGTTGCCATATGCTGCTGCGAAGTCGAAGTCCTCCTTGCTCTGACACCAACCGTTTGTTATGGCATGTTCAATGAGGTCGCTTGAGGCGAGGTCCCAGTTCGAATGAATAGTGTACCCATTGGATATGGCACGCACAGTCTTCACTCTCTCTGCAACCCAGCGCCTGTCTGAGGTCTCAAGCACCCAGGCCTCGTTCTTGTCTGTGATGAGGAAGCTGTTGTGACACTTGTTCACGCCTCCCAGCTCACAGACTCCTCCTTGGCCGTGCTTTTCCAGAAGCAACACGATTACGTCGAGAGCTTTTCGAGAGGTCTTCCCCCGCTCTAGTGCGAGTCGGACAAGGTCCATTCCAAGAAGACCGGTTTCAGGCACCTGTTCGTTCGAGTATACTGCCTCGTTACCGATCGCCACGCCATGTTCATTGGCACCCATCTCTCCACCCCATAGCCATTGAGGTGATGAGAGGTATACCGCGTAGGTCACCCTTTCTTGTGGAATAGAGATGTATGTGCACTTCAGCATCTCGGTCTTGTCGTGGTCGATCCGAGGGAAGTACCTTACAAGCTGAGCCTCATTGGGTGGCCTGTCGCTGTTCTTTCCGAACAATGTCCTCCCGTCAGTTGTGTATTTGCCAAGTGCAACGAGTGTATCGCACACGTACATCCACTCCGTGTTCGCTAGCGATAATCCTTCGTCATACTAGCTCTTGTTCCTGTACTCGCGAAGCCACTCATCCTCGAAGTCTACTTCCATGTCGGCAGCTTCAGCGAATTCCTCTCCGGTCATGCCATCGATGAGCATCTTTGTCCTGAGCATGATGTACTTGTCCTTCTTCATTAGGCCTGCGACAAACTCCATCGTCTTCGGCATCAGTTCTGCAGAGGGGAACACTCTATTTGCCAACCCTATCTGAAGTGCCTCCTCAGCAGAAACGAGACGAGTAGACAGCAGTAGGTCTTTCGTTCGGCTAGGGCCGATGAGATGAATCAGATTTGATGCGGCACCTGCACCCGGGAATACGCCCAGCTCCACTTCAGGAAAGCGGAAACCAGCTGTGTCGGAGCAGAGTCGAAAGTCACAAGCAGCCGCGACCATCGCTCCAAAGCCAACAGCGTACCCGTTTACGGCTGCAATAGTGAAGCAGCTCTTGGCCTGTCTTATCAGCCGGATGGTCTTCTCAAGCAGCTTAAAGAAATCGTGGCGCTCTTGGCCCTTCACACCTCTCACCGTGTCGAGGTCAAACCCTGCCGAGAATGCCTTCTCACCCTCACCTGTGATGACGATTGCTATGATGGCTGGATCATTTGTCAGGTGTCCAACCTGTTCACTGAACGACTCGAACATATGCCTAGTGACAGAGTTGAGCTTGTCAGGTCTCGAAATTGTGACTGTCGCAACAGGTTCGGCTCTTTCCACCTTGATTTCTCCGAGCGTGGGCATGTCTCTCCTCATGATGTCACGTCCTGCATGCCGCGGGTGTTATTGACGGGAAGCGGCCAATAGACATTCAAGGCTCTTGAACGTTTGCCGGCTTATCTCCCTTGGCCCTACGCTCATAGTCTTCGATAGCTTTCTGCAGGGCCTCAGCAGCCAAGTTACTGCAGTGCATCTTATGCGGAGGAAGACCGTCAAGTGCATCTGCCACCATCTTCCTTGTTATCCTCTTGGCCTCTTCAACGGTCTTTCCCTTTGCCATCTGGGTGGTCATCGAAGAGGTGGCAATGGCAGCGACACAGCCGAATGTTTCGACCTTGATGTCTTCGATGATGCCGTTCTTGACCTTGATGAAGAGCCTTAGCATATCTCCGCAAACAGGGTTTCCGACTGTCCCAACGCCGTTTGCATCTTCTATCCTACCCATGTTCTGCGGATTTCGGAACTGCTCAATCACCTTGTCTGTATACGTTCGGCATTCCTCCCATCAATCCCGATTCATACTCTGTATAACGATTGCTAAATGGGCGCGTATTCTACTGTCGCACTGGTCCCTGTCTACTCCTCGTCAAGTTTTTCATCATGGTGTTCCTCTTCACTATTGCTGTCATATGCGAAGTACTCTCCTCTTCGGAGTGGACTGAACTCTCTAAGACGTTCCACTGTAGGGACGAGAGCTTGCACAAAAGCATCAATCTCCTGTTTCGTGTTGAAGCGAGAGAGAGAAACCCTGACTGATCCATGCGATATCTCTGGTGGAAGCCCTATGGCTTTCAGCACGTGACTGCCTTGGAGGGTTTTCGATGAGCATGCTGACCCAGTGGACACTGCAAACCCTTCCATGTCGAGGTGGACGAGCATGGATTCACCCTCGATCTGTTCCACTACCATGCTGTAGAGGTTTGGCAGCCGCTTCACAGGGTGACCTGTGTTTCTGAATTCTGTGAGTTGTCCCGCCAGCTTCTGCTCAAGGTATTTCCTCAGAGCCAGGAGCTGTGCTGACTCGTCTTTGCCCCAAATCTCAACGGCTTTTGCGAAGCCTACAGCAGCCGGTATGTCCGGAACACCAGGTCTGAGCCTCCGCTCCTCGTCTCCTCCCTCCATGATCCTTTGGAGCCTCGTACCTTTCCTTATGTAGAGCGCACCTATGCCCTTTGGTCCGTGGATGTGGTGTGCATCAAAGGTGATCATGTCAAGGGGCGTGGCCTTTGTGTCGATTGGTATCTTCATGTAGCTGTGTGTGGCATCGGTGTGGAATAGGATGCCGCGCTGTGATGTCATCTTGGCAATCTCCTCGATGGGCTGAACGGTTCCTATCTCTCCGTTTGCGTGTTGAATCGAAACAAGGACTGTGTCGCGCCTGATCCTCTTCGTGAGCTGACCTATGTCTACGAGACCGTACTGGTCCACATCCAGCACATCGACATCGAAGCCCTCCTTCTCAAGCGCTTTACATGTCTGAAGCACAGACATGACTTCTATGGCGCACGTGATTATGTGCCTGCCCCTGTCAGAGTTCGCAAGCGCAGCACCTCTTATGGCCAAGTTGTTGGACTCGGTCTGCCCCGATGTGAACACGATTGTCAACGGGTCGGTGTTGATTGACTGTGCCAAGATCTTTCTCGAGTTTTCAAGGCCTCTCATGGCCGCGACATCGCGGGAGTGACCTAGTTCCATCCCTGCCGTGCCATAGTACTCTCGCAGATATGGAAGCATGGCCTCTATGACCCTATCGTCCACTCTTGTGGAGTTTGCATTATCAAGGTACGCCATGTCATCGCCCGCCGTCCTTGCATGCCCGACATTCCTCCTCCACTTCGCTGCACTGATCCTTGTGGACGTCACACATGATGCCAGCGTCTCTAAGGCTCTTGATCAGTCTGTTGATTTCCTTCGTCATTGTCTGATAGACGTGTCCGTCAGTCGGTTTCTCATTCCATGCTTTGAACATCACATCAACTGACTTCTCGATTTCGTGGACGAAGGAGTCTGGGATGTCTATCACATCTCCACGAGCCCTCTTTTTCTTCTGTACTGTGTGGCCCTTCTTCTTCTTGTACTGCGTGACGGCCGGTTCTGTGACACCCAGTATTCCAGCTATGTCCTTCTGCGGAACCTTCCTCTCAATCATAATGCGGGCCATCTCCCTGCGCAGAGATGGCAGTACATACCAGACCTCCAGTTCCTGCGGCATTAGCCAAGTCCTTCGTTTGACCTGTTTCTTGTGTTGCTTCTCTGTTTCCGACATGGGTGTTCACTCAAGGGCATGTGCAGTTTACAATTGTGAAGAGGATTCGCTAATAAGGCTTGTCTTTGGGTGTCATCCATCGGAAGGATGGTTGTCTTAGGTCAAAGGTTAAATCTGACGTGGCCTCGTGAGGCCGCAGTCTGCTTCGGAGGAACTGATTTGTCAGTCTTTCAAGGTATCGAGCACGTTGGACTCGTCTGCAAGGACACCACTAGTCTTGCGAAGTGGTATGCCGAAGTCTTTGGATTGAAGGAAGTGTATAACAACAAGAAGACCCCACCGACTCTCTTCTACAAGGCCCCTAACGGCATGATGATTGAGTTCGTGCCAACAGGTGGCAAGACCCGTCTTCCGTCCGATGAGAAGGATGAGGGTTGGCGTCATGTAGCGATTAAGGTGACCAACATTCAATCCGCCATGGCGAAGCTCGACGAGCGACGTGTGGAATGGGTTGGCGATCTCAAGGAGAGCCCTCAGACCGGAGTGAAGGCACGGTTCTTCAGAGACCCTGAAGGTAACATCCTACACATCATCGAAAGAACCATGCCGCTCTAGGGTGCAGGCCTTCTTGTGTGCACAGTACTCCCACAGGACATTCCACTTCAGAACTCATCAGAGACAGCTGGGGTTGTGGAGAATGCGATGTCATGGCCGGGGATGATCGTTCTGGGGTTGAGTGCCCTGATTCTGTCGAGGCTAGACAAGTAGGCTTGTTTGTCCTCAGCCGAATCGGGAGTCTTGCGTTTCCGATACTCATCTGCGGTGCTCACAGCGTCCCCAGCTATGACGACGGATCCAGTTGGCGTCTTCACAACTACGCTGATGCTTCCAATTGTGTGACCGGGTGTCGTTACTATGCTCACATCATCCGACACCTCGGTGTCACCCGTTACTGGCTGAATCTTCATCGTCCTAAGGCAGGCCTCGAAAAACTCTGGCCACATCTGGGACAGGTTCGATGACTCGACTTCCTTCTCATGGACTATGAGTTTCTTTCCTCGGAATAGGAAGTTGCTGCCAGCATGGTCGGCATGAAGATGCGTGTTTATGACTAAGTCGATGTCAGATGGCCTCAAATCTAGTTCCTTCAGTCTCTGGCCGAGCACCTGCTGCAAGCCGACCTCTGGAGCTCCGGGGTCAACGATTATCCTGTCCTCGCCCTCAATCAGCACCGTGTTGCAGGAACCCACCATCAACCACGAAGACCCGAACGACCTGTCAAGCAAACGCTCAAGGTTGTAGCTTGTCATTGCTGAATGCTCTCGAACAAGCACGGGATAACCAGCCTTCAACCCATAGAAGGTCGCAAACTCGTGTATGAGAATCCTGATTCTGGTCAAGACTCGTTCCCCTTAGAGAATATGCTCACACATCTTATGCCTGCATATCTCCATTCCGCATGAAGAAGGAGCAAGTTCATTGCTTAGCACTGCAATCGGCAACAGATAAATGCCCGGATGAGAGGTTGGTCCTTCAAGGTGGCGTAAGGATGAAAGTCTTGGTCACGGGAGCAACTGGCTTTATTGGGCACAGGTTTGCGGAGCGTTTGGTGAATGAGGGACACGAAGTCTTTGCCCTCGTTCGCAAGACTAGCGACAAAACGCGTGTGCCCGAAGGCGTGCAGATCAGGGAAGGTGACATGCTGGATGGGCCAAGCCTGGAAGAGGCCGTAAAGGGTGTCCAAGCAGTGGTCCACTTTGCAGCTTACTTCGACTTCTATCCCCGAGAGAAGAAGCTGCTGTACAAGGTGAATGTTGATGGCACACGGATGCTGATGAACGCTTGCGTCGGCAAATCAGTTCAGAGGTTCATCTACTGCTCGAGTACAGAGGCCATCGGACCTGTCGTTCATCCACCGGCCAATGAAGAAACCGAGCTCAAGCCGTCGTTTGAATACGGGCACGTGAAGGTTCTTGCCGAGCAGGCCATCAGAGAAGTGACTAAGGACACAGGACTGCCACACATAATCTTGCGGCCCACTGGAGTCATGGGGGAAGGTGACTTCTATACTGCATATGAAATCATCAAAGCCCTCAATGGGCATGAGATCCCGGTTCTCCCCGGGGATGGCGAGAAGAGCATAATGTACACGCATGTCGATGATGTCGTGGATGGCTTCGTGAAGGCACTCACCTCCGGGAAGGCGCTGAATGACACGATAATCCTCTGCCCCGATGCGGGTATCAAGTATAAGGACCTGATCGAATTCTTCTGCACATGTCTTGGAGTGAAGCCCCCAAGGAGGAGAGTCCCCACGGCTCTTGCCATGCTGGGCATTGGCCTCCTCAGTCCGATTAAGAACCGAAAGAAGAACACATTCCTCTGGCACATGAAGACGGTTCGGAGCATGGACGAGGAACGCACGTACACGAATGAGAAGGCAAAACGGCTGCTCGGTTGGACGCCCAAGTACACGATGCAAGAAGGCATCAAAAGAGTGATAGACTGGTACTTCGCAAACGGACACCTTCAGAAGAAGGGATAGAACTGTGGATGCGGCACTCGGGTTCTTGCTCATTATCTTCCCAATCATCCTAGCACTAGTCCTACTCGTCTTTCTTCACAAAGCGGCAGACACCACGGGGGTTGTTGTCTGGCTTGTCACTGTACTGATAGCGGTTTTCGCATTCCAGACCGATTTCACGGTTGCACTCATAGCCAGTGTCGCGGGCATTGTGAACTCGTTTCCGATCTCTCTCATGGTAGCGACCTCGATTCTTATGATGACCTACATGCAGGAGACAGGAGCGCTTCAGAGACTGATTGTCTTCTTCAAGACACTCGGCGGAGGGAGTAGACCGATGCAGATCATGATGATCAGTCTGGGGCTTGGTCTCTTTCTCGTCGGCATAGGGGCCACACCCGTGTCGATGTTGCCCCCAGTCATGCTGGCCTTGGGCTTCAGCCCTCTTGTCGCTGTTGCCTTGCCTGCAATAGGATATGATCCGCTCACGACGTTTGCTTTGCTCGGAGTCCCTGCGGCGGTATTCAGAGATACCTATTCCGCAGTTTCCGGGAGCACCGTGACTCTCTCAGAAGCCGGTTCTGTTTTCGCTCTATACATGCCAGTGGTAACTACAGGAATAGCTGTATCCATGCTATGGATTGCAGGGGGTCGAAAGCTCCTTGTGCAAAAGGAGGGTTTGCTGTTAGCTGGCATCTGCGGCGTGACAGCAGGTGTCGTTGCGATTGTCTGCAACACGACAATCGTCAATCAAACAACATTGACGAACGTGTTCGCCGGCGCTGCAGTGATGCTAGTCCTGTTTGTTTACAACAGGGCCAGGAAGAGACCTATCATTGACAAAAGTGTTCTGACAGAAAAAGACATTGCGGTTCAGCAGTCCTTGAGCCTTACGAGAGCCAGCATACCTTGGCTTATTCTCGTAGCCTTGTGCCTTGTCACCAATCTCATTCCGTGGGTCAAGGATCTGTTGTACAATCAGCTTCCGATGGGCATTGCCATTGACGGCTACCCACGTACAATAAACACGCGCGTTCTATGGCAGGCTTATACTCTGATGTTTATTGCGACACTAGCGTCCATCCCGTTCCTCAAGAGAGACAGGACTACTCTGAAGAACACACTCGTTAGGTTTGCGAAGCGCTCTCCGAGGCCAGTCCTCGCGGCTGCCATCTTCTTTGCCATGGCTGAGGTAATGAACTACAGCGGCTACTTCGTCAATGCGGGCGTATGGACATTCCCTGTTGACCCGAGTAACAATATGATCTATCTCCTGGCCACAGCGACATCAAGCACGCTGGGCGCCGCCTACCCATTGACGGCCGCCTTCCTCGGGCTGCTGGCCGGTTTCATCTCTGGCTCCGAGACCTCGGCAATCGCCATGTTCACGAAGTACCATTACCAGGCAAGCACTCTCATTGGAGCGAACTCTATGGTTGTGGCTGCGTCCAATGGGATTGGCGGCGGGCTAGCAAGTGTCCTGAGCCCAGCCAAGATTCAGAATGCTGCAGCTGTGATTGACCAGATAGGGATAGAGGGTCAAGTCATTCGGTATGGGGTCGTTGTTGCAGTCCTTATGACTGCTGTCGTTGCAGTGATGACGATGCTTTGGGCTTTCTGAACTCAAGGACTGAGGCAGTCAATGGATTACCCGATGTGGGTCAGGACGATGTGCCGCTATCTTGTGGGCTCGCCTGTTGCAGCTGGCTGTCTCTTCGCCTAATCGCTACGGAAACAACAATGGCTATGACAAGGACGAAGAGAGCGGTTTGGATTCCATATGGAAATGCCGCAATATAGAACCCACCTGCCATCTCGAAGAGAACAAGGCCGATAATCGATACCAAGCAGCCGGGCCCCCACGATTCTCGGAACCAATCGAAAAATGGCACACCTCTTTCTGCCATCGGTTCACCCTGAATGATAATCGGATTCTCAATCGGTCTACCGCAGTTCTGACAGGAAACGGTCCCATCTGTTTTCACCTGCTCTGGGAAGTACGTATATTTCCCACCACAGTATTCACATTCTGTTTCTGACATGGATGAAACCCGCGCCCTTCAACGAACAATCAGTCAATATGAAACATCCAGCGGTTTAGGGTTTCTGTCCCTCGGAACAGCTTAAGAACAGGGCTACACACGTAGACGACGCATCCCCTTGACAGACAATCTGTGGGCAGAGGCGAAAGTGATGAAGTGGGTGACTCGAAAAAAACCTCATGTTGATCGTTGCTCATCTGCATGGCTCATCAAGCGATTCATTGACAAGAGCGCGCGCTTCAGCTTCATCTCAAAAGAAGACCCGATTCCCAAAGGTTCTATTGCTTTCACTCTGCCAAAAGCAGAGATAAGACCAGTCGAGGGAGTGAAGACAACCTACGACATTCTGCTGGAGAGGTACGAGGTTGCAGATCCTATTGCGATGAGGATAGGTGAGCTTGTCCATGACTTCGAAGTTGACGCAAAGGAGGATCCAAGCCGAGTCACGCACAAAGAAACACTGGGTCTCTGCTACATTCTCAAGGGACTAGAGAAAACATCAAGAACAGATAATGAAACGATTGAGAAAGCACTCGTTGTCTTGGATGCACTTCATGCAGTTCTAACGGGAGAGAATGGCCCAAAGTGACTTTTCTTGAAGAAGACTGAGGTCGGTCGCTATGAGTACCAAGGTCGTGCCAGTCATGTCTAGGAGATTCTTCCCAGTCCTATGCATCATGGGCTTCTTCGCCATTCTCAGTTCGACAATGTCAAAGAGCCCCGTCCTTCCATCATTCGCGGAGAGCTTGGGTACGCCAGAATACCTGCTGGGATTTGTGGCGTCCGCATCAACTATCCCCGGCATTATTGCAAGTCTTCCTGCCGGATCACTCTCTGACCGTCAGGGCAGAGGAAAAGTGATCCTTCTTGCCGGAGTCATATTCGCAACCGCGCCGTTTCTGTATCTTCTTGTGGTCAATCCCTATCAGCTGATTCTGGTCAGGTTCTATCATGGCTTTGCCACTGCGATCCTCGTCCCTGTCGCGAACGCCGCCATTGTGGAGAGGTTCCCAGAGAGCAGGGGGCAGAGGGTTTCAACATTCTCGTCCTCTACTGCTGTCGGAAGGGCGATTGCTCCTGCCCTTGGAGGTTACATCCTCCTTGTCACAGTTTCCAACTACCACGAGCTGTACATCATCGTCGGTATTGCTGGTGCTCTAGCGCTCTTCATGGCGACGGGTCTGCGTGAGAAAAGAGAGACTGTCGAAGGATTGGATTCCGAAGCACCGACTGACGGAGGGACTCTTGGGAAGGCGGCTTCGAAATCCGGTCGTGGTTCTGTGAGGGATTGGGGTGAGGTTGCTTCGGATGGGCGCGTCGTCGCTGCAGGTTTGGTCGAAGCAGCACAGTACTACACCTACGGAGCGTTCGAGTTCTATTTGGTCGGCTATGCCCTGTCGCTCAATCCACCTGTTGACTCGTTTCTGGTTGGAATCATCCTAGCGGCCGCGATAGTCACCCTCGTCATAGGTAAGCCCATCATGGGCGGCGTGTCAGACAGAATCGGAAGAAGACGACCCATAGTCCTTGGCCTTGTGCTGGGCGGCGTTTCAATGATTGCAGTACAGTTCGCAACATCCTTCTTTCAGCTCGTTGTTGTTTCCGTCACTTATGGTCTGGGTTTCTCGTTGGTCACGTCATCAACTCCCCCACTTGTATCCGAACTTGTCCGAAAGGAAGTCTATGGTTCTGCGATGGGATTCCTCGGCACGATAATGGATGTAGGACAAGTCTTGGGACCAATAGTAACCGGGTTCATACTCGCGGCTGGATTCGGATACTCGGGTTCATTCACCTCACTCGGAATACTGCTTCTATCGGCCGCTCTCCTCTTCTCAGTGTGGCTGAAACGATCACACTCTCGCGATGATCGGGGTACGTCCAGTTCCGAATCCTTATCGGGGGGAATTCCACGAGGCTGAGCGATGCCCGAACCCAACCTGACATATTGGAGGGACAAGACTCTCTATGTCAATCCAAGTAACCGCTGCACCAATCAGTGCATGTTTTGCATTCGCAACTATGACACGGGCGTCTTTGGCTTCGACCTAGGCCTAGACAGAGATCCGACTCCTGAAGAGCTCGCACAGGCAATCAGGGAAAGCTGGAGAACGGAATTCATTGAGGCTGCTATAGTTGGGCTCGGTGAGCCCTTACTGAATCTTGAGGGCACTCTGGCATCGGTACGGACGGTCAAATCATTGGCTGACGTCCCAGTGAGAATCAACACAAACGGCCAAGCACTTCTCATGTATCCCCGGCGCGATATACCACGTGAACTAGCTGAGGCCGGCATGGATTACGTGCAGGTGTCTCTTAATGCTCAAGACTCACGCACATACGTCAAGCTATGTCAACCGAGTTTCGGCAAGAAGACGTACGGGTCGATGCTTAGGTTTGCTGAGAGGTGCACTAAGTACATGACGGTCGAGCTTTCGGTAGTCAGGGTCCCTAGTGTAGACATTGATGCCTGCAGACGTATTGCAGAAGGAATGGGTATATCCTTTCGAGTCAGAGAGTACAAGGGTCCTTCCGATCTCCTTGTCGATGTTGCTCGCGTGATGGGGACAACAGTCTGAAACACTGCACAAGCTGTGGATGCCCCGCACCATATGTCGGGTGCGGCAGCTTTCTGGTCAGGTTCTTCGCTCGATGGGCAACTATATCAATCCCCTTTGAGAGTGCCGCCTCTGAACTGGAAGGTACTGAGCATTGCAGCATGTGACTGGCCGAGTATACGCAGACACTGAAGGCAAGAATGGAGGCAACTTCGGAGCTGTGGTTCTGGATGATCAGATAGTGATGATAGACAGTGGGCTTGCTCATACCGTCACGAGGAAAGTCCGGGACCAGCTTGTGAAAGAGTCCGGCTTGCCAATCCTGAAGGTAGCATTCACTCATCATCACAGCGATCATGTGTTCGGCGCCCAAGCATTCGAGCAGGCAAGCCTGATTGCCTCTCTGGCAATGGGCGATTGTTGTCGGGAGGCTCTGAAGGACGATTGGATTCTGTCAGAGATAAGGGACTATGCCAGCCAGACTAAGGTGGACCGACCTGACTTCTGGGTTTCTGTGCAAGACTTGAGAATAAGAACGCCCGACATACTCTTCACTGGTACGCTGACCATTGGCAGAGCTAACGACATGGAAGTGAAGCATGTCGGCGGGCACACATCGGATTCATCCATTGTCATTGTCGAACCGGAACATGTGGTGTTCTCAGGAGACCTGCTGTTCTGTGGCACGTTCCCCTACGCAGGGGATCCAACAAACGACCCCGAGGCGTGGATTGCAGCTTTGCAGGGTTTCCTGAAACCTGACTATGTGCGTATCGTGCCCGGACATGGTTCTGTCTGTGGAAACGATGAGGTCGTTCGTCACCTCGATTTCTTCAAGTCCCTCAGACGCAACATCAAGAGAGCGTTGAAGCGGGGCATTTCTGTAGACGAGTTCATGGAACAGGACATGATTCCCGAATACTACACAGATGGCGCTGACAAGCGAGCTAGGTCCACAGTTGAGCGGTGGTACGACTACTACGGCAAGAGTTGAGTACAATGCGGCTCATGGAACCTACCTCAATCGGCGGCCTTCATCTTGAGAACAGGCTTGTGATGCTTGCCACCCATCTGAGTTACTGCGAAGAAGGACAGGTTTCACAGAAGCTCATCGATTTCTATGTAGAGCGGGCCCGATATCGACCGGGTCTCATAATCATTGGAGGATGCTACACTGAACATCTGGGCATGAGTACTCCGACAATGATTGGGATCAGTGACGACAGCCACATCCCGGGTCTCAGGAACTTGGTGTCCGAAATACACGCTTACCACGTCCCGGTTGCGGCACAGCTGTACCATGCTGGGAGATATGCGCACTCGCTGGTTCTTGGAGAGAGCGCGGTTTCCGCGTCGGCAGTACCGTGCAGGCTCACACACGAGACCCCGAAGGAGCTCACGCTGGACGAGATACGCAAGACTGTGTCCAACTTTGGAGCAGCGGCAGCTCGGGCCAGAAGCGCAGGTTTCGATGCTGTAGAGATTCTCGGGTCGGCAGGTTACCTCATAAACCAGTTCCTAGCGTCTGTCACCAACCAGAGAAAGGATGCCTACGGAGGGGGCTTGGAGTCACGCGCCAAGTTCGCTGTTGAGGTTGTCCAGTCAGTAAGAAAGGGAGTAGGGTCAGGATTCCCTGTGATCTACAGGATGGGCGGCGAGGACTTCGTGACAGGCGGCAACACACTGGCTGACAACAAGAAGCTGGCCCCGTGGTTGGTGAAGGCAGGAGTGGATTGTATCAATGTGACTGGTGGTTGGCATGAGACCCGCGTTCCCCAGATAACAATGGATGTGCCGAGGGGACATTACGCGTACCTAGCCGAAGGTATTGCACAGAGTGTCAAGGTCCCTGTCATTGCATGCAATCGCATCAACAGTGCCACGGTGGCAGAGCACATCCTTTCACGAGGGAAGGTGAGCCTTATCGGGATGTCTAGGGGGTTCATTGCAGACGCAAAACTGCCCGAGAAGATAAGATCAGGACATCCAGAGCTCGTGAAACGCTGCATAGCATGCAATCAGGGTTGCCTAGACAGGGTCTTCATGATCGAGCCGCTGGAGTGTGCGATAAATCCTGAGGCCGGCTTCGAGAAGGAAAGAAGTCTGGGCCCAAGGGGAAGTGGTAACATCGCAGTTGTCGGAGCTGGTCCTACAGGAATGGAGGTATCGAGAGTACTGCGGCTGCGAGGATTCAACGTGACCCTCTATGACAGCCACACGACACCTGGTGGTCTACTCAGACTTGCCGCAAAGATACCCGGTAGAGGTGAGTTCGCGGCATACATTTCCTACATGTTGCAGGAGCTTAGGCGACAAGGAGTGGGTCTAAGGCTTGGCATGACACCAACTACGTCCTCGCTTCTATCCGACTCATATGACTGCGTGGTGTGTGCCACAGGCACGATACCGGCCTCTCCCCCGATTGACGGCGTCGAAGAACCACACGTGATGAGTGCTTACGATGTGATCGAGCTAGCACCAGATGAGCTAGGTAGAGTTGCCATCATTGGAGGCGGCATGGTAGGCTGCTACACGGCACTCTTTCTGGTATCCAATGCTGATTCAGTGGACCTGTTTGAAGCAAGTGACCGCATTGGTACTGGCTTGGGAAGGTCGACTCGGTGGGTAATCCGGAAGTCGATGCAGGAAAAGGGTGTCCGGATTCACAAGAACACTGAAGTGACTCAAATCACAAACAGATACCTTCTGGCCACGGAGAGCGGAGAGAGCTCCACATATTCAGCAGACACTGTGGTTGTGGCCACAGGTTCTGCGCCCCGTGACAGGTTGATGGAACAGCTCCGGCAGGCAGGTGCAAGAGTTGAGATTGTGGGATCGCTTAGCGGAGCGAGCAACTTGCTCGAATGCATCCATCAAGCCTACAAGTTCGCCAATGCTTTGTCAATATGATCCGACAGAGCATGCTGCGATTCAGCTCTAAATCTCACGCGATCATGCCGTCCGCCTTTAGTGGTGGAGATATTCTTCTATCGGAACACGTGCTCCAAGAACCCAGACGCGGGAACAGTGTTTTAGCGTTCAGGTTTGAGAGCCGCAAGCGAATGTGGGACAGTTATGCCCATGGCATCACTCTTAATAGGGGACTGATTCGAGGCGAGTCCAGTCGTGTCAATTGGAGTCAGACTGCCTTGGCGATTGACGACAGATACGAGAGCAGCGTGATAAGCTACCCCACGTTCACTGAGCTAAATGACGTGTTGAGGACAAGCTTCGAAGTCTTGGAGGGCTACATGGAATATGGTGTGCCCACTTTCGTGGTACGCTGGCTGTCGGGTTCAGTGCCATCAGTAGAAGAACAGGAGAAGCAGTTCAGACATATCGATGATCTATCTGAGAATCTGAAGCTCTGGCCGGTAGTGCGTTGGAAGAGCCGATCGCAGGGTGAGTACGTCATAAGGTTCGTGCCTGCTCAGAAGTCTTCGAAGTCTGACGTACGAATAAACTATGCCTTGTTTGTCTCCACGATTGCCACTATAGCCATAGGCGGCTTCATGCAGGCAACCAGTCCAGTGTTCCTGACTTTGTTCTACCCCGGTGGCTGGACATCCATGGATCTGGCGTTCGTCACAGTGACTTTCATCGCTTCGCTGATGGGTATAATCTTCACGCACGAGATGGGACACTACCTGACTGCCCGAAGAAGGAGAATAGAGTCGACTCCCCCATACTTCATCCCGGGTCTCCCACAGATGGGTGGCACGTTTGGAGCGTTCATTCAGCAGAAGAGCCCGCCTAAGAACAGGCGGGATCTGTTTGATCTCGGCATCGCTGGTCCGTTGGCAGGATTCGCAATCACGCTGATAGTGGTTGTGCTGGGTTTCCTTCTTTCTATTCCGTTGACTTCTGAGCAGCTGGCGGCACTTGATGAGGCCTACCCCGACATGACTGGCTCAATACCTGTTCCACTGATCTTCGTTGTGATGGAAACCATCTTCGAAGGAGAGATACCTGCGGGTGGGACGCTCTATCTCCATCCGATTGCCTTCGCAGGATGGGTTGGATGTCTTGTGACAGCGCTGAACCTGTTCCCCGTCAGCCAGCTTGATGGTGGGCATGCATTGAGGTCTCTAGTGGATAGTAGGGCTCATCGATACATTGGTTGGGGTGCCATTGTCGTCATGGCGCTTCTTGGCTTCTATACCATGGCGATCCTAGTCTTGGTACTCTCGCAAGGCGGTGGGCATCCCGGTCCACTAAACGACACTGTGCCAATCTCGGCGGCTAGGAAGGCGCTGTTCGTCATCGCCATGATTGTGTTGGCGCTTGCCATTCCACCCCTGGGGCTCGGGTTCTTCTAGTCAGGATACGCGGCAGCGGTGGGAAACCCGGACAATCATGGACGTTGGAGTCTTCACTGAGTGCACTCACTAGTCTATGCCATGCCCGTCAATGCTGATCAGACAGGCAACCAAGTTCCGGTGTTGGAGGAGTGTCGGGTGATGAAGGCCGTCTTGGATGCACTCTGTTCTTGGACAAGGGTGTTGTTCCATTGTCATTGTTTCATGTCTGTTGTCTTATTCGATCTGGGTGATACTCTGGACGAGCCAGACAACAGAGGCACGAAACAGACTCACTCATCGACGTCGGACTCGTCTTCTTCGTCCTCTACCACCACAACCTCTCGTCGTGCGGGCTTCTTAGGAAGTTCCTCGGGAACAGCCCAGTCTTCGCCCTCCGGAATACGCATCACTCCGAGCTGGAGCAGCCGCACCATAACTTTCTCTGCGGCCTCATCGATCTGAGGTTCGAATTTTGCGCCAGTGATGACCAGCTTTCCAGAACCGAAGAGTAGAATGACGACCTTTGGATCCCTCATTCTGTATATCAGGCCAGGGAACTGCTCAGGTTCATAGAGTGTGTTCTCAAGCTTCATCGCAGCAAGCTCTAGGTTCAGCTCCGCGCCGAGACTTGCACTGGCCACAATGTTTTGCACAACGATGATGGGCTTGCCCGTTATCTCAATGCCTGCTTCTTTGATGTTCTTCACAATCTTATGGACTGCTCTCTTGGCCTCTTTCTCGCTCTTCGCCCCCGTGCACACCATCTTCCCGCTGTTGAAGATCAGGGTGGCTGTCTTCGGTTTCTTCAGCCTGTAGACGAGGCCGGGAAACTGTTCAGGGTCGAACTCGACGTTGGGCATGGTTGCGGCAATCTCATCGAGGTCCAAGCGTTGATTGAGAATCACAGAAGCAACAACGTTCTCGATCTTAGTGTGGGGTTGGGGTCGGGGCATATGCACTGTCCTCTGGTTTATATACTCAAGTCGCTGACGGCTCGCTTTATATACTTTATAAAGCTGGCAGGTTGAACCCGTGGCCTCAGATATGAGCATCTAGCCAGTCTTGGAGGTCCTCAAGTACTTGCTTTCTTCTTTCTTCTGTTTCATTGTGGACCTCATGCTTGAAACCATCGTACACCTTGAGCGTCTTGTCTTTTGAGGCTTGGAATGCCACAAAAAGCTCCTGCGCGCCTGAGATGATCTCATCATCTCCTCCCTTCAAGATAAGGACAGGCAGGGTCACTTTCTTAGCGGCTTTCGATACTCCATTAGCCATCTTCCTCATAGCCTCAAGCATGCCGAGAGTGAACTTCCCGGCGAAGACCATTGGGTCATTCTCATATGCCTTGACCACTTCTTGATCGTGTGACAGTCGGTCTGCTGGAAAAGGTGCATTCATGACTTTGGCACGGGAGAACTTCGAGAGGACTGCTATGAGAACCCGCTTAGCTTGAGTCATGTCCGGATACCTGACTCCACATCCTGAGAGTATGAGTCCGTCTAGCGTTTCCTGGTGCAGAGCGGCATAGAAGGGACCGATCATCGCTCCCAGCGAATGACCTAGCATGAACACAGGAATGTCGGCACCTTCCTTCTCGTGGATCAGATTGTTCATCTTGAGCGTGGTGGCAATCAAGTCCCGATATGACCTAGTGAATCCCCTTGGCCCCTCGCTCTTGCCGTGACCATAGAGATCGTTCACGTAGACAGCATAACCGGAGGGAACAAGCTTGTCCACGACATTCTGATATCTGCCTCCATGCTCAGCGTAACCATGCACGATTTGTAGAACGGCCTTCGGAGGCTCCACGGGCAGCCATGTCTGATAGTACAGCTTTTGGCCGCCACCAATGTCCAGTTGTCCTTCCTGATGGTTCATACTTTCAACAATCCCAATCTTCATTTGTCTTATGTGGTTCGAAGATGAATCATTCCCCAATATCTAGCCTTCGGCGGGTCGCCGGGCTCGGCGCAGAGTCAGCCAATGGTGTCGTCTGCAGTCGCCTACTGGGAAATGCTTTTATGCACGCTGCAGGTTCGGCGCCGATAAGGCAAGAGATGGGCAGAACACGTCTATCTTCAGTCTCCAGAGTGTGACACTGCATGACCTTCGCAAAGAGATCAATCGCCCTTTTCATTGTATTACTGGTGTTTGCCAGTCCCGCCATTCCAGCTGGCAGTCAATTTCCAGACTGTGCTGACGCAGTGTTGACTGACGCTCCTTCGGTCCCTTCGAGCACGAACCTCGTAGTCACCAACCAAACAATCAACTACAATAAGACGTTCAACGACGATGATTTCCTCTTCTTTGTCTACAACGGAACGTTCCCGATTGCAGGGGCCAATGTGACACTCTACAACGCAACAACTCTGCAAAAGTACTCGTCAATGTTCACAGTGGGCGATGGTTCTGCAATCTTCTACAATGTGCCCCAGTCACTATACTTCTGGAACGTCACATGGTTTCTTGTTCCGACGTTATTCAAGACAGGAACGATGAAGTCAGACGGACCTGAGGCCTACGCCACTGTCAGAATCGGCAACTTGGACTGGATGAACAATGACGATGATCTCAACGCTACGGTCGTTGACAAAGACAACAACCCCGCCGCGGGGCTCAACTTCTCCATCCACTACAAAACTAACAACAGCATCTGGTCTCAAGTTGTCATAGGAACAAGTGGCATCGCTAACTTCTCTGACATACCCGCAGAGAACTACACCTGGAAAACAACAGTGATGACTGGGACTTATGCTGGGATGGTCCTTCTCCAGAACGACTTCGAGTCGAACGGCACAGCAATTCTGGTCCACCAGACTGTCGGCCCACTGGTGCCGGACGCTCAATACTACGGCCTTGAGGTATTCACATACTACGAAACAAGCTTAGGTCCTGTTGCCGGAGCTCTAGTGAATGTCACATACAAGAACGGCACGGAATTTGACCATGCGACTACTCCGATGAATGGGACGGCTAGGTTTCTGCAGCTACCTGTAGCTTTCATGAACTGGACCGTGACTCTGAATGCCACTCTTCTCGGAACGTTCTTCTACAACCTGACAACAGTGTCGACAGACATCCGTGACCCCGTCATTGTGAGCCCTGGTGACAAAGACTTCCTCCAGGGAACTAGTAACATCACGATCACTTGGACCGTTTCTGATGAGTACCCACAGGAGATCAAACTATACATCAACAGTGCTGTCAACAAGACAGTGACTTGGACGACGAGTCCCTACAACTTCACGTACAATGCAACGAACTTCGGCCTTGGACGCTACACCATGCGTTTGGTTGTGAAGGACAAGAACAGCAACCAAGCCGAGAACACAATCACCCTGAGAATCTATGAGAATGTGACCCCAGTGGTCCAGGGTCCTGAGAATCTTGAGTACTACTTCACTCAAACTGGCCACGGTCTGCGGTGGAACGTCACGGATGAGCACATGCACAAGTATGTCATTCGAAGAAATGACACAATGGTCGCCAACGGTTCACTCAGTTCTGATAGCCCGTACGTGGTAATCAGCGTTGATGGGCTTGGCATCGGGACATATGTGTACTCATTCACAGCGAACGATACCAGCGGAAACCAAGCCACTGACAATGTGACCGTCACTGTCAAGGGGGATGATGTCACTCCAGTGATTTCCTACGCGCCTGCAACTGTGTACTACATGCGCGGTGATGTTGGTATTGTCAGAAACTGGACTGCTACTGATGACTTCAAGGCCAGCTACAACATCACGGTTGATGGCTTCGTCATCCTGACTGCGCCTTGGGACTCAGAACAGATAAGTTTCGACTTCTCTAGTCTCTCAGAAGGAGAACACTGGGTGATACTCACAGTTGTTGACCTAGGCAACAACACCGCGAGCTCCGCCGTCATGGTGGTAGTTTCGCCGCCAGTGATCTCACTGGTGTCTCTTGCTGTGGGTTCAGCTGTTGGGGCCTTGGTGATTATCGGTGTAGTGGTGTGGTTCGTAAAGTACAAATGATAGATGGTGGCGGGCGAACTCCGCTACCCTTTTATTCGACCACAGGTTGCCGACTCCAGTCTGACCGGGCCAGCATCAGACCTTGTGCTCTTGGTGAGTAAGATGAAGTACATTCACATCCGGGAGGTGCTTGAAGGTAAGCACGAAGGAAAGAAGGTCTATCTCCGAGGCTGGGTTCACAGGATTCGGAAGCAGAAGACAATGGTCTTTGTCATCCTTCGTGACCATTCGGGCATCGTTCAGTCAGTCGTGAAGAAAGGCAAGGTGGTCGATAGCGATTATGAGGACGCAGAGAAGATGCTTGTTGAATCCCTTGTCACAATCGCTGGCACAGTGAATGCAGACGCAAGAGCTGAAGGTGGATATGAGATACAGGTCGACGATTTCAAGGTCCTTCATTTTGCGGATGAGTTCCCAATAAAGGAGGACCAGAGCGTCGAGTTCCTAAACGACTACAGGCACCTGTGGTTGAGGGCACGCAAGGTGACATGTGTGCTCAAGGTGAGGGATCAAGTATTCTACGCTGCGAGAGAGTACTTGCGCAAGAACGGTTTCTACGAGACCACATCCCCGATGTTTGTGTCCACTCTAGGAGAGGAGGGGGCAGATCTTTTCGAGGTTGACTACTTCGGCAAGAAGGTCTACCTCACGCAGACCTCGCAGATGCACTTGGAGCCTCAGGTAGTGGCGCTTGAACGTGTATTCACAATCGCTCCGTCTTTCAGGAGCGAGAAGTCTAGGACCAGAAAGCACCTGACTGAGTTCTGGCATCTTGAAGTCGAGGAAGCTTGGTGTGACCATGAGTGCAACCTGAAGAGGCAAGAGGAGCTAATCAGCCACATCTGCCAGTCAGTGGCCAAGCATTGCCAAGTGGAGCTCGCAGAGCTTGGTGTGGACGCAAAGAAGCTCACGAGCGTAAAGCCACCATTCGACAGAATCACCTACACCGAGGCCATTGAAATCTGTCAGAAGGCTGGATTGGATATTAAGTGGGGCGAGGACATCCGTACCGAGGCCGAGGAGATACTGACAGGCAAGAGCGACAGATTCCTCTTCGTGCAGTTCTACCCCAAGCCGATAAAGAGTTTCTACATGAAAGACAACGAGGCTGACCCAAGGACATACAAGAACGATGACCTGCTTGCACCTGGGGGCTTCGGGGAGATCATAGGCGGCAGTCAACGTGAGGACAATGAGAAGCTGCTCCTTGACAACCTTCGCAGAATAGGGGATGACCCCGCGAAGTATCAATGGTACATCGAGATAAGGAAGTACGGTAGCGTCGAACACTCGGGATTTGGTGTCGGCATTGATCGGCTCATCACGTGGGCGCTCGGGCTCGAACACATCAGGGACGCCGTACCGTTTCCGCGAACTGTGAGCCGCGTCTATCCATGATCTGCTGAGGCACATGTTTGCTCGTGTGGTTCAGCTGCTTTCGGCGCACTTCTTCCTCGCAATCATCTCATGCTGGTGCACTCTCACCACATGCCACGAGAGGCACAGGCCAATGACGGCAATACATGCTCCAAGCAGCCAGAGGTCGCTTGCCAAGGGATGATGCAGCCAGGACGTGAAGATGTACATGTTAAGGCATAGAAAGAAGACTCCGAAGGTTATGAGAGTGGAGTAGAACGACCAAGGCAGTCTGGGTTGGCTCAATCTGTCACCAAGGTTTCGTGGAGCCATATGTTATAGAGTCTTTCGCATCAACAAGGCCTTGGAGGTTTAGTGCTATAGAGTCTTGAGCTTCCCGAACCGGAACGCGGTCTATTGTGACGCTTGACCAGTTGGTTCTGGGACTGATTCCTTACCCTCTTCCTCCTTGATCTCAAGAGGCTTAACAAGAAGCCCCTCGGATGTCACCTTCAGTACCACCCTTTTTCCAAGACCAGCAAGTCTCCTGATGGTTTCAGGTACGACCATGCGCCCCTTGGCGTCAATCTCAGTTATCTCTCCGAATATGGTATGCTTCTGTCCCTCGATAAGACCGTCCCTTATTCTCAACACGCGATCAGCATAGCCTGCTACCCTCGGGTTGTGGGTGACATTGACGACTGTAGTTTCGAACTCGCTGTTGATTTTCTTAAGGGTGCCCATCACCATCTCAGTCGTTTCACTGTCGAGCTCCCCTGTCACCTCGTCAGCAAGAAGGAGATCTGGCTTGTTGGCTAGTGCGACGCAAATTGCGACTCTCTGATTCTCGCCGCCTGACAGTTGGTGGGGTTTGTGCTCTATCCTGTGTTGGAGCCCCATCGTTGTGAGGAGCATTAGTGCTCTCTCATCTGAGGCTGTCCTAGGGGCACCAGCAAGTCTCATTGGGAGCTTGACATTCTTCAGTGCGGAGAGCCCCGGGACAAGGTTTCCTGTCTGCCAGACAAAACCAACCTTCCGTCTTCGATAGATCATTGAACGGTAGTCGTCCAGTAGGGCTATGTTATGTCCATCGAACATGATCACTCCTGCAGTAGGTTTGTCCAATGCTCCAAGCAGTTTGAGTAGCGTGGACTTCCCGGAGCCAGAGGGTCCGACAATCGAGAGAAACTCGCTCTTCTTCACCTCAAAGTCCATGCCACGAAGTGCAATGACCTCCTTTGACCCTCGGTGATAGACTTTCATTAGGTCTCTGACTACTACCTTGTAGTCCTTTCCAAGTTGTTCTAGGTCTTCTGACATTGCGTTCACTCCGCGGATTGAATCTCTTCTGCAAGGTTTCTGGTGAGGCTCCTCTTCGTGGCAATATAGGTAGCTGACAGTGAGAAGAGAAGCGTGAGCCCAATGATTGAAAGAATCAGATGCATAGGAATGACTAACAACACGGGTAATCTGTTCCATAGCACAGAGGTTTCGGTGCCGATATAGGCAAGTGGAATCTGGCTGATTGATGAGGATAGCACTAGACCAAGAAGCCCACCAATCGCAGCTGCGATTAGCACTCCCACAAACGTGTCTAGAAGAGCAGATAGGGTCACGGGACGGTACCCTGCGCCAAGAGCTCTAAGTACAGACATCTGCTTTCTCAGTCTGCGTGCTCGCTCTCCAGATATGACTGCCATTCCGATTGTGAGGTAAGTGAGAGAGAACAGGACGTTCAGTGTGTACACACCGTATATGGATCGCCCTGCCTGGGCTTCGAGTGTCTTGTCTATTTCTCTCAGTCCCGACTCAATAGACGCGTAGCTGTTTGGTGCCATATCGTATAGGTCCTGAATCACTCTGGTGTAATTGGCTCCGTCTTCAAGGTGGACATAGAACCTGTTGACTCTTGACGTGTTTGTACAACCGTGAAGATAGGCAAGGTTGATGATCAGGAAGGAGTCTATGTCGGGTTCCCCTGGGAAGTACTTCACTCCTCCTCCGCCCTTGTCTTGGCATAGAACATCGACGATGGTGCAGTGGCTATGGTTAACCCAGCTCATGGTCCTTAACCAGAGTGTGATGTTGTTTGAGTATGTGACCACAACCCCGGTGGGAGTAAACTGAGTTACGATGACTGGCCTGAAAGAGGATATCACACTTGTGTTGCTCTGTGCTAGTTGGTGTAGGGAAAGATACGGGGTCCTGCTGTATGCAAAGTACTCGAGCCAGAACGCTGACTCGTACCACTCTGTTGGTTGAACGCCAAAAACTGTCATGGACGTATTCACAGTTTCCGTGCCCATCCAGCTTTCCTGCTGATACGTGACATACGTGTTGACTGACAGCATAGCCGCAGCCGACTGAACGCCTGGCACACTGGTTATGTTGTCAATCATGTCAAGCGTGACGTTCTCGAGTCCGGGCTTCACATCTATTCTTACATCCGCGCCTGCTTCGAACATGAGCAAGTCCCGCGTGTGGTAGAACCCGGTCGTGGCAGATAGTGCAGACAGAATCCCCGCAGCAAAGACCAAGGAGATGAACATGACGCCAATGGACTCGCTTCGCCGAAACATCGTGAGGTTGCGGCCGATCAGAATTGAACCAGCCGAGAGTGGCGGCCTCTTGAGCCAGCTCAGCGCCTTCGCCTTGATTGAAGCGGTCGGGCGCGACAACAGGCGCGTGAACAGAACAACGAAGATGGCAAGAAGTGGGACAACTATGATAGACACGGCAACCTGAGCGCTGGGCACATAGCCAACATAAGTGAGCAGTAGGATGAGGTTCATGAAGAGAGAGCCGCTGATAGCAAGTCCAATCATTTCGATGACGGGGTTTCCAGTTGTCTCTGGTTTGAGCAAGACTTCGCGTTCAAGTGTAGCATGAGCTTCAGTGGGCGACATGAGCAGGCCTTTGACAGCCGCAGGAAGCGCGACAAGCAGACCCACGATGAAGGAGAAAAGGAACACAAAGAGGATGGACTCGGGAACCAACACAAAGGACAGGCCCTCCAATCGCGAGAGGTCGAACTCCATTAGGGTCCTGACAGTGCCAGACAGTAGAGCAGCAAAAAGGCCAGCTAGCACCGCGCCGAAGCTTCCCACTGCGCCTGTGAAGAGTGCACTAGAGAGCACCCAGTTGAATGCCTGCCAGCCAGACGCACCCCTCGTTTTCAGTGCACCAATGTCACGTCTTCTCTCGTCTGCGAGCAAGGTGGAGTCATACTGGACTAGCATGACGCCCATGATGATCGTAGGAACTGAAACAGCAAGTGCGACTGCTCTCGTACTCGATGACCACGCAGCATACTCAAGCACAGCGTCGCGCAATCCGTAGCCATCATACATGACCCAAGCATAGGGGAGAGTGCGTTGCTCTATCCTTTTTCTGACATTATCCAGCTCCTCAGCGGCACTGACAGGGTCCATGCTCGAAACGATGTCATGGTTCATTCGGACCCATATCTGCCTGCCAACGTCATAGTAGGCACGTGCGCTCCCAAAGGCTTCCTCAAGACCCTGTCTTGTCGTGATCAGTCTCAGGGTGGTGGTCGGGGGTCCTTGCCAATAGTAGTCTACTATGAAGACCTGTGATTTGAATGTGCCCACTATTGTCATGGTATGATTGACTTTCGTAACGTTGCCATATTCATCGTACATGTAATCGCGAATGGTAAACTCGTTTCCGATGCTTAGGCCTAGTCGAGAGAGTGCGGCCACTTCCATGTAGCATGTGCTATCGTTCAGGGGAGGGCTGCCCGGTGCGACATCGACTGCATTCTCAAAAGAGTCAAAGAAAGTATCATCGACACCCGCGTAGGTGCTCTGATAGTACTCGTAATCACCCTCCCACCGGTTCATCACGAAGAGCTGTTCAGTTCCAGTGACACCCTCCTGTTCCATGACCATGTCTGTGATGTCGTCTGCAGTCGTTGTGTTCTGCTGATAGAAGTAAAATGTGAGTTCCATCTCCATGTCAACTGGGGTTTCTTGTATCGTGTCACGAAAGACTTGGGGCCCCGTCCAATCTGTGTAGAACAGGACACCCCCAACCACGCCAGATGACAGAGCAAAAACAAGGAAACTGAGCATGACTTGTGGAGCCCGTGACATGAGGCGCGAGAAGAGGAACACTCACAGTTCACCCCCATATGGGCCCGCCTCAGCCCAGGCAGCATTCAACGCGGAGGCTAGGTTGACTCTCGAGCTCAGCAACGCTGCTAAGAGTGCGAAGACAGTGATTGAACCTAGGAATACCAGAAAGACAACGATCATCTGTACCCAAGGAAGAACTGTAGTGACACCCGCTGGGAAAACATAGTAGCTAATATGGTAGCCCACCAGGAGGTTCGTGACGAGTACCGGTGCAAAGAGTGTCAGGAGAACAATGCTTGAGAGAGCCAACACGATCATCTCAGCTCCCTGTGTCTTGACAATCAATCGCCTATCGGATCCCATGGCTCTCATCAACGCGACTTCGCGGCGGCGAGCTTGGATGTCCTCGCTGGCATAGAGCAAGAAGCCGCCAGAGATGGTGGCAATCAACATGACTGTCATCATCGTGTCGACAGAACGGTCCATTCTATAAGACGTCTGCTGGACGTAGGAACTGACCTCTTTGGTGACAGATGCCCATTCATCTCCCGTGATTACATCGACTCCACCACTGTCTAGAAGGCTTTGTCCGACCGCAGTTGAATTAGCGCCTTCTGCCGTTCTCACACAGTACAGGTTCTCTGCACTGTGTGTCAGGTTCAGTTGGCTTTCAACAAAGGCAGCGTTCACCCAGATAGTATTCTTGCCCACTTCCATGGATCCCCAATAGTAGTATCCGTCAAGGAAGACTATCGGCCCATAGTAGGGTGTTTCATACCCTGTGTCCAAGAGCAACCCGTCGGAGAGCGCCTCGGCTATGGCCACTACCGTGAACGTGATAATTGTGGCTTCTCCGGTAGACTGGTCAAAGGCTCGAATCGTGTCACCCTCCTCCAACGCATAATCGGTTGCGATGTCAGCACTGACGATAGCTCCTGATGAAACGGAGCCCAGTGTGAGTAGAGGCTCTCTTAGCGGCGAAGTGTTGAGTGGGCTGCCTTGATAATCATAGCCCACAGCCATGTACTCGACTGGATTCATGGCTACTAGGCTCACTCCCTCATGGTCCATCCATGACATGCCGAGTGTGGCTGAAACTACTGATAGCTTCGTGCATGCCTTCACCTGAGGATGCAGAGTCACATTCGTGAAGAACTGATCCCACTGGTCGTGGTCGAGACTATCAAGATGGAAAGTGAGGTCGGCGCCGAAGGCAAACTTCGCTTGGTTCATCTTAGTCACAGGCATTGAGGCACCAACGGCGGCAGAACCCCAGGCAAGCGAAATGGCTAGAACCAAGACCACCGCCACAGGTGCCGCCGAGGATGCCGATTTGCCGATTCTCCTGACTCCCACCATAGACGGCACATATCCTGTTAGTAAGGACATGGCACGTGATAGTCTGTTTGCCCCGCGTCTGAATGCCTTCATGACAAGGCTTGACGCCCCAAGAAAGAGGGCGAATGGGGCAAACCCGGATATGGCGTACAGAACAGGATTCGTCTGAACCACGAGACCCGAAGAATACATCGCCACCATCAACAATGATGCCAGCATCACTATGAGGAAGTCCCATCGTATGAAACGAAAGAGCCTCGAAACCCTTGCCAGTCTGCTGGTTTCGAGCTCAACACTCTTCTTGGTTGAGTAAACCATTCTGTATGCAAGGAAGACGACTGGGGGGATAAGTCCTCCCGCCAGAACAGAGAAGAAGATTGACTCTATTGAAACCAGGAATGGTTCTTCCCAGATGAGAGAGAGACTGAATTCGAAGAATCCCGTGGCTGCACAAGCGAGTCTGCTTATCAGCAACCCGACGCCCAATCCAACCACGATGCCCACAATGGTTATGCCAGTCAGTTCCCGGAGGGCTATGTGTCTGATATCAGAGGGAGAGGCTCCTCTTGAAACAAGCATTGTGGACTCGTATCTTCGGTCATTGACATTGAACCTGATTGCCAAAAAGCACACTAGGCCTATGAGTAGCACGACTCCTCCGCCTCTAGACACTTGGCTCAAACGAGCAGACATTTTCCACGACACATAGGAGTTGACGGCTTCTCCAAGCAAGTCGTACACGTAGTATGAGGAGCCATATGGCGGTACGTAACTGGGGTCTAGACGCCGAATGCTTTCCTCAATACCTGCGAGAAAGCTGAGCGATGATGATGTGTCATATGCGTTAACGCGGCTCCGGTCGACGTCCAGAATGGTCGTTACCCGAAGGCTGGTCGAGTCAAGTAGGCTGGGCACGACTACTGCAATGTAGTAAGTATAGTAATAGTAATGGCTGCTGTCGCCCCAAATGCCGGGATTTCCAAATACGCCCACGAGCTGCAGAAGAGAGAATTGGATTCCAAACCCCCAAAGCGTGTAGTTCACGATGTCTCCTGTCTGTGCACCAATCTCCTTTGCGACGCTCGCGTGAAGGGCTATCTCGGAGTCACTGACTGGAAACCTTCCGTCGTTGAGGACAAAAGCATCAGGGAATTCAGTAAATATCTCTGCACTTAGACTGACAACAGAACCGCCCCACTGGTCGTAGGAAGTTGTGTTGGCTAAACTGACGGAGCCGGAAGATACGTCAATGGTAGCCACCTTTTCGACGCCTTCGATGTTGGCAACCCGGTTCGCGATATCCGTACTGCCGGATTCTACAGTCATAGCAATCGATCCGATGTCGATCACCGTATCCCATTCGTGGATCGAGAACGAATCCACGTATGTGGTCACGCCCATGACCATTGCTGACGCAAGCACAAAGCAAAGCAGTGTTGCGGATTTCCTTCTGAGCCCACCTGACAGTTCATAGCCTACCTGGAAGGCAGACACCTCGTTACCCCCTCTTACGTACTTCCTACTATGCGCCCATCCCTCATCGTATATACCTTGTCCATCTGTTTGCCGACGTCTGGGTCGTGAGTCACAACGATCAGAGTTCCGCCTTCTCCTTTTGTAAGGCTGATCAGAACCTTCATCACGTCAATGCCCGTCTGTGTGTCTAGGTCACCTGTAGGCTCGTCTGCGAGGACCACGACAGAGCTCGTACTGCCCTTGGGCTTGGCAAGTGCGCGTGCTATGGCCACACGCTGCTGTTCGCCGCCAGAAAGCTCGTCCGGCCTGTGGTCGGCTCTCTCCGCCAGACCGACAAGACTCAGCAAATGATCAACTTTCTCCTTCCTCTCTGCCTCTGGGACTCCGCTGATCAAGAGTGGCAGTTCGACGTTCTCATATGCACTGAGGACGGGAAGCAGGTTGAAGAACTGAAACACGAAGCTAATCTTTTTCCTTCTGATCAGAGTCAGTTCACTCTCTGTCATGCCGGTGATGTCTACGCCATCGATGTATACGTGCCCCTCGGACGGACGGTCTAGGGCCCCTATGAGGTTGAGGAGGGTTGTCTTGCCACTGCCAGAAGGCCCCATTATTCCGATTGCCTCACCCCTCTCGACCTGAAGCGAAACCCCTCTGAGGGCTGGGACCTTAATCTCACCCATCGAATAGACCTTTGACACCGACTCTAGGTTGACGATGATATCGTTGCTCATCTTGTCCCCCCGCATTGAGCGTGCGACTGAGGTGCTTTCTGCTTTGGATTCATGTGCTAATAAGGAACGCCATACCAGAAAGGTTGTGGTCCTCGGGGAACAGAAATCCCGACTTCTGGATGATGGAACGAGAATCTTTATCTCTTCACGGGCCATTCTCTGGTCATAGAATATATCGAGAGACTGAAGACGAATGGCAGAGGACACACTGGAGATGCGCTATGAGTTCTTCAGCTGGAGAGGGTTTGGAGTGGGTGCGACAATCATAGCAGCCTCTCTACTAGTCCAGTCTATGATAGGGTTTCCTGCCATATGGGATAGTTCCGCCATAGCCTATCTGCTTTTGATCCTGATTTCTGGTGTCGTTGTAGGGACTGCATCGGGCGGCGTCCTTGTATACCTGATTCCTCCTGACCAAGATGTAATCGGTCTGTCAGGATTGGGTAGCGATGACGCGACTCAACACATCGCACTGCTGCTCGTGCTGCTGGCACTCGTCCAACCTGTGATATCGGCATATCTAGCCTTCCCCCAGTACTTTGGCGTAGACCCTCTCGCTGCGGTCTGGGTTCTGGTCGCTTTTGCAGCGCCAAGCATTGGATTCGCCGCTGCGATGTTGGACAGGCAGAGAGCCATCGCTGCCGATCTTAGCATGTACTTCTCCTATAACGACCGGCTGGACATGGTCACGCTCCAGTGGCTGCATGGCCTTGGTCCACGCACTGCGACATACAGGATGGGAATGCTAGAAAATGCGGCGTCAAGAGTGAAAGGGGTGCGGGTCAAGGGTCATGAGATCGTTCGAGAGGGCGGGACCCTTCCCGTGGGCCACTGAGGTGTACAGGGTTTTCGCTAGGTCTTATGATGGTTTGCCACGTGCGCAGTAAGGCCCTCTTCTGTCCATGCCACCCATGCACACTTGAGACATGTTAGCTTCTTGCTGCCTACCCCGAATCGGGGTGGCGGCCTCTCCTCGAGTTCGTAGATGGTGCCGCCGTACCCGCTGCTCCTCCGTGTTGTGATCTTGAATCGCTTCTTGAAACAGTCTTCGCAGATGTTCAGCCTCTTCATCTCTTCAGTCGAGAAGCTGTCGTCGAGAGTCTTGGCTGGCTTCAAGGGTTGCATCTCCAGTCCACAGCTCTCGCAGAAAGTCGGCGTGGGAATCACCATCATCTTAGTGGAGGACCAATCAAGCCTTCCACATCTGCCGTGAATAACCGACGGCTATTTGTCTTTTCCCAATCTCGGAGCAGGATGGGATTGGTCATCGACTGGCTGCTCTAACATAGAGCTCGGCTGCGGTCCTGAAGACGTCGTCTACACCCTGTCCAGTCAAACAGGATGACTCAATGAAGGCCACAGGATGTAGCTTCTGAGTTGACCCGAGTCTAATCGCAATGTCCTCCGCCAGTTTTAAGCCCTCTTCTTGAGGGACCGGAGGCTCTCGACTGGTCAGCAGTGCTCCTGCTCGAAGATCAGTCTTGTTGCCCACAATGACTATGGGCGGGCGTTGACCGGACACTGCCATGCTCTCCTTGAGCCAGAACTCGACGCTATCGAAGCTCCATCTGTCCGAAGTGCTGTAGACGATGATGACAACACCTGTTGAGTCATAGAAAGACTTGCGCGTGACCTTGCAGTTGACAGCTACGTCAAACGACCAAACCTGAAGCCTCACTCTGTGTGCGTCGAGTTCGATTGTCCTCTCGGAAACATAGGGCTTCTTTTCGGCCTCGTTCTCTGACTCACCCATGAGCTTCAGTCCTGCTCTCTGCATTAGCGATGACTTGCCCACTCCTTCTTCGCCAAGTATCAGCGCCTTTGCAGCTACGATTGGCTTTATGATTCGTGACGGCGCCGGACCTGGCCTCCGCGGTTGTACAACGGTTGCCGCATCTTCGTCCGGTGGTCGAGTCCGGGCGGCAGCCTCAGATGGAGCAACGCTACTTTCTCGTCGCGTAGTTACAGAAGCGCCTACCGCTACACTCGGTACTGGGCGCGGTTGCGCTGCCACCTCTGCCAATTCAGGCTGCTTCTCTTCGGCTGCAATCGGTGCCGGAGTCCTTGTCTTGGGAGTGCCGAATATCTCCTCAGTACCCGATACCTCGATCTTGATCCCTGGTTTTTCTGTCACATGCGCCAAAGCTGATTTGGGTGCAAGGAATGAGTCACTAAGGGATTCTACGACACTCAGGGCCTCCTCAATGTCCTTGAATTCCGCTCCTGAAACCGCGCTGGTCACTACGGGCATTGTTTCCTCGCGTGTGACAGGTGCTTCGGCTTTTGAAGCAGCGACAGTCAAGGTTGTTTCTGCAGGTGGAGCAGGTTTCTCTTGTGTCCGTTGGGGTTTCTTTGCAGCTTCTTTGGGAGGAGGTGTCGCAGCGACCGAGGCAGAGAGGTCGGCTGCATCCGATATTATCATCTTTACTTGGGGGAGCCCTATCTTCTCGAGCGTTCCCCTCAGAACGCCGGGCGGCAGTAACTTGCCCTCATTTACGAAGTAGGTTTCAACGTCAGATAGCACCTCATTGAATGACCTGTTGTTGGTGCGTATCTTCTTCTTCAGGACGCCCTTGTCTCTTACCTCTAGATAGCCCGGAAGTAGAGCCACTGCAACAGTCGTCCCAGGGACTATCAGACTCGCCGCATCTCCATGAAGCTTCTCAGGCCATGTACTCTGCCCTGTTGTGATAACTGTTTCGCTGACCTGTTCGTTTCTTGCGATTACCTGTCTTGTAGAATGTCTTGGACTCCCGATGGTGACCCCAGTCCCGAGAAACGCAATGTACTTTTACCTGTAGGACAATCCTGTTAGCCCTCCTGTCACCAAAGGAGTGCGAGGTTAAGAGATTGACTGATGTCAACTTCCGAGATTACGTGGACATAATTCAGGACTGGCCTTCCCCGGGCAAGGCTGTCTGCGACATTAGCAGGCTGCTGGAGCATCCCGCAGTGTTCCATGAGGCTGTCCAGGCACTTGCCAAGCCTATCGTCGAGCTCAAACCAAACAAGGTCATAGGTATCGAGCAGCGGGGACTTGCTCTTGGCAGTGCAATTGCGTTCTACTTGGGTTGTGGAATTGTCCCAGCCCGTTCGATCGCCTACCTGCCTGAAGACTATAGTAGACCTGTTGAGTTTCTCCCATCGAGCAGGTTTGCTGATAGAAGGCTCGCACTCGTATCCGAGTCTATTGACCCCGGTGATCGGGTGGCTATAGTTGACGACTGGCTCATACAGGGAACGACCGTGTTAGCTGTTGCCAAAGTAGTCGAGAAGTTAGGTGCGCAGGTCGTTGGTGTCGCATGCGTGATAAACAACATGAGCGAAACTCGTCGGAGGATCCTGGGCCGGCCCGAGATACACTGTCTGATTCGAAACCTGCGAACTGATGTGCTAAACCCTGTTGACTAGTTGGATGAAAAAGAGAAAGGGGCTGAGGTCAGTATGACCCCAGCGTTAGCCCTGTTTCTACTAGTGAGTCTTCTCGCGCAGTTCTCTGCGCAGGACTTTGCCGACCATCGTCTTCGGGAGGGTCTCCACAAACTCGACGTCAGTGGGCACCTTGTATGCTGCCATCTTCTCTTTGCAGAATTTGCGAATCTCATCTGCGGTAGCAGTCTTCCCTGCCTGAAGTACGATGAAGGCCTTTACTGTTTCGCCACGCACCTTGTCAGGGACTCCAATGACTGCTGCTTCCTTGACAGACGGATGCTCAAACAGGATCTCCTCGACATCTCGCGGCCATACCTTGAACCCGGAAGCATTGATGAGGTCTTTCTTCCTGTCCACTATGTATGTCCACCCGTCCTTATCCATCTTGGCGATGTCACCGGTCAGAAGCCATCCGTCCTTTGACAGAACAGCTGCAGTTTCGTCAGGCCGGTTGTGATAGCCAAGCATGACCTGTGGTCCCTTGACAGAAAGCTCACCGATCTCGTCAGGTCCTAGGACCTTGGATGGATTCTCAAGGTCTACAATCCTCGAGTATGTGCTCGGGAATGGGAGCCCAATCGATCCAATCCTTCTGAGACTCTTGTCGAGCGGGTTTGCATGTGTGACAGGCGAAGCCTCAGTGAGACCGTAGCCCTCTATGATGATGGCGCCGGTTGCGTCCTCGAATCTCTTCGTCACTTCGGCTGGAAGTGCCATGGCTCCTGCAATAGCGAGCTTGAGAGAGGTCAGCTTGTACTTCTTGACCTCAGGGTGGCTGTAGATTCCGATCGCCATCGTGGCTACCGTCGGGAAGAAGGTTGGCTTGTACTTGTCAATCGATGCCAGAACATGCTTGACATCGCGTGGGTTGGGTATGAGGATGATGCCGCCCGCCCATGACAGAGCAAGATTCATGGCTATTGTCTGCCCAAAGATGTGCTGCAACGGGAGAGCAGCCACGAAGATCTCCTTCCCCTTTGTCGATATCCAGTCCATCCATGCACCACACTGACTGCAGTTGGCCTTCAGATTGTTGTGTGACAACATTGCGGCCTTCGGCGTTCCTGTGGTTCCACCAGTGAACTGATAGACCGCGATGTCTTTTGCAGGATCTATTGTGACCTTAGGTACGTCGGTGCCAGCACGCGAAAGAAAGTCAAGCCAGTATTGATCGCCTTCTGCGATGGGCGGGACTTCCTTCATCTCCTTCTTGAACCTAGTCTTGGGAGCGAGAACCCGCTTTGCCTTGCCTAGGTGGTCCCAAGCTGCAGTGACGATGACATTCTCCAGGTTAGTTTCCTTGCGAACTTCCTCGACTAGGTGATAGAAGAAGTTCAGAACGACCATAGTCTTCGCCTTGGTGTCCTGCAGGTATATCCTCAGTTCTTTAGCCACACTCAGCGGGCTAATGGGCGCAACGGTGGCACCACACTTCAATGCACCAAAGTAGGCGATCACAAACTGAGGAACGTTTGGAAGCATGATGGCAACTGTGTCGCCCTTCTTTACGCCAAGCTTTGTGAAGCCGTTTGCGGCTTTCTTGATCATCTCATCTAGCTGCTTGTAGGTTATGGCTATTCCCTCGTAGATCAGGGCCTGATTGTTCGGGTACTCTGCAATCGCCTTGTCCAGGTCGACCCAGAGAGGTCCCTCCGATACTCGAATGTCAGGCGGAGTCTTCCCCACGTAGTGCTTCAGCCACGGTCTCTCCTCCTTGGGTGGAGCTGGAGCTAGTGGAGCAGGAGCTGGTTTCGGTGGAGCTGGAGCTGCCGGAGCAGGAGCTGGTTTCGATGGAGTTGGAGCTGCCCGAGCAGGAGCTGGTTTCGATGGAGTTGGAGCTGCCGGAGCAGGAGCTGGTTTCGATGGAGTTGGAGCTGCCGGAGCAGGAGCTGGTTTCGATGGAGCTGGAGCTGCCGGAGTAGGAGCCGGCTTCGGTGGAGCTGGAGCTACTGGAGCAGGAGCCGGCTTCGGTGGAGCTGGAGCTACTGGAGCAGGAGCTGGTTTCGATGGAGTCGGGGCTACTGGAGCAGGAGCTGGTTTCGATGGAGTCGGGGCTACTGGAGCAGGAGCTGGCTTTGGCTTCTCCTCCTTCGGAGCAGCGGCTGCCTTTCGTTTTCGCTCCTTTGGCTTCTCTTCCTGAGGTTTATCTTCTTTCTCGGCCATTGTATTACCTCTTCTGGCGGGTAAACGTAGGATGGTCTTCTCATGGAGGATTTATCCCTTCCGCCAGGCCTTCATGGCAAGATAGGGAGGACCGAACAAAGGAGTTTGCACTGACCGAGAAACCGGATTAGGATGCCAGTGTCCTTCGGAGCCACAGATCAATGTGTCGGTTTCCGACTGATGTGCAATCCTCGGCTGGATTGCCTGAACAGTGCCAAATTGAGGACACTGAACCGCCTACAATCGAGTTCTCAGTTTTTCGCCGAAAACCTGGTTGGTTCTACCACGCGCAAACCTGGGTTGAGCTGCAATCTGCTCTTCTCTCCTATGAGAGCGCCTCTCTCAAACAGACCCAGAGAGCCCTGAGCGCGATGGGGCCGACCTTCTCTCTGCCGGCAATTGACCCGGACATGAGAGATGCCACCATCCTCTGTATCTCAGTGTTTCTATCTCCTATCTCGAACAGGACGCCATCAAGCGGACTTGTGAACAGTTTCTGAGCTGCAAGCTGCCCCTTGATCTCGTGTCCGAAGTCTCTGTTCCAAGCACGCTGGTATTGGATCAGTGAAGCAGCGTCGAGGCGATCATGTTCGAGAGCTTTTCCGAGGACTGCTCCGGCTAGTCTGCCAGCATGCATGGCATAGGCTATCCCTCCACCCGTCAAAGGATTGACCATTCCCGCTGAGTCGCCGACGAGTAGGCAGCGGCGCGTGAGGCTCATTGGTATGGGACCAGTCGTTGGAACAAGTGCACCTCTCGCCCGGAACGAATCGACTCTCTGGGGTATGAGCCCGCCGCGCTTCAACATCTTGGTGAAGAGCAAGAACAGTGTGGGCAGCCGGCGAGCACGATTCGCTACGATGCCTAGACCAACATTGACAGTGGTAGACTTTGGGAACACCCATCCATATCCCGGTGATCCCCCCACATTTGTGTAGAGATGGTACTCCTTGTCTGGCCCGTAGCAACTAGCTATGTCCGATTCGGTCACCGGAACTTCCATGACTTGGCAGGCAGTGATTGACCCTGCTGGCCACCGTCTATTGAGACCTGTCTGCCGGGCGACAATACTACTCGCACCATCAGCGCCGATAACGGCTCTGGCCCTGATTTCCTCGCCCCGAGAGCTGAACAGTGCGACTGAGCCTTCGTTGATTCTGACAGATACGACGTTGAACGGTGTTGTCGGATAAGCGCCCTCTTCGATTGCCAAGCGGAACAATGTGGAGTCGAAATCCGTCCTCAGAGTCATGACCATGTCAGATTTGCCTCTGAGAACAACATGTCCGTTCGGAGAATGAAGAACAGCCGAATGTGATATGCTCTTGACGAACGCCGACGACCTGCGACCAACATAGGGGAACTCACTCAGCAAGTGTGGCGAAAAGCCGCCGCCACATGGTTTGTCACGAGGTAAGTTGCTCTTGTCTATCAGGCAGACATTGAAGCCCATTTTGCCGAGTTGTCTACCAGCGCTGGACCCGCCAGGACCTGCTCCCACTATGGCCACGTCATACATCTGTCAAACCTCATCGTGACCGGAATCGCATGCATCCATCGCGCGCCTTCAGACCATAGTAAAGGCAGTAAACGTCTTCGATCGCATCAAGGTTTGGGCGGCTTTAGATAGACCTCGAATACGCCGTTCCACAGCTGACTCGTTTCTTCGGCCTTTATGAGAAGGTCGCCATTGAAGTTCACGCCAACCGGTCTTACCTTGCTCTTCTTCCACACGTCCGCGAATATGATGGAGTGCACCTTGTTCTGGAAGTCCTCCGTGACACGCGAGATCATTCTCTCAGTGTATGCTTGGTCAATGCCTTGGGCTGTCAAGTCCGCTGCCGGCCTGAAAACGCGTTCTTTGCTGACAGCGCCGACGTTCTTGTCAAAGACATAGCCGATTCCTCCCACGAAGTAGAACACTCCGTGAGGAACACTTAGTTCGTCGCCAATGACGATGATGTCTCCACCTGTGAGACTGACATATAGCGGCTCGGCGACGTTGAAGGGTATTGACGCCGCCTCAACCGATATTTCGTCCATACCGAGGTCCCGCTTCAAGAACACCTCAAGTGTCTTCACTTGCCGGTCCAGCTGGAACGGTGCCAAGTCCCCGGCAAACACAGCATTCCTCGCCTTCTTAATCAGAAGATCGATGATGCTCTGGCACTTCTTGAGAAACTCGATTCGCTGTTCCTGCTTGTTCAGAAGCCGCTTGGCTGAGATCACGGCCCTGACATACTCGATGTCCTTGAAATCGGAGATGATTGTCTTGGTCAGATAGGCGCTGGCTTCGGTTTCATTGAAACCCTCAAGTAGAACCAGTTCTTTCGGTATCCGTGTTCCAAGGTGGATCTGGCATGGGGCGTCGCTATCCCGTGCCTTGAAAAAGACGCTGATGTCGAGTCCAAGTCTAGGGATGTCCGTGAATTGCTTTACGTAGGGGCCATCTGGCACAATCTCTCGAGCCCGTGACTTCTGGTAGATCTGGGCATATCTGGCAAACACATCGGCGCGTGACATTCCACTTTCATCCAGATGCCATTGGTCTCGACAACCACTATTATCTCTTGTCGTCAATGGCCTCAGAGAGTCTGCCGGCCACAATCTATAAAGAGTCGACTGGCTGCCACCGGATGCACAATACTCGTCCGTCTGACAAAACCCTCAGTAAACCTACCGTCACGCAGGTGAGCTAGTTTGGACAGAAAGAGAAGCGCACTTGGGTCTGTTGTGATTGGCATCATTCTGTTTGTGCTGTCGATGTTCTATCTGCTGCCTGTAGAAGGATTCTACGTGCCCGCCCTCGTTATCATGTTTGCCGGAGTCATACTGATAGGAATAGGCGGTGCCGTGTTCAAGGGCATCGATCGGTCGCTTGGCCTACCAGAGGGAGAATGCAGTTTCTGCAAGGGCACAGGGAAAATCTCGGACCCAACGGGGTCAGCAACTTGCCCTCGGTGTGGCGGCACGGGCAAAGCAAGGGCTGACGACAGCGGCTGAATGCTGGTGGGTTCTGTTTCGGGTGAGTCGACAACGGAGAGGGTCAATGTGCCGCGGCCGGTAGTCATCGGGCACCGAGGTTCATCGGCGTACGCACCTGAGAACACGCTGCTGTCTTACGAAACGGCATGGAAGATGAAGGCCGACATGGTCGAGCTGGATGTGCACAGTACGGCCGATGGGGGCCTAGTGTGCATTCATGACAAGGATGTTTCCAGAACAACAAACGGCAAGGGCCTAGTTGCGGAGCTGACTCTGAAGGAACTAAGAAGCCTCGATGCAGGCAAAGGGCAGAAGGTACCGCTGCTGAGCGAAGTACTGGACATGGCACGTGGCAAATTCGGAGTCGACATAGAGATCAAAGTGCCTGACGTGGAGAAGACTATTCTCAAGCTAGTGAAGGAGCGCCGCATGCTAGGGTCAATCATCTTCTCGTCTTTCATTCATACCACACTCATTGTCATACGAGGCCTCACTTCTGAGGCAATCACGGCTGTGTTATATGAAGAATCTATGGATGACCCCGTAACGTACGCCCGTGACCTAAAGGCCAGTGCCATCAGCCCGCTGTTTCTTATCCTGGAACCGGCAATAGTACGGGCAGCTCGGAACGCTGGACTAAGGGTATATCCTTGGACTGTCAACGATGGCGACATTATGGCTGAGTTCCTGAACATGGGTGTCGACGGGCTGATAACTAACTACCCCGATGTCGGTGTGAGAGCGGTTGAGGATTACCTTGCAAATCGGACCAAGGGCGAACACTGACCTCCATGATAAGCCATGTCAGCCATCTGGACAGATGGCCACACCTAACGCTCTTCTTCTTCTCTGTTGGCAACAGTCGAGGAGCATTGATGGCGGTATGTGCGGGTGACTACGATTCCCGCTTCAGTCCACCTCTCACCCTGAAGCCCTGAGTGAGCATGCCGAGTCTGGCTCCTGCCGAGGCCCAAGTAAGTATGCTTGTGATCTCTATGCCCACTATGAGAATCACTAGAGATGTTATGACTCCTGCTACAGCTAGCGCAGGTGGGAAGCCCGCGAACACATAGAAGGCATACAAGGCGACCAGTACGCCGGCAACTAGCCCCGCGGCCGCCGCAACTCTCACATACTGACCTTCGAGTTCGTGGCCCTTCTGTAGGATGTCGCTGCCAAGACTGAGATTCAGCGATAGGACTAACACGAGACTCAGCGCATAGAGGGCGAAGGTCAGCGCGGCTGTAGTCAGTGCTTGGTGCGTGACAGTATCATTGGAGGATATCATTACTATCATCAATGCGAAGAGGGCGCTTATCCCTCCTAACACACCTCCTCCTCTGTACGCTCTACCATAGCCGAAGCCTTCTAGCGCGACGTTCCGAACAAGGAGACAGGCCATGACAGCAGCCATTATCGTGGGCCCTTGGATGGCGGGAGGAATGCCCGCTAGGAGCTGGACATTGAACCATCTGTTGGTGGGCCAGATTGCAGGAGGACCGCTGCCGAATCCGCCCAGCATGAAGATGATGAACAGAACTGACGCTGCGATGCTGACGATTACTGTGAGAAACATCTGCGAGAAATGCGTGAATCTCCTCACCTTGGTTTCAACCATGAGAATGCCCTGGGTCAGAATGACGAACCCGTAGCTGACTATTATGACTGAGGCCAGAACGTAGGGCCCGACGAGCGTGAAGACTGCCGTGATTACCAAAGGTGTACCGGTGACAATATCTGTGCTTCTTGCATATGCGCTGCCCATTAGAAGCATCACTGCTGCAGGACACATTGTGAGGAAGATAGCCATGTCATTAGAGCCTTGAAGACCAGTGCCACACTGTCCTGCTGCGATAATCCCAAAGGCCGCTAGAAAGATTGACAGATACTTGACTCCGCCTTTCACAATGTCCTCGGAGATCTCAGACGCCCGAAGCTCTCTGGCACCGAGCCGGGGCCCCAGCATCACCCAGAACAACATGGCAGCTAGGAATGCTCCAACAAGAGGCGGCAATGTTGCCCAAGTGGCTGTCCAAGTTGTTGGAGTTTCGACAATGGTCAGTGTCCACCATGGTCGCCAAACTTGCACTCCCTGAGTCAGTGTTACCGGGCCATTGAAGGCAGCAACTGCACCCACTAGGAATGTGAGAAGACCTGAGAGTCCGAAGCCGAACTTGGCTGGGTCTGTGCTCCGAGCATACTCCTTGATATGCTTCCGGGGTGCCAACCAGTACATGCTTGCCATAAGCTGACCAACAAGGAGAATCCCGTACGCGCCAGCGATGCCCGGTACAAAGAAACCGTCTTGTGTCAGGCTGAGCGGGAGAATCGCGAAGAAGAATCCATTCAGAAGTCCTGCCCCGAAACCGTAGTACGACTTGCTTGAACTCACATACACTACGGAATTCAGCTGCCAAAGGATCACGAAGATGGGCCCAACTATCGACAATGTGCCAATATAGTTCCTTACGGCGGTGAGTGAGCCTGCATTGACAGAGGCACCTGTGTAGATTGTGACGAGAGCAACAAGCGTTCCAATCCATGCCGCAAAGGCAACTGACGGGAGACTCGATTCGAGGATTCCGCCAAGTCTTCGGAAGCCCCTCAACTGCAACAGGAGACCGGCGGCCAACAACCCAAAGAACCCGGTCGAATAGAGCACGCTCTGTTGATACGCCACAAACGAAGCACCAAGCTTGGGGTAGAGCAACACAACGCCGACGGGCATCACGTCAGTAGTCAAGAGGGCTATCAAGCCGAGTGCAGCAGCGGCCGCACCAAGCAGTCCACCCACTCCTGCTAGCTTGTCCAGCCGCCTGTTCGGATTGTCCTGAGCGACTGGCAGTTCCTTGGAGGAAAACGCCTGTGCCATCGATGGTCTCTCCAATGCCGATGAAGCCGCGGGCCGGGGCATAAATAGATATCGGACAACGCGCCGGCTATTGGTCTGTTTGCCTGAGAGCAAGTCTTCTGAGTCTTCATCGGCAATTACAAAAGGTACGTTATCGTGGTCTGTGAAGCGGTGATTCGATGACCGGATTCGAGCTGTACGTGAAAGGTAAGAAGATACCAATGAATCAGTTTACGAGTACTATCGTGCACGACGTTCTGATGGCAGTCCTCTCCAATCTGAAGGATGTCAGTCTGGACCACATCAACAAGATCGAGGTTTCGTAGAAGGCGACATCTGACTGTTCTCAGTCGGCATGAGGTCTGGATTATGACACATGAGTGTTGGAATTGCAGGATGCTATGGGTGGACCTGTCGGATGAAAGCACCAAGGAAGTGGACTTGGAGAAGGTTGTCTTTGAGAAGTTCATCGGTGCAAAGGGGCTCGGCACTTATCTTCTGTGCCGATATCAGAAGGCTGGTGTCGATCCGCTTGGACCCAAGAACATCCTCTTTCTCCTGAGTGGTCCGCTTCAGGGTCTTCCTGCGCCGAACGTAGGAAGATGGAGCGTCGTGACGAAGTCACCTCTGACGGGTCTCTATCTTGACTCTCACTGCGGAGGTGGCATGGGCCGCGAGATCAAGAGGGCAGGGTATGATGCCATTGGAGTGACTGGGAAGGCCAAGCGCCCAGTGACAATGGTCGTAGAAGATCGCTCTGTCCATTTCGAGAGCGCGAGCGACATCTGGGGGAAGGGCATCCACGTTTCTACTGAGGAACTTCGCAAGCGGTCCAAGAAGGGAGCGTCTGTCTACACCATTGGCCCGGCAGGTGAAAGGCTCAGGCTTTTCTCTGTGACAAGCTGCGACATTGCTCACCAGACGGGACGGGGCGGTGTCGGGGCGGTGATGGGTTCCAAGAATCTGAAGGCAGTGGTGGCAAGCGGCTCAGGCTCTATCAAGGCACACAATCTTCAAGCAATACGGGAAGTAAACAAGGCCGTTACAGGTTCATGGCAGGCGAAGATCAGCGGTTTCAAGGACATCGGCACTGCTTTTCTGATCGAACTGGCGAACGGCTTAGGCCAATACCCCACCAGAAACTGGAAGGATGGGTTCTTCGAGGAGCATGAGAAGCTCGACAACTACAGAGCAGAGAAGGAGTTTGGACTCGGTGCACACCAGTCCTGCCCTCATTGCATAATGCGCTGTACTCGAGCTTACAGGACTCCCAATCCTGATGGTTCCGGCTCAACTGTCGAGTCTACAGTCGAGTACGAAACATGGGGGATGCTCGGAGGCAACATTGGTGTCAGTGATCCAGTGACAGTCATGAAACTCAATTACCTCTGTGATGATCTGGGTCTTGATACGATAAGCGCCGGGTCCGCGATTGGGTTCGCCATTGAGGCCTTCCAGCTTGGCATGATCAGTCAGAAGGAGGTTGGTTTTCCTCTGGCTTTTGGCGACTATGAATGCGCGGCGAAGCTCATCAGAATGATGGCGTCAGGCGAAGGGATTGGCGAAGTGCTTTCGAAGGGAGTTAGACAGGCCTCCAAGATGATAGGGAAGGGCAGTGAGAAGCTCGCCGTTCATGTGAAGGGGTTGGAGTCAGCGGCATGGGACCCTCGTGGCAGAAAAGGTATGGGACTTTCGTACGCCACGGCTGACGTAGGAGCCAGCCATCTCAGAGGGTGGCCTGCAACCACAGACCCTCCGGCGACATCTGCGCTAGACGTTGTCGAGTCGATGGTGAGAGCCCGCAATGAAAAGACGCTCACAGACTCTCTCGTCGTTTGTCACTTCACATACCACTTGCCTCTGGTGCTGCAGCAGAAGATCGCTCTTCTGAACGCTGCATCCGGTTTCGCTTATGACGAAGCAGCAATCCAGCTCTTCGGAAGAAGGATTGACACGCTCAGTAGGATGTTCAACGTCCGGGAAGGGGTATCAAGAAAGGACGATGTCTTGCCTCCGAAGTTCTGGATTCCCGAGAGCCAGGGTCCAAGAGTTGGGATGAGAGCTTTCGTGGATGAGGCCGATTTCAAGGCATGCATCGACCGCTACTATCAGATTCGTGGCTGGGACAACAACGGAGTGCCCACGAAGGAAACGATTCGTGAAGTCGGGCTTGAAGGGTTACTCTGAGCTGATGTGCGCAACTACTGCGCCAGGCAAATGAGGACTGCGGGCTTGTGGCTCGGACAGCTTCTCAGTCTGAGTCGGGATTCAATGTGGAATGTTGTCTTTCTGGCCATCTTGACAGGCGCTCAGTAACTGTAGTCCGCTGGCATGCATGGTCCGATGCATGGGCAGGCAGAACCTATTTCAGGTGGCCGTCGTCAGCCCCTGACCGCGTTGTAGACAGCTTCGTAGAGCTTGATATGAGGTTAGAGATATGCACAGGCAGTGCTTTGCCATGATTGCGGCAGTCTTGTTGCTGTTCCCCGTGAGTTCTCTGGTGTCATCGTTCATGACTAGCGCTCAGCCATCCTCTCATGGTCCCGCGCTTGAGCCAGTGAGCCCCGCAAACGGAGAAGGAGAGCAAAGGGACGTCGAATTAGACATGATGCGATTCACGCCGTCAGCGTCACCCGAAGACGGAATTCACTATGTAGCTCGGAGAGGGGTCGATGCCATCGCCTATTTCGGAGAGTCTGAAGTGTACTATGTTCTAGGAAACACGCTAGTCCTGCTCGAGTTCCCGGGAAGCATGAGCGTGATTCCTCTAGGTGAAGAACCGACGGGCTCCATAACGAACTACATCTATGGGAATGACCCGAACAGATGGAGGACTGGCCTGAATGACTGCTCAGTTCTGAGGTATGCGAGCATTTACCCGGGCATTGACCTCGTGTACAAATCGCTTGATGGCAACCTGAAGTATGAATTCGTGGTTGCTCCTTACGCAGACCCATCGCTAATACGTCTGAGATACCCTGACGCAGACAGCGTCGATGTGTTTGATGAGGCGGTAACCGTTTCAAAGGACAGGTTCACGTTCGCGGATACAGGGCTCTTGGCCTTTCAAGAAGGCCCAAGGGTCGGTGGTGTCGAGTGTGCCTTCCGTGCTCTTGCCCAGAGGACGATAGCCCTATTCATCGGTCGGTATGAAGTCTCCTGCGAGCTGATTGTCGATCCTGTGATTCTTACTTACAGCACCTTCCTCGGAGGATCGACCCGTGGACACGCGATTGCCGTGGAGAACGGTTGCGTATATGTCACGGGCTACACATATGCCACAAACTTCCCGACTGTCAATCCATTCGACTCGACCTTCAACGGAAACGCTGAATGCTTCGTGACAAAGCTCGCAACCGACGGTCGTTCTCTGGTTTACAGCACCTTCCTTGGCGGGGAATCAGACGACGTCGGATACGGGATTGCCGTGGAGAATGGCTACATCTATGTCACTGGTGAAACATACTCCTCTGGCTTCCCTACTGTCAATGCATTTGATTCGACGCACAGTGTAGACAGCGACTGCTTTGTGACCAAGTTTGCGGCTGACGGACAGTCACTTGTGTACAGCACCTTTCTCGGATCAGCCAGCATCGGACGCGGAATCGCTGCGGACAACGGCTCCGCCTATGTCACGGGCTCCACGGTTTCCTCTGACTTCCCGACAGTCAATGCATACAACTCGACATACAGCGGAGGCTGGGACTGCTTTGTGACCAAGTTTGCAGTCGACGGTCAGTCACTCGCCTATAGCACATTTCTCGGAGGCTCGGGTGAAGAGGTAGGAATGGGGGTTGCCGTCGAGAACGGTTCTGCTTACGTCACGGGCTACACATACTCCCCTGACTTCCCGACTGCGAATGCATACGACTCGAATCTAGACGGAGCCACTGGCTGCTTTGTGACCAGACTGGCACCCAATGGCCAGTCTCTCGTATACAGCACCTTCCTTGGAGGGATAGCGTATGATCTTGGGTACGCGATTGCCGTCGAGGACGGTTTTGCATATGTCACGGGCAACACACAGTCTTTCGACTTCCCGACTGCTAATGCATTCGACCCCATCTTCAACGGGGTCCAGGACTGCTTTGTGACCAAGCTGGCAGTGGACGGTCAGTCTTTGGCCTATAGCACCTTCCTTGGTGATACAGCTAGCGAAAGAGGACAGGGAATCGCCGTCGAGAGCGGCTTCGCCTATATCACCGGCTGGACAGATTCCTCTGCCTTTCCGACAGTCAATGCGTTCGACTCGGCCTACAACGGAGGCTATGACTGTTTTGTGACCATGCTGGCAGTGGACTGTCAGTCTCCGGTCTACAGCACCTTCCTTGGCAGTGCATCAAATGACATTGGATACGGGATTGCCGTGGAGAATGGCTCCGCTTATGTCACGGGCTATACACTTTCCGCTGCCTTCCCGACGATTAATGCATACGACCGGACCCTCAACGGAGGTGAAGACTGTTTTATCGCCATGATATCTGATGACATCGACAGTGACATGGACGGCTTAACGGACCGGGAAGAGGATTATTACGGTACCGATCGATTCTGCATCGACTCCGACAATGACAACTTTCTCGACGGGTACGAGGCGATCTACGGTTCCGACCCTATGGACCCGATGTCCTACCCGGGCATGCCGCAGGCATGGTACGACGCCATCTACGATGACCTTGATGGCAACGCCACCCTGATCCAGCAGGTCATCTCTTGGTTGGATGGGAACCACACGGCGATAGAAACACTGTTCTTCTACCTCGATGGCAATGCGACTCTGCTGATCCAGACTGTGAACGTGGTCAATGCTAACAGCAGTCAGCTCGACCTGCTTGCGGCGCTTGTCACTCAAGACATTGACGCCCTGAGCAGTCTCAATGCCACTCACATCGGTGACATAGGACAGATTCGGGCAGTTCTGGACATGCTTGGAGTGACAGTCGGTGACACTGACTATGACGGACTGGACGACCTCGACGAGATTGCACTTGGGACAGACATCCGGTGCATCGACACAGACTGCGACAACCTGAACGATGCCTATGAGGTCAAGATTGGCACAGATCCGACAGATGACGACAGTGACAACGACACCTACTACGACGGCGCTGAGGTGTTGGCAGGGACTGATCCTCTCGACGCCCTCGATTATCCCGGCAATACCAGCACGACCACTGAGCATGCGATGGGTACTGAAGTCATCATCATCGCTGGAGCCGCTGGCTGCGTCGGAATCATCGCGTTGCTGGTAGTCATGAGAAGGAGGGCAGGCACAAAGGCATCTTCGTGAAGTGCCCGGCGGTCAGAGACACAAGTATGATGGGCTGCGCGAAGGCAACATGGTAGCCTCCGCGGGCCCACTAGAGGATGCTGGGTCAACTAGACTTCAAGGTGCAAAATGACGTTCAAGTAGGCGTGCACGTTTCGTCTGCAATGACCCGTGAGGAAGGTCAGGCTGTCTGGCTCGCGAGCTTGATAAGTATTCAGCACCTATGGTCAGTTGGATGCAATGCTGAGAGCCTGAAAGTGATGCGAGATAAACAAAGAGCCGAAGCACCAGATAGCCTACTTGAGATGGTTCTAGTCTTTTCACTGATAATCCTGCTTCTTGCCCTCGCACTGATCTACTTGCCGGCATGGCTCTCCTGAAGAGCCGATGACGGCTAGTCTACCTCTTGATGATTGAGTATATGCTCTGGATACAGCCCGTGAACTCGTTCTCAGGGTGTTTCAGAACCACGACGTATCTGCTGCCTGCCTCTATCAGAATTTGGAGAAGAGGAATGATGGTCGCCACTTTGGCCTGGAACTTCTCCTCCACTTCGGCGATTATCGCCTTGTCCTCGTAGATGCTGGGTTTCTTGTTTATGATGATACGAATCTCAGGCACTTTGAGCTTCCTTGCCACGCTCAACGTGGCCGCGGTCCCCAAGAGGTCCTGTTCATCGATCCTTGCCACAACAAAGAGGAAATCCGCAGTCGCCATGGACAGCAGGGTCTCTCGATCGAGGCCCGGATGTGTGTCGATAATCAGGTAGTCGAGGTTCTTCGCCTTTATCACATCGGTGAAGCCACGCTTGAGGTCGCTGACCTCGTAGCCCTCCCTCAGTATACGGGTGATGTCAGTCGCACTCATCGAACTCGGAATAAGGAACAACTTGCCCTGCTTGATTCCCAGCTGGTTAGTCAGGTCCATACAGGCGTCGGTGATGTCGCACTCTCCCCTTAGGTAGTCATTCAGAGTGTACTTCAGCTTCTGCCGGCCCAGTCCGAATATGATGTGTATCCCTGGAGACGCAACATCGGTGTCCATTACGGCCACTCTCTTGCCATCGAGAGCCGCAATTGCTGCAAGGTTTGCAGCGATGTTGCTCTTACCGGTGCCTCCGCGGAAGCTGTGAATGCTGACGATGTCACCTGACATGGCTCATCACCCTTTCATTCTCCCATCGAACATATTCTCCTAGGGAACGTAGTACTTCCAATATGCGAGATGTCTGTATCTTGGTCTTGTCGGATATCTCCTTTATAGAGTAAGCGCCTGTGCAGTAACGCCATACGGCGTCGACCACTGCAAAGCTCTTCTTAGGCATCCCGACAACTTCCAGGAAAGCCGAAAAGCGCTCATCTCTCTCCTCAATTATCGGGTACAGCTTGGCGATACGGGCGGCACCCTTTGATATGAGGTGCGCAAGCACTTCGTCTGTGTGCTCGGGGGGAAGACCGGTCTTCACGTGCAGTTCGCCTACGGTGATCTTCTCGTCAAGAAGCCCAAGAATCTTGACAGCATTGCCGTGTAGCTCGGCTGGTAGACCGGTCAACAAACGTTTTGACGTACCTAATGCCCCACCATCATGGACAAGAGGCAAGACCACGTCATAATCATAGAAGCCGGTGGTCTCCTCCATGCGCGTGGGCAGAACCTTCTTCATGTTTTTCAGGTCTAGCGCGGAAACCGTCTTCAGGAACGGGTCAGTCAATTTCATGAGTTCGGCATTGGACCTAGCTGCATTCACGACAAAAGCAGAGTAGATGTCGTTGTCTGTACGCGTAATGAAGAAAGACGTGAGAGGGTCCAGACTCGTGTGAACTGTCATGAGGCTTCTCCCCGTAGCCGTTGTCAGACTGCCTAGCAGATCGAGCAAGGCCTCCAGCTCGTATGCTCTCAGGTTCGAAACCAAGATGAAACCATCATGAGTCAGTGCAGAACTCCTCAGAACATCGCGGCTTGTTTCAACGCTGGCCATCGCGAGCTTGAGTTGCTTCAAGTCCTCCCTGGGCAAGAGCCCTGTCTTGTATCGTCTTGCGAGCCCTGGGATGCCGTCGAACTTCTGAAGGAGTGCCTCTACTGTATCAACAAATGGCTTGAATGCACGGGTATCTGACCGTTCCTTCTTGAGTTCGGAGTAGTAAGTGCTAACAAACTGGTCAGAGAGGTCTCTCAGAAACACTCTGTATATCTCAGTGCTATCGTCCTGGGAAACGAGGGCCACGAAAAAGAGGTCTCCCTTATGCTCCCATACGAATTTGTTCGAAGCGAATGATATGGCCGTGATGCGCTGTTCACTGACCTGTTCAGCGATTGAACCCATTGCGGAGAGAAAAGCTGCGACCAGCTCGTCCAGCTTCTTTGTGCCTGTTACACTGTAATGGAACAGAGGAATGCCAGTGTCACGCAGGATAATGACTTCTTTGACCAAGGTGCCTTCCTCGAAGAACGACAGCAAGCCTTTGGGTCTTCATTAGGCCTATTATACCTTCTCAGATGGTTGAGTGCAAGAAACCGGCCGCGCCTCGCTACAAGTCTTGCGCCACTGTGACCTCAACAAGGTTCCAGCTCACTGCGTTCCCGAGCCTACACAAGACCTCATAGAGCTTCTCGGCAGTCACACCGATCTTCTCACTAACCTCTACAACTGATTTGCTTCCAGTGCATAGCGGCCGAGCCCGGTTGAGTATCTGGTAGTCCTTCCTAGGCAGACCGACGAGATCGAGGTAGATGTCGAACCGAGCATCTCCTTCTTGAAGCAGTGGACACAGTTTCGAAATTCTGACGACTCCCCATATGGTCAGGTATTCGATGACCTCAGAGATCTGCTCTACCTCGAATCCCAGTGTCTGACTCATTTCGTGAATCGACGTCTTACCATCAATCGCCTCAAGTATTCTGTTGCCACTTCCTCCGAAGTCTCTGTGAAACTGGTCGAGGAGGCCCATCGACTCCGACGCGGCATCGAACGCCTGCTGGTTCAGCTTCGGTACGACGAACGAGCTCAGGCTCGATGTCACTAGGAGTATACCCTCATAGAACGAGAAGGACCTCTTGACCTCTTCCTTGAAGTCCTCGAAGGCACCCTCAACCTGGATATCGGCCTTCAGTTCACGCCCGTATCGTGTAAGAAACCTGTGACTCAAATCCCTGAGTACCGCCCTCAAGACTTTCTCTGGTGCACCTGACTCCACGAGGAAAACGAACAGTGCCTCTGATTCGGTCTGATACAGTATCTCTGAGCCCTCAAACGACAGACTCTGGACCGATCGTTCGCCGAACTCTGTGGCAAAGCTCGAGATTGCCGAGAGGAAGCCCGACAACAGGCTGTCCAGTTTTCGCGTTTCATGTGGGGAATAGTGAAAGAGTGGAATGCCTCCTGCAGCGATAATCATGAACTCATGAACGCGCAACCGTCCAGTCAACTGTGGCATCTCCCGATTGAGCGTCAAAGGCGACACCACATTAATGTATCTAGGAGGCCATACCTGCCAATAGTCCTGTCTACGAAATGTCCATATTGCGGCCTGAGCGTGCACAGGGCCATCTTGGGTTGGTGACGAGCGTGCTTGAGTACAGAGAGTTTCCCATTAGGGTCGCGTTATATTATGTGCTTCTTTCTCCCATGCTCGCGTACGTTATTTACTCAAGCAGCCAGATGATTCTTGGCACGATGTTTCCCTCCTTCGGAAGTGGGAACTTGGGCCTCTTGGGGTTTGGGATTCTCGCTGCTGTTCTCACGCTGATGTTGGCTGGCGTCTTGGCAGACCACACGAGGCATCTGTATGCAATCAGTACGCTAGGTGCGTTAGCTCCACTGCTTCTAGGTATGGCTATTGCTGTCATAGGGTTTCCGAGCACATATACTCCGACAATCGAAACCTCATTTGCGATTCTTCTGTTCTCTGGAGCCGCCTTCTCGCTTGTGAGCTGGTGTGTTCAGCTCAACAAGACGGTTGTGGCGCGCTTTCGCGGCAGAGTGGTTGCATGTTTCTTGGCTGTGTCCTTGGTGATATTCGGAGCATATTCAGCATTGGGTTCAATCGGTGTTAGCCTGCGTCCGATGAACATGCCAATCCCAGAGATCGTCGCGGCAGCAGCAATCCTCATACGACTTGGTTTCAGACCTTGGAAATGGTCGCTACACAAGCTGGCCGCCAAGGGGGAGGCTCAGTCCTACTTCATTCCGACTCTCTTGGTCATGGCTGCATACATACTCTGGTACTTCGGAACTCAGCTGAGCATTAAGGAAGTGTTCAGGCTGGCCCTCGACCCTTCGTACATAACGCTTGGTCAGTACTCTGGTCTTTCCGTCTACGAGCCCGCGTTCATGGCTGTGGGTGTTGTATTCGCAGGATTGGCGGCTGACATGAAGGGAAGAAAGTCTGCTTTGACTTTCGGTATTCTGCTGCTTGGCCTGCTCTCGATCTTTGGGTCACTTACGTACTACAATCTTGAGGATGGTTCTGCATACCTGAGCGCAGCCCCTCTGCTCATTTCTGAGCGTTTTGTCGAAGGCTTCTTTCTGGGTCTCGTGCTCATGCTCGTATGGACCGAGCTGGGGTCTCCGAACACAAAGGGAAGACGAATAGCCGCTATTTGGATTTTCTTCATCGGGTACATCGCTCTGTTCTTGGCTGTTTCGCTGGAGGTGTCATTCGGCATCAACTGGTATGCACCCGACTGGGTGCGACGGGCAGGGATACAGTTCGCAATCCTGCTCACACTAGTAGCGCTATATTGGTCGGCCCCACTGCCAGAGATTCTAGGAAAGGAACTCGAGATGGAAGATCTATCTCTCGATTTTGATGAACGGCTAGTGAGGCAGACTGCAGAAGCATTCGTGGGAGCAGAGGATCTCAAATCAATACGAAGCCAGCTTGACATTTTGGGCGATACCGAAGAGCTGAGTGACAAGGATATGGATGAGATGCTCGGTCCAGACTTCGACAAGATGCTTCCGTTGGGCGGAATCCCCGGTGTCGGTTCAAAGATGGAGCAACGTTTACGGGAAGCGGGATATGAGTCAGCTGCTCAGCTTGCTGGAGAAGCCCCTCAGCGGCTGTCAGAGAAAGTGAAGGGCCTGACTCCGGCCAGGGCAGAGAAGATTCTTGAGGGAGCACGCGCAGCCGTGAAGAGAGCCCTCAAATCGAAGAAGGAAGGGGGACGAAAATAACCACCTAATAGAGCGACCTTTTTCCGGTATGAAGTCCAAAACGAGGACCTTGTTCTGATTGAGGAAGGCCATGTCAACGCTTGGGTTCGGCGGGGTAGTATGCCAGACCTGTACCGCCCAAGAGGTCAGTATTGTTTATTCGCTTCCCGCAGTCAGAGCAGAAGAGGATTATCTTTGGGTCGCTTGTCGCCCGCCCGCATCCCTTGCAGAGCAGTTCGACATCGATAACCGTGAGGTCTGAAACCTTGGCTGGCTGCTTGCATCGCTGGCATTTCACTTCAACCAGGTCATCAACGAGCACAGTCTGCGTCTGGTTACCGCACTTGGGACAGAATACGAGGTAGACCTTGTAGATGTCTTCGCTTCCGCACGAGGGACATGCGAGTCCCAGTCTAAACTCAGAGCCACCACACTGGCGGCATTCTACCCTTCGGCCATAGGTCTTTGGAACGAGCTGGCCTGCGCGTTCTAGGTCTTTGAGTAACCTTGCGACTTCTTCATCTTCGGGCCCCAAATACTCCGACGCCTTGGGATACTTGGCGACGGCCCTCATCACGTGCCTCGGTATCAAGGCAGGTGTCCTGCCTTCGCTCATATCTTCAAGAAGCCGACGGACATGAGGGTCAGTAAGCAGCTGATCGCCCGATGTTTCCACAATCAGTTCCTGCAGGATCAGGAACGCCCGAGTGATCTCATCATCCCAGTTAGAGCTGTTGAAGTTGATCCGTGTGACTAGTCTTAGAAGGTTTCTCTCAACTACCGTCGGGTCGTCATCATCATCAAGAAGAACGGCGATGCAGTTGGGGTTCTCGAGGTAGGAAATGATTAACCCTCGGGGTAGCTTCGTATAGCCTACCTTTGCTTCTTGGTGTACCCCATGACCCATGAATATGACAAGGGCCTCCTCCGACTTCAGTGGATCACCTTCAGGATATGATCTGCCAACAGACGGCCCTAGGATTGCATCCCACCATATCGAGAAGACTGCCTTCGGCATCGCTTGTACACCTAGGGAATACCACTATACGCTCGCGTAGGTCCAGTACTCATACGATGTCTGCTGTCTTAATAGCGTTCGCCGGATGAATCCGCTTGGGAGTGGATACCGAAGAGTATAAAACCGCCCCCTAGTCCGAGCGGGCGCTAGGCGCTATTAAGGCCGGAAGGTGTATCCATGGTTTCACGACGCGAGGGCCGGGTCGTCCTCGTTGGGGTTCTGATGTGGCTAGTTTTGTCACCATTTGCTTTGTGGACCCTAGGTCCTGCGATGCCCCCTCTGACTCCTCAGCGACACTTTGTGGCTGCGGCACCTACAATCAGCAGCCCCGATGATCTAACGTTTGAAAATGGCACGATGGGTAAGAAGATAGTCTGGAACGCGACGTACCCTGAGCCGAAGAACTACACGATTACACGAAATGCAAGCATCTACAGGTCTGGCTCATGGGCGGGCGGCCTTGTTGAAGTCGACCTGAATCACCTCTACACACAGAACTTGACACACACTCTCCCGGTGAAGTTCGTGTTTGTCTGCACCGTCTTTGACATGCAGAATGAGTCAGTTTCTGACGAGGTGCTAGTTGCAGTGATACCAGACGTGGTTGCGCCCATACTGAGTAGCACCGGCAGCTTCAGCTATGAGGAGGGGAGCTTTGGACACAGCGTGAACTGGACGATTCAGGAAACGAACCCTTCTTTCTTCAACATCACAAGATACTCAAATGAAACCACTAGCAACCGGACTCTCATCCGAAGCGGGAGATGGTTTGCAGCAAACATCACTGTTGGGCGGAACATCACAATCAGTGTGGACAAACTGAATGCCACACATTGGTACTCATTCACTCTGTTTGTGAACGATACATTCGGGCGTAACTCCACAAGTACAGTGAATGTCACAGTCTACAGCGATTTCTCGCCGCCGACAATCACATCACCGAACGATATCTCCTATGAGTTCGGTTCGAAGGGTCACAAGATAGTCTGGGGAATCTATGACAGCAATCCGAAGAACTACACCATAAGAGTGCGGATCCTCTACAACGACACAAGCTACGGAAACAAGTCCGCTGTGCACGGAGCTGCGAATGTGACTTTGAGCAACTGGACTCTCACAAATGCAAGAGGCGACAATGTTTCGATCGATGTGACGAGCATCTATCTTGGCAACTACACTTACACAATGACATTGTACGACAAGTTCGGCCGCAATGCCAGTGACACCGTCAACCTAACGATATACAAAGACCTTCGTTCTCCAGTTGTCACACCTCTTGGCAACCTCACGTACGAAGAGGGGTATACCGGACATCGTCTCAACTGGTCTGCTGACGAGAGTAACCCTAAGCTGTACAATCTCACGCGCGATGGCATTGTCTTGATGAATGGCACATGGAGAGGCGAGAACATCAGTATCAACGTGGACAAGCTTGCCGTCGGAATACACGTCTTCAACATGACAATGACTGACTTCTTCAACCAAAGCACAGTAGTCATCACCGGTGTCAATGTCACGCCAGATGCACACGTACCGACCATCGCAGACGTCCGCGAGATTCAGGTGTTCGCGACGTCCACATCCAACAACCTGACAATTCAAGCCTACATATGGGACATCAACAACATCAGCAGCATCCGGGTGGAATGGGGCATCGACCGCAACAGCAGTGTGAATGCAACAATGAGTGATGAAGGGAGTGGTTTCTACACTGCATCATTGGGAGAGTACTCCTATGGGATGCTTGTCTGGTACAGGCTTGTCGCTGTGGACAACTCCTCCGTAAAGAACGTCCACACAACGGGATGGACTCAATTCGAGGTGACACGTCTGTCGCGTGAGCCGACTCCATTTGTTGTGTGGGGATCTCTACTGTTGCTTGGGGTCTTGTCGATGCTTGTAATCCTGACTATATACTGGAGAACCAAGACGAAGTAGTGTCAGCCTTGGTTCAGTAGACCGAGCACACGCTGAGGCATGGTATCCCTGTTGGAGACAGTAATCTCCAAGACTGTCACGTCTGGTCTAGACCTGACTTCCTCCACAAAGTCTCCTCCTTTCTTCTGTAGAGTGCCAAGGACCTTGCCAGTATCGAGGCATTCTCTCACCTCAGGGGCAAAGACTGGAGACTTCAGTTCCATACTTGCGATCTCGTCGATGACTATGGTCTTAGCTGACTTCCTCGCATGTCGAAGTACAGGGATAATCACCCGGTCGATGTCTGCCAAATTCACGATGTACTGGCCAACTTGGGGGCCTGACCCCAGGCCTTTGTGTGCGAGAAGCCCTGTCTGTCCAGCCAGTGTCGTGATAGAAAAGCCAACTCTTTCAGATTCACAACGGATCTCGCTGGTCCAGAAACCCTCCGCTACGTACGGTGCCAATTTGCTCACAACTCTCTTGATGGCCGTACTCTTGCCTATGCCCGGCGACCCAGTGAGCAAGATATTCATGTGTTTTCTGTCGTCGAGTGGGCATGTGTACTTATGAATTCCACCGATAGGCAGAAGGGGCAGTGCAGGATCTGCTAGTGTTCGGGCCTCAGACTGTAGTAGCGCATGGCCTTTGAGCGCGCCACTCTCTCAATTGTTTCGAGTCCCTTCGGGTCAATAAGATCTGCCTCGATGATACCTTCCGCAGCAGCCTCCTGAAGGACCTGCTCTCCATGTATGGTACGAACAAGGACAGTTGTCCATCCTTCGTCAGAACCTATGTTGCCGCATGACAGATCTGCATTCTTGCAGGCGAAGTCCCGGCAATAGGAACACGACGAGGCTGCCGCATGGCTCAAGTCTTGGACAGGCCATTCATGCTTTTGCTGAGATGTTGTCACTGTGAAGACACCTGAAGATATTGCCATCCTCTGTACATCTTTGATGTCGATATTTGCCTTCTTGAGAAACTGCACAAGACCGGGATAGCTGAAAGACTCCATGCAGAACAAACCGATCTTGAAGACGCCCAGCCCCATATCGACCTGAAGCAGCCCTGCAGGATGCGTTTCCATCTTATGGACTGCATCTATGTTGCATGAAGTGCCCACGACAGCGATGGCCTTAAAGCCCCCCTTGAATCCTTTCATCAACTCTTGAACGATCGGGGAGTGTGTGTAGATTGTACCACCGGCCTCCATCAGTTCCTCCTTCTTCGTCGCGAGAACGGCCACAGGCATCCAAGGCTTCTTGCTGTCTTGACGTGTTGCGACAGCAGCTTCAACAATCTTCTTGTCCAGCATGTAGGTGAGAAATGCTATGACGGCACCGCCGTCTTGCCGCCTCTGGTTCTGGAGCTTCGACCTCACTCTCCACCCGCTTCTGAAGTCTCCCACGAGGTCCTTCCAGAAAACAAGTGTACGAGGGCAAACAGTGTAACAGATGCCGCACGACGTACAGTTGCCGGTAAGAGTGGGAACGTACTTGCCAGATGCATACTCACCAGTGAGTGCATCGACCGGGCAATTCGAAACACATGCTCCACATTCTGTACAGACCCCTGTCTTGACGATTTCCTTCTCGAGCTTCTTGAAGGCATTCCTTTTGGTGTTACTCTTGAGCCACCGTTCGGCCCTAGCAAGGTCGTCTTGCACACTGCCTGTCATTGAGGTTTCTCCTCTTTCTGTGATTCGAGTTCGTCGTGTTAGACCTGCATATAGAAGTGACGATGTCGGATGCGAAGGTATTTAGACTGTCTGTCAGATCGCATGTGAGAACAAGTGACTGCCAGAGGTCATGACTTGGTATGAATCTATCGAAGGAAACGATTGGTGAGCTCATCAAGGCAAGTGCGGACCACAAGTGTGAACGCCTTGACTGTTGCGTTCATCTTGTTGCCATAGCTGATCTGCCAAGCCGTTTCGGTGACTTCCAGATCTGTGGGTTTGTCAGTCCCTGCGACGGAAAGGAGCATACGGCTCTTGTGAAGGGCGATGTCGTAGACAAGGAGAAGGTCATGGTACGACTGCACTCAGAGTGTCTGACAGGAGACGTCATGGGCAGCAAGAGATGCGACTGTCGCGACCAGCTGTTGGAGTCTTTGAAGCAGATTGAACGCGAGGGTGAGGGTGTTCTCATCTATCTGCGTCAGGAGGGACGAAACATCGGCCTTACTGAGAAGATCAGAGCCTATGCGCTTCAGGACGAGGGCTATGACACGATTGACGCAAATGTGATTCTTGGTCACCAACCAGACGAGCGAGACTATGGAGTTGCAGCTCATATGCTCTCATCACTGAGAGTGAGGTCGGTTAGGCTCCTCACGAACAATCCCGAGAAGATTCGGCAGCTCATGAGCCACGGTGTCGTGGTCAAGGAGAGAATCCCTCTGGTGACCAAGGAGACGCGGTACAACAGGGACTACATCCGAACCAAGCGAGAGCGCGCCGGACACCTGTTCGGTGATGATGCCAGGGTCACGTCAGTTGAGGAAATCGAGAGGCTGACCAGCAAAGAATCGAGCTAAAGCGAAAACACATTGTGAGCAACAGTCCACATCGCGCAGTTCACTGATGTCCGCCGTACCAAGATGCATGCAATGAGTGGCTCAAATCATGCTCTCGGCAAGTGCTTCTGAAGAAGCATCCTCGCAGCGGTATCAAAGATTTCACTGATTCCTTCGCCTGTCTTGGCTGAAACCTCGATGCAGTCTGCCCCGAACTTGGAGGCAAACGCTATTCCTTCTGCCAGTGATATCCCACCGTTTCCGGTTCGTTCATCAGCCTTGTTCCCAACTACAAGCAAGTCGCAGTCGGGCGCAACTCCCTTGAGGCGGTTTAGCCATTCTGCCAGCCGCTCCAGAGTGTATACTCGGTTCACGTCATAGACGCCAATACCGAACTTCGCTCCCCTGAAGTAGTCTTGGATCACGTCGTGGAATCGGGGTTGGCCGCCGAGGTCCCAAAGCATGAGAGTGATTGGCGTATTGCCAACAGTCACCTTCTTTGATGCGAAGTTAGCTCCGACTGTCATTCTCATGTTATCATCGAAACGGTTCTCTGTGTACCGCAGGGTGATGCTTGTCTTGCCAACACCACCCTCTCCGACCAAGACGACCTTCATCACAGTTGTCTTTGGAGCCAGCATGTCTAGGGGCCTCCCGCCGGACTTGTCGAGGGCGTGGTCCGTGTTAACCACCACTTCGAGAAGCCTTCCATCTTGCCGGTGACTCCTAACCACCAAGCTAGGAATGCGGCCAAGATGAGGGTACTGCTAATCGGATTCGCGTAGTCCATGGAGCCCATCCCCATAAGGGCAGGGCCAGCTGCCATGCCGATTGCCAACGCAAGGATTCCCATAGCTAGCAGAAGGGGTCTGCTGGCCTTGGGTTGGTTTGTCTTCGCCATGCGCCGCCATAAGTACAGGTTAAGCCCCACAGGGACCAGAGTTCCGAGAATCCCGGTTAAAGATATCACCTGGAAAAAGAATGGAGCCATGCGTGGGTCAGCGGGGTACTGTAGCACTAGGTAGACAATGAGAGGGAGGATCATTATCACGGGTAGCAGGAGAAGCGATTCCCACTCAAGGGCAAAGAATGCTGCAAGATTAAAGCACATGAGTGCTGCGAAGGTCAGGATCATGTACGCATATGTGTACTCGATTGCCGACGCCGCGCCAATACCTTGGAGTGCTGCGAGTAGGAATGACAATGTGGCCAGCATGAAGGACACGAATAAAGCGAATGTTGCACGAGCCCTGCTCTTTTTCCACTTAGCGTATGTGTAGGAGCTGGTTCCGAATCCGATTGCTGCGCCAACGGCAATCAGTGTCAGAGATGTCAGCGCGATAGGAGTTATCGCGGGCCCGGCAATCGCGAATGAGAACCAGAGTGCGATGAATGCATATGCGAATGCGTAGCCGGCCAGTTCAAAAGAAACGCCAATGTCATGATAATAGAAGGCAGCGGCTGCCAGTGCCGGACCCAGCAGTGTTAGTCCGAGTACCATGTTGAAGACGACTTCACTTGTGATGACACCCGGAGTCAAGAGTAGCCTTAAGGGGTACACGGCTATCAGGTAGAACAAGCTGAGGCTTGTGGCTTTTCTGGTCTTGAATAGGAAGTAGCCATACAAGATGGCTGGAAGGAAATTGAAGAGTCCTGAAATCGTCATAGCTGTAGTCGACAGGAATCCCGGCGTGGCAACAGGAGAAGCAAAGACCACCACAGAAACAAGCCCTAGAGCACCTGCCAGTGGAACTATGGCTATCTTCCAACCCAGAATGATGAGTGCCGCAGATGACAGAAACAGAGGAGTGAGGACTGCGAAGGCCGCAAAAAGATAGAGGAGCAGTAGGTCTGACTGATTCACGGCCCAGATGAAGTGGAAAAGCGATGCCATGGCCATGATGAATACGCCTACCGCTGTAAGAAGCAGAGGACGGCCCGCCTTGCGCTCTGCTGAAGGCAACGGTTTCATCTTCTCACGAGTGTACCGAATGATCACCATTGCGGTCGCAAAGAGAGCCAAGGACAACAGGAGCTCAGACGCGTCCTGTATCTGTATCTGTATTGTGTTCACCTTCAGAGCATCTTTGAAGCCCACTCATCAGCTCGAGTTCGCGCGGACTGGGCACCAGCCGCCGCACGAATGGCCTGTAATAGTTCGTCTGTCACCAACCCCGCGAAGTGTTTCCGGAAGACCTCGCAGACTCTTCGGTTGACCGCCTGTGCCTCTGTGTCTGCCTTGTCATGTATAGTAACAACGAGGTTAGAATCTTCTCTGGCAACCACAAGTCTGTGTTTACCGAGTATCAGTTCCTTCAAAGCGTCGCCAGCCATCTTGTGAGAGAACATATCGATCGCCGACATGAAGCCTCCGAACAAGGCCTCATCAGCATGGAACTCACCGAGGTCGACTGAAGCCAGTGTCTCTCCCGCCTCGTTTATGACGTAGATACTCTGAATCAGATCAACCACCCTCAGAATGACTCCATCCAAGACTTCGCCTTGTCAACTGCGCCCTTCTTTTCCTGTTCCTGCTCCGCAGTCCCGGCGGCCTCGACATCTCTCACCGTGAACGCTTTGTCAACGAAGAGTATTACTGCATGCCCCTTCTTGCACTTGGCCGGTATGATCACTGGCACTCGCTGAGCTTTCAGTATCGAATCTTCTTCCACAATGACGCCACTGATAGTACCCTTGCAGACGGGACAGGGAACATCATGCAGTGTCTTCTTTCCCAAGGAGATCCCTTCGCCCAGTTTCGGCTTGCGCGACCCATCATTCGTAGGCTTCGCCCACGCAACGGGCGAAGCTTTCAGTCCACAGAACTTGGGCAGTTTAAATAGAAATCGTGTGGGTAATACTCGCGCGACGTCGGAACACTCATTGCGAAATCAGCAAGACTTGCGAATGCGTTTTCTAGATGCAGCAGTTTCATACTGCAGCTTAAGCGATTGAGCAAGCGAGCGATTATGGACAAGTTATGGCGATTCATGGTCTAGGCATCTTTATAGTGTGATTCGAGATTGATGCCAACATATGAGTCCGCAACAAGAGGTTGTCAGGCTGTACTTTGTGGGTTTGATTGTGACATTCATTGTCGTTATGGCGGTGACAATCGCTGGCATGATAATGGCCCTGTCTGTCGAGTTCATCGGAGCACTTGACGCAACCGGCGCGATTGGGATGCTTGTGGTCGGAGGCGTATTCACTCTTGTAGCGGGTGGAACGACAGCTGCGATTGGGAACGGCATCCTGCGCAACCCGGCCACGCACGCTGGAGTGCTGAGGTTCCTAAACGTGTTGTCCGTCTTGTTCCTACTACCTGCAGCGGCACTGATTGGTTCGTATGCAGTCTACGGCATCAACAACTCTGAACAGGTAACGGGTATCGCAGCGTCAGTTGCCGCGTTCATTGCCATGAGACTACACATAGCAATTGGGCATCGATTAGTGTCCGCGTACATCAGAGAACCTGCGGTCGACGAGGCCATTCGGAAGGTCGTGATGAGTACGGCTGGGACAGGTGCGAATGCCTCGATGGCAGACTTGAACCGGATGTACCAGTCGAATGATGCCAAGGGTTTGGTGGAAGTGATTTTCGCTCACAATCCAACGATGAGGGTCATGGCTATGGCTTTCTTGCAGAAGATGAACTCAGTCCATCCCTTTGATCCTCCGGCACTGTCCTATCTCTCACAGAGGATGGGCAGTAAGGACAGACTCGAGAGCCATTCGAGTGCACTCACTCTCGCATGCCTTGGGATGTCTGTCTGCCTACCCGTTATCGAGGACGCTCTATTGCAGGGCAGCGACTTCTCTAGGGAACAGATAATGGGCGCTCTGAAGTACGTGAACGACCCCAAGGTTTCGGAGATGCTGAAACGAGTCGAAGGACAGCAGCGGGCTTCCTCGAAGCTAGGGACGAAGAAAGGCCCAACCCAAGGGTAGGCCAAGACTCCACACACGACCTGTCGTTTGTGCAAAACGTTGCTGTCATATAGATCTTAACGGGGGCAAGTCAAGGTCTTCCCCCTTATGAAACCTTATGCCAAGAATGCGTTAGGACACGAATCCTAGCACCGTAGCAGCTACATGTCCCAGCCCGAAGTGATGTTCACACGAGCGAACTGAAACGCGAACGACGCCTTGGCGGGCTCCGTGAAGTAGTAGTACGGACAGACATCATTGCCCCAAGAACGGACACCGAAATGGACGTGGGCATATTGCCCGTGAACCAACAGACTGCCAATCGTCTGATTAGCCGCAATGTGCTGTCCTCGTATGACACTGATTGCACTGGCCTGTAGAGCACCATATGTTTCGTTGAGTGCCCATGACTCGAAGGCCATCTCAATTCGCCACTGTGGGTTGATCCATAGCCCGACGTTTGTCTGCCAGTGCCCTCCTCTTTCGTTGTACCAGTTGCTCTTCACATCCATGACGTAAGCGTCGAACACGGCGACAAACACTGTTGTACCGTTGACTCCGAAGTCGAAGCCATTATGAAAGAAATCCGATTGGATCTGTCCAAACCCCCCAATGTACGAATTGTGAGAGAAGTCGTTCAGCGGAAGTGATATCGCTGGAGTTTCTCCGAGCGGCAGAGTGCTGGGATACATTAGGAAAACGACCCAGATTCCGACTCCCGCCAGACAGACGATTGAAATGGTGCAGACCGCCAAGGCCGATCTCTTCTTTGACAAGTGGAAACCTCTGTATGTACCTGCAGTCGAACGCGCATAATAATGTGCTTAGGGGGCTCACACGGATTGTGTGCCCTTGCTGCAAGGAGGATCACTAGTACGGAGCTTCATACTCTCTGGCACCAAGACCTTATAGGCTACAAACCCTCAAGTCGTGATGAGGGTCGTCTTGGAGAGACAGGTGTTCCCTTGTCCGTTCTGTGGAGCTCCCAACAGAGAATCGCTTCCGTCCGACGCGCTCCTGACCAAGTGCAAGTACTGTGGGGCTCAGGTCATCGTTCCTCGCAACCTCACCGGGCTCACACGACGATGCTCAAACCATCCGGAAGTCATGTCAATTGGCCTGTGTGGTGTCTGCGGCCAAGGGTTCTGCGAACAGTGTCTTCGCGTGTACAATTGGGGAGTGCTGGAGTTGCGCGGCATTTGCTCAACCTGCGCTAAGAGAATCGCGAAGGAAACAGGGGGGAGCGCGCGGGCGAGATTGAGAATCTGGTTGGCGTCTGCGCTAATCATGCTGCTTGCAGCATTGCCTGTACGGGTATTCAATCCTCCGACCTCAGGGTTCCTTGTCGTTACGGGTATCTTTCTGATGTGTGTTGCGCTCTCGGAGTTCGATACCTACACTAGATTATCTAGGACCCCCATGGTTCAGACCGTTGAGGAGATGCTGAAGGATCAGCGAATGAGTATGGAAACTGTCTACGGGGAATGTCCTCACTGCAAGGCGAGCTACTTCTACTCCTCGGCCAAGATCATGTCTGACCGCGCAGTCTTATGCCAGAACTGCGACCGACCGTTTAATCTAGAGAGAGTAACAGTGGACAATCCCTGATGCCTAGGGAATGGAGTTGAGTCACCTCCGCGAACTGTGATCTGTACTGATGATTCTAGTCAGCTAGCTCAGTGACTGAAGGTGTGCCCTTACTGTGTCCTCAGAATTGTCAGCTCTGACGAAGATGGGTACGCTGTCAAGTCCAGTCGCAATGTAACTTGACATCAACCAAGAGCCCGGAGGGAAGTCAAGTGTCTTGTCCAGAATGCTGAGGTCAATCTGGAATGCGCTGCTCACAACGGTCCTATCGTAGGGCCGTGGAAGAGTACCCACAAAGAAGGTGTGCAGCTGCTGCATGATGTTTGTGTTCAGGTAGGCGACTCTCTGCGTGGCAATTGCTCCACCGAGCCCATATTTCCTCCCTTGTCGGAGCAGCGTTTCAACGGCGTGACTACACTGAGCCATCTGCCCCGAAGCGCCGGATGGAATGAATTCCTGAGCCTCGTCAAAGACGAATAGGACTTGCGGCTTTGTTTCGAAACTCCTCTTTCTCGTGCGCAGAGCAGACGCCGTGAGCCTGATCACAAGGTCTCTAAGTGTGTCGGCGTCAGCTATTGACAGACAAATCACACGCGTCTTCCCCCGAAGTGCACCAATGATCTCTTTCACTGTCATGCCACTTTTCTTGGCCGTCCGGGATCTCGCCAAGGCCCCCTTGAGACTGTCTCTAGTCGTGCCCCATGCGTAGAGATTTGCTTTCTCACTGATGGAGAACTTCTCGATTGCGTCTTGAGCCTCAGCATGGAGAAAGTCGATGAACTGATCGTCGAGTTCGTCGTTCTCTGCTTTGCTGTTGGACATCATCCATCCTGCTACTGCCGAAATCACGTCGTCAATAGCCTGCACGTATGTGGGTTTGCCGCTACTATCGGATCTGAGATCACGCATCTCCTGCATGACGCTGCCAAAGGTCGGCACTTGGGTGAGAGGTTGATTGAAGTGAGTGACCTTTCCAGCATCGTATATCGCCTTGAGCGCCTTACTGGCTTTCGGGTCGTCTTCAAAGTCCCTCGGCTTCACTATCGCCCTGGCGAATTCGTCTGATGTCTTGGCTTCTTCTTCGAGAACGATTGTGGAGGGAATCTTGGGATCCGAGAAGACATCGCATAGGAGGAAGGGGTACTCACAACTCACATCGAATATGACCAGCTTTGTGTCAGCTGTATGATACAGCATCCGCCGGAACAGGTTAGCCATCAGGTTGCTTTTTCCTCCGCCAGTGAAAGAGAAGACTCCGAAGTGGTACCTCACCAGCTTGTTCAGATCGACGTAGATGGGAATCTCTTTGCCTGACTCCATGAACATCCTCAGAACCCCGACCCTGGGGTCCTTCCTCGGGTCAGACACCGTCGTCTTCTTCTTGAAACCCAATGCCTCCTTGACCCGGCTGTTGTATATCAGGTCGACAGTTTCCATATTGATGACATGGGCTTTGTCGCCAGTCAACGGATAGGAGAAGCCTTTGGCGAAACTGATAGCACCTGCCGAGTCAACAATCAGGTCGTAGTTGATCGGTATCGCGCTCACGTGAATCATCATCGTTGCCTGATCATCTGTGCTCCAATCAGGCAGGGCCTGCTCAATCACTTCCATCTGTAGGGGATAGTAATGGCTGTCACTCACTCCGCCTAGACCATAGTGCAACGGCCAGACCTTGCTGATGACCATGACGGTATACCTCTGGACACCCTTGTCGGTCGAAGACTTCGACTGACCCCGGAAGTTCCTGACTGCGAGCATCATACCCTCCTCCAGTTGTGCCATCAGTTCCATATGATATCGGACCTTCACCCTGCATTCGTAACGAGCTGCCGAGCCTGACCACTCTGATGTGTAGTTTGCCGCAACCGGGATGACCCTTGCCAACACCCCATCAAACGTGCCGTCAAAGTCTGTGAACAGATTCTTAGCCAAGTCTTCTCGTTTGCTCATGCTCTGACCTCCTCTCTCTGAATGTGCTCAAGTAGAACAGGAATTCACGCAACTGTGGACGATTCAAGAGCCAAGACCCAGTACTCTCGATCATCGATGCGAACTGCGCGTAATAGAACTTCGCAATCTTGTCAGCAATGTACAGTGGTTTGACATGGCCGAACAGCTCGGGTACACTCGTGCTTGTCATTCCTCGAAAGAGCCCAATCAGGAATGACTGGATGGGGTTGTCAATCCCAAGATAGAGTACTACATCGACCGGCTCGGGCTCATCGGGCTTGTTCACGTAGTCATGCTTCATTGTCAGAGTCTGATTGCCGCCGGTGTCGAAGTCTGGATACGCAAGCCTGTCGTATAGCAGGACATTGCTCCTGAGCTTCGGATCTGACTGCGCCTGTGTGAGCTGGAAATAGGCCTTGACGAACGTCCGGTTTAGCGATATCTGATTTCGTCGCGCTCCTGATACGAGTCCTTGTTTTCCTTCGAAGTGAGGCACCGATGTCTTGAAAGCTGTGTCGTATTCGCAGGTAGCCCAAGGGATCTTCAGCTTCTCTCGCTCACGCAGGGAAACCCACTGAAGTATCATCCGATCAGTGTCCGGGACATCATGGCGTTCAGCATCGAATGCACCCCTGAACCGGCCAACGTGGTTGAGAACAGGTATCAGTTGCCTCTTCAAATCACGAGCTGAAGTATCCTTGGCAATGCCAATGAGTAGTGTCTTGTTCTTCCAGCATCGTTCAACCGCAAGATGTAGCGACATGAGACTTAGGAACGCCAGGTCGTTGGTGGTTAGCCATCTTGAATCCACTTTGAATCTGCTATCAAACGAAACTGACGAGTCCTCACTGAAGATACGCCCGCACACCTCAGTGACAAGATGCTCAACGCGCTTTTTCAGATCTATGACTCCGGGTTTCAAAACGAAGTGGTCACGACTTCTGACAAGAATACTCTCTGCAGATCGCTTGCCGCCAATTCCCACACCCAATGCAGTGTCAAGTCGGGACTTGCTCGACTCGGTAGTGAGACCAAGTCGCTGAGCCAGCTGCTCTCTACTCAGACCGGCACCCTTCTCAGACATGAGCTCTGTGATGACGCGCGGCAGCAGGTACTCTCCTCTAGCAGGCGGCGTTCCAAGCTCAGGGTTGCCGAAAACCTGACGCGCGTACACCCAGTCTGTAGTCGTGAACGGTCTGCCGTCCACCTTGACACCGATAAGCCCACAGTTTCTCGCGAGGTCGACCCTGAACTCTGAGGTTTCTGCGTAGTAGGATGACACTTCTGAGGAGCACACTCTGTCCAGTAGCAGGATGTCGACGGGGTTTTCGCCGCTGACGAGCTTGTACGCGAGATAGAACTCTGCAAGACCCATCAGATAGTCTGCAAAAGATGAGTTGTCAATCACCCAAGAGTCGGTGAAAGCGGCAGACTGGTCGACGGAGCCGTCTTCATCCCTAGATAGGAGCGTCTGGTCTATCACCGGGACGTCATTAATGTAGACTGGCAGAACACTAGAGACCCCTAATCCCTTCTCCATACACTGCTCATCGTATGTCAAGGTTAGCCCGCCCGCATCGTCTATCTGAGCCGTCCCGTGGGCTGCATATGCACCAGCGAAGAAGACAATGAGATCAAAGACGGCATCCTTACAGATGGTGCCATCGACACCTGCAAATGACAGAGTTCTCTTTCCAAAGAATCTGTCGACGAACTCAGTGTTGACCCCGGGGTCAGGGTATGATACTAGCATCTTCGACAGAAAGGCATCATAGATTCCACTGAGAGAGTCAAACCTGTTCTTGTAGTCTGTGACCTGTTTCTGAGCTCCTCCAAGCAGCAGGTCACCCGTGCGTCTTATCCTGCGGCTGATCCGAGACCCGTCTTCTGTCATGCTGTCCTCCTGGCCACCTTCTGCAAGTAATCGGAGCAAGCCGCTCTAATAAGAAACTTGCTCGGTCGTGCCGAGAGGACTAGACCCAGTCTTGGCGTCTTGCGACGATGCCCCTCTGGGACCGATCGACCGGACGGCCAAGCCCGCAAAGGCGACGCAGACCAGTCCGAGCACGCTGGCAATGCTCCAGAGGGTTCGAAGGCTCCCGGTGAAGCTCCATATCAATGCTCCCATCGGTGCCGCAATAAGGGTTGTCATACTCATCATGAACTGAAATGTGCCAAGTGATCTCCCTTTCATCTCTGGCGTCACGCCACGGACAATCAGTGTCCTTTCACCACCGATCCAGAATACCACAGGAGTAGCCCATATGATGTTCAACAGAAGCATCATGACAGCACCTGACCCGAGGCTGAATGCACCGATTATCAGGGAGTTGCCAATCAGGCCCACGATGAGCGCGGGCTTCGTCCTGCGAGTCGCCAAGCCGCTCGCGGTATATGAGAGGAGAGCAGTTGTCAGTGAAAAAGCGCTCCACGTGAATCCATAGGTTATCTTGTCCACACCCCATTCGTCGACGCAGAGTGGTCCTAAGTAAGGGATTGCCAATCCCCAGCATGCATAGTACCCAAGCATTCCCATAGAGAATCTCCAAAAGTCTCTGCCAAGGGCTCTGGGTGACACTACGGTCTGTGCCCTTGCTTTTCGGATATTGTCCGAACTCAACGTTTCCCGAACGAAGAGGAGTGTGGCAAGGAGGGCAACAAGAGAGCCCATAGCAGCTAGCTGGAACAGGAACACCGGGTCGTAGCCCATCTTAAGAAGAAGCCCACCTGCGATTGGACAGAGCCCATCGACGAGATATGCAGGCATTACTACCATCATGAACTTCCTTGGCGCATCTTCTCCATGATGCGTAGCGAGCTCATCTGCGGGAACAGCCCTTGATATTATTAGGATGAAGGACCATCCGAAGAGTACCAGTGCATATGAGAAGAGCAACATTGGCCAGACAGGAAGAAGTGAGAGCAGAAGCGTACCTGAGAATATCGGCAAAAAAGCCAGAGCCATCGTGGTCCTTCTGCCTACGATGTCCGAAACCACGCCGGAAAGAGGGTAGCCGATGATGGCTGCGAGCGTACCCACTGAGAATGTGAGCCCCATCTGCCAAGGTTGGAGACTCACTGGAGCCTCCTGCAAGAAAATGGCAAACTGCCACGTCCATATCGACATCGCAAACTGTGCAATGCCTGTGACGATTGCCAGACGCCACAGCTTACCGTTAAGACCCATGAAGGCTCGCTCGACGGACTCCAGCGTGAGAGCCGAGTCGGTTGCTGGAAGACCTTCATGTGAAGAGTCCAATGCGGTTCGCCTTCGTCCGTGGTTGGATGCCCGCAAATCCGTTAGCTTAAGAGATTGTCTGTCCCATCCTCGCAACGTTTAAGGTGGGTATTCTAAAGAGCTGAACAGTGTTTAACGAAGGAAGTCTGCCACCGTGACGATTGTCCTTGAGGACGCTGACCTAAGGCTGAACCGTGCCGTAACGTTCGAGTATCTATATGCGAACGGTCTGGGCGGCTATGCGTCCTCGACAGTCGTGGGTCTGAACTCGAGGAGTCATCATGGTCTGCTTGTATGCTCCCTGAATCCGCCGGTAGAGAGATGGCTCACGGTCGCCCGCGTGTACGAAGTGGTGGCCACATCAGAGGGTGAGTCGAACTTCGGCACTGAGGAAACAGAGGAGGGCATGACGGTCCGAGGATATCGATTCCTGAAGCGTTTCGAGTTGAATCCTCTGCCACAGATGACCTTTGCCACGGATGTTGTCAGCGTCGACAAGACCGTCTTCATGGCCTATCGGAGGAACATCAGTCTGGTCAACTATGAGATCACTGCAAAGGAAGAGACAGTCTTCACCGTCACGCCGCTCCACACAAGCAGGTATGTCAACGAGATGCGCCCTCGCTTGCACTTTTCACCGCAGGTAGAGCCGATGGGTCTACATTCATACCTTGCCTTCGACGATAGGCAGACCAGTCCGTGGGTGTATGTCTACGCCCCTGAAGCTGAGTTCATGCCATCAGGCGTGAAGGTCACCCAGCCTCAGCTTTACCGAGAAGACAAGTCGGAGGGGCTGGCCTATCAGGAGGAGCTGTTCGAGCCTGGCGTGTTCCACCTTGTCCTGAAGCCGGGGTCACACTATCTCTCATTCATGTTCGCCGCCGCCAGTTCAAGAGCAGACCTGATGACCGGGCTTGGACCATTGGTCAACGCGACAACCAAGGACATCGCCAAATTGAGGTTCGATGAGCTGAAGCGCAGGAAGATGCTGGACGACAGAGCTTACGCACTCTCAGAGAAGCAACGCGACGAAGACATCGAGTGGCTGATATTCACTGCTGACTCGTTCATAGTGGACAGAGCATCGACAAAGGCCAGGTCGGTCATTGCTGGCTATCACAACCTCGTTGACATAGGTCTCGATGCAATGATGAGTCACTCTGGACTCACAGTTTGTCTGGGCAGGTTTCAGGACGCACGGGAGATACTCACGACCTACGCTCGGTACTCCCGGTATGGACTCATCGCAAACGACTTCCCGGACAGGGGAATTCAGCCCCAGTATGACAGCGTGGACGCGTCTCTGTGGTTCATATTGGCTGTCAGACGATATCTAGAGGCCACTAACGACCTTGAGTTCCTGAGTGGGATCATTTGGGACACAATGGAATCGGTCATCACAGCATTCAGAACGGGCACGAAGTTCAACATTCATGAAGACCACGATGGCCTCATTGCGGCTGGCATTGAAGGCGTGGAAGTCAGCTGGATGAATGAGCGAATCGAGAACTGGTGTGCCACACCACGTGTCGGCAAGTGTGTCGAATCGAATGCTCTATGGTACAACGCGCTGATGGCGATGGGCGACATGGCCGAGATGAAGGGCCGAGACCCCTATGAGTACAGGGCTGTGGCATCTTGGATCAAGGAGGCTTTCGTCCAAGCCTTCTGGAACGAAGAGCTCGGCTGCCTGTACGACTTTGTTACCGATGAGGGAAGTGATGCATCGATTCGGACAAACCAGATCGTGGCCTTGGGACTCCGGTATCCGCTTTTGGACGGCGACAAAGCCAAGTCTGTGTTGAAGGTTGTTACAGACGAGCTACTCACGCCCTTTGGTCTCAGGACCCTCTCTCCAAAGGACCCTCGGTTTGCTAGAGCTGTGACGGGCGGCCCGCGCAGTCGCGCAGGTGCAGTGCATCAGGGTGCTGTTCACCCTTGGTTGATTGGGCCCTACATCTCAGCCTACCTGACAGTGAATGGACGCACCAAGGAGAACCGTGCGTATGCTGAGAAGGAGTTCTTCAGGCCGGTTCTAAGCACAGTGCGGACGGGGTGCTTGGGTACGGTTTCCGACATGTTCGACGGATCCAAGCCATACCGGGACAGGGGATGCGTATCGAGGGCGCGCAGCGTGGCAGAGCTGCTTAGAGTGTACTTCGACGAGCTTTGATTGCAGGACACCATGGAGATCATCCAGTTGCAGACCATACATCAAGCTGTACATCCAATAAGAGTTCCAACCCCTTTTGCAGTTGGTGATGTCAACTGCTACGTGATTGATGGGCGACCCCTGACGCTGATCGACACTGGGACCAAGACAGAAGAGCCGCTTGCGGCTTTAGGCACAGGTCTCGAACAGCTGGGTCACAGACTTGGCGACATAGTGCAGCTCGTGATAACACATGGCCACGTCGATCACATGGGCCTGGCAGCAGAGATTGCGAGGTCATGTGAAGCTTTGGGCAGGTCAAGACCCTGCGTGCTTGTGCACACTGATGACATGGCGCGCGTTGCTCAGTATGAGGATTTCACGAAGCAGAGGATGAAGTCGTATGCGAGCATCATGCGGTGCTCAGGAGTGCCTGCCAAAGATGCACCGCACGTCACAGAGCAATTGATCACGCACTACTTCGTCAGCATGGGCGAATCGGTACCTGACGTTCACCCTTTGGTGGAAGGGGATGTACTTCAGTCAGGCATTGGTGAACTTGAAGTGCTTTGGGTGCCGGGACACTCTCAAGGAAGCATATGTCTGGTGAACGAGGAGAACAGGCTCGTTTTCGGTGGTGACCACATCTTGGGCGATATCAGTTCCAACCCCAGTCTTGACTTCGATGTCGCAACCGAGATACCGATGCTGACCTATCTCAGATCTCTTGACAAGATGCTTCCTCTGGATGGGTTCACGGTCTTGCCCGGTCACAGGAAACCCATCCTGAACCTGAAGCAACGTGTTGATGAACTAAAGAAAGACTATGCTCGAAAGCTAAAGTTGGCTCAGGGAACCCTGGGGTCCAAACCAAGAACAGTCTATGAGATATCGAGAGTCATCTACGGCGACTATGACATGGACTCGATGGTCTTAGCCCTGGCTGAATGTACTGACCTCTTGAGAATCCTTGAGCAGAGACGCCATGCCCGGTTTGAGAGAATCGCAGGAGTAGTCCACGCACGCTCTATGGAGGACTAGTGCCAGACCCCGAGTGACAAACGACACAGGCTTATATGCTGTGGAGAGGAGTGTTGGTTGCAGTCTGTCGTTTTCTTCCATCAGGGGTAACTATGAAAGTGCCCGTGATGACAACTACCTTCGAGCCGAAGAGTCCTCAAGCGTTCGCCCAGAACGGGCTATGTAGAAGTGTGGTGCGGACGAAATGAGGTCGAGCATTGACTGCGCATGCTTGGGGATCCACATCAGAGGCTCGTGGTGAGGCGAGAAAAATGAAAGAACTGAATAGCATGTTTCTGATTGTGCTGCTCGCTGCTAGCGCCGCGCCGGCCATTGGTGTGATAGGCCTCAATGGTTTCGCCGCTGCACAGGGCGGCACAGAACCCTTTGTTCATGTCGGCTGGAACGTCACTGATGATATCGAGCCGATAGAGCATGAGGTTCAGAACTCACAGTGGATCTTCGGTCCACAGCCACATGTCTGGATTGGATATGCCGACAACTGGGTATGGAATGACACCAACATAGCAGAGAGGTCTTTCCGCGTAGAAGCGGGAGATCAGCTGCTGGTGAACATTTCTGTCCCATATGCCTTCCTTCCTGAGGGAGCCATTCTGGACACAGTGAACTTCTGGGGTCAGACATTCGGCGACACGAAGGCTGTCTTCGGACTCCAGTACAATGCAACCTCACAGGCATGGAACGGTGCGAGCTTCTCATATATGCCCGGGAGCGAGGTACCACCTGAACCAGGGTTTCTCACTCTGAACTCAACACACTCTGTGTTCGTGAACTCGAGTGAGAAGAGAGAGTACAATACTGTGTTTGCCATTGTCTTCAACGAGGAGGTCGTCCAAGGAATCTTCTGGACCGGTATGCAGGTCGTTGACACAGAGGGCCGACCGGTTTCGCCTTCTTGGCTCGCAAGGATTGAGTCAGGGACTTTCGAAACACCTCCGATAGGACTTGGCATACATGTTCCGTCGAGCGAATTCAAGCTCCCGAGGTATTACTACGCGGAAGTCATTGATGACGACGGCAACTTGCTGCACTATGTCGACTACGGTGATGACTTCACTCTTAGTATGAGGGCCAACGTGCCATTCGGCGAAGTCATGATCCCATTCTGCCTTCTGACAGTGGATCAAGCCTACTGGTACAACTACAACTGGACTACCCCAAGAAACCCGACTAACCACCTCACGCAGTGGGACTCTCACATAGGTATGCCTCTGTTCCTTGTCTTCCAATACAACAGCACGGGGGCTTATGCTCTGCCCGGCTATCTGGACAATGTGACTTGGTTCTGGGTGTCTGCCATCGGACAGTGGAGCGTTTCATTTGACGTCCTGCTGAACGACACGATGGACATCTCACCTTTCTATAGCTCGGAAGACATCCTGGTTGAGCACGAAGGTGCCAAGGTCTCGTGGAGAGGCCACTTCGAGGCGCTGACTGACATGAACATGGACCCGTACGATGTGAGCGCAACCATCCGTCCCGATCCCTACTTCTGGACTGTGCTCGACCAAAGGGGCGAGCCCTTGACAGCCCGACAGGAGATAAGTGAGAAGAACACGGTTCAGCTTGCATTTCGGTTTCAGTTCATAGAGGCATTCGTCAGGGACCTTTCGGGCAATATTGTCGAGCGCGCCCTAAAGAACCAGATATTGAACGTCACGTTCGATATTCACTCACCGGCAGGCAAGGTGAATGGATCATACTACGTGTTTGTGAATCAGACCGGGGTGAACGTTGGCAACGAAACGCATCCGCAGCTGATTGATATCGATGGAGTCCTCATCAACAGACTCCGACAGAACATCACTCTCAGTTTCGAAGGCGGAGGCATCGTGAGCAATGAAACACACGTAGTAGTCTATGGCGTACGACACGACATCAAGATAGACCTCATTAGTCGAACCTTCGTGTGGTCTTCGTTGGTAAGAGTCATCGTGAGCTTCTTGAATGGAACCTTCATCGCGGATGTGACCGTTCCTACCGCGACCATGCTCTCCGTCTATGAATGGGACTGGGATGTCATGGAGAGCCATTCTAAGCTATGGGTAACTCTGAGCTTCACCGACCAGGCGCCCTCGGTTAAGATCGGTAAGGCAGTGATATACTCGGGATACACAGATGACTATGCGTTGAATGTTTCACGGTCAGGGGAGAACAACTTTTCCTTGTATGACCCGCCCCTCTCTGTAAGCACGGGTATGGACCGCTTTGAGGAGAACATACTCTGGAGTCCAAGAAGACTTCTCATTGGTGACTTGTTCTCATGGGAGCAGCCGGTTTGGACAGTCACAGAGGACGGAGCCCTTGACCTCGACGGGAATGCGTTCACGACCGACGACCAGTACTATGTGCTTCGAACCGGAACATGGCACGACTGGGGTAACATAACACGAGAGATGATGGAGGTGAGAATCATGTTCGACCCTTCACCAGGCGTTCCAGGTGACCAGTTCTTCTCGCGCTCATGGATGGGTGTGGCCACCATGCTTATCGAGTTCGAGGCGACAGAGGACTTCTATTGGTATCATTCCTCTGACTGGAGCCCAGTGGGTCCGGATGAGATGAATGACATCAAGGACGCCATGTGGGCAGTCGAGGGCGACCTGCCAGCCCCCGGGTATGAGTGGATTGCCTGGACTACCATCAATCGCACTATAGACCTGAGTAGAATCCCAGCCCTAGGCTCTGGATACTGGTCCAACTCGTGGTTCGCATGGGGTACAGCTCAGACATTCCAGGTTTCGTCTTCGGCCTCTCACAGGGAGTATGCTGCATTCGTTGCTCAGTACGCTGGTCTGCTGCTATTTAGCGACCTCCCAGCTGGAACTTCGCAGGGTGCTCCTGACTTCCAGATCGTTGACGGTCAGGTCGTGACGGACGAGGTCACGCACTTCGTTCTCATAGACTCAATCGGCTCTGTGCAGTTTAGGCGGCCTCTCAATAGCACAAACGACTCAGGCTCCGAGTTTGTGGCACCTTCCACTGAACTGGACTTCGGTGTAACCATAAGTGATGTCAACGTGACAATCTATCCACTGAGGGTCCAGAACTCTGAAGGGATCAGAGGTGCTTGGCAGCTTCGACAATCATACGAAGGCGCCGTCGGGCTTAACGCGACTGAATTCGACTATTGGGTAACCCGTGCACACATCGAGGAGATGTCTTTCGATATCTCATTCCATGTCGACATGGTAAGATATGACCCGGGTGACTCGACGAAGTGGAACCACGCTGTGAGCTTCAAGATAAGCCAGCAGTTTGGAGAATGGACCCTCTACGACTTCGACAACAGTGTGCTTGAAGGTCGTTCACTTGCTGTGAACTTCTTCGGTATTCTGGGCACGGCTACAAGGACAGAGTACCGCGCAGGAGGTGTGCCTGTGAGCGACACCAATGGAGCAAGTGTCAACGCCTCCTACTATGAGTTCCGCGCTGCTAACAGTCCATTCGCCAACGTCACTATGGGTGGACTGCCCTACACATGGGGCGGAGACGGCCACACTAACACGTACATCTCTGGCTCATCTACTGCTCCTGTTGGCGCTTTCGGCCTCATGTATGAGTCTGCATCGGGCGACACTGTCACGGACTGGAGAGTTCAAGCTTCGATGCTGTTCATGACAGCTGGTTATGACCATTGGGGTGGCCGAGAAATCATCTGTGACCCCGTGTTTGTTTCATACACGAGTGCTTACCAGACACCCTCAACCACAACAACTATGACCACAACGACCACGACACCCACTACCACAGGGACAACAACGGACACGGCAACGCCGCTGATCACAGCCGAGATGGGTATGTACATTCTGATCGGCGGGACTGTGGCTGTCATCGTCATAGCGATGGTGTTTGTACGAAGACGATAGTCACGTAGACAACTCAGAACACAGCCCTTGTGTCGGCGTTTTGACGACCGGCCAAGGGCTCCTCTTTTTCTTGCACCAATGAGCGGCTACTCAGCATGTAGCCTGTGTAGAAGATCTCGGGGCAGCATGTCCGCGACACTTGTTGTTTCACTCAGGTAGCTGTCGTCAGGAGGCATGACTAGACTCCAGCCCCCACTTGAGTACTCGTACGTAGCGCAGGAAGCATGCCCCATATACAGCCAGTCCTCGAGTATGGGTCCTCCTCCTTTGACCATAGAAAGGAAAAGTGCCGCAATCAGTGGATGAGTCACGACAGCCACGGTGTCGCCGACGCTCTTCTCTCCCACATAGTTCATGCAATCGCCGAATCTTCTTCTGGCCACATTGAAAGACTCGCCTCCAATCGGCGTATGGTTGACGTCATCCCACATGATTGGCAGACGGTCGGCGAGCTGTCTTGGACTCGGTCTTCCTTTGGATATTGCAGCATCCACCAAGCATGGCCTGCTCTCAACGGTGACACCGAACTCCTTGGCTAGTATCTCCGCCGTGGCGGCAGCCTCTTTCATCGTCGAAGTGAAGATCGCATGGACACCTGTGGCGACGCGAGACCTAGCCAGTTCTGCGATTTGGTTCTGCCCCTTCTCAGACAGACGCTCAGAGCCTTGGCCCTCTGTTTCACCGTGAGTTATGACATACACTAGGGCTCTCGTAGAAAACACCTTATGGATGTCCTTTTCCTCGACAATGTCGAACATCGGGCCACCTCTACGGGCGTGCGCCGTGAAACATCCATCTAATAATCAATGCGGAACCAGCGTTTGGTCGTCGCCAGTCAAGAACGACCAGCAAAGCGCCCATCCTCTGCGGATAGAGGCAGGGCAGGTAGGGCGAAGAAGCAGAGTACAACTGCCCGCCTAGTACACTTCTCTTGGACTGGATGTTAGCCTGTCTGGGAGCTTGCCTCCCTCTCCCAGTACTTCCAGTTGATAGCCCTGACCGACTCGACCGCCGGTGCGGATGAGAAAGCCAGACTTCGTGATCCCGCGAGCCTGACGTTCGGCCGCGCGGCGTACAATCATGCTGACGTTCGGTGGAACACTCATCATCAGCTTCTTCTTGGCATCATCGACTACCACGATGATTGCCTCGGTACTCGTGTTTCTCGTGGTCTCAGCGAACTGGCTTGTCGTCTGGTTGAACTCAAGATAGACGGGCATGAGTCTTCCTCATCTCCGCGTTTGATATGACTCGAAGGGTATTTATAACTTGTTTAGAGAAACCTAGGCCGGAAGTAGATGCGCAGTGCCACAGTGCGCACAGACTACGGCCTGCTCGAACTGCTTCGGGATTGGCAGGGGGGCACCGCAGTGCTGACACTTCAAATGCTTGATTTCACTTCTTTTCGCAGCTGGCGTATCCAGCCGGAAGACCATATTGGCCACATCTCTGAGGGTCTTACCCATTCTGGCGGCGGCCTGGGCGATTGCACTGGTTTCTGATGCACTCAGAGATCCCACTGTCACTGACTTGAAGAAACCGTCAACTGCCTGCCCTATCTTGCCGACCACAGACCCTGCCTTCCATGCAAGGACATCGGGTATCTGCAGTCCAATCAACTCCTCATCGGGGTGACCGGGTATCTGATAACCATGCTCCCAGTCCACTTTCTCAGGCCTAGCTTCTGACAGGATTTGATGACATCCAGGGCATTCGAGGCGCCATTGCTTCTTGCCAAACCAGCCCTCCTTGATTGTTTTCTCGGCGACATCATACCAGCATCGCTTGTGTGCGGTCTTCTGGCAGTTGGGGCACGAGAACAAGTAGTACGTGTCGGGTTTGGCTTTGACCTTCGCACCTGTATGGACCTGCGTGTAGGCAAGATCCTCATTCGTGTTGTTTAGCAGGTAGCGCCCACATATGAAACACTTCTGTCCGTCGAGCTTTCCCATCTTGTCGGGTGTGACTCTCATGCCTTGACGCCTCGGACAAGCACTCACCTAGCTGAGGCTTTAAGTCCTTTGGAGCGGGTCGGAAGGCCGCTCTAGTGCCCGGTCCGAAAGCTGACGAACCGATATCCGATTATCAGCAAGGCCGCCCTAGGGCTTGATGACTGCTTTCACGGATTTGAGTGACTCTTGGGTCTCCAACGCTTTCTGTGCGTCATCCAGCGAGAACCTGTGAGTCACTAGGTCCTCAAACGGGAATTCGGAGTAGTGTCTTCCAATCAGCTTGATGCCTTGGTAGACATGGGTGGTCTCGGTACCCCAGACAGTTCGAATCTCAAGGTGCTTGCGGTTCATGAGATGGGGACTCACCTCCACCTTGCCGCTGTCGGTGTACTGTCCGCTGATGGTGTATGTGCCGCCCTCCCTGACCAGTTCGATACCCTCGGGTATCGCTAGGGCGCTTCCCGTTGCTTCGAACACCATGTCTGGTCCGTGGTTGTAGGTTATGTCGCGAAGGAGTTTCTTCCTGTCATCAAGGGTGGTTTCCTTGAAGTTCAGAGTGTGGGTAGCACCGAAGCGTTTTGCGAGCGCCAATCTGTTGGGTGCTTGATCGATGGTTGTCACAGTCGCCGCGCCGCTAACACTCGCCACAATGGCCATCATGAGCCCAACTGGACCTGCACCCTGAATCACAACATTGGATCCGAACTTGATAGGACTCCGGTTCGCCGCAGCAACAGCCGTTGGCATCGCACAGCCCAGAGCACTCGCACCATCGAAGCTGACATTGTCTGGTAGCTTGATGATATGTGTACCGGGTGTCAGATACATGTACTCACTGTATGCGCCCACGAGGTATGGCCACTTGCCTGGGTCTTTCGTGATGCCATACACGGTTCTATTGGTGCACTTCGTCGGGGCCTTGGCGACCAAACAGTTCCAACATGCGTAACAGGTGTCTGTCACATCGTGGAACACGACTCGGTCACCGCGTTGGATTTGATCACCGTCAAGACTCTTGATAGGCTTCGGACCGACCTCCTCGATTGTGCCGACCACCTCGTGCCCGAGTATCAGCGGATATGGAACACCGGACAGCTTGCCATGCCACAGATGAACGTCGGTACCACAGACGCCTGCGTTGGCCACCTTAAACAGAGCAGATCCTGGAACTAGCTCTGGGACCTTGAATTCACGAATCTCAAGCTTCGCACTTGGCTTGGGAACAACTGCAGCTCGGCTCTTTGCAATCATAGCATCACCATGTTGTGAGAGAGAAGTAGTCGGCGTCTACCGAGTCGGTAATATAACAATGAGGATTGATACACAAGGAAATTGCCAGTTCCACTCGGACGGCTGGCTGCGCTCGGATGGGCCATGCGAAACGCTCTTGCGTGTCACGATGGAGCATCTCAGATAATTGCGGGCCATCAAGCTCGGCGTCATCAGAAGGAACCAGCAAAGACAGCTGATTGCCGATTCGAGCAATGCCAATTGCCGAAACGCCTTTGTTGCACGGCCCGGGCAAACCCTCTCTCAAAGGTCCGGAGATGGCGTCTTAATGGAGAAGTTAATCGAGCCGCTGAGTGAGCTCAGAGCAAGTGGCAGAACCGAGGTCGGGAGCAAGGCGGCGAATCTGGGTGAACTGATTAGTGGAGGATTCAAGGTCCCGCCCGGTTTCGTTGTTACTACTAGAGCTCACGAAGAGTTGATGGCCGACCGCCGACTGAGTTCGGGAATCAGAAACTCCCTTGCAGGGGTAGACTATGAGAACCCTGAGAAGGTTGAAGAATGCTCGAAGAAGGTTAGAGCACTCATCGAAGGAATGAACCTCTCACAGGCTCTTGCCAGTGGCGTCGAGACCGCCTACAAGTCATTGGGCCAGACACCGGTCGCCATACGGTCGTCCGCGACAGCAGAAGACCTCCCAGATGCTTCATTCGCGGGACAGTATGACACCTTTCTTCAGGTACAAGGCGCTAGTGAGGTCCTGAAGTACATCAGGAAATGCTACAGCTCCCTGTGGTCGAGCCGTGCAATTGCTTATCGTCACAAGAACGGAGTATCCCACGAGAAGGTCCGGCTGGCCGTCATTGTACAGTCAATGGTTCAGCCTCGTAGCGCCGGCGTGCTCTTCACGTTGAACCCATCGTCGCAGTCCAAGTCGGAAATGATAATTGAATCGAACTTCGGGTTGGGCGAATCAGTGGTTTCAGGACAGGTAGCACCTGACAGGTACATCGTGGCCAGGCGGAATGTCAGCGGCTCAGAGACCTTCGAGGTCGCCAGCAGAGAGATTGGTGCCAAGAACGTCGTTGTCGAAGCCGGGCCACCAACTGGGGCAGACCGGCTGCATTACGTGAAACCCTCTGCGGAGATCAGCAAACAATCGTCTCTTACAGACAGTGAAGTGACCCACTTGGCCGAGGTGGGGAGCTCAATCGAGCGTCTGTTCGGACTCCCCCAAGACATAGAGTGGGCCATCGACAAGAATGGTGAGATCACGATACTTCAGTCACGACCAGTGACGGCGCGTAGGCCCAGACCCGAAGGTAAGGATGACGGCATTGTCTGGTCGCGCGGATACAGCGATGACTACTGGAATGACAATGTGAGCCCCCTGTTCTATGACCTACTCGGTGACCAGCTGACGTACGTAGTGAACGTCGAACTGAATTCCATAATGGGATATGCTAGGATGGACCCAAGACTGCTGAAGCTGATCCGGGCTCATGTCTACTTCAACCTTGACGTTCTGCGGAATAAGGTGCAGAATGAGATTCCACCCTTCCTCAGGTCTGACGATGTTCTGAACTACTTTCCAGAAGGGTCGGGACCTTTTGGCAAGGAAACCATGCGTGAGTTCCCATTCAAGCTCAAGAACAGATTGCTCGCTGAGATACGGGTCACTCTATTTGACCCCAATGGCAGCATGACCAAGACATCATTGGCATACCAGACATGGACCAAGGATGTCTTTGAGCCGTACTGCAGGGAGTTCGACTCACGCCTCGACAAGCTGGAGGCAGGAGCGTCTCTGAAGGAGCTCATGGATCTGGCTGGTGAGCTCGACAAGACGATGATGAGTCACTTCAGATTAGTGAGATATGGCATTCCCGTCCACAACATAGGCATGAATCTTATGGCGAACTACCTTTTGACTAGGTTTCTCGGAGAGAAAGCCTCTCGTGTTTGCTTCCCGATTCTCATCTCAGGGCTCGAACACAAGACAAGTGAGACGAATGAGCGAATCAGTGAGATTGCCACTTTGGTGGCATCAGACCCTAGGCTAAAGAAGACAGTCATCGAAACACCATCAGCTGAGGTCCTCGCCGCCATCAGGCTCCAACCCACTCCTGAATCACGAGCTTTCCTAGCGAAGTTCGATAGGTTTCTGGAAAACTTCGGAGTCCGCGGCTTCACTCGAGAACCTTACTACGAGCGATGGGGAGAAGCACCCGGACGTGTAGTCGATGTGTTGAAGTCGCTTGTATCAGGGAAGGACATGAAGGATTTGTCCTTGCTGAAGGCAGACACGCTTCGCCTTAGAAACAAGGTGGAAGAGAGAGTAGAGCAAGCGATGCGACACCAGAGAAACGGGGGCTTCAAGTGGAAGCTGTTCTATACAATACTGTCGTTCTGCAGAACATACATCGTGTTCAGAGAAGATCAGAGGTTCAATCTTGACCGTTGGATTACAAGGAACCGAAGAGTCTACCTTGCGATTGGTGAACGTCTGACTGCGATGGGCGTCATCAAGGAACCAAAGCGAGTCTTCTTCCTTCATAGGAAGGAGATCAAGAAGATCGCGTGTGGCATAGTGGATGAGGATGAGAAGCGTGCTGCATCGCGATTGTCAGAGAGCAGATACAAGGAATTCCGTGACAACGAGGACATCGTTCCGCCCAAGTTCCTGACCGGGGATCGGGAGTACAACGACCCCATGCCACCGCGCGATTCGACATCTACCCTGCATGGAATAGCAGCCAGCCAAGGACGCGTGACGGGTCGGGTGCGAGTACTGCTCTCGATTGACGATATTCCTCAAGTGAAGTCAGATGACATTCTGGTCGTCCCTCGCACAGACCCCGGATGGACGCCTGTCTTCTCGACAATAGGCGGTCTCATCACAGAGACCGGAGGTATCCTTTCACATGGCGCGGTGGTTTCGAGGGAATATGGTATACCAGCGGTGACAAACATAAGGGATGCTTGCCAAAGCCTGAAGACTGGGCAGATTGTGACTCTCGATGGCAGTGAGGGTCTAGTCATACTGCATTGATGGAGTGAACAATGTTGGAGCCGCTCACACACCCAATCGGGTCAAAACACGCCGAGTGGAATGAATCATACTACTTCGTCTTCTATGACAAGAAGAACAGAATTGGAGGAATGAGCCGAATAGGGTTCAAGCCTAACAAGCCTGAGGGCATGACCTTCTTCTTTCTGTTTCTTCCTGATGGGCCGGCGGCGGGATATCATGCCACTGATGACGGCTCTCACTACCCTGAATCGATAAGTGTTGAGGGCATGTCGCACATCAGCAAGAGCGATGGATCATGGAAGTATGTATTCAATGGGTCTATGGTCGTGGTGAAGGACCCTGAAACTCTTCCCGCGGTACGCCAGAATCCTGAGCTCATCTCGGATTTGATTGACGTGCAGATGGATGTGAGGTTCTCCCCCATACATGAGGTCTACGAGTATAGTGAGCACATGACTCCTGAGTCTCTCAAGCTGGGAAAGAAGTCAGGCGATCAACATTGGGAGCAAATAGCCAGAATCAACGGTACGGTCAGACTTGGAGAGAAAGAGTTCAGGATCAAGAATGCTCTCGGACAGCGTGACCACACGCATGGCATACGTGACTGGACAGGGATTGGCAATTGGTTCTACTTCGTCATCTGGTTCAACGAGAATCTTGCAGTCAATCCTGCAGCTATTGTCATGGACGACGGGCGACTGGGCTCTGGCGGCTTCTTGTTCAAGAAAGGCAAGAACATACCCCTGAAGGAGATACGCTTGCTCCGTCATTCATTCCGGGACGATGGCCTTTATCCAGTCAGCACAGAACTCGAGCTTATCGACGAGCTCGGCGAGAAGCATAGGCTGAGGGCTAGGCCGGGCAGAATCATACCGATTCCGTTTGAAGACGAGAGCGGAAACAAGTCAGTGCTTGTTCAGTCATTTGGTGATTTCGAGCTTGACGGAATAGTCGGCGGTTACGGATCCTACGAAACGCTCAGGCGTGTTAAGGGCTGACAGGCAATGCTGTGCAGGGCGTGCGGAAGCGACTACTACACAAAGCTTTTCACAGCTAGAGGGGAACCTGTGTTTCACCCTCTGCAGATGAGCAAGGTTTACATGATGGTCCAGAATCAATTCAAAGTGGTGATAGCAAGTGTCTCAACCAGCGTTCCAGTGCTGCAACCTAAAGTTCTCAGAACTCAAACACAAGGCTGTATACGGTTCCGATGGCAAGAAGATTGGCAAAGTAATCGACTTTGTCTTCAATTTTAGCAACAACAAGATAGCGCTGAAGTCTGTAGTTCTAGGAGGTAGCCGCATAGAGGAGCTACTCGAGTCTGCGCATGTCAAACCTGACAAAGATCCGGTCTTCGAGCTTGGATGCATAGACAAGATAACTGATCAAGTATACCTGAAAACTGCATGCAACTCGCTGCACACAACACTGGACAGCGGGACCATCGCGGCAGAGGACATGAAGCTCTCAAAGCTCTCGAAGCTCTGGGTCATGGACTCAGACGGCATCAAGATAGGCAACGTCATTGACGTATGGTTTGACTCAGCCAACAAGATCTGGCTTGTGCTTGGAGGAGGATTCGTAGAGGAAACACTTGAGAAGATAGGTACCCGGCCAAACATCGACTTTCTTGTTCCTGAGGACTACATTGCCGGCCTGACACCAAAGGAGATCCGTCTGAAATGGACCAAGTTCCAGCTCAGGGCCACATGTGAAAAGGAATACGAGAAGATGAAAAGAGAGATTGGCTCGAGGGAGCAGGTCGGGGACTCTAGGCAGCCTCAGCTCAGACTCACCGGGGCGCCTCCAAGAGGCTTCGTGTGATAGGCCTGTCAGAGGAATACTTCTCTTTATGGAGTATAGCGGCGTTCTCCCACAGCCGGTCCTTCATCCAGGATCGCCGTCGAGCATGGCAGCCGCCCGAGAGCGTCATTTCTTTTCCGAAGCTCAAGCTCAACCCGCCTTAGTCCAGACACTCTTGCGTATTCAGGAGTCCATGACGGAGTGCAGCCCTGGGGTAGCTCCTTCAGCCTAGATGATGGCATGGCTCATTGTATGTAAGGTCACGATTCCTTTCATGCGTACTACCATTCGTTTGGGAAAACGCATATTACGGAAGGTGGTGCGTTTACTACCTGTGTAAGTGGCTCCTTTCTCTGAAAGAGAGCCTGTGGTGATGGAGGAACCCCTACGACTGTTAGGAATGCTGCAATCATCGCGCTACTGCTGCTGGTCCCTTTGGCAACGGTGGGACTCGCGTACACTGAATCAGGAGATCGCGAGAGAATGCCAGCTCAGACTCCCCATCCTGCTATTGAGATACACGGGGACTCCGATTTCGCGAGCCAGGCATCAATCGAAGGATGGTCTGGAAATGGATCTGAAACGAGTCCCTACGTAATCCAAGGACTCAACATTACGAGCACTGACTACGTCGAGTGCATTCATATCGAGAGTGTTTCAGTCTTTTTTGAGATTACTGACTGTTGGATGACCTCGATTCGCGAGTACAGTTCCTGTGTCTACTTGGTTGAAGTCTCCAATGCCCTGGTCGAGTTTTGCACGATTTCATCACGAGCGGATGGCTTGATGTTGGGACGCGTGCATGACAGCGTCTTCCAGAATAATGATGTATACAGCGGCAGGACCGCAGTGCTTCTGTGGGAAACCATGAATTGTAGCTTTGTCAACAACGCGTTCAACAATGGAGGCGTCAGTTTCTGGCCGATGGACGAGACCGAGCTCCAGAATGAGTTCCTGAACAATACTGTTCGAGAAGGAAAGCTCGGATATTTCCTGAATGTCACTGACAGCACTATTGATGCTGCTCTGATGGGCCAAGTCATACTGGGGTCATGCAGCAATGTTGTGGTCAAGAACGGCCGCTCATCCTACATTGACTGCGGCCTGTCAGTCTTTTTCTCTGAGAACTGTACAGTAGAAGGATTTGAGATTGCATACACGAATCGGGGTGTCCATGTGATGTACTCAGATGGAACGAGGGTCTTGGAGAACGAAATCTCCAACACGCGTTTCACAAGTATCTTGGTCAACTCATCTGATGATTGCGTCATACGTAGGAATGCCATCTATGGTGGCGGAGCAAATGGCATCGAGCTGTCAGACTCTGCCAATGTGTCTATCATCGACAATGAAATACGCGGCCACTCGACCGGGGTCAATATCTACTGGGCAGACTGCGGGATAGTCGCCAGTAACTTCGTGACCAAGTGCTATGAATACGGTGTCCATCTACACTACGACACCAGAAACTATACGCTGTTCAACAACACATTCGGTTTCAACTTGCAGTCAAACGGGAGAGATGACGGAGTTGGGAACGTCTGGGATGATGGTGTGAGCATAGGGAACGCGTGGGATGACTACGCCGGTTCGGGCATATACGTGATACCTGGCGAAGCAGGGAGTGTGGACAGGTTTCCGAGGCTTCCAAACGAAACATCTATTGACTATACACCGGAAATCAGTCATCCAGAGGACATTGCCTATTTGTATGAGAGTACTGGCAACGCAGTCACGTGGACACTAGTTGCCAGAAGGCCTGCATCCTACTCTGTCTTTAAAGATGGCTTCGTCGTTCTGTCGGCAACATGGGACGGATACCCTGTGACTATCGGCATCGATCATCTGGAACCTGGCTTCTACAACTTCACCCTGTATGTGGAGGACATAGAAGGTAACTCATCATCATCTGATGCTGTAATGGTTTACGTATATACCATCACATATACTACATTGCCTACCAACTCCACTACATCAACGTCGAGCACAACACTCACCAACACCACGACTTCTACTACAACTGCCGGCTTGGAGAAACTTGTGGGTCAGATAGTGACAATCGGATCGGTCTGCGTTATTGTGGTCTTGGTCGTTCTCATCATTCGTACCAAGCCCGAAGGCGCCTCTATGGGATGGGGCAGGTAGTTGCCTGAGCGAAGGTCACAGGCGATTGAGCGGACTTTTGAGGGATAGTTCCATGTCTACGTACCTGTGTTCGCTTCGGCATTGCAGTGATATGTGGGAGCGGCCTACAGAGAGCAAGCTCCGTGGCCGTCCTCCCGCAGGGGCTGTTCCGTCGCGTTCGTGCAGCTCGTCGCAGGTCCTTGTTCTTCTGGCATCCGGGTGGCTTAGGACTAAGACCTCACGCCGGTTCTCCTTCTCATGACTACCAACAACACAATGATTGCAGCACAGCCAGCGACTCCCGCCACAATGATAAGTCCGATGCCCATGTCGGGCTCAGTGGTGGTCGTTGTGGTCGAACCTGTACTGCCCGGGTAGTCAAGGGAGTCGAGAGGGTCAGTCCCTGCCAGCACCTCTGCACCGTCGTAGTATGTGTCGTTGTCGCTGTCATCGTCTGTCGGATCTGTGCCAATCTTGACCTCGTATGCGTCGTTGAGATTGTCGCAGTCGGTGTCGATGCACTGCAGGTCCGTGCCCAACGCCAGCTCTTGGAGGTCGTCAAGTCCATCGTAATCGGTGTCGCCGACCGTGACACCAAGCTTGTCAAGCACAGCACGAATCTCGTCGATGCTACCGATGTAGCTTGCGTTAAGCAGCGCCAGACGGTCGCTGTTCTGCGTGGCAAGTGCTGCGACCAACTCCAGCTGTGTTGCATTGCTATTGAGCTCCATGACGGTCTGCATCAGCAGCGTGGCGTTTCCGTTGACATATGTGAACAGAGTTTCGATCGCCGTGTGATTCCCATCGAGCCATGAGATCACTTGTTCCAGCATGGTTGCATTGGTGTCCAGCTGTTGCATGACTGACTGCAGCAGCGTGGCATTGCCGTTGGACCATGCTATCAGGTTCTGGATCAGCGTCGCATTCCCGTCGAGGTCTTCGTAGATGGCTTCGTACCATACCTGTGGCATGGCGGGGTAGGACATCGGGTCCATAGGGTCGGAGCCGTAGGCCACCTCATACCCGTCGAGGAAGTTGTCATTATCGGTGTCGATGCATGACGGGTCCGTGCCATACATTGACTCCGCCCAGTCCGAAAGGCCGTCCATGTCGGTGTCAAAAGCGATTATGGCTACGAAACAGTCAATACCCCCGTTGTGGGTCGAGTCATATGCGTCCGCGATGGGGAAAGCGGAGGACAACGTGAGGCCTACGACATACACACAGCCGCCTTCTAGGACAATACCGTTTCCGTAGTCGTTCGACGCCCCTCCAAGGAAAGTGCTGTAGACGAGTGACTGACCGTCAGCTGCCAGTTCGGTCACAAAGCAGTCAAGTTCCCCGTTGTAGCTCGAGTCGTATGCATTGACAGCCGGAAATCCCGAAGAGTAAGTTTCGCCAGTGACACAGACGTAACCACTCTCCACAGCAATAGCACGGCCCGAGTCGTTTGAGGCCCCTCCGAGGAAAGTGCTGTAGACTAGGGACTGACCATCAGCCGTGAGCTTGGCTACAAAGCAGTCGTCACCACCGTTGTGGGTGGCGTCATACGCGTTGGCCGTTGGGAAATCGGAAGACAACGTGCGGCCCGTGACGTATGCAAAACCATTCTCCACGGCAATAGCGTTTCCGTAGTCGGTTGACGCCCCCCCAAGGAAAGTACTGTAGACGAGTGACTGACCGTTAGCCGCGAGCTTGGTGACAAAGGCGTCATTACCCCCGTTGTGGGTCGAGTCGTAGGCAAGGACAGTAGGGAAATCGGACGACTGCGTGTAGCCCGTGACATACGCACAGCCGCTCTCCACGGCAATGCCCCACCCTTGCTCGTTTGACGTCCCTCCAAGGAAGGTACTGTAGACCAAAGACTGGCCATCAGCCGCGAGTCTGGTCACAAAGCAGTCACTGCTACCACTGAGGGTCGAGTCGTACGCATTGACAGTCGGGAAACCCGAAGACAACGTCTGGCCCGTGACGTACGCACAGCCGCTCTCCACGGCAATCCCGTATCCGTTGTCACCTGATGTTCCGCCAAGGAACGTGCTGTACACCAGCGACTGACCATCGGCCGCGAGCTTGGTCACAAAGCAGTCATCACCTCCGTTATAGGTTGGGTCGTATGCATTGGCAGTCGGGAAATCGGAAGACACTGTGTACCCTGTGACGTACGCACAGCCGCTCTCTGCAGCAATACCCCGTCCATACTCGTTTGACGTCCCTCCGAGGAACGTACTGTAGACCAAAGACTGACCATCAACCGAGAGCTTGGTCACGAAGCAGTCTGCAACTCCGCCAAGGGTCGCGTCATAAGCATTGACAGTCGGGAAACCGGATGACAACGTGTAGCCCGTGACGTATGCATATCCACTCTCAACGGCGATAGCATATCCGTAATCACTTGATCCTCCTCCAAGGAAGGTGCTGTAAACCAGAAGGACAGTAGGATCGATGACAAGTTCACGACAGACGTCATATTGCCAGGTGCGAAATCCCATCGTGCATGTGTTTTGGTAGTAAAACGCGCAGTCAACATCTGTGACATCCACGCCTTTCTGAAAGGCCAAGAGTCCAGCGTCGGTGAATGAGAACCCGTCCTTCGAAACGGTCACGTGATCATCATAGATTTCGATTCTGTCTGCATCAGGGTAGCTCAGTCTGACCACATTGGGGTCTGCATGAGGCGCGATGATGAACTCGTATTTCAAGTTTCCATCAAGGAACCTGTACACAAGGTCGATGCCCGGGTAAATCTCGGCATACCTGAGTAGCGCATAGTCCGTCAGTCCAGTCTTCCATAGGCTCGGGTCGTTTCCGTACAGGTAGTTCGTGACCGAGCCCGTTGGTTCCTCGCCAACAGGGACGACCCGTCTGCTGCCCGGGAACTCGAGTCGGATCAATGTGCTTCCAACAACATAGTAGACCTCCGACTCCCCGAAGTAGGCAACGGCACTGATGCCTCTTCGACAGAGATAGTATACTTGGTTCTCGTCAGACGGCGTCTATACGAACGTCATCTCGTCAAGACACAAGCTGCCTGATGACCCAATCATGTCAGCCGGTCTGGAATCTTCTGCCACCAGAGCATCCAATGAGAATCTGGTTCCAGTTGCCGGCACTGCTAGAAAAAGGCCCGTCACTATAATGAGCATCAAAACAGCCAGGGTTGTGCTAAGTATACCAGTACTAAGTCGTCGCGTCACGTCTTCAAGCCTCCGCGGCGTGAGAGTCATTCGAGCTTCGGGCGAGGCAAAGCGACAACACTCGCCCCTATTCCTCTTGTCACGCCAATTGTCCGACTGGGCATTGAAGCTGCTTATTAGTCCTCTTGCCTTCCTTTGGCATACTTGTCCATGTTGCATGCAGAACGGAAAGAAGCGGAAACTCGACGCGGCATTGTATTGATATAGTCGGGTCTCCTCAAATGAATCACAAGGCCTGTCCCCAATCAATCGTCCAGCAGTGGTGTCTGCGTGATGACCAGTAGCAGGGCTCGCATCATCTGGTTGTGTGTCAACTCCATCACCACGGCTTTGCTCGTCGTCTTCCTCAGCGTCGCATTGCTTGTGGAGCCGAATTGGGTTGACATCAGTTCCTTCCTGAGCGACGCATCGAATCTCAGGTTCAACTATGTGCTGGCAATAGTCTGTATAACTCTCATTCCCTTGGCCTACTCCTTTTGGAGGACATACAAGTCATTGAAAGCGGTAGCCGGAGGACAGACCGTGAGGGTAGCCCTCGTTAACGAGCTGACCCCGATCATGCTAATCATCGTTTATGGTGGAATACTCGCCCTTCTCGTCGCCTTGTGGGGGGAGGATGGCGTCCTTGTCCTCAGGGCTATCGAGTATCTTAGCCCTGTGATATTCTGGGGTTCCACTTCCGTCCTGATTGTGGCGTCCTACTTGATTCTTCCTTGGGTCACCACCGCGTTTCGGAAGTTGAGAGGACCTATGCCGCAACGCTCCTTTGTACGGATTGCGGCTCTTGCACTTCTTGTACTGGGGTATGGGTTTGTACTTGCTGCACCTTTCCTTCTCGTCCCATCGAACGTCGGTCAGGGGTCGTTGCCGGACAAGCCCCTGCTGATAGCGCACCGAGGTGGAAGCTCACTTGGACCCGAGAACACCATTGAAGCTGCAGAAACCTCTCTTTCGTTTGGCATACGCGTCATTGAGATTGACGTACAGATCAGCCTTGACGGAGTGCCATTCCTTCTGCACGATGACACGTTGGCGCGAACCACAGATGTAGCTGAGCGCTACCCAGGCAACGAAACGAAGGTCGCCTCTTCTTTCATAATCTCTCAACTCAGGCAGCTCGATGCCGGAAGCTGGTTCGCAGAACTGGACCCATATAGTACGATTGCCTCTGGAGTCGTATCACCTACTCTGGCAGACAGTTATCGTGGAGCCATGATACCAACCCTTGTCGAAGCACTCGATTTCGTTAAGGCCAACGGGCTCCTGCTTGATGTTGACTTCAAGACGCCGCCTTCAAGTCATCCTTTCTACTCTCAGTACTTCAACGTCTGCCTCTCACTCCTTCACGGGGCAGGAATCGATCAGCAGGTGTGGATAGCTACTGCGAATGAGGCTTGGCTGAACTACACCGAGTCTGTTGCCTCTCAGATGGTTTCTGCACTGGGCGTGGAAGGTGCGGATGCCCCCAGTGTAAGCCAGTTCCATGCAATGGGCTATGACATGCTCAATTCCCATCACGGGCTGTCCAATGACATCCTAAGGAACTACGAGGCCGGGGGCGTCATCTTGAACGCTTGGACGGTAAACAGCGTTTTCAGATACTCGCAGCTTTGGTGCCTCGGAGTGGACTATGTCACGACGGACTATCCCCAGAGCTTTTCGTCGATGACGCAGCCGGTGTGGTACCTTCCTCTTCCCTCCTATGAAGCTCTTTGGTTGGCCGAGTATGCGATAGGTTTCACAGCCGTCGTCTTCTTGTACCGTCGGAAGTGAGAAACTAGAAGTCCTCGATGAGCCACGGGACATCGGGCGTGAACCATCTGCTCAGGAGATCGTGCTTCTCACCCCTGAGCCAGTTCAGGGCTTCAATCTGTTGGAGCGACAACGTACCATACAGAAGGGAAGTGAGCCCCTGGATACTAATCGTTGTTGCGGTCGATGAGTTGCCAAGTCTCTCAACTGCAAGTTTTCGTTTACTCGTGCTCAGCTGGAAGATCTGGTTGTTCCATGCGAACTGAGGGTCCTCGACCCTGAGCTGAATCTCTCCACTGTCTGAAACCTTGATGCCGCTCAATGCCTGTTCAACATCAACAATCCGTGCCATGTGGGAGAAGCCGGCTCTCATTGTGGGTATGTTGACGTCTTCAATCCAATGATAGAAGTCGTTGGACATGGGTGAAACAATCAGAGACACCTTCACCATCTGGTCCGTATGAAGATAGATGAAGTTCAACAGTGTTGACCTTGCTTGGGGGTTGGTCCAGAGCATCTCACGCACGACCATTGTTCCGACGTTAGGGTCAGATCCGAATTGGCCATAGCCCTGGGTTTTGTAGACCATGTAGCCCTCTGGTTCGGACTGGGGACCGTAGGCAATTGCGAGCTTGCTCTTGAAGCCTATAGTCAGTTCCTTCCAGCGTTTGTCTGGTCTTCTGGCCGCTCCATGGATAGAGCTCACTACTTGGTCATGAACAGTTCTCCAGTCTTTCAGGCCGCCTTCGATGGAAGTTCGCTTGATTGAGTAGCCTGAAGGGACACTCCACGGTTTGAATTGCCTCGGGTGTGCGTCGACCCAATAGATTGGCGGCATCTTGGTGTACCCGACCGCGCCATAGAACAGGTCCTTGAACGGGTACAGAGTACTCACTGCAAAAGCATCATCGTGGAGGTCCTTCAACATGAAGAGCATCAGGTCTCTCACATGCCCCTTGCGACGGACCTCAGGTGCGCTTGCAACGTTGGAAACGCCCCCCATCTTCTTCCAGACACCGCGAATGTTCTGCTCGAGGGGGATCATCTGCGCGCCTGCGATGCACTGTGTGTCTTCTTCGACTATGTAATTCTGTTCAGGAGCGTTCAGGAACCTCTCCTTCATCAGAGGTTCATGGTCGGGAGTGGCCCCATAGGCATATCCTTCGAGTTGGACAAATCTATCTGCATCCTCTGCTGTCGCTCTTCGTATCACCAAGATGCTCACCTTATGATGTTTCTGCCGGTACCAAGCGGCGGTTCGGTTGGCTGCTCTTAACTGCGATGTTCGATGTAACTTGGCGTCGTGTTGACTAGGTATGACAGCGGCTGTCTGAACGGAGAATCTCTATGAACCAGCCCGGCTTTGCAGCGGGATAACTTCAGCCCTTAGAGATTGACTCTTTGAGGCTCGTAATGAAGGAAAACTCATCTTCTGCAATCCTCTTCTTCAGTTCGCTCCACGCTGCTGGACAGTCCTTGTATCGAACCCCCATTAGTTCATGGATTATTCTGTCGATCTCACGGTTGTTCTCCGGCGTGACCTCGATTCCATTCTTTTCAAGGAGTTGTTTGATGTGCCTTAGGTAGCAAGTCAATACTGATCACCCGGCAAGACAACCGATTCATTTCCAGGCGACATCGCTCTTTGGCAGCGTTTCCTTGGCTGGCTCGGTCTTCTCGAACCTGGAAACGAACTTGACGACAGACGGGAAGTCAATGCCCAATGCCTTGACCTTCTCCGTAGTTGGAACACCATTCCTTGTCCAGCCACGCCTCTTGTAGGCCGCATCTGTCAGAAGTCTGTATTGTTCCTCTCTGTATTCCCTCAGCCGCTTGCGTTTCTCTGGTATGGTCTTGCCAGTCGGGTCGACGCCGACTACTTCTTTGAGCTGCTTGTCGTACCTTTCCTGTCTGCTTTCATACTCCCAGTCTGTTACCGGTCCCATGCTCCGGTAGGGCGTGCCGGAATCATCTGCTCTAAGCCCATGACCCTGGCGAAGGTTGAAGACTCTCTGGAAGTTGTAGACACGCTCAGACTGCGTGATCAAGTCCGCGCCAGTGACTTTCTTTCCGGTCATTGCCTCAAAGAACCGGGCGTAGAATGCCACATGGCCGGGAACCTTTGCCGGTTCTGAGGTCTGTTTGTTGTCTTCTGGCACCACGTCATTCCATGGAAGCTTGCAGAGTCCATTAATGCCGAACCATGTGCGCCACATCGGGAAGTAGTGCAGTGCCTCGGCCTTCTTCTCGAAAGTCGGAAGATACTTGTGAACCTGGTCCATGAATATGAGCCAGGCCTCATCGTGCTGCGGTCCCTTGAGTGTGAGACCGTACCCCCCCTGCTGAGCGAGACTCTCCTTTGTGACGTATTCACTGTATTCGAGGCCCTTGTGCTCCATGCCAATGTCTTGCATGACCGACTTGTCGACCTTGAACTTCTCGGCAAAGTAACCCTTCAAGTATCGAATGCCCTTGCCGAAGTGCTGACCACCAAAGCCCTCTCCGGTTGCTATCTCATGAAGGACAGACAAGACTTCGGGTACAGCTCCCCATTTGAGCTTGTGTCCGCCTGTTGCCTTCTCGGTTATGTAACCTCCTTCGAACAGCTCCATCACGAAGCCCATAGTCGTGCCAAAGCTGATTGTGTCAATGCCATAAGCGTCACAATAGAAGTTGATCTCTGCTACGTCCCTGGCGTTGAATACTGCAATGTTCGATCCGCATCCAGCGATCGTTTCATACTCAGGTCCATCGACGGTCACATTCTTGCCCTTGAAAGGACCAGTCGTGGGCACGAAACCCTCTATGCAGTGGGAGCAGTTTATGGCGCATGAGATCCAGCATCCGTCCCAGCCTTTGCCAGTATTGGTGAACATCTTCTCCCAGACATCACCGGAGAGACCCTTGGCTTCCGGATCACTGCCGCTCCTGAAGTTGCGAGTCGGAAGGAGGTCGAACTCGTTCATTATCGAAGGAAGGTGCCCTGTGCCAATCACACGCATTCGGTTCTGCTTAGGGTCCAGCTGTATGATTTCCTGACTGTGCTCTCGACCGACGGCCTTTAGATCCTCAAGGTCTGCAGGGTTGTTCATCTCTAGAGTGACCTTGGCTTTCTTCACCACGAGAGCCCTAAGCCGTTTGTCATGGAACACTGTGCCGGTGCCACCCCTGCCAGCTTGCTTGTACCTGGGCTGATTGCGCTTCATGTCCCACCAAGAGAAATTGAGACATCCCATCCATGCGTGTTCTGCCCCGGGCCCTGTTGAAACTACCGATATGTCCCTGCCCCCAATAGCGGAGTGGCGTTCTGACAGAATCCTAGTTATCTCATAGGCGTACTTTGGCAAGTCCGAAGCGTCGAGCATCTGAACCTTCCCTATGTCTCCGTCGATGAACATGTAGACATCTTTCTCGGCCTTGCCCTGTATCTCAAGAGCATCGAAGCCAGCGAACTTCAGGAAGGGACCGAAATAGCCACCCACATTGCTGTCGATGACGATTCCTGTCTGAGGCGATATCGTGGTCACAATCGACTTGCCCGAGCCCGGATAGAGGGGCACTCCTCCGAGTGGTCCGCATGCAATGCAGACTTCATTCTCAGAATCATTCCATTTGACAACTCTGTCCATTGGAAGGCTGTTCCACATCAGCCAGAGGTTGAAGCCTTTGCCTCCAGTGAAGGTTTCCTTCATCTTGTCATCCACAGGCTTGACTACTATGGCTTTCTTGCTAAGATCCATGTAGAGAGTCTGTCCGGCGTATCCTTTGTTCATGCTTGGGACTTTGTAGGTGAACTCCTTCACCATCATATTAGGTCACCACTTGATCTTCTGAATAGCTTCGCCAAGAGGGCACACTGGCTGACTTGAAACGGTTGAGTCTTCCATTTGAGTCTTCGCCTAGGTTGCGTCCCGAAACCTGAGAGCGAATGCGATGGCTGCCGAGTCCGGCGAAGGATTACTTTCATGAAGCCTGCAGACCGGGTTCTTCTCACATGGGCTGAGGCATTCTGACTCTGGCTCGCATAAAACCAACAAGTGCAGCACCTTCTGCGTTCACCGACCCGATAGACAACCCTGTCTGTGCTAATGGCTAATGATTTATGCTGCGCAAGGTGAAAACTCGAACAGTCTTGGGGCTGCTCCCTATACAATGCTGAGGGATGTTGTTGTTGACTGAGAATAAGGTGATGACTGCGTCGGAAGCAGTAGAGAATTGGGTTCATAGGGGCGATTGCGTTTCTCTTGGGGGTTTCACCATCAACAGAAACCCCATGGCCCTGACTCACGAGATTATCAGGCAGAGCATAGGCGACCTTCACGTGGTCTTGCACTCCGGAAGTCAGGCTCTCGATCTCCTCATCGGCGCTGGGCTTGTTGGGATGCTCGAGATCGCATATGGGGCAAACGGACGCCTGGCCAACACATGCATTCGTTTCGCCAAGGCTGCCGAGGAGGGGAGGATTCGTGTGGAGGACTACTCGAACTACCAGATGACCCTAAGGTTCATGGCTGGTGCAATGGGAGTCCCGTACCTGCCAACCTTCTCGTCATTGGGCACCGATATCATATCTCGGTGGGGATTTGACTCAGCATTTCGGTCGCACAAGCCTCGCCTTCCAAGCAAGAAGCTCATTGTCGCAGTGGACCCGTTTAGCGACGATGGCAAGAGAGTTGTCCTTGTGCCAGCGATAAACCCCGATGTGGCTCTGATTCATGCTCAGAAGGCCTCTTCAGATGGATGCGTTAGACTTGAAGGGCTCTCGTTTGCAGACATAGAGCAGGCCCGTGCGTCAAAGCATGTCATCGTGACTTGCGAGGAACTGGTGAGTTCGGAGAAACTCAGACGAGAGCCTTGGCGTAACAGTCTGCCTCATGTCATAGTCGATGCCGTGGTCCATCAGCCCTATGGCGCCCATCCTACTGCTTGCCATCTTTATTACGACTACGACACGCAGCACTTGACCGAGTATGCAGACATTGCTGAGGATGACGGTCGGTTTCAGGAGTACACTACGACCCACATACGCCGAACCAAGAACTTCGATGAGTATCTGCGGCTAATAGGTCAGGACCGCCTCAATAGCATCAAAGCATCACCAGTACTGGGATATGCGAAGAGGAGGCCGGAAAAATGACTGAGCTGTACTCGGCCATGGAGATGATGGCAATCGCTTGTGCCCGGAGAATTCGTGATGACGACATTGTATTCTGTGGCACAGGTCTCCCGCTGGTCGCAGCAATGGCGGCCAAGAGGACGTCCGCACCCGGTTGCATCGTCTTCTTCGAAACTGGTTCCATTGATCCCACTTTGAATGAGCTGCCGCTCGCTGTGTCAGACCCTAGGGTGATGTATGGGGCCTCGCACAATAGCGGCCTTGCAGATGCATTCGCATTCATGCAGAACCCCTTCACAGGGCCGAGAATCGTCGGCCTTCTGTCAGGAGGCCAGATAGACCCATATGGGAACCTCAACAGCACCGCGATCGGCGACTACGAGAAACCCACTACTCGCTTGCCGGGGAGTGGGGGTGCTTCTGATGTTGCATCGTTGGTTGGCAGGACGATGATATTCATGAAGCACGAGCGTAGGCGTTTCGTCGAACGGCTGGACTACTTGACAAGCCCTGGGTGGATGAGTGGAGGTTCTTCACGCGAGGAAGCGGGCCTCATCAGAGGTGGTCCTGACACTGTAATAACAACACTCGGTCTCATGAAGTTCGAGGAGCAGACCAAACGCATGTACCTTCATACCTACTACGAACGGTCGTCACCTGATGAGGTTCAAGGCAGCACCGGATTCAAGATGGATGTTTCACGAGCCACAGCGGAGCCGCCTCCGACGAGAAGCGAGCTTCGAACACTCAGGCTTGAGGTCGATCCACTTCACCTTATTCTCAGGTAAAGGGTTGGGTCGCGTCCATTGGAATCATCTTATTCTTGTGACACAGTCTGCTAAACAGCCGGTATCGATCGGATGGGAACACTATGCTTCTTGAGAATCATCTTGAGGGTAGAGTCCAGTGACTGCTTGGACGTGTCGGGCATTGGCTTGGAAGAATGGCTATTCAGGGTACTCTCAGCCTTTTTCCTTGCTCTGGCATTGGCGTCGCTGCATCCGAGCTCTCTCCACGCGTGGACTGGCCGCCTGCATACGACTTCAGAGGTCAAGTACTGCTCACGGCGGAACTTGGACAATGTGTGCTCTGCTGAGAGAAACTCACCGCCCGGCCCGACAGCATCAAGGAGAGTCAGAATGCTCTGGGGGTCCTCAGGGTCAATACCACGCATGAGTCTTCGTGCCATGCCGCAGATCTCGTTGTCGATGACTAGCTTCTCCAATGACTGGCAGTTCTCGAAAGCTAGCATGCCCGGACCTGATACGACGTTGATCCTCGCGAGCGAAGCAAGCACCAAGCCCATTGCCGACTCAAGGCCGCTCTGCGCATCCAGCAGCTTCGACTCACTCAGGCCCAAGTAGGCATGTGTTGGCATTCCATAGTACTTCCCAATCTGTGATGCGGCACATGCCGCCATGGCTGTTTCTATTGCCCCCAGACATATCATCCCTTGTTTCATGTCGAACAGTGCTAGGGACCCCCCATAGACAACAGGTGTACCCGGATTCGTCGTTTCTGCGATAACGATGCCCGCGAGTATCTCTGCATTTGACTGAACGAGAGTCCCGAAGATGCTGACTGGGCCGGTCGCGCCCATCATCGGAGCGGGGACTATCTCAGCAGGGATTGAACTGGTAGCACAGTCAATCAGATTCTGAGAACTCACGTCATTCCACGTCAGCGGGGATGTGGGGCAGCAGTCGAATATGGCGCGAGGTGATTCAGCCAGTTCTTCCGAGCCTCCTACTGCAGCCTCCAGCATTTGCTTCATATCACCAAGGCCTTCTTTCGTGAATGCTCCCGTGACTATCGGTTTGTCCGAGTGATTCAAGACCACATATAGACGAAACGAATCTGAGATCGATTCGGGCACATCGGAAGCAATCATGGCTGTACTGACGGCGTCCATGTAGGGAAGTGCATCGGCAAGTTCTATGAGCTTAACGAGGTCTCTTGATGTTGCTCGACGGATTTCCCCGGTGTTCGCGTCAAGAAAGTCAGATGCTGAAGAGCCGGGGTTGAATATGACGTCATTACCTCCGACAGTAAGATAGCGGTCTTGTTCGCGAGAGTATAACCTGAATGATCTTGGCACGTTTGAGAGGCAAGTCTCAACTAGGTCCGAAGGGAACCTGACTCGGTTCGACTCAGCAGTGCAACCTGCATCCTCTAGCAGGTGCAGGGCTGCCTTATTCCTCACGGCTAACCCCGTCTTTTCAAGGAGGTGAAAAGACGCCGAGTGTATCGTCTCAATGTCTTTCTGAGAAAGGAGTGCGAGCTCGCCCATGCTGGCCACCTCAGGTGTTCGAACTGCTGAGAATGCGCCTCCTAATACTGTTGCCGTTTCTGCGAGGAGGCCGAAAGAGAATCATCAGCTGACTCCCTGTCACTTTGTAACCTTGGCTACTGCTGCTCAGGCCTCCCTATGGTCTTGGACTTCAGTAGATCCAAGTCTATCGTGGATACTCAGACGTAGCCCAATGGAGCTTTCTGCCTCGTACTCCTTGAAGCCCACCGTTTTGCGAAGCCTTCTGTCTTTCCTGTGACAGCCAACCACCAAGACAGATAAGCAGCGACTAAGAGAACACCAGCAATTGGATTTGAGATTCCGCTGGCAGGCATCATTGTTAGGAGCATTCCCATTGCGCCTATCGCTATGAGAAGAGGTCTGTTTGCGGCAGGTAGTCGCGCCTTTCTCATCTGGTGCCACAAGTATAGGTAGAGCACTAGTGGCATCATGAACTGGACAGTTCCTGTCACAGCGAGCATGACAACGGTGTAAGGTAGTGTTTGTGGGTTCTGAGGATAGGCTGTCGATATGTAAAGAATGGCAGGCATTGCAATCGCGGCCGGAAGCAAGATGAGCGCCTTCCATTCGAGGGCAAGAAATGCGCTCATGTTGAAGAACATAACCGCGACAATAGACAGATTCAGCGATGCATAGACCCACACAATGTCAGATGTAGCACCTGTTGTTTGGGAAACATCAAAGACATACGACAAGACCCCTAGGATGAAGAACAAAAACAAGGCGAATGTCGGGCGGCTCTTGCTCTTCTTCCACCTCTCGTACGTGTAGAAGCCTGTACTCCACCCGATTGCCGCGGCGATGACAACGAATGCTAATGATATCTCTTGATAGAGATTAGCTAGCGGCGCCGCAATCAAGTACGCGAGGTTCAGAGCGGCAAGCGCAAATCCCGATGCATACCCGACAAGCTCGATTGAAATCTGGATATCCCGGAAGTGAAAAGCGGCGGCAGCAATGGCAGGTCCGAGCAGGCGCAACCCGATAAGCAGAGCCGTGATTTCTATGGTCCCTCCAAAGACTGGCGTGAGCGTCACGCGGTACAGGGGATAGAATGTGACAAGGTAGAAGAGGCCGAGGCTTGTGGCCTTCTTGGTTCCGGCTAGAAGGTAGCCGAACAGCAGGACCGCTGGTATGTACATGACGGCCGACACATCTCCAACCACATCCCGAGACTCATAGGGGTCTCCTATGGTTGGTGCAACCACAACGATACCGACTAGCACGATTGCGACACACAACGGCACAATCAGGTGGGTCCATCGAAGAACGATCAAGGCGGCCATCGTCATAATCACCGGAGCAAGCAGAGCCAGAATGACATGGTAATAGGATATTTCGAGGCGCAATGTATATGACCCACCTGCTACCGTGGTTGAGAGGAAGGTAGCCAGAGACGCCATGCCCATGAAGAGCGTGCCTACTGCATAAGCGTACAGTGGTCGGCCTAGTTTCTTTTCCTCCGCAGGGAGTTCTTTCAACCGACGGCGAGTGAACCTCACAATTGTCAAGCTGGCTACAAAGAGAGCTAGACCCATTAGAAGCTCCGACGCCTCAAATACCTGTATCGCCATGACCCATTCTTCCTAGAGCATCTGCGAAGCGTGATCTCCGCCCTTGATGCAAGCAGACCCACTGCCCACGGCTGCCTCACACGTATTCCGTGCCAATGCAGCCAGGGCAGGAAACATTGTTAGGTGACTTTCTTCGTAAGACAGCAACTTCTTCCAGTGCTGCCTTTGCGCGAGGCTTGCATTCACACTGGCATCGCGCTGCGGAATTGAGGTTTTGTGGTCAAAACTGGGCTGAGTGTGTATATTAGCGAATTGTGTGTCGATTAGAGGAGGAATAGGGGGAGGAGCCCGCGTGGACATATGCCTATGCGCACTGACTTACTCTCCACGCCCACCTTTCATATACCTTCAAGCCGTAAGTCAGGTAGTGATCAGTCATTGTAGCAATCGCGACCTCCCCGATTGAGAAGTCAGGTATCCATGTATTGTGGGCATCGTCGCTTTGAGGGATGTAAGCTGTTTGGTGCTGCTCCCTTTTATGCGATTCAAGAAGCTTGGTTGCTGCCGCTCAGAACCTTCTTATGCAGTCCTGCTCTGATGGGCCAGCAGCATCGGTAAGTCCCCTCGAGCCTCTACCCCGGACTTATCGATGAACCAATAGCCATTCGTGCTCAAAACCTGTCTTGGAGGATTCGGTGTGAAGATACAGAAGATAGGTGCACGGGGTCGTCTTGTGACATTCGAGAAGCCTTACATCACGAATGTCTACGTCATAGAAAGCGACCGACGCGTCTTTGTATGTGACACTTCTGTGGGTCCAAAGTGCATGGAGGAGCTGACAGGCGTTCTGAGCCGCAAGGGGATGAGCGGGAAGCCTGTGGTTGTATTCAACTCGCACCATCACTACGACCACGTTTGGGGCAACATGAGCTTTCCATCTTCTATTATTCTGGCACATGAGGAGTGTCGCAGGAGGCTGACTGAAACTGGCGAGAATGACTTGTTGGAGTTCAAGACTCACGCCCAGGGTGACGTGAAGCTTAAACTTCCGAACATGGTATTCGAAGACAGGGTTTCATTCCCCGATGATGAGGTAGTGTTCTTCTACAGCCCGGGTCATACTGTCGATTCATCATCGTGCTATGACGAGCTTGACAAGGTCCTTTTTGTTGGAGACAACGTGGAGTCGCCTCTGCCGTATCTCAATGAGCCCGAATTCGAATCCTATGAGTCTAGTCTTGAAACATACCTCGGACTCGAGTGGGACACTCTGATTGCTGGCCACGACCCACCAATGAGTGACGACACCCTAGTGCTGAGCAATCTTCTCTATCTTAGGAGTTTTCGCGCTCGTGGGGTAGACTCGTCTGTGATTGCCGCCCGGGATTTGTCCCGCCACTGTATGAATCTAACAACTATCGCAGAGAAACTGAAGTCCATGGGGGAGAGCGGGGAGGCCCTTGGATACTTCAACGAGGCGATTCGAATTCTTGAGTCCGCTGGTCCGTCCAGAGAAGTGGCTGAACAACTGGATCGTATGAGAAGGGTTGCCTCCGAGCTGACGCTCGAAACCGGGTGATGAGCGGCCTTCGCTGCACAGAAGTCGGCAACAGCAGACGGGAAACGTCAATAAGGGGCTCCTAATCGGCTATGAGTGCAGGTGCGACACAAATGGATTTGAGCCTCTTCTTCGTCGGGGTCGGACTGATCACAGGCTTTCTGTTGATAACAATCGTCTTCGCGATAAGAGAAAAGCGAACCGGTCGAAGAGTCTACTTCCTAAAAGAGGCGACAGCGCTCGGCTCACTCACAGGAATAACGAATGTCATGGTGTCTGGTCCTGAGCTTGACTTCCTCAACTTGGGGCCAACAGTTATCCTGAGATTCACCATTGCCCTCTGGATACTGACATTCGGCCTGCTCGGTTTCTTCTTCATGAGCATGCGACAGGAAACTCTGGAATGGAGGGTCACTTTGGCCATGGTGACGCTCGGGACGGTCAGTGTAGTCACCGGTTTCTCAAGCCTTGTCTTGCCCAGCCTTCAGGGCAACCCGCTTGCGCTTGCGTGGAAGTCCAGTTTTGCCCTCTATTCCACGACTGTGTTCTTATACGGAGCCAGTGTATACGCGGGTGCGAACAGGAAGCTGCCAGAACCGAGAAGCGCGGCTCTGGCGATTGTTCTCATCGCTATCTCCCTCAGCTATGTGGCCAACATGTTCTTCTATGATGTTCCAAACTACTTTGGATTCTCAGTCTTACCGGGCATCAACCTTGAGGTCATGCTCGACTTCTCACGTATCATTCTAGTGGCCGCAATTGTGGTCACTCTTGCCAGTGACATGGAATATTTCTACCGCATCCCGATTGACGTGTATTCAATATCGGTGATTCAGGCATCATCGGGTGTGTGCGCATATAGCTACGTGAGAGACCCTGAGTCAGCTAATCCTGAGCTTTTCGCCTCAGCAATCACAGCGATTTCGATGTTTATGAAAGAAACATCGAAGTCGTCCTCCGCACTAAAGAGCATCAAGACCGGATCAAGGACGATAATGGTCGAAGGTCGTGAGGAAGACGGATTCATAGTCATGGCAGTGGTGGAGAGGTCATCACTGGTGCTTGTTCGTTCACTGCACATGTTTGCTGACCTGTTTGCTGAAAAGTACAGAGGGAAGGTTCGGGACGGGGTGATAATAGCTCAAGACTATACTGACGCAGATCTCATGATCTACATCGCCTTCCCCCATCCTGAAGCGATAGACGATACTGACAATCTAGCATTGTCAAACCAATTCAGTACTCATGCGAGCGCTCGAAGTGCTTTCAGCCGCGTCTTCCCTAGGGTTCTAACACTGCGTTTATTAGTTTACATACCAACAACCGCAATATTACACCTGAGGCAGGCTCATTCGCTTCGCTTCGAGTTGCTGAGCAATTAAAGGAGTCGTTGACATGACGACTGAAGAAACATCAAAGCAGAGTGGTGCCACCAGCCCGATGGAAAGCAAGGTTCCGGCAGCACTCGTCGTTGGCGGAGGCGTTGCTGGTATGCAGGCTGCACTCGACATCGCCTCTCAGGGTTTCAAGGTCTATCTCCTAGAGCAGTCACCGTCCATTGGCGGCCGCATGGCAATGATTGACAAGACATTTCCTACTCTTGACTGTTCGGCGTGCATACTCACACCACGGCTGAGCGAGACCTCTCGTAACCCGAACATCGAGCTTCTCACCTATTCCGAAGTCAAGTCGATCGCAGGTGAGGCTGGTGACTTCAAAGTGAGAATCCGAAGAAAGGCACGTTATGTCAATGAGAAGAAATGCTCGGCATGCGCAGACTGTGTGCCTGTCTGTCCTGTTGAGGTCCCCAACGATTTCGATCAGGGTCTGGGTTTCAGAAAGGCGATATACTCGCCGTTTCCACAGGCGACGCCTAATGCTTATGCGATTGACAAGAAGGGCGAGCCGGCATGCAGGGCGACATGTCCTGCACACGTCAATGCCCAAGGCTTCGTCACGCTCATGAGGCATGGCAAGTATGACGAGGCGCTCGAGATTGTAAGAGATGCTATACCCTTCCCCGGGGTGCTGGGACGGGTGTGTATCAGCTTCTGCGAGGCCGAGTGCGAGAGAGGAATGCTTGACGATAGCATAAGTATCAGAAACCTGCACAGGTTCTTGGCAGATTACGAGCGCGAAAATAACTTGGCCAAGCCAGTGACTCGGAAGATAGACAAGAAGGAGAGGGTGGCAGTTGTCGGAGCCGGACCTGCGGGCATAAGCTGTGCCTACCATCTTGCGAGAAAGGGCTACCCTGTGACTATATTCGAGGCCAAGCCCGAAGCCGGCGGTCTCTTGAGGTATGCTATTCCCGAGTATCGGCTACCTCGCAACGTCCTAGATGAAGAGATCCAACGTGTCTTGGACCTAGGAGTGAAGATCAAGGTCAATACTCCTGTCAAGTCAGTGAGGGGTCTGCTTGCCAAGGGCTTCAAGGCTGTGTTTGTGGGTACTGGCGCATCTGTGAGTAATAAGATTGGACTTGCTGGAGAGGATGTCAAGGGAGTGATTCACTCGGTTGAATTCCTAGAGAAGGTGAACACAGGTCAAGAAGTCGAAATCGGGGAGAAGGTTGCAGTCATCGGTGGCGGAGATGCGGCAATAGACGCTGCACGAGTTGCTGTTCGACTGGGAGCTTCGGATGTCACTGTCATCTACCGGCGCTCAAACGTCGAGATACCTGCTATCCCGAGCGAGGTCGAAGACGCCAAGAGCGAAGGAGTCAAGTTCATGATGTTGACCAATCCAATCGAGATCATGTCCCCGAAAGGCGTTCTCACTGGCATCAGGTGCGTCCGAATGAGACTCGGTGAGCCCGACCACTCGGGCAGGAGTCGGCCAGTGCCCATAGTTGGGTCCGAATTCACCATGGCAGTCAACACCCTAATCCTCGGGGTTGGTCAGAGTGCGAACTCTCGGGGTATTCAGACCGAGTGTGACTGCACGGAGTATGCTACAGTGAAGGCAGATCCTGCCACCCTACAGACGAGTATACCGAGCGTTTTTGCCGGGGGTGATGTTGTCTTGGGGCCGCTCACAGTTGTGAAAGCTGTCGGACAGGGCAAGCAGGCTGCTGACTCGATAGACAAGTACCTGAGAGGAGTTCCTCTGGGGCACAGTCTTCCTGAGAGGCACCGCGTTCAATCATACGAGGTCGATAAGACACGAGCCTTGCCTGCAAAGCGCGCGATCATGGCGAAGCAAGGCATCCGGAGCCGCAAGTCACTCTTTTCTGAGGTTGAGCTTGGATTCAGCGAGGAGACTGCGCACTCAGAGGCTGAACGCTGCTTAGGGTGTGCTGTGTGCTGTGACTGCATGCAGTGTGTAAAGGCCTGTCAGCGCGGGGCTATTGACCACTCGATGACTGATGAGTCAATCGAACTCTCGGTTGGGGCTATCGTCATAGCCACGGGCTATCGCCTGTTTGATATCACCGTATATCCACAGTTTGGATATGGCAAATTCCCGAATGTCATTCATGCCATGGAGTATGAACGACTGATCAATGCTTCCGGCCCAACCAAGGGTCACCTCATTCGACTGAGTGATGGCAGAATCCCGAAGTCCATGGGATTCGTTCAGTGTGTTGGGGCGAGGGATGTCAACAAGGATGTACCATACTGCAGTCGAGTATGCTGCATGTACGCGATCAAGAACGCCGTCATGGCGAAAGAGCATAACCCCGATGCCGATGTTACGATCTACTATGCGGACATAAGGGCCTTCGGAAAAGGTTTCGAGCAGTTCTACGATATGGCCCAGACAAGATTCGGTGTGAAGTTCGTTAGGGGACGAGTGGCCGAGATTGCGGAAGACAAGCGCACACACAATCTCACCGTAAGGTACGAAGACACGGAAACCAGCACGATCCACGATGTGGAACATGACATGATAGTCATCAGTCCAGGTATCCAGCCGCCGGAAGGTTTGGATGATCTGGCCGTCGAACTAGGCATGGATTTGGCCATTGACGGGTATGTTGATGTCGCTGACGAGATAGTAACTCCCGTGGACACCAAGATTGCCGGTGTATTCGTGTGCGGCTGCGCAGATGCACCCAAGGATATCCCTGACTCTGTGTCAGCCGGGAGCGCCGCAGCCATGAGAGCAACGATCATTCTGAACAACATGAGGAAGAAAGCATAGGGATGCGACACTCCCAGAACGCAACACCCGCGCTTAACATCGTGCTAGAGGGGTTTGCTTCCGGTTCAGAATCCGTCACATGGTTCACAGTAAGTAGTGTCATAGGAAGCAATATCGGGGTTGCTTCGTGCGGCCGCAGTCACTTGGGTGATTCGGAGCCCTCCTGCCACCATCGCCACAGATATAACGGAAAATTGAGCGTCGCAGTCGCCCGATTCCTGTTCGCGATGAATTATGTCAGACGGCTGTGCCCCCGCGAATCGCACAGCACGGGGATGAGATGAAGTGTCCGGAACAGCTCATGAACCCAAGAACAAGATCGCCCATGAGCCCAAGTCCACATTCTCTCGAGAGATTGCGGCAGAGCCCGGCGGCGAATACATCAGGAAGTGTATTCAGTGCGGCTTATGCACGGCAAGCTGCATGGTCGCCAACTACACAGACAAGTATCGACCCCGGAAGATAATCCAGAAGATACTCATCGGTGAACGTGAAGAAGTCCTGAGTTCTGAACTTCCTTGGCTATGCATGACATGCAGACTCTGCGAAGAGAGATGTCAAGAAGGTGTGAGCCTCGCTGAGATATTCCATGTTGTCAGAGACATAGCTGCGAGAGAAGGGCACATCCCCAAGGTCTTCAAAGACACGGTGAATCTGGTGATGAAAGACGGTTGGTTGCTGAAGGGCTCGTATACCGACTTCGAGCAGGACGACAGGAGCAGTCTAGGCTTGGACCCCGATCTCAACTGGAACGAGGAGTTCATGAAGAAGGTCAAGGAGCGCTACTTTGGGAAAGAGCCTAAGGAAGGAGGCGAGCAAGAATGAAGGAGTTCGTGCTCTATACAGGGTGCACCGCCCCAGTCAGGCTGCCTGCATACGAAGCCTCTGTGAAGGCAGTCTTGGATAAAATGGGTGTTAGGCTCATCGACATGAAGGGTGCCAACTGCTGCGGCGCCCAGTATGTGGAGTCCGTGAACCGACATGCCTTCGCTGCGATGAGCGGGCGCATTCTGGCTCTCTCTGAGAAGTATGACCGTGATATTCTTGCGATATGCGGGGCGTGTTCAGGTTCGCTCAAGTGGGTCAAATACGAGCTTGACAAAGACTGGAAGCTCAGAGATGAAGTCAACGCTCTTCTAGCTGACGAAGGACTGCAGTACACAGGTAAGACACAGGTCAAGCACCTACTCCAAATCTTCCACGAGGACATAGGTTACGATGCGATAAAGGCGGCAATCGTGAAACCGTATTCAGGAGTTCGTCTTGCCGCCCACTATGGTTGCCATGTTACAAGGCCTTACGAGATTGTGCACGTTGACGACCCTGAGAACCCCACAATTATCGACCGGTTGATAGAGATTGCAGGCGGCACACCAGTTGACTATACGGGCAAGACACGGTGTTGTGGTGGTCCGATGCTTGCGATGGACCAATCTCTTGCCGTCAAAATCGGCTTGGACAAGATTCGCAATATTCGAACTGAGAAAGCAGACGGCATTGTCACTGCGTGTGTCTTCTGTGACATCCAACTGACACAGGTTCAGTTTGGTGAAGGTGTGGATGAAAAGGAACGCATCCCGGTACTGACTCTGCCACAGTTCCTTGGCCCAGCGCTGGGCATAAGCCCGGAGAAGCTTGGAATTAGTTTCAATAAGATAAGTCCCAGCAGAATCTTTGCCGGCGTCATGGAGGTGTAGCCATGCCAACAGCAGCTAAGTCCGAAACGAGTCGGAAGGTCGCCGCGAAGTCAAGTCGAACCTCTACCAAGTCGAAACCAGCCGCTGAGCAGGTAGCACAGGCTGCCCTTGTGGTGGGCGGTGGTGTGGCAGGGATGCAGGCGGCCTTGGACATAGCCAATCAAGGGTTCAAAGTGTACTTGATCGAGAAGTCGCCCTCTATTGGCGGCCGAATGGCAATGCTTGACAAGACATTCCCAACACTTGATTGCTCTGCCTGTATACTCACACCAAGACTGAGCGAGGTGGCTCGTCATCCTAACATCAAGCTACTCACATATTCGGACCTCGAGGGCGTTGTCGGGAAGGTCGGCAACTTCAAAGTCCGGGTCATAAAGCGTGCCAGATATGTGAAAGAGGAGCTCTGTGCTGGATGTGGTGCCTGCACCAAGGAGTGCCCAGTCGAAGTCGCAAACGAGTTCGACCAGGGCCTCGGGTTCAGGAAAGCGATCTATGTTGGGTTTCCCCAATCGACACCAAGCACCTATACGATTGACATGGAATCATGCATCAAGTGCAAGCGTTGTGAGAGAGCTTGTGAGCGCAAGGCCATTGACCTTGAGATGCAGGACGAGCGGGTCGAGTTCGATGTTGGCGCGATCATCATCGCGACGGGATACCGTCTGTTCGATGTGAGAAGATACTACCGTCTGGGTTATGGAAGGCTCCCTGATGTCATCAACGCTATGGAGTATGAGCGATTGATCAATGCAGCAGGGCCAACACATGGCCACCTTATTCGTCTCAGTGATGGGAAGATTCCACAGTCCATTGGTTTCGTGCAGTGTGTTGGTGCCAGAGACGTAAACAAGGGTGTGCCCTATTGTAGCCGTGTGTGCTGCATGTATGGCATCAAGAACGCAGTCATGGCCAAGGAACACAATCCGTCTACTGACGTCACTATCTACTATGCGGACATCCGTGCATTCGGAAAGGGCTTTGAGGAGTTCTATGAGATGGCTCGGACTCGTTTTGGTGTGAGATTCCTGAGAGGCCGAGCAGCAGAGGTAATCGAGGATGTCAGGACCGGGAAGCTCCACCTCAGAGCGGAGGACACTGAAACTGCTCAGCTGCAGGAGTTTGAGCATGATATGGTGGTCATATGTCCCGGGATTCAGCCCCCTGATGACATGGACAGAATAGCCGAGAAGCTAGGTGTGGCCACAAGAGATGACGGCTATGTCGATGTTGTTCACCGCTACTTCGGTCCCGTGGACACGAAGACACCAGGCATCTTCGTGTGTGGTTGTGCAGACGGGCCGAAGGACATCCCCGACTCAGTGACCGCAGGGAGTGCAGCAGCAATGAAGGCGAGCATCATCCTAGCTAAGGGAGGTGCTGCGTGATGGCCGAGAAAGCAGAACCGAGAATCGGCGTATTTGTGTGCCACTGTGGTCACAACATAGCTGGGGTTGTCGACGTGGGAAAGGTCGTTGAGTCGGCGAAGTCACTGCCCCACGTGGTCCTCTCGACAGAGCACATGTTCATGTGTTCAGATGCAGGTCAACAGCTAATCAGGGACAAGATCAATGAGCTCAAGCTCAACCGTGTGGTGGTCGCGAGCTGTTCGCCGCGGATGCATGAACCGACATTCCGTCGCGTCGTGGAGGATGCAGGTCTCAATCGCTATCTCTTCGAGCAGGTCAACATTCGGGAGCATGTGTCTTGGTGTCATATGCGTCAGCCCAAGGAGGCGACCGAGAAAGCCATTGACCTAGTCAGAATGTCTGTCGCCCGCGCCGCCGAGCTTGAGTATCTGCCCATCAAGTCAGTCAGCGTTACGCCAAGAACCCTTGTGGTCGGTGGAGGGATCGCTGGACTGAGAGCTTCCCTCGACATTGCTGACAGAGGTTTCGAGGCTGTCTTGGTGGAGAGAACGCCCGAGCTCGGAGGCCATGTGCGGAAGTGGACTCATCTCTTCCCAGCCGACGAGTCAGGAGAGCAGATAGTTGCTCCACTTGTGCGACAAGCTGAACGACACAAGCTCATCAAGGTCATGAAAGACAGCGAGGTTGTCGAATTCGATGGGTACATTGGCAACTTCACTGCGAAGATCAAGAACCACAAGACCGGTGGAATCAAGGAAGTCGATATTGGCACTGTGATTGTGGCGACCGGTTTCGAGCCATTCAAGCCATTCGGATATTACGAATACGGTCAACACCCTGACATAATCACGCTTGCAGAGCTCCAAGAGATGACGCCTAGGGCGGAGCTTATCCGACCCAGCGATGGCAAGAGAGTCAAGAAGCTCGCATTCATTGGTTGTGTCGGATCCCGGGAGTCGGGCAAACTCGGCCACGAGCATTGTTCCCGGCATTGTTGTTCGGCTGTTGCAAAAGCGGCGGCAGACCTCAGAGACAGGGTCGACGAGGTCGTGATCATGTACCAGGACATCAGGACCTATGGAAGGGGCCATGAAGAGCTGCACCGACTCGCAAGGTCGAAGCTGGTCATCTACAGCAGGTTTCCCAAGGAGCAGAAACCGGTTGTGCAGATTGCTGACGGCAGAGTGAATATCAGATGGTTTGATGTGCTGTCGGGTGAGAATCTGGAGTACGAGCCCGACCTGCTAGTGTTGGCCTCTGCGATGATACCTCCAGCAGATGTTGCCGAAACTTCAAAGATGTTCAGTCTCACGAGGAGCGCGGACGGCTTCTTCAACCCAGAGCACATCAAGCTTGCACCCTTGACCACACATACTGCTGGAGTCATGATTGCAGGAGCGGCCCAGGCCGCAAAGAACGCATCTGAATCTGTTATCGATGCCAGCGGCGCGGCAGCTAAAGCTGTCGGGCTCATGGCAAGAGGAAAGGTGGAGATTGAGTCCACGGTTTCACATGTGATTCCCGAGCTGTGCTCATCGTGCCGCACTTGTGTGACCGCCTGCCCATACGGAGCAATCGCAATGGACAAGACAAAGAACCCACCAGTGGCCTTGGTAACTGAGGCCAAGTGCAAGGGCTGCGGCACATGCGCGGCATCGTGCCCAAGTAGTGCAATAATCATGTACCATTCTACAGACGAACAGATCATGGCGATGGTGGAGGCATATCTCTGTCCCCTAGGTCATACTACGGGAGGTGCCGCTTGATGTCGACCACCACTGCCGAATCGAGTCCCGCAGTGAACTGGGAGCCCCGAATCATTGCATACTGCTGCAACTGGTGTTCGTATGCCGGGGCCGATCTTGCAGGAACAAGCAGGATACAGTACCCACCCAACGCGAGGATTCTCAGAGTGAACTGTACGGGACGTATCGACCCCGAGTTCATTCTGGTTGCTCTTGAGATGGGAGCGGATGGTGTGCTTGTGTCAGGATGCCACCCAGGTGACTGTCACTATACTTCTGGGAACCTGAAGCTCCGTGCCAGATGGGCTCTCATGCAGAAGACGATTGAACAGGCAGGCGTTGATCCCCGAAGAGTACGCCTGCAGTGGGCTAGCGCCTCAGAGGCGCAGATTTTCGCAGACGGAGTCAAAGAGCTGACCGAGCAAGTAAGAAAGCTTGGTCCGATAAGGAGTGAATGGAAATGAGCGCGTTCCAGAGATTCTTCAGTCAGAAGCGCGGAGATGTACGCAAGCAGCGACAGGCTATCGAAGAGACCTTGAAGCCCGGTCCTGCCACTGTCAGCAAGATAGCAGAGAAGACTGGTCTGGCCAAGGACCTCATTGTCTGGAATCTGGTAGGCATGCTGAAGTGGGGCGCCGTTGAGGTAACCGGCGAGCAAGACCACGAACTTGTCTACACTCTGAAGGAGGCGTAGTGTTGGCAAAGCCGGTACCGGTGGCCATGGCTCAGGGGAGTTCCTGCTGGGGTTGCTTCCAGAGTCTGGTAGATATTCACCTTAAGCTTGCAGATATACTCCCATTGCTGGACATCAAGTACTGGCAGGCTGTCGTTGACTACAAGCTGAAGGACTTAGAGGGGTATCCTGACAAGTCTATTGCAGTCGGCTTCTACGAGGGCATGGCTCGCACCGAGGAGGACATTCATCTTCTGAAGGTCATGCGTGAAAAGTGTCAGACTCTGATATCATTCGGGTCCTGCTCCTGCTTTGGTGGCATCCCGGGCATGGCCAATTTCTCGGACATCGAACAATGCTACGACACCAAGTTCCGACACAACAAGACAGTGAACGGTGGCAGCGTGCCATCTGTCAACGTCCCGCCAATCACGGATGTTGTAAGACCCAACACCGACTATACACAGTTCGATGTGTATCTGCCCGGGTGCCCCCCAACATCCAAGCTCATTCTGACTGCCGTAACTGCATTGCTTGAGGGCAAACCACTCGAGCTGCCTCCCCACACTGTGTGCCACTACTGCAATCGCGAAAAGAAGGAAACACCCATCTCAGAGATCATCCGACCATACGTGGGCAAGGCTGATGTAAAAAGATGCCTGCTTGAGCAGGGCTACATCTGTATGGGCCCATCAACATGGGGTCTCTGCGAAGGGCAGTGTGTCAACAAGGGTGCGACATGTAGAGGTTGCTTTGGTCCCTCTCCGCCCATAATGAAGGATCACGGTGCCGCTACTATATCGATGCTTGGGACGTATGCTCCGATTGACCCGGACAAGATTGTAGCACAAGTGAAGGACCCACTGGGCACTTTCTACAGATTCGATTACGCTACAAGCCATCTGGGCCGCATTCGCATAAAGCACGAGGAAGCTAAGAGGAGGCGCAAGTAGAGTGCCGGAGGAGAAGACAATCCACATCGACCCAGTGACTCGTCTTGAGGGTCATGGTGCTCTGACCATCAAGCTGGGCCCTGGAAACAAGGTGAAAGATGTTCAGTTCAACATTGGGAGCACACGCTTCTTCGAGCAGTTCTTGGTCGGCAGGCCCATGGAAGAGGTTCCGAGGATTGCCCCGAGGATCTGCGGTATCTGTCCCGAGCCCCACCATCTCGCATCAGTGAAAGCTGTCGAAGCCGCCTGGGACGTGAAACCACCTCCAGCCGCGATAAAGCTGAGGCGTCTGCTTATTGAGGCGAAGCAACTCTCATCGCATGCCATCCATTTCTACGCGTTGGCTGCACCCGACTTTGTATTCGGGCCATTTGCTGACCCAAGTGTAAGAAACGTGGTCGGTGTCTTGAAACACCTGCCTGACGTTGCAGTCCAGGCGATCAAGCTCATGGAGTTTGGTCAGGAACTGTGCAGAGACATTGCGGCTAAGGCCATACACCCTGCTACTGCGATTCCCGGCGGGATGTTGAACTCACTCAAAGAGGAAGAGCGCGACAAGTGGCTCAAGGCTGTGCCTGCTATGCTTGACAACATCCAGAAAACGGTCGACCTTGCGAAAAAGGTCGTGAACCTCTACCTTGATGTTATCATGAAAGTTGCTGTGACTCCGACGTACTATGTAGGTCTGAGCAACAAGGGTGTGCTCGACATCTATGATGGCACCATCCACGTAATGGACCCTAGTGGGAAGATGGTCGCTGACTTCGAGCCTGAGGAGTACACCAAGTACTGGGGCGAGTATGTGAGCGATCACTCGTACGCGACCCACATCTACTACAAGCCAGCAGGATACCCGGCAGGTGTCTGGCGGGCCAACACGCTCGCGCGATGTAATATTGCTGATAGGATGGCCACTCCGCTTGCTGATGCCGCACTGAAGGAGATGCGTGCCTTGATTGGTCGGCCATCGCACCATACGTTCGCCTACCATTATGCCAGGATAGTTGAGATGGTTCAGGCTGCTGAGTCGATCAAGAAACTCCTCGAAGACCCTGATATCGTGAGCACCGATGTGAAGCTTTCGGATGTGCAGCCAAAAGCAGGAGAAGGCGTTGGTGTTGTTGAGGCCCCACGAGGCACATGTCTCCACAACTACGAATGTGACGACCAAGGCATAGTCACCAAGGCCAACATCATAGTTGCCACAAACCACAACATCGGCGGCATCGAGAAGTCTCTGATGGATGCTGCGAAGCTGATCTTCGAACAGGACGGACTGAAGAAGCTAAAGCTGCCACAACCGCTGGTGAAAACCTAGACAGGAACGAATGAATATGACGGACGAAATACCCGAAGGCGTACTAAACCTCCTTGAGATGGTCGTACGCTGCTATGACTGCTGACTCTCTTGCGCCGCTCACATAGTCATCGTGGACGAGGAGGGGCGTGAGATAGTCAGGAAGGAGCTCGTGACCAGCAGCGAATGAAGGCGCGGTCGCAAAGAACTGGACTGCGCTCGACGACCCTGCGAGGGTTGCTGGTCATGCTCTTTTGTTCTCTCCCATTCTCACTGGATGCGCGCGGCCTGCTTTCTCACGATGTGGCCCAGCGTCGTACGCCCCTTTTTCATCCCAGAGCCCGGGATGTCTCACCAAGTCATGGATAAGGCTTTCAAGAGAGTCCACTTGACTGACAATTGGAGCCGTGTCGGTTTTCAGTTGTATCCCTGTTTGTGACAGACCTTGCGCGTGCATCCATGTATTGCCCAATCCAGACTCTAACTCATGAGGGCGAATTCCCTGCCGACCTTCGGCAAATGTCGAGTTTGTGTACGTCATTCTGGAAAGTATTTATGTCGCGCGTGCCGCGAGCATCGAAAGCCTGTGAAGCTTTGCCAACCTAGGTGATAGAATGAGTAGTTACCTCAAGACCAACAAGTTCTTTGTCGCAGTCCTAGTTCTCTCCTTGATCATTGGAGGACTGACTTTCAGCAATCTGCCCGGACCTGCTACGTCCTTGAGTGTCCAGACCGTCAATGGTGTGAACTACAATTTTGCCGACTATGGCTCTCTCACACATGAGCAACTCGCTCTCTTCAACTACCTAGACACCATTGTCAGTCAGGAATATCAGCCGTATGGAAACTGGAGTGGGTGGAATGCTGAGTTGTTCGCAGGACTTCATCACTACGTCTTGGCATTCATGAGCTATGCCACTGCGGGTCTTTTCGAATCTACTCCTGGGTATCGCACGGACTACTATCGGAACTTCGCCTATGACCTCATCAAGAAAATGAACACAACGGTCGCCGAATTCAACGATACCTCCATTGAGTACAGGGAATGGATGAACCCGTCATATGGCTTCTCTCAGTATCATTATCCGAACGCCACCAACTCTTCTGACCTCTATGTTGGCGGATATCGCGGTCCCGCGAACATCATGTGGACAGCCCACTATGCTCTCATGATGGAGCTGTATGAGAGGAACTTCCTCACTGGGGAACTGGCCAGCGAGATAGGCTGGTATGTCAGGGATTGGAACAACACTCTGACAACAGACGGGTACGGGAACTCGAAGGAAGGAGGCATATTTGGTGTCGGCCTCATTCCATGCGAACCATACATCGTCTTTGTCCAGTGTAACAGCATCCCTATCTATACCACAGAGCTCTATGACAACCTCTACGATACCAGCTATATGGATAGTGGGATTTGGGATTATGGCCTTGACTTCATCAACACGACGATGCAGGACGGGAATGGTCTCTTCACTGATGGCTACTATACCATGGAACCAGTTGGCTTCCACTACCCGTCAGAAGGGCCGCCGCCTACGTTCCCGGGTCTTGCGTTGGATCGGGTTATGCTTGACGGACGCCCGAGGGTTTCATCGTACTGCAATGCATGGTCATTGGCGTTCCTTGAGTATACGCAGCCCGAAGAAACCATCAAGGACTATCCTGTGTTCGTCGACCTCTATGGCAAGGACTTGTCAGCTGACAAGATGTACATGGTTGACTCCTACTACTACCCATCCAGGTTTGGGACATATGACATCCTCGGTTCACTCTTCACCTTGGCCCTTGCAAAGCAAAGAGGGGATGTGTCGACAAGAGATAGAATTCTAAACTTTCTATACGGCAGTTTCAACAAGCAATGGTCTGCCGACGGGCGAACACTATACTATGACACTGCATCACTGGAACCATTCCTGCAGGCGGTCCTTGCATTCGGCTGGATATGGGGTACCACGCCGGTCACTATCAGAAACCTTGCGGATGCTAGACCGAGTGCGTTCTGGGGATATCCATACATTAGTCATGCCGATGATGACAACATGTGGGTGTATCAAGCCCAATGGAATCCTGTCAAGGAGGGCTTTGTGCTAAACATCAGAGTCGACCAGCTGTCAACACTGACATTCAGCAACTTTGACCATGTACCCACGGCATACTCTGGAGGGTCTGCCATGGCACAGCTGACAACATCAGGCGCTGATTATACTCTATCTCTACAACCAGGGACCTACAACATTGTGATTGTTTAGGGGGTAATGACATGTCTGAAGGCAATTCACAAGGAAAGAAGCATGCTCTCTTGGAAAGGCTGCGCATACAAAGCTGGAAGGAGGCTCTCTGGACCGTTATCTTCTCATTCATCGGCGCCGTCATCTACCTGGTCGTTGCCCTGATTCCGATGCCATATACCATGGTGTCATTGTTCAAGCTCGGTCTGGCTCCAGCATTAGCGGTGATTCCTGCGGCAGGCGCGATGAGAGGACCCATCGCTGGGCTCTTGACAGGCTACATTGGAGAAGTCGTGCATGTTCTGATTATCACTGGAGGAATAGTGACCGCGACACTCCCTGCATTGGCATATGGTATCATGGGCTTCGTCGTTGGACTAGCTCGATACGACTTTGCGAGAGGAAGGTCATTGGGGAAGCTCTCGCTCTTGTCGGCTTTGGGCTTTGTCATGGCGGCCGTATTGATCTTGGCAATCGGTCTCATGGTTGAACACTCGGGTACTCTTGCTACGATTGGGTTCGTCTTTCTTCCCCTAGTGACCGTGGGACTCCCCAGTGTTGTGCTGCTGGCTCCAGTCTTCGGACGAATAGGGCATCTTGCACTGAAAGGTCTCAATCTGGGTGGCATAGTCAGTCGATAGAAGAGAGGCGATGTCCTCAGAGAGTGTGAGAGGGGATCTTCTGCCTCGCGATTGGTCCCCTTACACATCCTTATAAGGGAACTCTGAAGAGGGAGTTCTAGCAGGCACCATAAGCTGTGTCTTCTTAGTTGGAGTTCGACAAGTGAGATATCCTCTGATAGCAACCACTGCTATCAGTGCTATCCCCTGATAGCAACCCCCTGTAGTAAGTCTGGTTTTGAGGGCCTGCGAAATATCTGACAAGGGATACCAAAAATGAGTTCTGAAAGAGAGCCTGTTGAGGCAACTGTGGGCCAGCTAAAGCCCAGTATGAACAACTTGACCATAACTTTCAAGGTTCTTGAGATTGGTGAAGAGCGAGAGGTTTCTTCGCGCGACACTGGAGACACTCACCGCGTACTTGATGCGGTTGTTGGAGATTCCACTGGTACCGTTTTGGTGCCACTCTGGGATGATGCCATCGAGACTCTACAGGTCGGACACACCTACACTTTGACAAGTGGTTACACTGGTCTCTTCAGGGGCAACCTGAGGCTGAACATTGGCAAGTATGGCAAGGTCAATGAGGCTGAACAGCCAATCGAGGAAGTCAAGACTGATCTCGACATGTCGGCTGAGGAGCACGAGAGTGACCGTCCTCCGAGACGCGACTACGGTGGTGACCGCCGCGGCGGAAGCTCCGGTGGTAGCTATGGTGGACGCAGTGGCGGCTACGGCGGTGATCGTCGTGGCGGGAGCTCTGGCGGCAGCTATGGTGGACGCAGTGGCGGCTACGGCGGCGATCGTCGTGGCAGCAGTGGATATGGCAGTCGCGATAGCAGAACCGGCAGAAGCTACGGACGCTACGAGAAGAAGTAGTGCGCAATCGCACAAGAGAGCAAGGGAGCCTGTGGCCAGCACCGTGAAGGTAGGTCGAAAGAAGACCTGTCCTGACACGATTGTCGCGTAGACTTGCTGATCACACCTCCCTGTCTTGTTTCTTTTTTCTTGCCCTGCTTGGCAGGGTACTTTTTTTGTTTCACACCTCACAGAGGTACGATTCCTCAGTATCGCCTTCGGAGTGCTTTCTCACTCAGCCAAAGTTATAAGCCTTCGAAAGGGTACCCGAACTAGCAGGCCTCACCAAAGCAGTCTGTCTTCGCCTGTACACTACCAGAGTTGTTGTGTCCTTGTTGAAGTACTTGTTTTGAAAGCCTGTCTAATACACAATGCGTGACACAATATGAGTGAGAATACAGAGCCCATCGAGGCGACTGTAGCTGAATTGAAGCCCCGGATGAAGAACGTTAATATCACCTTCAAGGTTGTTGAGGTGAGTGAGGCACGAGAAGTCACATCCCGTGACGATGGTTCGACTCACAGGATCGTTGACGCCAAGGTAGCTGATACTACCGGTACGGTGATAGTTCCTCTCTGGGACGATGCAATAGAGAAGGTTCAGGTCGGTTCGACATATAGGCTGGAAAACGGGTACACTGGCTTGTTCCGTACTAACCTTCGTTTGAACATCGGACGATACGGTGTGATCAACCCTGCCAAAGAAGAGATTGCTGAGGTCGACGCATCAAACGATGTTTCCGCTGTAGAACATGAGAGAACCTTCCATCGCGGCGGGCCAAGGCGTGGCTTCTCGGGACCACCGCGTGGCGACTCTGATCGTGACCGCGGAGACAGAGACCGTGGTTGTCCTAGCGGCGGCGGCCGCGGTGGTGGTCGTGGACGCGGCAGAAGCTCCGAGCAAGAGTAGTATACTCTGGAACTGAATCGTTTCTTGATGAGCAAGAGGCATGAGGGGGTCTTCCCCCGGCCTCACTTATTTTGGGAACTCTTCTTCGAACTGAAGCGCATCTCAGCAGTCTTTCGAGTCTCAACACTCGATTGCATCTCTTATGAGCCCAATCCCTTAGATCCAGTGATTCCGTCTGAACAGGATGAACATCGATACGGATATCGCAGTCGTTAGGATGAGGAGGGCCGGATAGAAATAGGGGTCGCTCAGCTCAGGCATATACTTGAAATTCATGCCATACCATGAACCTATGAGAGTGGGAGGTATCGCAATGGTGCTGACCACAGTGAGCAGTTTTATGACCTCGTTCAGTCTATTGGTCACACTTGAGAGATAGATGTCAAGCATGCTTGACAGCCATTCTCTGTATATCTCGATATGGTCCGTAATCTGAATAACGTGGTCGTAGAGGTCTCTCAGGTATGGGAGAGTAGTCTTCTTGACCAATGGAGCGCCCTCCCTTTCCAGTCTAAGCGCAACCTCTCTCACAGGCCACGTATACCTACGGAGTTCTATGTTCCTACGTTTTATGATGTATATGTGGCGAAGGACATCGATTGATGGTTGCGTCATCAGTATCTCCTGGGTCTTTTCAATGTCCTCGCTGATCGCATCCAGAATCTCGAAGTAGAAGTCTGCGATGATGTCCATCAGGCTGTATGCAAGGAAGTCTGCCCCGCTGTTCCTCACGCGGCTGCCCAACTCCCTTATTCTCCTCCGAGCAGTATCGAAGATATCACCCTCGACCTCCTGAAAGGACAGCACAAACCTCGGCCCAAAGACAATGCCGACCTGCTCTGATATTATCTCACTCTTGTCTTTCCCAAAACGAAACATCCTGATCAGAACAAGCGCGTACTCTTGCGTGACCTCGGCCTTAGGCGGCTGGTCGGTGTTGACAAGATCCTCAACGGTTAGAGGGTGAAGCCCATAGTTCGTACAGATCCGGTCAACGACATCGACGTTGTGTACTCCATCAAGGTTGATCCAACGCACCGCTATGCCCTCCGGCGGCGGCACACACTCGTCGGGCGATGTCGGACACCACTCTTTGAAAGAGTCCTGACCATAGTCAAAGACAGTCAGTTTCGTTGCCTTTGTGATCTCCGGAACTGTGAAGGGCGGCTTTTCGAGCTCCTTCTCAATCTCCTTCTCTCTCTTGACTTGACTAATCCGCACATCACGGCCTCCTCAACTCAGGCAGTTCCGGTCTGCGGGGGAGCAGCGAATCCCGATAAAAGGGAATGGGTGCTAGCAGACGCCCCGAAGGATGCCGAATACTGCCTTATCTTCGAGGGCACATTCTGATTCTGCCGCCGGTGTGTACACCTCGCGTGCACCGGCCGCTAACCTGTGTCGGTTCATGAGCGGCCCACAGTCTTATTAGTGAACACGGGTGAGAGGACCCGGTCGGGATGAGGAGATCACAAAGCGTCTCTCTACTGAGGTTTGGTGAAAAAACCGGCATCATGCTAGTCGTGGTCTTGGTGTTTCCACTCTATGTGACCTATAGCGGCGGCGGGTGGCAGGTATTCTCCATGAGCTTCGTCGTCTATTCACCGACGTACTATGTTCTTCAGATCATAGACGAAGCCACAGCATTCATGTTTGTACCTCCTCAGCTGATTGTCCTAGGGCTGGCTGAGTGTTTGCCCGGCATCTATTTCCTCTACAGACTCAGTTCGCAGGATATCTCAAAGAGGATCGGACGCTCATTGCTTCTGGCTACTGGAACCACCCTCATCATGGGCATTGCGCTTCCCTCGACGTACCCCGGGTGGACGTACCCTTGGTACATATACTACGGTCAGATATTGTACTCGTTCCCGGTTTTGGCTCTGACCACATTTGTGTTCATACCCGCATTCGGTCACGAGTGTTCTCTGATGATGACGAACCCCGCGCCCCGCCGAGAGAAGCAAGGCGCCTCACCACTGCGAACTCTAGTCGCGAGCAAGAGGACTGCCCGTACAATTGGACTTGTGGTTATTCTGGCGGCGGTGGTGCTACCGTATTCGTTTGGGATCCTGACCTACAGCTACTATTCGGCAACAGTCTGTGTAGGTCTGCTCTTCATGGCTTCACTAATGAGTTACCATGGGACTATCGACCCAATCCAATCCTTCGGGTACATGGTATATCCATTCCCCCTCATGGTCATAATGCTCGTTCCGTCACTCCTCAGGCTTGTATTTGCCAAGAGACTGTTGAGCTACTGTCGAGGCATAGGCAGCGGCCGGAGGTTGCTGGTACTCGGGCTGATTGCTGAAGCATGGGCGTTTGTCGCTTCTTCACCCATGCTGGGAATACTCGTTTATGGTCGAGACCTACCTGCAATCCCTCTGCCTGTCTTATTCCTTGCTGGTCTGACAATCGTGCGAAGGCGCGACTCATTCACTCAGCGGGCGAGAGTCGACGAACAGGAAGTCTGGCCATTGAGCTTTGAAGAAGAAGGCCCGATAGGGCCCGGGCCAACTGTGAGGCCAGTCCAAGAGTTGGTCAAGGTGCCGGTTGCATACGTGCTTGTTTCTCGGGTTCGGAACAGGAAGAGGAGGACAACTGACTCTACGTGAGCTTGTTTGGCTCTATTCGGTCATAGGAAGTATGTCTTTCTCAACCAGAGTCAATGTGAATCCTTTCTCAGTTTTCGGTATCCAGCTGAGCCTTGAAACCGTTCTCTGGAACTCGGGACTGTAAATCCCCGAAATGGTTCGGTACTTTCCTTCCTTTGCCCGCTTGAGATGATGACTCAAGTGAGATGTGAATCCCCGGGAGTCGTGCGCGTATATCGTGAAGCACCATTCTGTGGCGGCGAGCTCCTTGCGCTTCATCCCGAAAGAGAAAGAAACCAGCATGCCGTCCTTGACTTCGGCCCAGATCTCACAGAAAGCCGCAATCTTCTCCAAGTTGGCGAGAGTGGCATCAAGAGCTTTCCAGTCGTAGATTACGGTCCCAGTTGGCACCAAGTCTTGACTTGTCTGAAGCATCGAGTAGAGGTGCTGAGGTGCGATTATTGCGAGTGTCGCTCTTTTTTCATACTTGATCCTGCTGATTGCTTCACGCCAGAATACGCCCATGTCAAAGACTCGATGCATACCAAACTCCTCAGCCAGTCTAAGCGACGCTGTGTTGTCTGTCCCGGTAGTGTAGCGAAGGCGAGTGACACCGAGAGTACTCCCCATCTCTACAAGGTGCTTCGTCAGGATTCTGGCAAGTCCCTTCTTTCGATAGCGGGGGTGTACTCTCAATCCCTCCATCCATCCTGTGCGGCCTGCATCCACCAGCCGCAAGTTGGTGAGAGCGACAATGTGTCCGTCGACCTCTATTCCAACGACATGCGAGTCGGGGTCTGACAGCCAATCGTCAAACACATGAGGCATGTAGTCGTGACCGCCCCATGTATGACGTGAAATCTCCATCATGTCGTCCCTGTCTGAATGGGTTACTTCTCTCACCTGAACATCCATGCGCTGGGCTTCGAGGCCTTGTACCTATCTGTGTTTCTGAAGATGCCAACTAAACAGTCACTAGAGATGCCCCGAGACGTCAGTGCTCCTAGTGAGAGAATACAAGTGTCTTGACAACCACCGGAACCACAACGCCCTCTATGACAGGTTGCCCTATGTCAATGTAGTCGCCATCGTGCAGTGGTATCTCATCGATAGACAGGATTTCGTTCTGAATGCCAGTTTCCCTCTTCATCACGTTGCCCACACTGTTTCCTACATCTGTGTCGAAACACAGCAAGATGGGCCTTCCTCTCTCAATCGTCCTGGGGAGCGCGGCGACGACTCCCTTTGAGAATTGGGCAAGGTTTTCGTACGAAGGCCGCACCGCGTCATTGAACGCGAGGATGACGTCGTCCTCTCCTTCATGAAGGTCGAATCTCAAGTATGCTCTCTCAATGGAAGATGCTATCTCATCAGTACTCGCCCTTTTTCGTGAGATGTCAGGTACAATGGCGATAAGATTCCGAAGAGGGTATTGAAGACCAGATGTGAGGAACGTCGTGGAACCACTGACTTGCAGGTTGAACATTCCTGCTCCAATAACTGTCGCTCTAATCTTGTTTTCCGGTTCAACCAGCCGCATGCCAAGCGATTGCACCGACAAGACCAGTTCATGAGCCAGTTCCTTGCCCAGATCGCCAAAGTCCTCGCTGGTTCTCTCATAGATGTACTCGGCCACACCACCAGAAAAGGTGAGATCATCTACGTGCTCCACATGCGTCAGAGGCGGGGTCATCATCAGCATCTTGGTAAATGGCGACTCAGCTTTGCCAGTCATTGCTTCGCACAGAGCCTTGGCCATTGCAGATGAGATGATCCACTTTGTGTCAGGGTCAAGATGTCTTCCCATCTCGAGATTGAAGCCGAGGCGACGCCCAATCGTTCTTGCTGTTTCCTCTAACCGAAGGATCCCGCCTTCTGTGTCCGTCGCGACCAACCGACCGCCTACATTAATTGCCGCAGTGGCTGTGACTTTGCCGTTCTGACATACCGCTATCTTAGACGACCCTCCCCCCACGTCAACGTTCATGACCGTCCTGTGCGAAGAGGCAGACAATGCGACTGCCCCGGAGCCATGTGCCGCTAACAGCGCCTCATAGTTCGGACCTGCAGTCGCGGCGACAAACTTGCCTGCCTCGGCTGCCAGGGAGCTCACAATCAGCTGTGCATTCTCCTTCTTGGCGGTTTCACCTGTGATGATGACTGCGCCAGTATCAACACTTGAGATGTCATAGCCCGCCCGTGAGTAGTCCTCCAGAAACAAGGTCCTTAGAGCTTCAAAGTCTATCATGTTGGTTCCGATGAGAGGCGTCAGATGAATCTGGCCTTCGTGAATCACCTTGCGACCAGTGACCTCAAACTTCTCAGAGTGGCTTTTGGGATTCTTCTCTAGCACAATCTTGCTGAACACTAGGTGCGATGTTGATGTCCCGATGTCCACCCCTACGCTAGTGAGTTCCCTTCTACTGGTTTTGATGTACATGCTAGTCCGACCGCTGAGTCTGGGCCGGCGAGCATGTACTCCACTTTAGGTTTCCTATTCAGTAATGCAAGTCCGCGAACTGGTTGCTGACTTGTGCCACTATGGCCCAACGGAATCGCTCTCGATTCTGGACCGCATGCTGTCCGTCAAGAGGGCCATCTCTCTGCGAGCCGCAATCAAGTGTTCGTACAAACTGTCTGTCGAACAGTCCTTGAGAATGAGCTGCGCTCTACTCATGATGGCTTCTATCTGTCTTGACATCTTCTCCATGCAATGAAGTCTGTAGTACTGGTCCCACTCCTTGTGTTTTGCAGATGTGTCAGTACTGACAACTTGGTCCCGACGACGTTGTACCAGCTCTTTCAAGAGTTTCCGTGTTTCATAGTCCATTCGACTTTCCCCACCATACCTCTGCAAGACAAGCAATGAATCTACATGGAGTTGGATTTGAGTCTTTTCCAAATCAGTTTTGGCACATTGTGCAACCTTTTTGAGGAAGTCATCATCGACCTCGCACCAGAATACAGCGGGGAATCGTTTCATGTTGAGACTCGGTGCTTCATACTACTCAGGCTGCACAATCCCCTTCGAACAGTTCCTATCTTTCTCCAGGCACCTTGGGATGGTGTACATAGAAATCCAGATGGAGCACCCGTTCATTCCAAGTGAGATAGACCCCGGAGATTTCATGGACATTGAAGCGCTGCTGTCGAGCTTCAACCTTTCTCCTTTGATTCACGGCCCTCTACATGATTCGAATCTCTCCAGTCTTAGGGAGGGCTCTCGCAGGGCCTCAGTCGAAACGGTCTTGGAATGCGTCGACTTTGCTCGGGCTATAGGAGCACCTCATGTTGTCATCCACGCCGGGACGTGCCCATCTGAACAGACTCATTCGATGCTCGGTCACGCTCGGGCGTCATTCAAGATGGGCCTGAGTTCCATTGCCGCCTACGCGAATGACAGAGGAATCCGGATTGGCATCGAGAATGGACCGGCTGGCAAGAACCGTGGCACCGTGGTTCTTCCCCAAGAGCATCTGGAGCTTGTGGAGGACTTCAGGGACCTCGGTGTCGGGGCGGTGCTGGATGTCGGACATGCTCATACTGCTGGGCTTGACCCGGTGAACTATGCAGTGACCCTAGATAGGAATCTCATTGAGGTGCATGTTCACGACAACATGGGCGACTCGGATGATCATCTCGGACTTGGCGAGGGGACTGTTCCCTTGAAACCATTCCTGAAGAGTGTCAACGGTCTGGGCTTTGCGGGCCCCACTGTTCTTGAGCTCCATACCAGAGAGCACCTGACTGACGGTGTCGCTTTCTTGAGAGCTGCGGAACAACCTTTGGCCCGGTCTTCTCTTGTAGTACCGTGAACAAATGATGTTCATCGAAACTTGCGCTTGATACTGCTCTGGCTCAGGTATACAACAATAGCCACGTTTAGTACAAATGAAACCCATGAGATGCTGGGCAGCGCGGTCAGTGAGAGAAGGATGTTGAGGATGACAAATACGATGTCGACCCAGTATGCCCAGCTCATCAACAACAAGAGACCAAGACCTAAGAGGATGTAGAAAACACCTATCACCGTCGTAGACAAAGGTAGCGAAAGCAGCCAAGGGCCTACGACCAAGCTTACGAGAGGACCAAGGACTCCCAAGCCACCAAGAAGCATGAGTAGGCCGACCAGCATATTCAACGCTGCGAGTACCGACACGCCAAGCGGGGTCTTTGTCATGTTGATGTCTCCATGCACTCGTGACTAGGTGTTCCAAGCAGGTCTTCTCTTATTTATCTGCCGTGGTGCGTAGGCTTGATACGCGCGTTTATAGGGCGTTTCCAGTGCCGCCGTGTCCCAGCTGGTTGATATCGCTTATGGCAGTGCAGTACGCGAGGGACTATGTATTCCTGATCCTGACAATGCTGTTCTGGGGTGGTTCCTGGGTGTCGGGCAAGCTAGTCGTGGATACTGCCCCGCCTTTCACAATAGGGTTCTTTCGCTTCCTTGTTGCCAGCGCGCTTCTGCTACCTGCGGCTGCAATCGCACGTCCGAGGCAAGCTCAGAAACTGCAGAGAAGGACCGTGTTCCTTTTCTTTCTGATGGGTCTTGTGGGAATCTTTGGTTACGGAATCTTCTTCCTCGTTGGCATGAGATTCACGACGGCGGCCCAGGGGTCAATCATCGCCGGCATTAACCCTGCTTCAGTCAGCCTATGGGCTCACATAATGCACAAAGAGCACCTTGACAGGAAATGGAGGTACGGGGGTTTTGCGGTCAGCTTTTTTGGCATAATCTTCGTCGTAGGAGTACAGGCACTCATCGACTTTCAGCCGGAGTATGTTCTGGGCAATCTACTGATCATTTGTGCCATGATGACTTGGGGGTTCTACTCCTCGGTAGGTAAGTCGGCGATGAAGAACAGCTCGTCCATCGAAGCCACTGCGGCAAGTGTGGCTTTTGGTACTCTCATCTTCTCATTTGGTGCAACATACGAACAGTTCTGGACGCTTCCTGCAATGGCGAATCCTGCATTCTGGTTCAATATCTTGTTCCTTGCGGGGCCGGTCACATTCCTTGGCTACATCTTCTATTTCATTGCGATAAAGGACATCGGCGCAACTCGGTCCGCGGTCTTCATCAACCTAGTACCCGTATTCGGAGTTTCTCTCTCTGTGCTTCTTCTTCATGAGGTAATGTACTGGACATTCGGACTGGGCCTATTGCTTGTAATCGCAGGCATAATGACAATCACGTTTCCTCTCAGCCGGAAATCCCACATCCACATGGATACGACACTGCCGCTCGATTCTCCACCCGAGAACACCTAGTAGTTACTGGGTGGTTGTCGCCAGATTCGCAAGCAACAAGCATGCTTTTGAGTTAGCGTCGGCGCTAGGCTGGTCGTGACTACGCTTCAGGACATCCGCTCGGCCCATGATAGGATTCGTCATGCCGTGATCAGAACACCGGTCATGACCTCGCACACAGTGAATCAGATGGCTGGCTGCAAAGTGTTCTTCAAATGCGAGAACCTTCAGAAAGTTGGAGCGTTCAAGTTCAGAGGAGCCTATAACGCCGTTTCGCAGCTTACCGAGGATGAGAAGCAGAGGGGCGTCATCGCCCACTCCTCAGGGAACCATGCTCAGGCACTTGCACTCGCCTCATCCATGCTCGGTGTCAAGGCTGTCATCGTCATGCCGCGCAACTCATCAAGGGTCAAGGTTGAGGCCACTCGGGGCTACGGCGCAGAAGTGGTGCTCTGTGAGTCTACCTTGGAGTCGAGGACCACGACCACTCAGAAACTCATAGATGAGCACAGGTACGTCCTGATCCACGCCTACAACGACCCACGCGTCATCGCAGGAGCCGGCACAGCAGCCCTTGAGCTTATCGAGGACATCGGCTGCGTGGACTACCTCTTCGTTCCTGTAGGAGGGGGCGGACTCCTCAGCGGCTCGTCAATAGCGGCCAAGGGTCAATGCAGCAAGTCCAAGGTCATTGGAGTCGAGCCGAAGAACGCGGATGATGCGTACCGGTCTTTTAGAGCGAAGAAGCTCCAGCCCAGTGTGGATCCACACACGATAGCCGATGGGCTAAGGACATCGCTCGGAGAGATAGGTTTCAAGATCATCCTTCAGAATGTTGATGATATCGTCACTGTGACCGAAGCGGAGATTGTCGTCGCAATGCGAGTTCTCTGGGAGCGCATGAAGCTGGTCGTCGAGCCATCGGGTGCGGTACCTTTGGCAGGCGTGTTCGCCGCGCGTGAGAGAGTAAGGGCATCAAAGGTTGGAGTAATACTCAGTGGAGGCAATGTTGACCTGGATGGTCTGTTCAGAGAATACGAACTATCAATATCCGAGTGATGATCGATCACGATGAGAATCCGGATGACATGGAGCGAACTGTAGGTCGCCATGATTCCTGTTTCTACACTGTTAGGCTGAACACAGAAGATCAGTGCTTGGAATCGTCTTGGGAGGATTCTGCGTTCCTCCGACTATTCTCCGGGCGCGTATGTTTGGTCCTGTGCAATGATGAGGGCTTTCGGCAGCCAAATCCGAAACTCAGCACCTTCTTGGGGACTGCCCTGCACACGGTCTAACACTCGGATCTGTCCACCATACTTGTCCACAATCTGCCTCGATTGATGAAGCCCAACACCCCCGAACCTTCGGTTCATATCGAAGAGGGTCACCTTCACCTTGTCAGGAATGCCCGGGCCATTATCGGCGACAGAGACCTCGTATCCACCAGCGTTTTCCCGGAGTGTAACCCAGATGTCCTTCGGCTCATTCGGGTTATGCTCGAATGCGTTCTCGATCAAATTCCAAATCAGATGCTCAAGAAACTCATCGGACCTCACAGGTGCTCCAGCGATAAGCAATTCAGTATGGATTCGCACTTCGGGGTGCGACCCCTGCATTGCATCTACGCACTTCTGTACTGCATCCTCGAGGGACTGAACCACCAAGGGAGTGGATAGCAGATCCTCGGTTGTCTTGACTTTCAGTATAAGACGAGCACACTTCTGGGTTGCCTCTATGGCTTCCTCGAGCAGCTTCGTGGTTATGACATCGTCGGCTCGCTCTAGGAGAAGGGTCGTGCTGCCCAATATGACCTGCAGTTGATTGCGAATATCATGGGACATGAGATCGAGATACAGGAGCGACCTGTCCCTTGTTGTCGTCAGTTGCCACTCTGTTCGCTTGAGATCAGTGACGTCCCTAATGAAACCCACGACAGCAGTCACCACACCCTTTTGATCCCACACCGGAGAGAGTGTTGTATCCTGCCAGAACCCGCCATTTGGCAGCTGCAGGAAATATGTATCCCTGACTGCGTCACCGCGTTCGAAAACACTCTGAATTCGGCTCAGCATGTGCTTCGTTTCATCCGGGCCCAGTAGAGAATCGATTCGGTAGCGATTTTCTAGCCGGGGACCGACACCATAGCGCTCGGTGAGATCGGGTGGGGCCCAAACAGAGAGGATGATACCGTCTCGCCCAAAGACGACGACCATTGTTTCGTGAAGCGCCGACAAGATTCCACGTAGACGGGTTTCGCTCTCCCTCAATGACCTGTCAGCCTCAACGTGAGCGACTACTCCTGCAATCTGGGCCGCTATGCTTTCAAGTGCTTCGCGAGCTGCATCGGGCACACTATCGTGTTTGTGCGACGCGACATGTAAGGCTGCGATTATTAGACCTTCGTGGCGAAGTGGGATGGAAGCGAAAGCCCTGAGACCTTCTCGCCGCCTTGCTTTGTCAACTGGCATACTCGGTTCTGGATAATTCATGTAGACAGGGACGCCCTCCATCACGAGCCGAGCCTGAGGGGCGGCAGGCTCATAGTGTGTGACAACCTTTGCGAATTCGGGAGAGAAACCTTTCTGGAACATGAGGTCAAGCGACAGGCTGTCCTTGTTCACTGTGTAGAGGGCCCCGCAGTCCATTCCAGAGATCTCCATGGCCGTTTCGACAAGGATTCTCATCGTTTCGCCATGTTCGATGTCCCCACTCAGCTCCACACCAAGGTCTCGCTGGGCTCTCAAGACTGCCTCGGCCCGCTTTTGTTCGGTTACATCCCGTATGACGGTGACGTATCCGATGACTTCAGATCTCTCATTCTTGAGCGAGCCGACTGAGTACTCCGCACTGAACAGACTACCATCCTTGCGTTTCATGGCGACATCGGGAATCTCAGCGAAGCCCTGCTCATCCAACGTATCGGCAATCCTCAGGCGGAGAGCACGAGCAGAATCGTCGTCGGTCAGCAGCATACGAAACGGTTTGACGACCATCTCGTCACGCGAATATCCGAACATACCTGCCGCAGCACGATTGCAGTCTAAGATCTTAGGCGGCATTTGACTTGTGATTATGAAGATGGAATCCTTTTGGCTCTGGAATGTCTTTTCGAGAAGCTCCTTCGAGCTCCTCAATGCCTGTTCTGCGGCTCTCTGGTTTGTGGCATCTCGAACATACTCAATGACGCCGTTCAACTTGCCGGTCTGGTGGTCGTAAAATGGGAAGCTGTAGAGGTCGAGCCACCCTTTGACTACGCCTTCTGGTCCAGTCAGGGGCACAGGTTCGTACGCGGGTTGGCCTGTTTCAAGGGCCCTCTTTGTCGGGCATTTTTCACATGGGGCGGTTCTTCCATGGTATGCCACGAAGCACTTCTCCCCTACCAAGGGCATTGCGTGCGAATACCACTTCTCCATCGTTGTGTTGACTCTCAGGATAGTCAAATCGATATCCAATACGCTGATGCCGTCTTGGATGCTTGCGAATACACTTGAAAGGAAGCGCTCATTGTCCTTGAGTGCCTTCTCTGTTTTCCTCCGTTGGCTAATGTCAGTTATGACAGCAAACGAGCCACTGTGTCCGCCCTCGTTGTCAGGTATCGGAGCACCCGATACGATGGTCGGAACTCTGTACCCTCTCTTTGACAACCATTCCAACTCATACTGTGAAGACTCGCCCTTCTTCCTTCGATCTATGTTGTCCTCGACAATCTGCCTGTTGGCGTCGTCCATGAATGCTGTGATCTTCTTGCCAACCATCTCTTCAACGGTGTATTCGAGCATCTCTGCAAAACGCTTGTTGACGTAGACGAAAACGCCCTGAACATCGATGACCCCCAGACCCTCATTCATATACTCCACTATGTTCTGGAAACTTCTTGCTTCCTCCCATAGTGAATCCTTGTTGTCAAAGGCGTGTCTGGGTCTGGGGCTTTCGGCCATTGACCTCCTCCGCATCTGTTTTTTCCGATAGGCTCGGCATTCTTCGGTGTCCGTTTGCAGAAATATAACCACATCTCGTATTGACAGAGGGTAAGAGGTGACCGTCACATTTGACCCTTCGATAGTAGTTTCCAATGCTTGGAGTTAACACGTCATCAATTGCCACAATATGTTCGGCGTACTCTGAGGACCGCAGGAGTTCACTCAATCGCAGTCATCATCTCCCCAATATGCAAATCCAAACACCTCCGGTGGCTGCCAGGCTGATTCCATGGACAAATGGATCATGCATGTTGATATGGACGCTTTCTTCGCGTCGGTTGAGCAGTATAGAAATCACCCGAATCTTCAGGGCAAACCTGTCTGCGTCGGCCATGATCCCAAAGGTGGATACGGAAGAGGAGTAGTTCGCTCTGCCTCCTACGAGGCAAGAGCGTTCGGGATTAGATCAGGAATGCCCGTTTCGAAAGCTTTCAGGCTCTGCCCCAGCGCGGTGTTCCTGCCGGGTGAATTCTCGGACTATGCACAGGCCTCTAACGAGATAATGGACACTTTGAGAGAGTTTGCAGATGATGGACGTGTTAACCGGGCCAGCATCGACGAGGGGTATCTCGAAGTGACAGCAAGAATCGGGGACTGTAGTAGTCCTGTTGAGCTTGCTCGCGAGGTTCAGGCGACTGTCCGTGAACGGACGAAGCTCCCATGCTCGATAGGAGTAGCCTGTAACATGACACTTGCCAAGGTCGCCACAGGACGCAGCAAACCAAATGGCGTGACAGTAGTTCAACAGGGAGCAGAAACGGCCGCTCGTTTCTTAGCACCTCTGAATGTGAGAGTAATCAGCGGCGTAGGCGAAAAGACAGCAGAGCGACTCAGAGAATATGGAATCGAGACACTGGGCCAGGTACAACAGATGTCCATCCCTGAATTATGGCCGATTATGGGGAGGGGATCGTACTGGTTACATGAGAAGTCCCTTGGCATTGACGAGAGACCTCTTCTTGATTCGGGACCGCACATAAGGGGGTCGATGGGAAAGGACCATACGTTTACCGAGGATGTGGAGCCAAGCGCCGTCAGCCTACTACACGAAACCCTCAACGACATGTGCATTCGGATTGGTGACAGGCTCAAATCTAAAGGTCTTCTTTTCAGGACCCTGACCGTGAGAATACGCTACGAAGACTATACAACCGTCCAGCACAGTAGGACGTTGCCTGTGGCGACTGACAGATGCGATGTCTTAGACCGCACAGCAGCAGACATCTTTGACCGTAACAGGCTTCATAACAGGTCCGTCAGGCTTGTCGGAGTCAGAGTCACTGGTCTCAGCGAGAGAAATGACCAGATGAGTCTTGCCCAGTTCTTGTAGCAAGAGCATCCATCACGGGAACACACTAAAGGTCGCTCAGGGGGATCTTGAGCCTGAATGTCGTTGTCGCCGAGGGGTCGAGTGATATGCTCCAGCCATGAGCCTCAACCAACTTTTTGACAATCGCGAGTCCCCTCCCACCGCCTGGCTTTGTAGAGAAGCCTGGTGCGAAGAGCATGGCTCTCACTTCTGGGGGTACTGCCTTGCCATCATTGCGTATCAGGACGAAGACACCGTCCTGAGAGCGTTCAAGTCGCACCTCGACCTGAGTTGGTTCCGCATGCTCCATCGCATTCTGCAGAAGGTTCTGGAACACCTGTCGGACCTTCAGCATATCGCAACTGACAGCTGGCAACGCGTCCTTTTCGAACCGAACACCCTTGGGTATAGTTTCCTTGGCAACCTCGGTCACCAAGACGTCAAGGCCAACCTTCTCTTTCTTTCCAACGGCAAGACCTGCATCTGCGAGCACTATGGAGCTGGCTAGCAGAGCCTCAATCTCTCTTACGGTCTTGGTGATCTCCTGAGAGTACTCGCCAGTGCCCATCTCCGCGCTACCAGCAAACGAAAGAATTCTCTGAAGATAAACGGAACTACGAACAATATCATTATATGTGATTGTTGGCTATGGAATATCAGGTGATTCATCATTAAGACACTGGATCCAGAGTACGAACGTTTCCTCTCAGAACAGACGCAGGTCAACCCGCTGACCCTCAGCCTGTTACGAGAGCGGCTGAGTGGGTTTCCTGAACCTGACGGACTGACGGCCGAGTGGTTCCGAAAGCGGATAACGAAGATAGCACCGGCCACAGCGAAGCAGGAGATCGGGCTAGCAAAACGGTTCCTCAAATGGCGAGGCTCTGAGACCGCATTTCTCCAAGGTGTCAAGGTCGCAAAGGTCGAAGAGGCGGTCACTGTCGAGGACCTGTACACTCCTGAAGAGCTGAAGGCCATATTCAGGGCGTCCGAGAACACCCGCGACCGTGCGATGTTCCAGGTGTTGTACGAGTCCGCAGTCCGTGCTTCCGAGCTACTGTCAATGACGATAGAGAACACGTCCTTCGCTGAGAATGGCAAGTGTTACTTGACGGTGAGAGGCAAGACCGGGACCAGACGGGTGTCGGTCCTGATGGCTGTCCCTGCTCTCAAGGCATGGACCGACGTCCATCCGATCGGGAAGGGTAAGATGTGGGTCTCTCTCAGGCGTCCGCACGAGGTCCTGAGCTATCCACGGCTCTATAACCTGACCATGCAGACCATAGAACGCGCTGAGTTACAGAAGGACAAGAAACGCATACTGCATATGTTCCGACACACCCGGGCGACAGAGCTGTATCGGCTCGGTATCAGAGGACTGGAGCTGTCGCAGTTCATGGGCTGGACAAAGAAGAGCAACATGGAGGCCACATACAGTCACCTGTCACCGGACGACATGGACAACGCGATGGATGCGAAGGTCTATCGGATGGACCAGGAGAGAGAACCACAGAGACCGATGCTCTCGGCTGCCGTCTGTCCACACTGCGGGGAGAAGAACGACCCCACTGCGCGTATATGTTCTAAGTGCAATCTGTCACTTGAACAGGACGCGTTCGTGCAGTCGCTGATTCAGAGGTTAGTTGCGAGTCCTGACGTGCGAGAGATACTGCGCGTTGCTATTGTTGAGGCTGTGGCTGATGAGACCAGACGAGGACACAAGGCAAAGCCTGCTGAGTGAGTTCAGGCGTGAGAGAAAGGAGTCGCTGACCGTCCGGCTCCTTCGTCAGATCGCAGAACGACTTGATTCACTT